>Ga0209572_1000243_pt1 | contig 109070 bp, 82 predicted proteins | sample EBPBio232012_DNA_FD_185867 | JGI IMG/M metagenome (GOLD analysis project Ga0209572, IMG submission 185867) | Wastewater treatment Type I Accumulibacter community from EBPR Bioreactor in Madison, WI, USA - Reactor 1_1/23/2012_ DNA (SPAdes)... | ecosystem: Engineered > Bioreactor > EBPR >...
GCCCTCGCCCTCCTGGCCCTCTGGAGTCGCTCCCGGCCTAACCCCCGGGAGAGGATTGAAACATCTGGTGACGGGACATCGGGAAGGCAAAACGGGGGTCGCTCCCGGCCTAACCCCCGGGAGAGGATTGAAACTTTCGGTAGCCGTCCTTGCTCTCCACCGCGCGGTCGTCGCTCCCGGCCTAACCCCCGGGAGAGGATTGAAACTGACAACCGACTCAAAGGGCTCCTCTTGAAAGCCCGTCGCTCCCGGCCTAACCCCCGGGAGAGGATTGAAACCGGCTGAGGTGCCACTCCCAGCAGTTCGAGCGGTTGTCGCTCCCGGCCTAACCCCCGGGAGAGGATTGAAACGCATCCATGACATTCGGTATATCAACCTTTCCCTGTCGCTCCCGGCCTAACCCCCGGGAGAGGATTGAAACTCGAAGGCGACCAAGGAACTCGGCGAGAAGTACAACGTCGCTCCCGGCCTAACCCCCGGGAGAGGATTGAAACTTGACCTGATCGGACGTATTGGCCTCTCGGCCGGAGTCGCTCTCGGCCTAACCCCCGGGAGAGGATTGAAACCTCACGTGCTCAGACATGACGGGCAATCTCCATGCGCGTCGCTCCCGGCCTAACCCCCGGGAGAGGATTGAAACTCCCAGGCCCACAGATCGCCGATGGTGGTCGCCTGGCTCGGGTCGCTCCCGGCCTAACCCCCGGGAGAGGATTGAAACTCGGCGGCGAGGCGAGCAGTGGCACACGCGGGGGAGTCGCTCCCGGCCTAACCCCCGGGAGAGGATTGAAACGTGCCATTGGCCGTCACGAAAGCGTTGTCGGTGGCGTCGCTCCCGGCCTAACCCCCGGGAGAGGATTGAAACAAGTTGACTGCGAACCAACGTGTCGCGCTGCTCGTGTCGCTCCCGGCCTAACCCCCGGGAGAGGATTGAAACCGGGTGCGCGGTGAGCTCAGGCTCGCCGACCTTTGTCGCTCCCGGCCTAACCCCCGGGAGAGGATTGAAACGCCAAAAAGAGCCATCGAGGGTGCAAACGGCAACAGTCGCTCCCGGCCTAACCCCCGGGAGAGGATTGAAACGGTCCAGTTATTGCACCAGCAAACCGCGTGATCCGTCGCTCCCGGCCTAACCCCCGGGAGAGGATTGAAACGCCACATTGCCAGGGCCAGCATCCACGTGGGCCGAGGTCGCTCCCGGCCTAACCCCCGGGAGAGGATTGAAACCGCGTGGATCCGTGCGCATCTTGGCGATCATGTGCGTCGCTCCCGGCCTAACCCCCGGGAGAGGATTGAAACCCGTATCGAGGAACGGGTGAATATCCTCGTGGAGAGTCGCTCCCGGCCTAACCCCCGGGAGAGGATTGAAACCCGGGATTAGGTTGAGCGTAAGGCTCTGATCCTCGTCGCTCCCGGCCTAACCCCCGGGAGAGGATTGAAACGTCAAAGTTGACCTGTCAATCAACCCGATTGCCGGTCGCTCCCGGCCTAACCCCCGGGAGAGGATTGAAACTCACCAACCTTTTCAACCCGGGTGGCTCGGCAGGGCGTCGCTCCCGGCCTAACCCCCGGGAGAGGATTGAAACTTCAAAACGCGGGAACCTTTGTCATTAATGTCCGAGTCGCTCCCGGCCTAACCCCCGGGAGAGGATTGAAACGCGAGGGTCAGGTTCACCTTGTCGAACTCGGCATGTCGCTCCCGGCCTAACCCCCGGGAGAGGATTGAAACCGGGCATCTTGAGCCGCCGCGCGTGGCACAGACACGTCGCTCCCGGCCTAACCCCCGGGAGAGGATTGAAACATTCCGAAGAAGTGAACACGATCCTTCGCGTGGCGTGTCGCTCCCGGCCTAACCCCCGGGAGAGGATTGAAACCCGTGATGCTTTGTGCGTAAGAATTGCCGCAGCCACGTCGCTCCCGGCCTAACCCCCGGGAGAGGATTGAAACTGGTCGCCGAACTTGCGGATGAGGTCGATGCCGGGGTCGCTCCCGGCCTAACCCCCGGGAGAGGATTGAAACGAAGATGCCGACACCTATCCCGGTGACTGGATGCGTCGCTCCCGGCCTAACCCCCGGGAGAGGATTGAAACGGCAACCTGCTCGATGACAATCCGAGCTACGTTGAGTCGCTCCCGGCCTAACCCCCGGGAGAGGATTGAAACCCGCAGATCCTTGCCGGGAAGATTGGTGAGGTCATGTCGCTCCCGGCCTAACCCCCGGGAGAGGATTGAAACCATTGTTTTGGCCCCGCAAAGCCACAGGATCGAGCGTCGCTCCCGGCCTAACCCCCGGGAGAGGATTGAAACACAAGGAGGGGCGCAGGGTCAACCAGAATTACGAGGTCGCTCCCGGCCTAACCCCCGGGAGAGGATTGAAACCCCGGGATCGGAGACGCTTGGCTCGGTGGTACCTACGGTCGCTCCCGGCCTAACCCCCGGGAGAGGATTGAAACGCATGGGGGATATGTGATGGCATCACCAGGCAGCGACGTCGCTCCCGGCCTAACCCCCGGGAGAGGATTGAAACAGTCGTCAAGTAATCCTTGACAACTCGATCAGGAAGTCGCTCCCGGCCTAACCCCCGGGAGAGGATTGAAACACATCGTCGCAGAGAAATACCCTGGCACTCGTCAGGTCGCTCCCGGCCTAACCCCCGGGAGAGGATTGAAACCGGGTGGAAACGACGGCGGAGAAGTAAGTGCCTAAGTCTCTCCCGATGTAACCCCGGGCGAGAAGTGACGCACCCCCCGATCCACAGCTTCGCCGACGTTGCTCCCTGCCCCAGGTCAGCAAGAGCGGGAGTTGTGTCCAGGGATTCGGCACTGCGAGGTACGCGAGATCTTTAGCTGTACCCACCCTGGCATCTCCTGCCAGTCTTGCACGTGGTGCCACCCTGGCAGGAGATGCAGGGGTGGCACCGCGTGCCAGGGTCAAATTACTAAGCCCAGCTTGCTGGCGATCTCAAACTCGCGTGCGTGGGCCTTATCGAAGAAAGCTCAGGAACCCACACGCCGATTGGGCTTCGCCATCTTTGTCAGCCCGCAGACCCCAGCATCAGCAGATTGTGAGCGGCCGCGGGTTCGGATACGACAAAGCGCGTTGGATTGTGCCAGAGCTCGTCTATGACCCCTTGAGGGCGGTGTCGTAGTGGCGCGAGGCTTGCCGGAATTCGCGGATCATTGATTCCAGGACGAGAAGCGGATCTCGTGACCGAACCGATACGAGAACTTGCGCGTGCTCGAGGACAGCGTGGTACACAAAGAGCTCCTCTCCGGGTTTATCATCGAGCGGACGCAACTCGCCAAATTCAAATCGATCCTGGGCTTTCGAATAGGCTTCCGGAAGCGAGAGAACTCCATCCTCATCAACGGTTTGCAAAGCTTCGCGCTCCAAATAGAGACGGAAACAATGAGGAGAAGCCAGTTGCTCCTACCCAATCACCGTCACGAGGTACGGGTTGCCTTCCACCTTGGTCATGTGATGCAAGGCACGGCGCATGTCACGAGGGGTCGTGAACCGGTTATTCAGGAATGCTTCGAATGGCTTCATGGAGGCGCCTCTCTTTTGGAGAGTTTGCAACAGAAGTTTCCCGTCACCAAATTGCGGAAGTATGCTTTCGATGGGTACGCAAGATGAGATCAGGGCGGTCGAACAAGTGTGTGGGGCAGGCGGGGGAGTTTTTGGTGTGTGCGGAGCTGGGGAAGCGCGGGTTGATTGCCACACTTTTTGCCGGTAATGTTCCGGGTTTTGATGTGTTGGTGGTGGATGAGAAGCTTCGGTGTCTGCCGGTTCAGGTGAAGACTTCGAGCGGCACTTCGTTCATCACGGGCGATATTGGGAAGTATGTGGAGATCAAGTATCGCGACAAGCGGCTGGTTCTCGGCGAACCTGTGGCGACCAAGTATCCAGATCTGATTCGGGTCTATGTGGTGCTTGGCCGAGGCGGGGAGCGTGATCGGTTCTTTGTCCTGACGGAGAAGGAGTTTTGCGATGTTCTGGTGGCAAATCTGAGGGAATGGATCGTGCGAATCGATGGAGTGCGGCCACGCAATCCGCGCTCGACTCACTCCGTGATTTCAATGTCGCGGTTGGAGCCGTTTGAGGATCGGTGGGAATTGGTTTTCCATCGACTGGCGCAGCAGAGTCCAGAGGGGCGCTTGTGAGAATCTTGCGACACAATTGAACGGTCAGCGACGTTCTCAGGGAACAAGATCGCGCAACTAAACCGGGTGGTGCAATCGGCAGTTCCACCCCCGCGCGCCGAGGGCCGCCGGTTTACCGACTCCGCTCGTCTAGTCGAAGTAAAGGGCTCACTCCACGCGCACGGGGAGGGGGCTAAGAATTTCTCACGCGAATTTGAAGCCTGAGAGAACCCAGTCAGAGATCAGCCGGGACAGAGCTCGTGATCCTCAGCGGGAAGTCTCTGAGGAACTGCTTCCTGTCCACGTGTCTCAGAGAGGGCGTTACCCCTCTTCCACGGGAGGCGTCAGGGCAGAGACGCGCGGCTTAAACGAGTTGAACATTTTTACGCTGTATTCGGCGAACCAGTCTTTGATCACTTCATGATTGGCCTCATTGCGGGGATCAATTTTGGCATCGAGAAGGATACGGGCTGTCTTTTTTCCGGGAAGGGGAAGCCATTGCAACGGCAAGCCAATTTCCTGCTCAATCGCCTCCTTCTGCAGTTCAAGGGCTTGCAGAGCTTCAAGTTTCCACGGCACGGTGATATAGAGATCGATTCCGATGCTTTCATTTCGTGGGGTCAGCAGCATGTTGATATGGAATCCGGCGCGTCCGATACTGATGCTTGACCAGTGTTCATCACCAGGGCTCTGCAGACGGAACGGCGGTTTTGCCGCGCGGATGGCTTCGTGAATCTGCGTCCACATCCCGCGCCGCCAGGCATACCGCTCTTTCTCCGCCGGAGTCAGGCCACTTTTCGTTTCCTTGAGCGTGAGATTGGGGCGGCAGACAACATCGAGCTGAGGTGCCGCCGGGCTGTTGCCAATCCGGAACAACTGCACTCTCACGAGGTACAGATTGACATTGGTTGGGGTGTTTTCGTTCAGCCAGTCAATCACCTGGCGATGGTCATCGGAGATCGTTTCGGAAATCCAGATGCCGGTCATGGCTTTGTGAACGGCGGCATAAGTGAGGAGCTTCCCCAGGTGATCGTGGTTGGTCTTTCCATATTGGTTTTCGATCACGATTTTATGATTTTCGTCCCCGAGCAGATTGGCAACAATGTCGCAGGGAAAATCGCCGGGGCGGGACTCCCTGGTCGGATTTTCGATTTCAATACCGAGCTCCTCGGCCAGAAAAGCCACCCCATCATCGGATACCAGCCAGTCTGAGAAATCTGTTTCTCGTTTCCATACTTTGCGGATGTCGCCCACCCGTTCGCGTTTTCCAATTTGGATGTTCATAGTCGTTAGGAGCGTGGCTGCAGCCAGTCAGTAGGATCGTCGCATTTGCGGGAATTCTAGTGTAGCGTTCTTTGCCCAAAGAGAGTTATCCGGTGAGCTGGGCTCGCCAGAGAGATTTTGATGCAACAGGCTCTCGACACCGCGTCCACCCGCCCACAGCTGGTACTCCCGTCGGTGCAGATCACTTCGAGAAGTCATGCAGATCTCGCCAAGTAGCCTCCTGGCCTCGATCTGGGCGCTTGGTGGGATATCTTCGAGTTCTTCGGTGATGCCGACAACTTGGCTGTAGGTGCTCGTCACCGCATCCAGCAGAGCCTGGCGCGCTCCGACCACCTCGGCCAGCGCCCGTTGGAGTCGCCAGCGACGATCAAGGCATGAGAGGCCGTACGCTCTCCCAAGGGCTTCATCGCTCCGCATCTGATCCAAATCGGCCGCAGGCTCCCAAAAGATGCGCTGCTCCTGAATTGTTTGACCGAGGATCCCCCACTTGTCGCTTCACCTCATTCAGATTGAACCTGGAGACGGACCGCGACCGGGGCGTACGTCATCACGATCCTCGGAGGTCACCAGAGACCCCGCCAACCCTTCCCAAGTACACATTCGGGCAACAAAAAAGCCCCGCACAGGGGCTTTTTGAACGTAAATCTTGGTGGACCGTGTAGGGCTCGAACCTACGACCCGCTGATTAAGAGTCAGCTGCTCTGCCAACTGAGCTAACGATCCAGGGAGCAGGATAGTACCCGATAGATGGGTGCCATGCAAGGGTCCCGGGGATGCAATCCACCCCTCGAACTCACCCCAGTGGCGGGGCCGGAAGCAACGGTCATTTGTTCAATCGGCAAAGGCCCGGCGTTTCAACTCGCCCTGCGATCTAGCAGCGCACGGCAAACCCAAGCACCCCAATCGCGGCTTGGAGAGTTCCCGACCGGTCAGTCCTCGTCGCAGCCTGAACCGCCATCCTCCAGCGAAAATCAAGACTGGATTGTGTATCCTCAGCCTCGTGGAGACCGCAGAAGGATCGGCCGTGTGGAGAGCCTGTCTGTTTGGGCAGTTCCGAATCGATTCAACAATCGGCCACGCCTCCATCACCCGACTCGAATCAAAGCGCGCCGTTGCCCTGCTGGCTTTTCTCCTGCTCCAGGGGCCGAGAGCGCATTCTCGCGAGGTTCTCGCCGACCGGATCTGGCCAGAAGCGGATCCGACGACCGGGCGAAATCGCCTGAAGCAAACGCTTGCCAGTCTGCGACGTCAGCTCGAACCGCCCGGAATCCCGGCGGGCTCGGTTTTCCAGGCTGATCGCAATTCCATCGGCCTTGCCCCGGGGGCCATCCAGAGCGACTATCACGAGCTCATGCTCGCACTCCAAAGCGGCGATCCGGCAACAGCCGCGAAAATCGGAAAGCCAGGGCTCCTGCCCGATCTGTACGATGAATGGCTCGATGATCTGCGGCTCTGGGTAGAAGCGCAAGGATTCCACCTGGCCGAACCAGATCCTCTCACCACAGAGCTGGACTCGCTGACGCAGCCCGCAGCCCGGTTTTCCAGACGCATCCCTGCCTCTCCTACTCCGTTCGTTGGTCGGGAAAACGAGGTTCAGGATCTCCTCCAACGGCTCCAACATTCTCGGCTGGTGACGGCGACAGGTTTCGGCGGCATCGGCAAAACGCGCCTTACCATGGAAGTTGGCCGGCGGTGGGAGAGCGGTAGCGTCCTCTTTGTGCCGATGGCCGAAGCCTCGGATGTTTCGCTCGGTCTAGCGAAGTTGGCGGGTGCCCTCGGGGTGAATCCGAAGAACCCAAACACGGCGATTCAGCAAATCGCCTCCTCCCTCACCGATGAGCCGCTCCTCCTCCTCCTGGACAACTTGGAGCAGCTGGTGAGCGCACCGTGGGCGGCGGCCGTCTCCGAGTTGCTGGCCATGTGCCCTCAGGTTAGGGTCTTGGCCTCCTCTCGCATCCCTCTGGGACTGGAGGGAGAAGATCACTTCCCTGTGTATCCCCTCCCCACGCCGGCATCCACCGCTACTCTCGAGCAACTCGCCGAGCACGCTTCCGCGAAGCTCTTCATCGACCGCGCTCGAAGGACGCGGGCAGACTTCCAAATCACGCCAAGGAACTTCGAGGCGATGCGCGATCTGCTGCAGACTCTTGCCGGGGTGCCGCTCGCCTTGGAACTCTGCGCGGCCTGGGCTCATGTCGTGTCGCCTAGCCAGATGCTCGAACGGCTCAGCCTCCGAGGAGAAATGCTCACCTCTCGACGCCGGGACGCACCCGATCGGCAGAAATCGCTCCGCGATGCATTTGAGACGACGTTGAGTTTGCTCACCCCGTCGCAGCGGAAACTCCTGGCCCAGCTGAGCATCTTCGCCGGAGGATGCACGCTCGAGTTGGCTCAACTCGTCACCGAGGAGCCCATCTCCCTTGCCGACCTCAGTGACTTGTTGGATGCCGCTCTTCTGCGGCGGGATGAGACCTCGCGTGGTTCGCGGTACTGGATGCTCGAGAGCCTGCGCGACTTTGTCCACACATCTGAGGAAGCGGAGACGATCCTCCCTACTCTCACAGCCCGGTTCCTCAGCCTCTGCGGAGATCTGGCCGAGCAAAGCCGGTCCCTCATTCCCCGCCCCGAGCTCGGGCTCCTCTCCGAGCTTGACTGGATCGAATTTCTCGATGCTGAATGGGCCAACTTCACTTTTGCCGCACAGCTCGGAATCCGCACCGGATCTCTCCGGACGTCTGGGCAGATCATTCAGTACACTGATTGGCATTGGGTGATGCGCGGCCGCGACGCGATTGTCACCGAGTGGCTGACGGACCTCTTGGCTGCACATGATGAACGTCGCGGCGAGCCCCTCGACGATGACTCTCACCTGGTGTTGAGCGCAATGGCGGGGTTCCAAGCAAGGCTCGCCACCGATCTCAAAAAGGCGCAGGATCTGCTTCGGTACCTTGGGGAACTAGCCCAAGACCAGTCGAGCACGTTTGCCCGTGCTGAGGTGCTCTACAACCTGGGTCAAGCTCAGCTTCTGAGGCTTGATTCAGACGGATTTTTCGAGATCATGGAGGAAAGCGTTCGGCTCTTCGAGGAGTCGGGGCATCCGTGGCGAGCGGCAATGGGTCGCCGAATGATGGCGAATATGTGCATCGAGATCAAAGAACACGATCGCACCGGGCCACTGTTCGATGCAGCCGAAGCGGTATTCGTTCGCGAGGGACGCTCGTATCTTCGCGCCTTGCTGGTCTACGATCGGTCTCGCGTCACCTATGATCGCGGCGATTACGAGGCCACCGTGCACATCCTGAGCGATATCCATACGGTGGCCGAGAGATACGGAGATCCCAAACTGCTGGCCCGCACTGGCAACCTCCGCGGGATCGCCGAGGAAAAGCTCGGGCGGTTGGATGCCGCACGCATCAGCCTGAGCCATGCCTGGAATGGCTACACCAAAATCCGCGAGATGAAAAGTGCCGCCTATCCCCTGTGGAACCTCTCGCTGCTCATCTGCCGACAAGAAGATTTCCTCACTGGGATTCCTCTCCTTTCCGCTGCCGCCAAACTCTGGGTCAGCACCACAGGAACCGAATTGGACGAAGAGGACACGGCGGAGATCGAAGGACACAAGAGTGCGGCTTCTGCCCGGCTCGGCTCGGATCTCGCCGACCACTTGTGGCGGGAAGGGCAGGCCTTTTCCATCGACCAAGTCACGGCTTTGATCAATAAAAACTCCTAGTATTTTTACTTGTTCTCGGTCAACCTTTGAACCTGAGCACCCGACCTCACGCGGCTCCTTACGCTGGCCTTACGGTGGATTCTCATCATTCCCCCAGTTCTGAAAACAAATGCGCAGAACGAAGGAAAACGATGAAACACACACTTCTGGCCCTCGCTTGCAGCGCGCTGATCTGGCACGTTGCCACACCGACCTACGCCCTGAATCCAGCCGCGACACTTGCCGCGACGACGCTCCAACAGGCAAATGAGGATGCAGTGCCCCGTCTGCAGAAGGCACGACTGACCAATGTGGCGTTCGGCAACGTCCCGACGATCGAGGTGAAGATCGGCGAGGACACCAAGACGTTCCTGGTTTCGAGCGGCACAGGATTCAATCTCTCCGGGCAAAACAAGAACCTCACGGGAGTCGCCCAAACCTGCATCGGTGAAGAAGTCTTCCTGCTCACAAAGCGCACCGACGCTGGCGTGCAGGTCGAAAGGATCTGGGATTACACCAGTTGGTTGGCTTACACCACGAAACATAAGGGAGCCCAGGTGGGTACGGTCAAGCACTTCAATGGCCGATTCCTCGCCATCGGCGATCTGACTTACCTTGTCAACGAAGGCACCCAGTTCGTCAAAGGGGGCGAATCGGTGGGTCGCAAGCAGCTGGAAGGCGTGACGCCGCTCTGGGTCAGCGGCGATGTCAAAGATGGCATGCCGGTGGCGCTCATCATCTCGGATGGCCCTGGCGGCGTGAACGCTCAGACCAGCACAGGCGGGGCAGGCAACGATCGGCCCGAATCACGCGGATCCAGCGTGCGACCTCCTTCCACCGGAACCGGCAATCCGGCCGGAGCAGGCAGCAACCCCAATGGCTCGCCGACGGAACGCGGCAACAAGGAACGACCGGCTTCTACCGGAAGCGGTTCCAAATCCCCGACCGAGCGCGGAAACGAGCGCCCGCCCTCACGCGGCGATGGGAAGCAAAGCCCGACGGAGAAAGCCACCACTCTGCAGCGCGGCCTGATGGTTCAGATCTACTTCACGATCCTCGATCCCAGCGATATGATCACCAACGCGGGTGCCCCGGGAACGGTGGCCAACGCAGCCGCCGAGAAGGTCGGGGTTGATGATAACCGCGTTGAAGTCTTCGGAGTGCTCCGCCTCAACGGCGAAAAGCTCTGGGAGATTGACCGCAAGGAGACAGTCAAGAAGGGCAAAAACGAGCGACTCGATGTGATCCCGGGCAAAGTGAACCACTTTGTCCTCCACACCGAAAAGCTGAAGCTCAAGGGCAATCTCAAGGACGATGACAACTTTAGCAATGCTGACCTTTTGGCGGAAATTGACCTGGAAATCGACATCTATGGCCAAATGAGCCAAGGATGGAAGGAGTTCAAACTCCCTGGGAACAAGGTGAAGATGCACGTGGTGGTCGCACCGATGCCGGAGAAGAAGTGAGATGAACGCCCGCATCATCTTCAACCCGACCCTGGCCCTGCTTGCCTTGACCATGCTCGCCGCCGCCAGCCCTGCGCAAGAAATCACCGATGCCGAGAAGCAACGCACGACCGCCGTTTGGCAGGATCTGATGAACGACATCCAGCCCTACCGCGAGAGTCTTGCGAGCTGGTCAGTGGAGTTCGATTCGGAGAAATGGTACGCCCAAAACCGGGTGATGCCCGATTCCCCGGAGGACTATAAGAAGATCATGGACGACCTCGCCGCAATCGAAAAGTTGATCACGAGCGAGAAATACAAGGGTCTCAAAGGCTTCTTCGGACCGAGCGACGACATCATCCACCGGCCTCAGAATTGGCTGGAGATCTGCCAGGCTCGGGTGGAGATCACCCAGCGCGTGGTGAAGCGTGAACTCGCCCGAATCCTGCGTCCGCAGATCATGCCGATTCAGTCGATGACCAAATCGGTTCGCGATTTCGATGGCTGGGGTCTCAACGACCTCGGACTCGACATTGTGATGGGCAAGCGGGATACCGCACGCAAAGTGGTCTTCGGAAAGGTCAAGGCTTTGATGGACACGGTTGGCCTGACCGCCGAAACCCGGGTCGACGAGTTCGAGAAAGCCTGCGATGAGCTGGTCGCGGCATCTGAGGCCATGGCCAAGGTCGCCAAGCCTGCGGCCACCTATTCGATGCCCCCCGTGGCCGAGGCGCTCAAGAAGCGCTGGGCCGCGGGATTGTGGGCCAACCGGAAGATCGTGAAGATCAGCACCGAATCGGATAAGTGGAAGGTGACGACGAATGCCGTCGGAACCCCGCTCTACCGAACGGTGGCCGTGGTGGTGCAGTTCAAGCTGGATGGATACGCCAACCTCATTGAGTTCTCGACCCAAGTGCGTGAGGATTACAAAGGCGGCGGCAAATACGAATTCGCGCCGTCCAATATTTCCCCTCAGTACCGCATCATCGCCCCCAAGACCTGAGATTCGCTGCGTTGCTGTTCCCCTTCGTCGTGATCGGCGAGGGGATCTTTTCGTGGGTGGAGAAAACCTCGTATACTGTATCGATGCTTTTGATGCTTTGGATGACGTTGGGCACCCCTCCACTGCTGACCGCGCGCGAGACGCTCGTGCGGCCAGAAATAAGCTACGCTCCCGTTCCCAGCCGCCAAAACATTGGCATCAACAACCCGGAGCAGATCACGACTGCCGACTTTGCCGATGCCAACGGCGCACGCCTCGTGATCTACCATGAAACGCTCCCTGTGGGAGAATACCGGTGCTGGTTTAGCCACGTGAACAAGTCGGGAGCTACGATCGGCTATGCCCTGCACGTCACCAACAACGGCACCACCGCGGCTCAAGTGCGCACCCGAACCCGAGGGTTCGTCAGCAGTATCTTAGGCGGACAGGCTTTTCGCGATATGCTGACAAGCACCGCTCAGCCCACCACGACCACTCTTCAGCCTGGCCAGAGTTTTTGGATGTGGCAGATCAACAGCGCCGCGACCAACAACACATTTTTCAACGGCGCGATTGAATTCGATGTCCTGAGCGGCGCAATTCAGTTCGACACCATGGCCTACCGAAGTGCCACCCAACTCACGGGAACACGAAACTACATGGGCTACATCACCCGAGTGGAGCCCGATGGCACCCGCGAATCGCGTGTTTACAAGGGCCGCGCCCCGGTAAGCATTGTTCAAACTCCTCGGCTCGAATTTGCCGTGCGCGATTCTTCCCCTGTCGGGCCGATGAATGTTCTGGTCAAGCAATTCAGCCTGTCGTCCATGAGCTACGGCCGGCCACAAAATCAGAACTTCTGGTTCACCAACATCGGCCCAGCTCAGAATTCCGGCGCAACGACCAGTGATATGGTGAGCTGGAACATGCCCGGATGGGGCTGGATCAACCCTTTGGTGCAAAGCGATGCCGACGGTCGGTACCCCAACCTGGGTAACTGGGGCATTGAATACAGCGTGCAGGGCGTCTTCGAGAACCGCGGAACGCGACCCCGTACCTTTTCCCTCAACCTGCAGGCTCCTTCGGGCGGTGGATCGCCGATTGCTTATCGTGGAGGCGATGGGGTGTGGCGGAGTTTGAGGATCGAGCCAGGTCAGAACGTGCAGTACTACTCGCAAACCGTCCAACCATTTAGTCAGTTTCGCTTTGATGCCCGCTACATCCTCGGCGGCCCTGGAGCCGGGAGTCTAAGGAACACGATCACGCTGAATAACTAGACAACCGAGGCTAACCAGAGAGCCTCGCCCTCACCCGATCCCGTGTCCACAAACAGACATCCCATAGGTCAGCCGCCGGGTCTCCATTGACCGGATTCGTCCACATGTAGTTCGGCGGCCCATATTCCGGATCAAAGGTCAGCACCTTCTCCCCCCGCGTCATGTGGGCCGCCTTGATACGATCCCACCACCCCTCGAACACCGCGACATGCCCTTCCCACTGCTTCACCCGAGGATCAGGAACTTGGGGGCCTTCCTCATGCCCGACGCGGGTGTGGATGTGACGCGTGCGACTGATCGCCAGCTCCAAAGCCGGTCCAAAACCTTGCAGCATCGATTCCGTCACTACTGTCCAGTGGCTGAAATCCGCACAGAGCCAGAGGTCGGGGATGGCCCGCAGATACCTGGCTGTCGAAAGCGGCTCGTAAAGCAACCGACCACGGTGCGTCTCGAAATTCACCGGGAACGGGAGCGTCTTGGCAATCTCAACAAGCTTGACCAAATGGTCAAGTCCTTCCTCATAGTCCATATTCCCCCGGCCCACATGTACTGTGCATCCCACCGCCCCGGCATCATGGGCTTCGTCGAGATCTTTTCGGAACTGGTCCGGCGCACCGCCATTAACCATCGCCATGTACTCCAACCCATGCCGAGCGGCGAGCGCGCGAACTTCAAAGTGCGGCTTGATCCAATCTTCCCATCCTTCGTAGTCCGCCCCTTTGATCTTTGCGAGCACGTCATCGGGGCTTCCTGGCATGCCCCAGGTGGTCTTGTATGCCTTGATTTCCATATTACTGCTTCAATCCTTCGATCACTTTGCCATGTACATCGGTCAACCGGAAGTCACGCCCTTGGAATCGATAGGTGAGATGCGTGTGGTCGATCCCCATCAGATGCAGAATGGTAGCGTGCAGATCGTGCACATGAACCGGATTCTCCACAACGTTGTAGCCAAAGTCGTCCGTCATGCCATACGAAGTTCCGGCTTTGATCCCGCCTCCTGCCAACCACATGGTGAAAGCTCTCGGGTGGTGATCTCGTCCCTGGAAGGGTGATCCTCCCCGACCCTCGTTCATCGGAGTGCGCCCAAACTCGCCTCCCCAGATCACCAACGTCTCATCAAGCAATCCGCGCCGCTTGAGATCCTTCACCAATGCCGCCGCAGGCTGATCGGTTTGGCGACACATTCTTCCAAGACCATTCTTGAGATCGTTCCCCTCGCTCTCTCCATGATTGTCCCATCCTCGGTGATAAAGCTGAACAAAGCGCACTCCTCTCTCCACCAAACGGCGGGCGAGAAGGCAGTTGTTGGCAAAGCTCCGCTTCCCTGGCTCCGTACCATAGAGAGCATGAACCTCCGGCGGCTCCTTTTCGATCGCCGTGAGTTCTGGGACGCTGGTCTGCATCCGAAATGCCAGCTCGTATTGAGCAATCCGCGCCTCAATTTCGGGATCAAGAACGTCACCGTGACGCAAACGATTAAGGTCACCGAGAGCGTCGAGAGACTCGCGGCGCAGTTCCTCGGTCACCCCATTGGGATTCGTGACAAACAGAATCGGCTCCCCATTCGAGCGAAACTCCACTCCCTGGTGCTGGCTCGGAAGAAAGCCACTTCCCCAGCAAGCCTTTCCACCATCTGGATTGTTGTCGCCGCTCATCAGGACAACAAATGCAGGAAGATTCTCGTTCTCCGTACCGAGGCCGTAGCTGAGCCATGCCCCGAAACTCGGTCGCCCCGGAATTTGGAATCCCGTGTTCATGAAAAGTTGTCCGGGAGCATGGTTGAACTGATCCGTCTGCATGGATCGGATCACCGCAACGTCATCGACAATCTCTCGAAAGTGTGGGAGCAGGTGACTAACCCACTGCCCCGACTCCCCCACTTTGTTGAATTCATGCGGCGACCCCAGCAGTTTCGGCCGACCCTTGATGAAGGCGAATCGCTCACCCGCCGTCAGTTCCTCAGGACACTCTTCCCCGTTCCGTTTGTTCAGCTCAGGCTTGAAATCCAGCAGATCGAGCTGCGACGGCGCGCCGGCCATAAACAAGAAGATGACCTGCTTAGCCTTCGGCGCAATCCGCTTCACGATCGGCGAACCCAGCACGGAGTTGGCGAGAAGGTTGTTGAGTGCCAATGCCCCGATTCCGTAACTCGCATCACGAAGCAGCGTTCTCCGGGTCAAAGTCCGCAAGGAGTCAAGTCGATCGATCATTCTTTTGTCAAAGCCTCATCCAAGTTCAGGAGCACGTTCGCGACCATTGTCCAGGCCGTTTTCTCACCCTTTGTGGCGCGCGTTTGCTCAAAGTAGTCGGTCAATCGCTTCAGTTCCGCCGCCGACGGCACCCTTGAAGTCACGGTGCGGAAAGCAACGGCAAGACGCGTCTCGGTGGAACCCGCGACGCGCGCAAACCTCTCACCCATCGACTCCGCCGCACTGAAAAGACCAGGATCATTCAAGGTCGCCAGAGCCTGCAGCGGAGTGTTCGTCCGACTCCGCCGAACCGTGCACTGCTCACGAGATCCAGCATCAAACGCCATGAACGACGGATAAGGAGCCGTACGCTTCCAGAACGTATAGAGAGATCGTCGGAGCGCATCCGCTCCTGTGCTAGGCATCCATCGTTCACCCGAGTAGGGGCTGTCCCACACACCATCTGGTTGATAAGGGAACACCGGCGGCCCGCCAACCTGCTCATGCAACAATCCCGAAGCTGCCAAAGCTTGATCGCGGATGAACTCTGCCGTCAACCGGAACCGCGGTCCTCGCGAGAGGAGCGCATTTGCTGGATCTTTCTCCAGTCTCTCCTTCGTTACCGATGAAGATTGCTGGTAGGTAGCCGAACTCAGAATGAGCTTCAGCATCGCCTTGGTATCCCATCCTGACTCCATGTAGGTTGCGGCGAGCCAGTCGAGTAGTTCCGGGTGGCTCGGCGGAGTACCCTGCGTGCCGAAGTTTTCACTCGTCTCCACCAGTCCACGACCGAACACCATCTCCCAAAGGCGATTGACTTGCACCCGTGCGGTCAAAGGATTCGCAGGATCCACGATCCATCGCGCAAGATCCAATCGGGAGCCCGCTGACGCACCGCCAAACGCGGTTGGTGTGCCCGATGAAACCACTTCGGTAGGAGACATGAATTCTCCCCGATGGCGAATTGGCGCCTCCGTCCTGCCGTTTTCCTCCACCATGACGAGGGTTGTCGGGATGCTGGCCTCAAGCGCATTGAGATCTGCCTTGGCCACACGGAGAGTCTCTCTTTCCTCGCGGCCGACGAGAGCCACGCTCTCGTAGTGCCGAGCAAGCAGCGCAGCATCGGCATCGCTCCGCATCGGTTTTTCGAGCACGCGACGCACGACTTCGGGAATGGCAAATCGGGTGGCCCCAGCGGCTGAAGTCGCCGAGATCGTGAATTTCCCGAGCGTATGCCGAACCCATCGAGTGGATTCGCAATGAAGCCCCAGCTCCAGCTTGCCGCTCACCGGCTTGTCGAACTCGATAACCAGATCATGAGGCCGACCTGCCGCGCCAGAGATCGCCCATCCGGTCTCCGGGTCGCTATCGAGGATGCCTGCTGTGGAATATCCGCCCTGGGTGAAGTCTGCCGCGACGAAACGCACCTTCGCGCGATCCGCGGTCACCCGACTGAGGATGAAGTTTCCGCTATCCGCCCGCCCGGGGCCATCATAGGGGCGACCCTTCTCGGGCAGAACCCGCACCCGAATCGCACTCGTACCATTTGGCAAATCGAGGCTCAGCTCGTAGCTCATCGTGTCGGGTCCCGGCCCGGGAGCCGAGACTTCGCTGCCCGCCACCACCAACCGAGCATCTCGCGTCGAAACCCGCACATCTTGCCACAAGTCCGTCGAGACCGCGAGGCGCTCCCACTCCGCCCTCTCGGCCGTCACATCGCCACGCACCGAGGCTAACCCGCCCTCCGCAGCTTTCACTCGTCCACGATGCTTCTCCAGAGCTTTCGCCTGTTCCGGCGAGGGAACTTGCATCGTCGGTTCGATGTACTTCTGCTCGCTGATCGAAGCATCCCCAACTTTGTAGAACCGGTTGTTGGCAAAGAACGCGTAGAACTGGAAGTACTCCTTATGCGAAATCGGGTCGTACTTGTGGTCGTGGCAGCGAGCGCACGCCATGGTCTGCCCAAGCCAGACCGTCGAAGTCGTGTCGGCCCGGTCGTACCGAACCTGATACATCGCCTCCTCCTGATCAACCCCACCCTCTAAGTTGAGCATCGTGTTGCGATTGAAGCCAGTGGCCACCAGATCGGCGAGCGTCGGGTTCGGGAGCAGATCGCCCGCAAGTTGCTTCACCGTGAACTCGTTGTAGGGCATATTCGAGTTGAAAGCGTGGATCACCCAATCGCGGTACTTCCAAATCGACCGAGTGCCGTCTTTCTCGTATCCGTTGGTGTCGGCATACCGGGCCAGATCGAGCCACGGAACCGTCATGCGCTCGCCATACCGTGGGCTGGCCAAGAGCCGATCAATCGCTTGCTCGGTGGTCTCTCGTCCGGCGAGGAACCGGTCAAGTTCCTCGAGCGTCGGCGGTAGCCCGGTCAGATCCTGCGTGATCCGGCGGAGCAGCTTTTCACGAGAAGCAGGAGCCGAAGGCTCCAAACCCTCGCTTTGCAATCGCGCCAGGACGAAAGCATCGATCGGATTCTTCACCCACGACGACCCCAACTCAGGCATAGACGGCTTTGCAACCGCCCGGTACGCCCAGTGAACCTCGGGTGGCTTGCCCTTGGTCGCTCCCTGAGAAACCCAGTCCTCGACCATCTGGATTTCCGCATCCTCCAAGGCTTTGAATCCCTTGGGCATCCGCTCCAAGCCATCGTATCCCTTGATCCTCCTGACCAAAGTCGAGTTTTCCGGATCACCTGGTTCGATGACCTCCACAACGCTCTCGAGAGCATGGAGATCCAGCCCGGCCGCCGGCGAGTCGCCTTGGTGGCAAGTTGAGCACTTGCGCACGAACAGCGGCTTGATATCCCGCTCAAACGTGCGAATCTGGAACGCCGCTCCTTGGGCGATCCAATCTCGGAACAACTTCACCTGCGGCGCGCGAAGAGGGGCCATCCCTTGCGGCATCAAGAGCGTGCGATCTTTGGTCGTCAACCGCTCGATCAGGAGCGATTCGTCCGGCTTGCCGGGGATAAACAGCGGCCCAGAATCCCCGCCTTTCATCCAGGCTTCGGGAGTGCGCAGATCGAGTCCGCCGTAGGTTTCGGTGCCTCCGTGGCAGCTCAGGCACTTCGCCTTCACCACCGGCATGATCTCCTCGACAAAATCCACCGGCTTCATCGGTTCCGGCGGAGTCTGAAGGGCAAAAACGAGGTAGGGCAGCAAAGCCATCACCATCAAGCCTATCGAGGCCACCGAGCCGATCCCAATCCGTCGCGCCATCTCCAAACCGTCCCTGCCGCTACTTTACCGAGAACCGGCACCGATTCGGACACGAATCAGAGTTGAGGCACTGAGATCTGTCTCGTGAACTCATCGCAGGAAGGGAGCATGCGCATCTTGAGCTCGGAGCCAACTGTCCGTGATCCGTACTCTGGACAACAAGCTCTACTTCGGACGCAACGTCAGCTCGGCGAAGGCCGGACGGTGGTCGCTTGCCATTGTCTCGTCGATCACCTGGCACGAGGCGACCTCCCATCGATCCGCCGGGGCGCAATAGATGAAGTCGATCTCCTTCTCCGGTTTCGTCGAGCTGAAGGTGAACCGATTGCTCGCCGGCTTCGGCACCTCTTTCGCGATGCCTTGGAACAACTTCAGGGTTCGCGAGCCCGGCTCGTCGTTGAAGTCGCCGAGCAGGATGAACGGCTCTTTGGCATTCTTCAACTCATCGGCAAGCTTGGTTGCCTGGGCAAACCGAAAACCATCGTCCTCCACCCAATCGAAGTGGACATTGACAAGTTTCAGAGTTTCGCCGGTCGGCAACTCGACCTCCACAATCAAGGCAATCCGAGGCTCATTCCCCTCGGGAAGCGCAAACGAGGTCATCCGCCTTATCGGAAATCGCGAGAGCGCGCCCATGCCATATCTCCCGCCTTGATAATCCATGAACGCCCCAAAAGCCGGATTCATCCTCGGGCTCTCACCCAAAAACCCAGCCTGATCCACCGACCCGCTCCGTTGGACTTTCTCGTCCACCTCTTGCAGTCCAACGAGATCGGGATTCAGCTTTCGAATCACCTCCGCCGTCCGCTCCAGATTCAACTGATTGTCCATTCCCCGCCCATGCCGAATGTTGTACGTCATCACCCGGAGAGAAACTTGAGTGTCTGAGAGCGGAGCAAGAGCGAGGAGGCATCCAAGCATGCCTCATTCTAGACGAACGATACGAAATCAACACTAATTACCCGATAGATCATTCATATACACAATCTATCGGGTATATCAATCGTGATGGGAAGAACTGAGCAGAACACCGTTTTTGGATCGGAACTCCGAACGGCAATCCTCGTGGCGGTGTACGCGCTCGAGGAAACGCACGCATCAGAGCTTGCCCGAGGACTGGAGCGGAGCGTCAGTCGCATTCAAACATCGTTGGAAGGCCTGGAGGAAGCCGGACTCATCTCTAGCGCCATGGTCGGGCGAACAAGACGCGTCCGACTCAACCCGCGCTTCTTTGCATCGACGCCGCTCCGCGAGCTCTTGTCTCGACTTCTGGAGGCCGATACAAGTCTGCTCCCGAGACTAGCCAAGCTTCGGAAGCGTCCCCGTCGGAAAGGAAAAGGCCTATGACCATTTCCGCTTCGACAACTCTGCCTCAGATGGCCTTCATCGTTGGAACGGCACTCAGGAGCGATCACTGGAGCGCGGTGCTCACGGGCGGTGCGGCAGCCGCTGTATACGCGCCGATAGAAGTCCAAAGCCATGACCTCGACTTCGTCTTCGAGTTCAAACTGATCGAGGAAGCCATTCCGGAGCAGAGAATCTCGGCACTGGGCTTCCGAAGAAAGGGAACTCTTTACGCACATGATCTCGTCCCGTTCACCCTTGAATTTCCTTCCGGCCCCCTGGCGATTGGCGAAGAGTTAGTCAACGAGTGGACCACGCTCACCGATGGCGACCTCTCCCTGGACATTTTGAGCCCAACCGACTCTGTCAAGGATCGCCTCTGCTGGTTCCTCCACTATGGCGATGTCGCAGGCATGGCTCAAGCTCTTGCCGTAGCCAGAGCTCAACAGATTGATCTGGCCAATGTCGAAAGGTGGGCGGCCCGGGAAGGGAGACCGGACCGCTTCGCGATTTTTCTCAAAGAACTCGAGCGGGGCAGCTAGGCTCCCCTGCCTCCACAAAACCATCGCGGAGAGCGGCGAGAGCTTCACCTTCCCCGAGACCTTGCGCAGAGAGCCGTTGATGGCCGACTCGCCATCCACCGCCACATTCCAAGTGCCTGCGGGCAAGGACATCTCCGCCGATTTCCGTCCTCCATGCAGCACAACGACGATCTCCTTCCAGGAATCCCCAACCAGAGACCCATTGAGCCGGTACGCCACGGTGTTCGCCGGCAACGATGCATCCGGCAGGAAGCTGAGCACCTTACGCACATCCTCCGCCTTTGCCAATCGGAACGCAGGATGGCCCTGCCGAACCGCAATCAGACCCTTGGTGTAAGCGCTCAGCGGCTGGAACTTCGCCGCGCGAGCCCAGTCGTACTGATTTGCCTCATCACCCGCGTTGTAGCTGTTGTGATTTCCGCCCTTCGTCCGGCCGATCTGCACCCCGCCCTCAAGGAACGGAATCCCCTGCGAGAACAAAACACCCGCCGTCGCCAACCGCACGGCGCTTTCGTTCAGAATCCTCGCATCCCCCGGCATCGCGAGATTCACCTTGTCCCAAAGGGTCAAGTTGTCGTGGGCGGACACGTAGTTGATCGTCTCGGTGGGGTGGTCGGTGAAATCGCGGATCGTTGAATCAAAACTGATCGACCCGACGACCGCACGCTTCACCGCATCGGTCACCCCGGTCGCCCCCATCGCGAAACCAGGCCCCGCGCCGTCAGTATCGCCCCGGAAAGCTGACCGAATCCGGTCGTTGAACACGGCCATTCCCGTGCCCCGCTGGGCTTCTTTGCCGAACCGAATCGGCCCGCCTCCCGTCCACGGCTCGCCATAGAGGACAATTTCCGGACGCTCCTTGCGCATCGCCTTTGTCCAATCGACAATCGAATCGCGGGTGAACATTCCGATCAAATCGAACCGAAAACCGTCCAGGCGATACTCGCGCATCCAGAAGAGCAAGCTATCGCGGATGAACTTACGAACCATCGGGCGCTCGTCGTGGAGGGCATTCCCAACACCGCTTTCGTTGAGCACATCCCCCCGGTCATTGGTGCGGAAGTAGTAGTAAGGCACGGTCTGCCAGAACGCCGACCGCTCACCTTGGCTCGGCACCGAGTGGTTGTAGACCACATCTTGAATCACCCCGATTCCGGCAAGTTGCAGTGCAGCAACCATCTGTTTGGTCTCTCGAATCGTGCCAATCGGATCGTGCCGATTCGTGGCGTACTGCTCCTCCGGAACATTGAACTGGGTGGTTTCATAGCCCCAGTTGTACTGCTCGCTGTGATCGGGATTGAAATCATGGAAAGGCAGCAGATGCACGTGAGTCACGCCGAGAGCCTTCATGTGATCGAGCCCCGTCGGAATGTTGGTGCCGGCAAGCTTGGTTCCGGTCTGAGTGAGCCCCAGATACTTCCCTCGCCAATCCGGCCGAACTCCACTCGCCGGATCGACCGTGAAATCACGAACGTGGATTTCATAGATCACCGCATCGGTTGGCCTCTTCCCTTTGAACGGATTCTTTCCTGGCCAGTTTTTGGGGTTCGTTCGAGCCAAGTCGACCACCATCGAGCGCATGGAATCCGCGCTTCCCGCGACGCCGTAGATGTCGGTGGCGGTTCGAGTCTTGCCGTAGCTTTGGAAGCGGTACTGGTAGTACATGCCGTGCAGGTCGCCCTTCAGGTTGACGAACCAGACCCCGTTCGCGCCCTTCGTCATTGAAATCTCAGCGACCGGGCCGCTCTTGGCATCTTCGAAGAGCAAAATCTCTGTTTTCGTGCTGACCGGGCTCCAGACCTTGAAAGTGGTGCCGGATTTCCTGTAGGTTGCCCCGAGATCATTCTTCGTGTAGTTCCAAACCGGATCGCTCAAAACTTCGCGCGCGAAGACCTTGCGCTCCGGCCCGTTCGCAATGGTCACCGACATCGGCAGGGCGATCTGCCCCGGTGCAATCGGCTGGGCCAGAACGGCGCGGAAAACGTTGAACTGGGAGGTCTTCGGATCGGGCGGCTGAACCTTCAGCGGCGGCGCGGTCGTCGGTGCCACAACTTCCCCGGGATTGTTCAAGGAATCCTTGACGAACTTCTCTTTGAAGCTCACCACGAACTTGACAATCGTGCCGTCCTTGGGCACCTCCAAGCGGATGTTCCCGCCTCCCGCCACAAACCCGGTTCCGTAATTCTCCGCCCACGAGCCTCCTCGCGCGACTTTGTATTCAAAGATTCCCTTCGGAAACGCGGCAACAAACTCGTAGACCCCGTCGCTCACTCGATCCATGCGTGTGATATCGCCGTTCGGATCCCATTCGTTCTGCCCCAAAGCGCGTTGGATTGAACCAGGCAGGACAACCTTATCGGCACTCGGCGCGGTCTGCCCAATCGGAGTGGCCTCACCGACCGGAACGAGTTCACGAATGGGGATGACCTGCCCGTCGAGCCGGAAAACGAGATCGCGCTTCACGTCATCCGCTTTTCGAGCCACGGGGATCCAGACCGTCACCGCATCGCGGGCATCCAGAAAAGCGGGCACCTCGACCGTCTCGACCGGCTGCTGATTCAGGATCAGCCGAGCGATCGTCACGACCTGAGCAGAGGCTGCACCGGCCCAAGTTGCAAGGAACCCCAGGCTGATCATCCGGAACAAACGACGTTTCACGCCGGAAGTATAGCGAGACACCTGCGTGACCTCCAAATCCGCTCTAGGACATCAGAAAGATTACAAAGTCGCGAATATTCAGGACATCCAGGGCATTGAGGGGATAAGATCACCGACATTCGTTGGAAACTGACCGATGACAAGTCTCATTCTTTCCGCTCTTTTGGTTCCGGTCGCCGGACAAATCTCCGCATTCGCGCCCCATCAGCTCACTGGCATGCGCAGCATCGCCCTCAGCGCAGATGGACAACAACTCGCCTTCACCTACCGCGGTGACATCTGGCTCGCCCCTAGCAGCGGTGGACGCGCGATCCCTCTCACGAGCAACGTCGAAATGGACGACAACCCGGTTTTCTCGCCGGATGGCAAGTGGATCGCCTTCACCTCGGATCGCGCCGGAGACAACGAAATCTACGCCGTCTCCACCGAGGGCGGACAACCGGTTCGCCTGACGTTCAACAGCACCTCGGAAGCACCGGTGTCCTGGTCTCCCGACGGCAAAGAGCTGATCTACGACACCAGCTACGACAAAGGCTACAGCGGCATCTACGCTCTTGATGTCAAATCGCTCCGGCTGAGAGAAATCTTCGTCAACTACCACCGCATGGACTTCCCCTACGTTTCTCCGGACGGAAAGACCATTGCCTTTACCCACAAGCAGGTCTTCGCATGGACTCGTCCACGGTACGAGGGCTCCGGTGCCGCCCAAATCTGGACAATCGGAATCGACGGATCGGCTCGCAAGATGGTGAGATCCACTGGGCTCCAACACCTGTGGCCTCAGTTCGCGCCGAACAACAAAGATATCTATGCCGTCACCGTGACAGACAAGACTCCTAGCTCGCGACGCATTGACGAGAGGCCAGCGCGTTTCACCGATTCGCCCGAACGCACCCCGAACGTCCATCGAATCGCCGCGAACGGCAAGGCCACGCGTCTGACGACCTTCGTCGGGGGCTCGGGTGCGCGATTCCTGAGCGTTGCCAGCAAGGCCGACATGCTCGCATTCGAACGCGATGGGGCGGTCTACACGATGGTTCCGGGTAAGGAGCCGCAAAGAGTCACCTTCACCGCGAGCGTGGACGACAAGGGTGTGATGGAAGAGCGGCTCGTCCTCACGAACGGCGTTGAAGGCGCGAGCATGACCCCCGATGGCAAAACGGCGATCATCCAGATCCGCCGCGAGCTTTGGAGCGTTCCCACCACCAAGGGCAAGGGCCCGAATGGTGCCGACGCGACGCAGCTCACCAACTACGCGGGCACCGATTCGCAACCTATCGCCTCACCGGATGGCAAGCACATCTTCTTCACGAGCGACCGCAACGGCTCTCTCAAGCTATTCAAGATGAACTTGGAGACCAAGCAGATCACGGTCGCCCATGACACTGCCGAAGACGTCAGCAACATCACGGTGACCCCAGACAAGAAGCATCTTGCCTACCAAGTCACCGGCAAGGAGCGAGGCCTCTACACCCTTGCCATCGAGGGCGGCACCGCGAAGTTGGTGATCCCGAAATCGGACGGTGCCTACGCCTTCTCACCCGACATGAAGTATGTGGCCTACGTGAAGTCGCTGGTCAACAGCGGATTCAAGCCGTGGGAGAACACATCGAACGTCTGGGTGCGCGAAGTCGCGACCGGTAAGGAAGTCAACGTCAGCCGCCTGAACGTGGTGGACAGCAACCCTTCCTGGTCGGCTGATGGTAAGTTCCTTTACTTCACTTCAGCCCGCGGGGGTGGCGGAATCTTCATGGTTCCGGCACAAGACGAAGAAGCCAACACCACCGAGCTCGAACTCAAGTACGCCAAGCCAGAAGGCGCGGTGACGACGGACTTCAAGTTTGATGGGGCCGCCGACCGATTCCGAGCGTTCTACAGAGGCGCTGCGTTCGGGCAAAGCCTGAGCGATCCGGAGAAGGGCGACCTCTACTTCCTGGTCGCGGGAGACATTTGGCGCGCTGGATACGACGGAGAGGGCGCACGCGCGATCACCGCTGGCGGCGGAATCTTCGGCATGGAGTTCAGCGGCGACGGAAACTCGATCAACTTCGTGCGACGAGGCACGGTCGAGAGTGTCGACATCCGTAAGCCGAACTTCCCGACAAAGGCTCTGGAGTTCCGCGCCGATTGGGTGCGGAATGTCACTGCCGAACGCAAGGCTGCGTTCCAGGAGTTCTATCGTGTCTACAACCAGACGTTCTACGATGAATTCTTCCACCGCCGCGACTGGAAGGAGATCCGTGACCGCCACGAGCCCCTGCTCGATGGCGTCGCTCACCGCCGCGAAATGGCGACCGTCCTCAACATGATGGTCGGCGAGCTTGAAGCATCTCACGCCGAAGTCGGCCCCGCCGGTGGCGGAGTCGCCGGCCAGAGCACGGCTCACCTCGGATTCACCATCGACTTTAGCTACACCGGAGCGGGGCTCCGGATCAAGGAGGTACCGAAGCGCACTCCTGGTTCCTTCCCCAAAACCCAGCTAAAGGCGGGTGAATACGTGATGGAGATCAACGGCACGGCGGTCTCCGCCGACCAGCATCTCTTCAAGCTGCTGAACAACCAGGCGGGTCGAGACATCACCCTCACCGTCAATTCGACTCCAAGCACGACCGGCGCCCGCAAGGTCACCTATCGCGCACTCTCCGGCGGCCAATTCCGAGGGATTCAAACCGAAAACCTCGAGCAATGGCGCCGCGAATACGTGGAGAAGAAGTCGAACGGGCGCATCACCTACGTTCATATCGCGGGGATGGGCGGTGGAAACCTCACCCAATTCAACCAAGAGATGTGGGAGTACGTGCAGGGTAAGGATGCCGTGATCATCGACGTGCGTGAGAATGGCGGCGGCAACATCGCCGATATCCTCCTCGATGCGCTGGAGCGACGCCTCCACATGCGCTATCAGTGGCGCAACGACGATGAAATCCCTGGCCCTGGTCAGGTGTGGGGCAAGCCGACGGTCGTGATGCACGCGGAATCGAGCTTCTCCAACGCCGAAATGTTCCCGGCCGCAATGAAGGCCTTGGGCTTGGCAACGCTGGTCGGAATGCCAACTCCCGGATACGTCATCTATACCGGTGGATCTCAGCTGGTGGACGGTACGAGCATCCGCATCCCCGGAGGCGGTGTTTACCGAGTGGACGGCACACCTCTGGAGAACATGGGCGAGAAGCCGGACATCCAAATCGACCTCGATCCGGAAGACTTCTTCAATGGCCGCGATCCTCAAATGGACAAAGCGGTCGAGCACTTGATGAAGCAACTGCCTCGGGGCTGATTGTTGCACCCGGAGGGGAAAATTCGCCTTGGAACATCAACGTTCCAAGGCGAATTTATTCGGGCCGTGCCCGCTTTCGGACATCCGCCAAGTGAAGGAGGCGCGACCTAATCGCGCCGAGTGAACGCTGGTGGATGCTGCTGAGTTGCTCAACCGTTTTTCCTTCCCGATAAGCTTCGACAAGTCGCTGATCTTCCTCTGCCGTCCACGGCAGATATACCCTCTGCGGTCGTTCCTTCACTCGCATTCGCTCCTTCACTCACTGTATCACACCATCAGCGAGAATGAGCCTGGATTTCCTGCCTCCCAAGCGCCTCTGGGAAGAAGCGAGAAGCGGAGCACGTCACCAAGTCCCATGATCCCCTTCCGCGACCCCCAAGCCGAGTCAAACTCTCCTTCGTGACCCACCACGAGCTGCAATCCTTGATCGATGCCGGCTGGGAGAATCGCGCCGACTTCTCCCCCACTTCCCACCCCAGCGACCTGAAAGCCGCGATCGACGAGACGCTTGCCCACCTCAATGCAGGAACTCTGAGGGTTGCCGAGAAAGTCAGCGGCACCTGGACGACCCACCAGTGGATCAAAAAAGCCGTCCTCCTGAGCTTCCGCCTCAGCGCGAACTCGGTTTCCGAAGCCGGAGCCATGCGGTTCTACGACAAGGTGGCTCTCAAGCACGCGAGCCTCACCGAAGCCCAGTTCGAAGCAGATGGCGTCCGCGTGGTGCCCCCGGCGGTGGCCCGATACGGCTCCTACCTCGCACGAAATGTCGTGCTGATGCCGAGCTACGTGAACATCGGAGCCTACGTCGATGAAGGCACCATGGTCGATACCTGGGCGACCGTGGGATCGTGCGCGCAGCTCGGAAAGAATGTTCACCTCAGTGGCGGCGCGGGGATCGGCGGAGTCCTGGAGCCGATCCAGGCCAACCCCACGATCATTGAAGACAACGTCTTCATCGGAGCTCGGAGTGAAGTCGTCGAAGGCGTGATTGTCGAGGAGAACTCGGTGCTTGCGATGGGCGTCTTCCTCAGCCAGAGCACGAAGATCGTAGATCGCGCCACGGGCGAAGTTTTCCAGGGTCGAGTTCCTGCCGGATCGGTGGTTGTGCCAGGGAGCATGCCCAGCGGAGATTCGGGGATCCACCTCGCCTGCGCGGTGATCGTCAAGCGGGTCGATGCCCAAACCCGGTCGAAGACCAGCTTGAACGAACTCCTCCGAGCCGACTAATCATGCACCCCAGCGTTGCCCTCGCCCTTGATCTCTTGGCTCGCCCTTCCGTGACGCCAGATGATGCTGGGTGCCACCATGCCCTCGCCGAAGTTCTGGCACCTGCCGGCTTCAAGTTGGAGGAGATGCCTGTCGGTGACGTCAGCAACCTGTGGGCAACCCATGGCAGCGGGGGGCCGCTGATCGTGTTCGCCGGACACTGCGACGTGGTGCCCCCGGGGCCGCGCGAGGCATGGCATGACGATCCCTTCTTTCCGAGCGTCAAGAATGGGGTGATCACGGCCCGTGGTGCCGCCGATATGAAGAGCGGCCTGGCCGCAATGACGACTGCGCTCGCCGAGTTTGCGAAAGCCCACCCCGATCATGCGGGAACCATCGCGCTCCTCAGCACCAGCGATGAAGAAGGGGCCGGGCTCGATGGCACCAAAGCGGTGCTGGAAGCCCTCGTCGCACGGGGCGAGAAGCCCGACTTCGCCTTCGTCGGCGAACCCACCTCGGAGACCCATTTCGGAGACACGATCAAGGTGGGACGCCGTGGCTCGATCAGCGGATATCTCACGGTCCGCGGCATTCAGGGGCACGTCGCCTACCCCCATCTCGCCCGAAATCCGATCCACGAGCTTGCCCCGTTCCTGGTGGAACTCACCCAACACCAATGGGATCAAGGCGATGAGGTGTTCCCGCCGACCTCTCTCCAAATCGCAAATCTGAATGCGGGAACCGGGGCAATCAACGTGATCCCAGGCGTCGCGCACGTGGAGTTCAACGTTCGATTCGGCCCGGCTACTACGGGAGACGACGTTCGCCGCGTGGTTTCGCAGATGATCGAGGAGCTCGGACTAGACGCCGAAATTCGCTGGCTCGAGTCGGCGCAAGCGTTCAAAACCGAAAGCACAATCTTGATCGACTCGTTGGTTCGAAGCATCGAGAGAGTAACTGGGCAAACTCCGACGCCAGGTACGGGCGGAGGAACATCGGATGCCCGGTTCTTTGCCGCTCACGGGATTCCTGTCGTCGAATTCGGCCCGATCAACGCGACGATCCACGCCGCCAACGAGTGCGTCACGATTCGCGAAATCGAAGACCTGCATGCGGTTTTGGTGGCGTTTCTGGGCCAGCTGACGGGCCAACACCTGTCATAACGGTCGCCCCATCCATTGGCCTACGCAGCATTAAGATCGCTTTAAGGATCAGAGTTCTTAAAACATTCTTAACTGCCCATTCTCACAGTGGAGGTGCCATGAAAAAGGCCTTCACTCTCATTGAGCTTCTGGTCGTGATTGCGATTATCGCGATTCTTGCCGCCATCCTGTTCCCCGTTTTCGCCCAAGCGAAGCAAGCAGCCAAGCAAACCCAAGATCTCAGCAACGTTAAGCAAACGAGCCTTGGATTCATCCTCTACTCGTCCGACTACGACGACATCCTGCCTCCTGCTTACTTCCACCGCGCCTGGGAAGCCCCGCTCGGCGGAACCCGCGCCGGATACGAGCACTGGTCTGGTCTGACCTATCCGTACGTAAAGAATTTCCAGATGTATGTCAGCCCGGGGGACCAACTCCGGGGTCACGCTCCGACCTGCTTTGCAAGCTCGGATAACAACGCCGGCCAAGGATTCCCTGGTGGTCAGCAAGCCGACCGCTGCCCGGCAGGCGACCCGCGCGTCCCGGCTCAGTGGATTCGAGGTGGTGCCATCGTGGACAACCAAGCCCCGCGACTCAGCTACACTGTGAACAGCGCAGTTCTGCCGCGCATGCGCAACAGCGCTGATGCTGCTGCTGGCATCCGCGTGATCAGCCAAACCGTGCTCCCGGCTCCGGCAAGCACGATCATGATTGCTGGCCTCGTTGACAACCTGCAGTGTCTGAACGGAGCCTCCCTCGGCACAGGCATCCGCAACTCCAGCCACCGATCGACCAACGCCTACACCTTCTCCGGTATGGGCCAATATCTGGGCGAGAACACCGACGGCTTTGCCGTGAACAACGGACAGCTGTTCGCGCTGAACTTCGGTCAAATCACCGGAACGTCCAACCCGTTCGGCGGCAACATCTTCAACCTCTGCCGCACGAATCCGGCGGGCAACTTCCCGCTGATCACCTACCACAGCCCGCGACGCTGGAAGGAAGGCGACAACTACGGCATGGGCGATGGCTCGGCCAAGTTCCGCAACTTCAGCAGCACACTGAACCCGAATAACTACCTCTGGGGCGCGCAGGTCTACACCGACGCAGGCCGCTCGGTTCTGGACCCTGTCACCGGAAACCCGGTTCAGCTGAACTAGTTATCCTTCCACAAAACAAGTGGTTCGCCCCCGAGAAAGGAGTTCCTCGGGGGCACTTTTTTGTCCGAAATTCGTGCACCTGCATCCACTTCGACAGGTTCAAGGGACCGAGTGCTAAAATGGAGTCCACGCGGGCCACATCCCGCCGGATAAGGAACCTATGGCAAACATCGAAGATATTGAAGGCATTGGCCCTGCTTACGCCGAAAAGCTCCGCGAAGCGGGAGTGAAGACCGAAGAAGCTCTGCTGGAGCAGGGTGCCTCCAAGAAGGGCCGCGAAGGTCTCGCCGAAGCAACCGGGATCTCGGAGAAGCTCATTCTGGGCTGGGTAAACCGCGCGGATCTGAGCCGCATCAAGGGTATCGGATCCGAGTACGCCGACCTTCTGGAAGCGGCTGGCGTGGACACGGTTCCCGAGCTTGCGACGCGCAACGCTGCAAATCTCACGGCAAAGATGGCGGAAGTGAACGAGGCGAAGAACCTTGTGCGCACCCTTCCGACCGAAGCCAAGGTCGCCGATTGGGTTGAGCAAGCCAAGGGCCTCGACCGAGTCGTCACTCACTAAGCCTGCGATCGCACGCTTTTCAGCAGCCAAGTTCCTTGGAACTTGGCTGCTTTCTTGTTCAAACATTGCCCTTGCAGGCAAACGAGCAATTTTTCGCCAAGCCCTGTACACTGAGGATTCCGAAGCGTTCAGCGCGGCGGTAACCGGAGACGACAATGGATCAGCTTTTGAACTTGCTCAAGGAGAAAACGGGAATCGACGATGCCACTGCCGAAAAGGTTGTGGGGTTCATCAAGGAACACATGGATGACCTTCCGAAGTTTCTCGGCGGAGACCTGGCGGACAAGGCCAAGGATCTCCTGGGGGGCAACGCAGACGGTCTGCTCGATGCCGCGAAGGGCTTCTTCGGTGGAGACAAGCAAGAGTAGCGGCACACTTTTTGCGTCGCTTCTCTTCAGACATCCGTCTTAACCGGCGAGCCAAGCTCGCTCTCGAGGATTCGTAAACATCATGTCAATGATCTCAGAATTTAAGGACTTCATCAACAAGGGCAACGTCATGGATCTCGCTGTGGGCGTGATCATCGGTACCGCCTTCGGCAAGATTGTGACCGCGTTGGTCGAGAACTTGATCAACCCCGTGATCGGGCTCGCGACTGGCGGCGTGAAATTTGATGCTTGGGGGGTAGAAATCGGCAAGAACGCGGAAGGCGCTCCGCTCCTTCTTGGCATCGGTGCCTTCGTCTCCGCTGTGATGAACTTTCTCATCATCGCCTTCGTGGTGTTCTTGATGGTGAAAGCCATGAACCGCGCCCGCGCTGCGATGGAAAAGCCCAAGCCCGCAGAAGAAGCCGCACCCGCTGGCCCGACGCAAGAAGAGCTCCTTGCCGAAATCCGAGACCTCCTCAAAGCCCGAGGCTAATCACCCCAGCCCAACACCAGAACGGAGCGAAGGATCCCCTCGCTCCGTTCTCTTTTTTTACAGAACTCCGATACAGTTTCACCCCAAAAACCTCATGTGATTGCAGAAAGTTGCACAGGAAGCCGATATTTCTGCTAGGCCGTGACGGTCGATGGGCACTGACCCGTCCGGCGAAGGATAAGAGGTATGGGTCAACAACGCGCGGGGACGCGCAAGTGGTTCGGCAGCGCGCCGAAAAGTCGACGAGCGAAGGCCGTCGTGACGCGCACGCCCGTCAATGCTCTCGAAACGTCGCTCCAAGCAGCAGTTCGCACGGGAGACCACGTCGAAGGGCTTGCCGAAATTCTCCGGCTTGCCGTCGATGATCTGGGGCTTTCCGGCGGCTTTGCCCTCATTCCAGATGAATTCGATTCGGGAACTCTCCTCGCCCAGTGCGCCTATTCTCCGGATGGAGAATTCCCCTTCCCGGAAGCGATTGCCGCCCATCATTCGGTCAGCGGTCAGGTGATCTCCACCCGGCAGCCCGTGATGGTCCGTGGAGGTGAATTCACCGAGGCCCAGCTCCAAGAGTTCGGTCACGGCGTTCTCGCTGTTTTAGGCGTGCCCTTGCTCGGACGATCTCCTCTGGCCTCATTTGATGAAGTTGCAGAGGTTGTTCATGGCACCCTCACCTTCATCAGTACAGATTCCGCAAATGCATTCGATCTGGAGTGCATCCGGCGCGCCGAGAGCTTTGCCCACATTTACAGCCTCACCTATGCTTCCCTGCGGTCGGAGCGATACCGACGCACCACGCTGGTGGACTGCCTCGAGCAGATCTGCATCTATATCGAATCGAAGGATCGCTTCCGAGCCGGACACTCCAGCCGAACCGGACGGATTGCCACGGAGCTAGCCCAGGAGCTGGGCCTCGGTGCCAAAGCCATCGAAGAGCTCCGAATCGCCTGTACGGTCATGGATCTGGGATACATTTCGATCCCCGACACGATCTTGCAGAAGCCAGATCAACTCTCCGACTATGAGTTCCTGATGATGCGGATGCACCCGGTCGTCAGCTACGAACTCTGCCAGAAGCTGCAAATTCCGGACAACATTCTCGCCCTCGTGCGTGGACACCACGAGCGACTGGATGGCTCGGGATATCCCGATCAACTCAGCAACAACGAGATCAGCCTTCAGTGTCGAATCCTCACCGTGGCAGACGCCTACGACAGCATGCGCTGCCCGCGAGCCCACCGCGCCGGCCTGACGGAAGAAGAAGCGATGCGGCAACTTCTGCTCGATGCAGGCAGCCGATTTGATCCCGTGGTGGTGCAAACCCTTCGAACCTTGATTGAGAAGAAGCACTTCAGTCACCTCTACGACGACCTGTTGGCGGCATGAATCATGGGGATGGCAAAGCAAGTTGGACTTGAATTTGGCAGTGGCCTGATTCGCCTTGTGGTGGTGGAGCACCAGCGATCGGGCGAACGCACGCTCGTGTCGGTAGACACTTACTCTCTGCCCGAAGCCATCGACCGAGATGGTCGGATTGTGGACGAGAAAGTGGTGGTGCAGACGCTCAAGCAATGGGCTACTCAACGCAAAATGGTCGGCGCTTCGCTCGTTTTCGCGATTCCCAACGAGAACTGCCAAATCGCCTGGCTGAAGCTGCCGGATGTCAGCGGTTCGGAGCTGATCAGCGTCGCTCGGTACAAGCTCAAGAAGCAATTTCCCCGGATGTCGGATCGTGCCGTCGTCGCGGTCGCCCAGCCGAACGGGCCCGAGCACGAATCGATTCTCATCGGTGCCGAACGGAGCCTGGTGGACGAGCGCGCCAATCTGATTCTCAAGGCCGGGCTGCATCCCGTCGGAGCAGAATCGGAGGCTCAATCCATTCTGCGCGTCATCGACGGACACCTCAAAGGCTCAGGATCGATCCCCGAGCAGGCCTCCGTGACCCTGGTCCATATTGGTCAGGAACGCACTCAGTTCATGGTGGTCAAGGAAGGCCGCCTCAACTTCATGCGCACCGTCAAGGTGGGGCATGAGCGGTTTGAGACTCTGGTTTCCAAGACGCTCGAGTGCTCGCGCGAAGAAGCCCAGGCGCACCTTTTCTCGCCCAACAGTTGGCTGCTCAACCGAAGGATGATCGCCTCAATGAACGAATCATTCGAGCCGATTGACGCCGAGGAGCCGATGGAGTCCCTCACGAAGGAATTTCGGCGACTCATTCACTATTTCCGCTCGATTCACCCGGACCGAAGCTACGCGGGAATCCTCGACCGCATGATCTTGCTTGGTCGAATCACCACGCTGCGCGGCTTTGCACCGTCTTTGGCTGATTTGATCGGGGTGCGACTCGAGCTTTTGAATCCACTCGTGGGGCTTCAGATTGCGCTGGAATCCGATGGATTCCTCTCGCTCCAACAGCAGTCATCGATGTACACCGTGGCTCTCGGCCTGGCTCAGAGCCCTTATGGACTTGTCCCGACCCAAGCCACCACCGAACCACAGGAAGAAGAAACCAATGAGTATCTATGGACACGCCAAAGCGCATAAGCAGCACCTGGAAATTGCCGCCAATCTGCTGACCAGTTGGCACGATGAGCGCGAAAAAACGCGCGCCGCTGCCCGTAAGGAAATGGGCCAGGTGATCGGTGCCCTCGTGGTGGCTCTGGTCGCGTTTATCTTGCTCAGCATGATCGAAGGCGGGATGGATACCAAGCTCACCGCCGTGAAATCGGATCTGACGGAGAAGCAGAAGATCTTGAAGGGAGAAGTCGATACCGGCACACTTTCGGCGGACGACAAGGAAGCCAACCGGCTGCTCAGCAAGGCAACTGCCCAAAATTTCTCGATGCTCCAACAGTTAGGGGTCGCCTTGTCTCGATCAAATCGAGGCATGGCTCTGGATTCGATCCAGGTCGAAAAGGATGATGTCGGCGTGATTGTTCGAGGCGTAGCCGCAGCCGCAGATCTCACCACCGCCTACGAATACACCGCCGATCTCACGGAAGATCAAGAGAACGCGCGGGCTTATTTGACCAATGTCGAACGTCAGCAACAGTGGGGGCCGGACGCGGTGAAGATGTCGTTTGAGCTCGTGCAGAGGAGCATGCTGTGAAGCTCAGCCTCGCGGGTGCGCTCACCCCGAGCAAGCTGCTGATGATCGTCGCGGCCTTGTTCGCCTTTCTGGCTGCCGTTTCCGTACCACGGGTGATCGGCAAGAACTCCGAGCTCGGCGGAACGAGTGCCCAGGCCAAGCAGCTTCAAGTCGAGATCGACGAGAAGTCCAAGATTGAACGTACAGCGGCATTCGAGCGCGGGGCCGAGCAGCCGCTTACCAAGACTGTGCGCGAACTCACACAGTCGGTCGCTGATATCGGAGCCGAGCGGAGCGTCTCGCTCGTCCAGCTCACTAACCAAGGAGGATCGACTCCCCTTGCGATGAAGAAAGGTGCCACCAGCCAAGATTGGGCGACCACACAGGTGGAGTTTGTCCTTGTTGGCACCACCCCGGCGATTTACGCGACGCTCGATGCGATCAATGCCCGAGATTTCCCCCTTGAAATCGTGGGAATCGAGATGCGGGCGGCGACGAACGAGCGCGCGTCGCGCGGTCCCAGCGAAGCGACGATCCGCACAAAAGTGTATGCTCAAGCGGACTAAGTTATGGAGACTAGACGACAGAAGTTTGTACTCGCTGGCCTCAGCGTAGGCGTCGTGGCACTCGCCGCGATCGCGTTTCTCGTCTCGCGACAGCTCGGCCCCGGTGCCGGAGCCGCTCCTGGCGATGAAAAGACCATCGTCGCCGACAACGCCGCTGGTCGCAAGCTCCCCGAACTGAATGGTGATCCTTTCGCGAACAGCCCGGGAGGCGCGAATCGGGCAGGTGGATCGGGCGGTCAGACCGGTATGCCCGGCGGAATGCCAGGCATGGGCAGCGAAACGCCGCAGGGATTCAATCCTTCCAACTCAGGCAATCCCTCTGGTCAGAGTTTCAACCCTTCCAATCCTGGAGGGCTCCAGAGCAATCCGTTGCCGGGGAATCCCCAGGTAAACCAACCAGGAAGACGCCCGGGTAGGACTAATGACCCATCGCATCCGTCACCTTTTGCAGGCAATTTTCCTGGGGGAAATCAAGACTCTCCCGTCCCTCCCTTCAACCCCGCAGGCACCGGAAATGCCGGATCAAGCGGAAGCGGCAATCAGGTGATCAGCCCACCGGCTCCGGAGCGCCCCACTTCTATGCTGCCACCAGATCCCAACGCTTTGAACAACCTTCCTCCGGTGAACTCGCCCGGATCAAATTCCGGTTCAGGCACTGTATCTGGTGGAACCGCAACAGGTTCAGGGGCTACCGGTGGACCAGGCCAGAATTCTGGCTCAACTCCCCCGACATCCTACGACCCGAGTATTGCTCTCATCAACAATCCTCAAGCCGTTAAATCCAACACAATTTCTCTGAAAGCAATCGTGATTTCGGGTGAAGCCGTGGCCTACATGGACATCGCGCGGCAGGGCGTTCGCACCTATCGAGTGGGCAGTGAAGTTGCCCCGAAAACCAAGATCGTTTCCATTACTGCAGATGAAGTGGTGATTAAGAAGGGTCAGAAATCGGTTACAATCTCCGTCGGCAAAGACGGAGCTTTACCGTGACTCTTCTAGGATATGTGATTGCACAAATCCTAGTCCCTGAGGTCACCTCTCCGCCCGCAGTAGACCTGTTGGCACGGAGGCCGCTGGTTCAGGAAACTAGGACAAGGATTGTCGACCCGCGTGACGCCTTTCTCACCAAATCGGTGAACAAGGTAGCTGACGAACAGCGCGTTACGCCACGACCCATACCGATTGGGCAAAGACGTGCGTCGCTCAATGCATCAGATTGGGAACTCTCCCAAGCGCTGAGTGCTTTGAGCAAGCAGACCAACGTCAATATTGTTCTTGCCAGCAAGGACAACCCCAAAATCACCGTGCAACTGCGCGAGATGCCCCTCTTGGATATTTTGCGCGTCCTTGCCGCTGTCACAGGACTACGTTTTGTGCAAGCTGGGGAGTCGTACGTCGTCGCAACTGAGGAAGTCCTCAAGACCTCCTTCCCTCTCGAATACGCCCTTCAATACCCGGCAGAGGATGCGAAAGCAATCGAGCCGAGTGTGGTCAAGCGATTCATCTGCTCGCATGTTTCGGCAAGCGAAGCCAGCCAAACTTTGGCCGCTTTGCTCCCGAAAGATTCGAGACTTCAGATCGCGGTCGCCCCTGCTCCTGGGATCCCAGGGATGGGTGGCGGAGGCGCAACCGGCGCAATTTCCGGCGGCTCTTCATCCGGCGGATCAAGTGCCGGGGGAACCGGCGGAGGCGGAGCAGGCCCGGAAACGGGCGGCAGCGCAACCGGTGGTGCCTCATCCAGTGGAGGAGGCGGAGTCCAAGTGGGCGGCGCATCCGGCGAAGGTCGAATGCTCGTCCTGCGCGGCCCCGAAGATGAGGTGAAAGAAGCCCTCACGCTCCTCAAAGAGATCGACGCAAAGCGGCCCCAGGTCGTGATTTCCGTCGAGATCGTGGACGTCAGCAAGGAACTCCTCAAAGAGTTGGGCCTCAGCTGGAGCTTCGCGAACACAACGCTGACGGAGCGCGCACCAAGCGGGATCGGGTTCGAAACCATCGACCGTTCTGCCTTCTCGGGAACCGGGATCATCAAGGCAGTTCAAACCGACGAAAAATCGCGCATCCTGGCTCGCCCGAGCCTTAGCGTGCTCGATGGACAGTCGGCTTACATTCTCATTGGCGACCGGATCAACTACCCGGTGGTCATCGGTCTGAGCGATAACAACACCCCGGTGTTCGATATCAAGGAAGAGCGCGTGGGCGTTTACTTCCAGGTCGGAGCGAATGTGACCGAAGAGGGAGAAATCGTGATGAATCTGTACCCACAAGTCAGTGCCATCACAGGATTCCTTCAGGTGAATGGTGCGAGCTATCCGCAAGTTTCGACGCGGGAAGCCAAGACGGTTCTTCGGGTGAAATCAGGGCAAACCATCGCAGTCGGCGGTCTGATTCGTGAAGAAGATATTGATCTTTGGGAGAAGGTTCCCTTGCTCGGAGACCTTCCGATTCTGGGTGAACTGTTCAAGCGAAAGCGAACGACCAGAAATGGCTCTGAAGTAATGATCTTCATCACGCCGATAATCCTGGTAGATGAACCAGGATCGGGCGCTCAATGATATCTTGGTAGACGAGGGGTACGTCACTCGTGACGTACTCCATACCGTTCTTGCCGGTCGAGCCGACACTCGCGAATCTGTCGTGGATGTGTTGGTGCGGCAAGGGGCAATTACGCCCCAACAAAAGCTGAAATGTATCGGCCTTCAAACTGGCATTCCCTTTGTGGATGTGCGCAGTATGGAGGTCGATTCTCGTTCAGCCCGTCTCCTTCCGCAAAAAACGTGCGCCCGACTGAAGCTCCTGATCATCGAAGCCAGCGACACCTGCGCCACTGTCGCAATGTCCAACGCGCTTGATCTGGAGGCTATTGACGAAATCTCCCAAGACCTCAATCGAGATGTCGATCCGGTCTGGGCGCTGGAGCAAGACATCAGCGAGAAGATGGTCGAAGTTTTCGGGGCATTCAACGACCTCGAAGATTTGCTCGGCAACAACTCGGGTCTTGACGAAGACATCGAAGTCACGTCTGGAGAAGTCGAGGACAACGACCATGTCATTGCCCTCGGCGAGGGCGGAGAAGGCAGCCCCGTTGTCCAGTTTGTCAACGGACTCTTCATCCGCGCCATTCGGATGCGCACCAGTGATATCCACATCCAACCCGACTCGAAGGGCGTCAAGGTCAAATTCCGCATTGATGGTGTGCTCCGCGACATCATGGAGATCCCTAAGGATGTCCACCGCGCCGTCGTCAGCCGGATCAAAGTTCTCAGCGGGCTCGACATCGCTGAGCGGCGGGTACCGCAAGACGGACGATGCAGCCTGGTGAGCACCGAGGGTGAGTACGACTTCCGTGTCGCCACCTACCCGAGTGTCAATGGCGAGAAGGTCACGATCCGGGTGCTAGATAAATCGCGCGGCATTGTCCCCGTCGAGAAACTGGGTATTGAATCAGACAGTGAAAAGCGGCTTCTCTGGGCGGCCGAGCAGTCTCAAGGACTTGTCCTGGTCACCGGCCCCACGGGTTCTGGAAAGACCACGACCCTCTACGCGCTTCTGCGCCATCTCAACGAAGGCGACCGCCAAATCATCACGATTGAGGATCCGGCGGAATACCAAATGGACGGCATCGTTCAGGCCAACGTGAATAAGGCAGCCGGAATGACCTTTGCTGCAGGCCTCCGTGCCATTCTCCGGGCTGACCCTGATGTGATTCTCGTTGGCGAATCCCGCGACCCTGAGACCGCAAAGACTTCGATCGAAGCGGCACTCACCGGACACTTGGTTCTCACCAGTCTTCACAGCAACGACAGCGCCGCAGCGATCACCCGTTTGGTCGAAATGGGGGTCGAAGAGTTTCTGGTTGCCGCCAGCGTGACTTGCTCCGTTGCCCAGCGGCTGGTTCGATGCAACTGCCCGAACTGCAGCGAGCCCTATAAGCCGGATCCGGAAATCCTAGAGCGTCTCCAACTCCCCAAAGACGGCCAGTACAAGAAGGGTGTCGGATGCGACACCTGCGGTGGAACGGGCTACAAGGGTCGGATGGGTGTCTACGAAGTCCTCAGCGTCACCGGCACGATTCAGAAGATGATCCTCGCCGGCGAATCGAACGTCGCGATCCGCGACAAGGCCCGCGAACTTGGCATGAAGACGCTGATCGATGACGCCGCCGCCAAGGCGGCTGCGGGTCTCACGACTGTGGAAGAGGTCGCGCGGGTCGTCGCGGCGGAGGATAGGAGCTAATGGTCAGCTTTCGCTACGAAGCACTCGATTCCAACGGCGCGAAAGTCTCAGGCGAGCTCAAAGCCAGCGATCTCCACACTGCTGAGTCTCGCCTCGAGGAACGCCACCTTGTCCCCCTTTACGTGGTGGAAGCGAGCGCAGCCAGCGCGAAAGGGATCAAGCCTCTCCCCGCTCCTCGCAGCAATCGCAAGCTCAAAGCAAGCATCGACGAAATCAACGACCTCCTCCGCTCGATGCAGGTCATGGTCAAGGCGGGGGTTCCCATCGTCGAGGCCTTGAACACCATCACCGAGCACGCGAGCTCGCCCACGATGAAGATCATCGCGAACAACCTCAAAACGGACATGCTTGAGGGTCTTTCGTTCGATCAAGCCATGCGCAAGCACCCACTCGTCTTCCCGGACATTGTGTGCGAAATGCTCGCCGCTGCCGACGAAGGCGGACAGTTGGCAAAGGCTCTCGGCGGGGCGATCAACTACATGGAGCAACGAGCCCAGACCAAGAAGGCGGTCACGGGGGCGCTGGTTTATCCCGTGATGCTCTTGAGCATCTGTATCGGCACGTTTCTGATGTTCCTCGTCTTCATATTGCCGACCTTCGGCAAGACCTTTGAAGGTCTCCAGGTGAAACTCCCCGCGACGACAACCTTTCTGCTCGCCCTGGGCGGATTTCTGCAGAAGAACTTCGGCATGGTTTTCCTCGGAACCATCGCCGGGATCGTTGGCCTGAAATTCCTGCTGAAGGTGCCGAGTGTGGCAACCAAGGTGAACGCGGGCCTCTACAGCGCCCCGATTTTCGGCAAGGTGATGCAACAAATGGCCATGGCGCGAACCATGCAAACCATGGGTTCCTTGACCGCAACGAACATCCCGATCATCCGCGCCATCCAGTTCTCCGGCAAGGTTTCGGGCTACCCCAAACTTCGTACCGCAATGGAGGTCGTGGAAGACCGAGTTCAAAACGGTGATTCCGTGGCCGAAGCCATGCAGAAAAGCAAGATCTTCAACCCGATGACCATCCAACTGGTGAGCGTCGGCGAAAAGAGCGGTCAGCTCGCAGATCTGCTCACCACGAGCGCCGAGCAGCTGCACGGCGTCGCCGAGCGCAAGCTCAAAGCGGCTCTGTCCCTGCTCGAGCCGCTTCTCATCTTGTTCATGGGTCTGGTGGTGGGCTTGCTCACGCTCTCGATCCTCCTGCCTCTGTTCACGCTCAACCAGAGCATCAAGTAATCATGCGAACTTCTCGAACTCGAAACAAGGGCTTCACGCTCGCGGAGATGATGACGGCGGTCGGAATCATGGCCGTGCTGACCGCCATGGCCACTCCCTCATTCGTGAATTCGTTCCAGCGCAGCCGCGAAAATGCCTTGAAAAGCGATTTGGCCGTGGTGCGTAGCTCCGTTCAGATGTTCTTCACGGATACGGGAGCGTTTCCGAACTCTCTTGCCGATCTCACCGTGACCACCGCACCGGGCACGGGGCGATCTCGGTCGGGAGCGAGCGTGAACATCGACTTCCGAGACTGGCGAGGCCCGTACCTGGCGACTTTGCCCAGCGATCCGATCTCTGGAAATGCCTTCACCTACTACCCCAGCCCCTCAGGGGCATTCCGTGCGGGAGCCGTGACGTCGTCGATGAGTGGTAATGATTCATCGGGAGTTGCATTTTCCACGTATTAACGCGGTTTCGTTTCGGACACAACTAACCGTTTGAGTAAGGAGAACTATGTCGGGATCCATGGAATTCGATGAACTGCTGCATTTGTTTGGCTCGGCGAGCTCGCTGCCCCAGTTACCGAAGTCGCCGCTGCGGCTCTCCGAGCTCCTCGACAAACCCGACGCGAGCCAAAACGAAATCGAGCAGTTGATCCACTCCGATCCTGCCCTCACGGCTGGGATTCTGCGTGCCGCCTCGTCCGCTCTGTTTGGGCGAGCAAAGCCCGTCACGACCGTACGAGAAGCCGTCATGCTGCTCGGGTTTCGTTCGATGCGTTCGCTTGCCGTCGCCCTGTGGACAAGTGCTCTGGTGAGCGAATCCACTCACCGATCTCAGCTGGATACCGATCGCTTTGCTCGGAACGGCAACTTTGTCGGGGCTCTTGCAAGCCAGCTCTACCGCCGACGATTCTCCGGAGGATCGGGAGGGCGGTGGAGTCACGAGGAGATCTTTGCGGCTGGGGTCTTGCACAATGTGCTCTTCGGCCTGCTTTCCTACGTTGCCCCCAAAGAGTTCGATCGACTTTACGCCATGGGCAAGGACAAGGAGATTGGCCTGACCCAAGCCTTTCTGATGGTGCATGGCCGAGACATTAGCGACCTTGCTCCTCGGGCTTCGGAAGCCCTTGGACTCCCCGATGTCTTCATCGAAACCGTGATGGGAATCGACGACCCAACCGGCACCCTTGAGCTTCGAATCCCGCTCATCCACCTCAACTTTGCTCGGGGCATCGCCGAGGAGCGAGGAATGGGGCTCGTGCCTTGGGCGTTGCCTTGGGCGCCAAGCGAAGAAGTCGCGGATGTCATGGCCCTGGAAGATGAGATCCTTGAGGAGTGCATTGGCGAAGCACGCAAGCTTCTGATTCTCAGCGGAATCCGGTCAGCCTAGTCAGACCGAACTCTCAAATGCACAAAACCCCCGACCACGGAGTCGGGGGTTTTGCTTTGTCCGGCGATTGTGCTGATCAGTTACCCTGCAGCCCAACGTTGAGTCGTGTCCAGCGCAGATCCAGGTTGTTCACCTGACCATCACCGTTCACGTCAGCGTTCGGGTTGAACCGGGGGTCGCTCGGAGCGAGACCGAAGGACGTCTTGATCAGATCCAGATCCGAACCATCGACCTTGTTGTCTCCGTTCACGTCGCCGATTTTCAGCACCACATTCAGACCACTCAGTCCGTTCACGAGGTTGACGCCCGTGATTCGATTGCTGAGGTAGCCCTTCACCTTGATTCGGAGATTCACCGTGCCATCGAGGAAGGTGCCGAACGAGAACGTTCCTTGGGTGGAAATTCCCGTGTTCGTGAGAGGCAACGGGTGCGACTCAAGCACGGCGTTGGTTGTCGGATGCAGGATTTCAAGCGTGCCAGGAAGACTCGCCGGGGTTCCGACAAATCGCTCCAGGCCGACGGTGCCGGTCGCCACCTTCTTGTCCTCCCACGGCTCGCCAACGATTCGCACATCATCCATCGTCACGCCGTCTCGTTGCGCCGTGCCGTCAGAGGTCAGGCGGAACCGCACCCGGGTGAACTCCTGGTTCAGGAGGTTCAGCGACACGGAACCCCACGCCGTTTGCGTGCCGTTGAGCGCGGATGCTCGGGTCCAAGTGGAGCCACCATCCGCCGATTGCTCGATGTTCAGGTAGTCGTAGTTGGTTTCCAGGTCGTACTTGGCTTGCATCAGCAACGCCGGGTCGGCGATGCCACGCAGGTCGATCGTGTTCGTCCCGGTCAGAGCGGTGTTCGCATTGGCCGCGTAGCTCCCAGTTGGGCTATCCGCCCAAGCAGTGACGGGGCTGAACGCATCCGCAACCTTCGCCCAGGGAGTCTGCGCCGAGAAGTTATTGGTTCCCTCGAAGGAATCCGAGAAGACCGGGGTCACGGGCACCATGACGAAGTCGTCGAGATAGACGCCATCGCGCACCACCGAGCCATCAGAAGTCATGCGGAACCGCACGCGCATCGAATCACCATTCACCGCATCCAGAGTGGCCCCATATTGGGTCCAGTCTCGGGCTCCGGTCAGGCGGGTCAGCGTTTGCCAGGCACCACCATTCTTCTGCACTTCGATGTACAAGAAGTCATAGTTCGATTCAAGATCAACCTTGGCTTGGAACTTGAACGCAACCGGGCCGTTGACGACAACGGGAGTGTTCATCACCAAAGAGGTGGAGGCGTTGTTGCCGTAGTTCCCGGCGGGCGAATCGGTCCAGCTTCGGCTACCCGAATACTGCTGGGCGGTCGTGGTTGCCCACGTCACGTCTCCCGTGAACTGGTTGGTCGACTCCACTCGATCGCCCCAAGCTCCGCCTCGCGTGGCGAGCGGGCCAAAGAACGCGGTCGGCGAGACGTTGCCTACGTTGTCTTTCGCACGGACGGCGACATAGCTCGCATCGCCTGGCCAGATACCATTTACCCGGAAGCGGACCCTGGTGCCCGGAGCCGCACTCGGAACGCTCGCGAGAACGGGTCGAGCCGCAGCAAAGTTGGCATCAGTGATCGGCGTTGGACTGACCCGAACGTCGAATCCGTCCACCGGCCCGACCATTCCGTCGTCACCAGGAATCGTCATCGAGAGCTCGAGGACAGTGAAGGCACGGCGTTCCGCAGTCAAGCCTGTGATCGCGCCTGGTGCGACGGTATCGTTGTCCATCGCGTTCAGCAAGTTCGCTCGCTTTCCGTTCGCGACGTAGCTCGAAAGGGCAGGAACCGAATCGCCAAGTGCGATCAGGCGATCAAGAGCCTGGCGAGCGGTCGCCGTGGGATACATCGCCCGGATGACCCCGAGCATGCCCGAGGCATGAGGAGTCGCCATCGACGTCCCACTGTTCAAACCGTAGGTATTCCCTGGCAGGGTGCTGAGGATATCTTCACCCGGCAGGAAAACCTCAACCAGCGTGCCGTAGTTGCTGAAGCTGGACTTTTGATCGTTGTGGTCAGAAGCGGCAATGAACACCACGTTGTCTGCCACGCTGCGGATCGCTTGCCGCGGCGGGTTGGCTTGGTTATTGTTCCCCGCCGAGTTGCAGTAGATGACATCGTCAGCCTTTGCGCGCTGAATGGCATCAACAAGCGCCGTTGTGTAGCCGTCGATGTTGTAGCTCACGCTGATGACGCTGGCACCGTTTTGTCGAGCATAGTCCACCGCGTTCGCGAGAGCGCTCATCCACGGGTTGGCTCCGCCGTAGATGCGCAGAGGCATGATTCGGAGATTCCGTCCAACGCCGGCGACGCCGATTCCATTGTTGATCTCCGCCCCGATTGTCCCGGCCACGTGCGTTCCATGGGAATCCGTTCCTGCCGGGCTTGGGTTGTTGTCGCCATCGGCGAAATCCCAACCGCGGAAGTCGTCCACGAAGCCATTCCCATCGTCGTCGATGCCATTGCCCGCGATTTCGTCCGAGTTGTTCCAGATGTTGCCATCCAGGTCCGGGTGAGCAAGATCGACACCGTCATCGCACACGGCGACGACCTCTTGGGCATGAACCCCCGTGACATCCCAGGCTTGCACGGCATCAATATCCGCATCAGCGGTGCCGCCCGTTTGCCCGGTGTTGTTGAGGGCCCACATCTCCGAGAACCGAGCATCGTTCGGAACATAGTCCGGCTCGAGCAGGGTGTCAAATTCGGCGTATCGAACGGCTGGGTTCGAGTTGAGTTGACGAACCACCTGCTCGACGGTCTGCCCCATCTTGATCGCATCCGGCGACAAGTGCAGAACGGAGAAGTAGCGGCTCGACATCTTGGTGTCCTCGCTGAGGGCGAGGCGACCCATCACCGACTTCTTCACCGACTCGCGAGCCGTAGGATGAAAAGCCACGACGACGTGGGTCTTGGAGTAAATCGTCTTCGGCGGAAGCTTAAATGGATCCGTGCGAAGGGTTGTAAAGTCGAGATCTCTTGGCTGTGCCACGCTTGCAAGCGAGGCCCCCAGCAAGGAAAAGGCAATCAAGGAACGCCAGCTTAGGCGCACATTCAACTTGGGCATAGTCTCTCCAAGGCTCCCAATAGAGCCGAGTGGTTAACCTTTCCATGATAGACGGAAATCCGTCAAATCGGGGTGAGTTGATGCCGGTGATTTCCCCATCCTGGCAAAAAAACGAGGAGCCAGGAAGTGATTCCTGGCTCCTTGCCCCGTACCTGCTCGGCGTGCTTAGTAGGTGATGCTCAGCTTGATGTGGTCGGTCAGAACATCGAACGTCGTGCTGACGCCTCGTCGCTCCGCACCGAGAACCATCACACGAGCTCGGATGGATCCATTCGATCCAACATAGTTCGGAGCGGTCTGTCGACCCACAAGGCCGCCAAACTGGATGTCTTCCGTGCTTGCTCGGGTCGATCCGAGCAGATCCCAGTTGCCGGTGACCACGTTGTACAGATAGATGTACTGAGTCAGCTGGCGACGGGTGACCTTCATCTCGGTATCGAGCTTGATCCGCTTGACCATGGAGGCCGCCACCGGAGAAGCCACTGCGACTTCGTAAGTCACATAGTTTCCTCGGCGAGCGAGAGAGGACGCGCGCATTCCCATGTGCGTATCATCGCTACTCATGATCTGAGCCAGTCCTCCGCCGAGCACCGTACCCATCACCGGGGTGACGGACAGGAGATCCGGGGACACCGTGATCGAGGTGGCGTTAGCGAAGTTCATGCGGCGATTGCCCGGAATGAATCCACTCAGGTTATCAACCGAGTCGGCGTTATCGATCAACCGATCGAGGACTTCGCGTGCGGATTCGGAAGGATTTGATCCCCGAAGCGTTGCAACGACGCCCGCCACCATGGGGGTGGACATCGAAGTGCCGCTCGAGAGCTGGTAGTCGTTTTGCGTGTACGTCGAGAGAATGTCTTCACCCGGCGCAGCGATCTCGATGCGGCTACCAAAGTTCGAGAACCAAGAGAGGTTATCGTTTCGATCCGTTGCGGCGACAAAGATCAGGTTGTCGTGTGCATCGCGCAGGGCGGAGCGCGGCGGTTCGCCTTCTCCGTTGTTTCCGGCCGAGCCGCAGTAGACGACGTCAGCGGCTCCTGCTCGTCCGATTGCATCGCTCAAGGACTGCGTGAACCCATCGAGGTTATAGCTGACGCTGATGACGTCGGCACCATTTTGCCAAGCGTAGTCGACCGCATTGGTGAGAGCCGACATAAAGGGCGCTGGGCCACCGTACATTCGGAGGGCCATGATCTTCACATTCGGACCAGCTCCGGCCACGCCAATTCCGTTGTCAAAGGTAGCGGCGACAGAGCCCGCCACGTGCGTTCCGTGAGAGTCACTGGGAAAATCGGGCATTGGATCGTTGTCGCTGCTCGAGAAATCCCATCCGTGCTTGTCGTCGATGAAGCCATTCCCGTCATCGTCGATGCCGTTCGTCGGGTTCTCGTTGGGATTCACCCACATGCTGTCAGCGAGGTCTTCGTGGGTGTATTCCACGCCATCGTCGCAGACGGCAACGACCGTCTCGTCGGCCGTCAGCACGTTGTCCCAGGCTTCCACGGCGTCAACGTCGGCATCATCGACGCCTCCGCCTTGGCCGGTGTTGTGAAGGCCCCATTGCTCGCCGAAACGAGGATCGTTCGGTGTGAATTCAGGAACCAGGACGGGATCCAGCTCAGCGTACATCACAGCCGGGTGGCTCGCAAGGGAGCGATTCAGTGAGTGAACCGTCATCCCCATCGCCCGACTTCGTGGCGAAATCGTGAGTACCGAGTGGTACTTGCCCGAGAGAATCGGATTGACCGAAAGGCCATACCGCTTCAAAACATCGAGTTTGGTCGCGTTCGTAGTGTTCGGACGGAAAGTGACGACCACGTGATCAAGGGCATACTCCCCCTTCACCACCGGCGGCCGCGTCAGTTGCGAGCCCATCGGGCTCGGCTGGGACGGAACCTGCGCGAGAGCCAGAGAAGTGACAGCAACAAAAGCTGTGACCCCCATCGCTCGGCAGAGGCGATTCATTCGGTACTTCATGAAGGTATCTCCACGCCTGAAACTGGCAAGGTAAGTAAAGTATAGCAAAAGGATTGCCAGAAGGTTCGCAATTATTCCAAAGTGTAATAAAAACAGCCGCTAAACACCGGTTTTCCGTCGCATTTCTGTAAGGATCAATCTCTCAGCCGCCGACAATTGCAGCAGGAACCCTCGTGAAATTGCGAGGCACAGAGATTTTTATGAGTCGATACCAACGTGTCGGAGACTGGCTGATCGAGCGCGGCATCATCTCCGCCGAGCAGTGCTCCCATGCTCTCGAGGTTCACCGAACAACCGGGGGACGATTTGGCGAAGTCCTGATCTCTTTGGGCTATTGTTCCGAGCAGCAAGTGGTCGAGTGCTTGGCTCAGCAGTACGATATTCCCGTCTGCGACCTGGCCAACGTGAAGCCAAGTGAGGCAGCACTCAAGCTGGTTTCGCCCACGTTCGCTCTTTCCCGGCTCATCCTGCCGATTTCGGTCACGCAAACCGAGTTCCACTGTGCTCTGTGCGATCCCCTCGATATCCAAGGGACCGACTACCTGACCAGAGCCTTGAACAAGCGGCTCGTGATCTCGCTCGCCGGGCATCAACAGATTTTCGAGGCGATTGCCAAGCATTACGCCCTCCCGACCGCCAAGAAACAGTCTCCGATCCTTGTGGAAACCGCGACTGAGAAGAAAAAGACTAAGCGATCTACAAAGCCGAGGGCGGCGGGCAAGGTCGATGAGCAGCCCGATCGACGCGAACTCCTCCTCGCCATCGCAGGCGGCGGACAAGACTCTTTGTGGGATGCCTACCAGGACTAAATCTATGTTGACGATTGCGATTACGAGCGGAAAAGGCGGGGTTGGCAAGACCACCTTCGCCGCAAATCTGGCGGCAGCCCTCCAAGAAACCGGCGAACAGACGACGGTTTTTGATGCGGACTTGCAGCTCGCCAACCTCGACATCGTGCTCGGCATCGCGCCGACTCATAACCTCCAGCACGTTGTCTCGGGAGAAAAGACTCTGCGTGAAATCGCGACAACTGGCCCCGGCGGCCTAACCGCGATCACAGGCGCCTCCGCTGTGCCGATGCTGATGCGGGCCGGCCCGAAGAAGCTCGGCCTCTTCATGGAGCAAATCGCCCAGCTGGACGCCGAAACCGACATTTTAGTCTTCGATACTGCGGCGGGACTGGATCAGCGCGTGATGACCTTCATGAAGCTCGCCCAAGAGGTGATCGTGGTCGTCTCGCCCGATCCGACGAGCATCACCGATGCCTACGCGACGGTCAAGACTCTGTTCCGGAAAGATCCCGGAGCCCGCGTCAAGGTCGTGTTCAACATGGCGAATCCGGTGGAGGCGCGACGACTGTTCGAGAGCTTCGAGAAGATCGTTTGGTCTTATTTGAAGAAGCATGTCGACTTTCTCGGTTCGGTTCGGCACGATATGGAAGCAGCCAGAGCAACGCGAAAGCGTCAGCTCTTCGTGGTTGAGAACCCGACGTGCGGTGCCGCGCAAGATATCCGAGCGATCGCCCAAGAAGTCCGCAACTGGAAAGACATCACAATGCTCCGCGCCGGCTAAGGGGACGGAGGAGCCTCCAATCGCCCAGGAGTTCACTCTCCTGGGCTTTTTTGTGACCGAACGGTCTACTTGACCGAACTGGCGTTGTTTCGGGTCATGTGAGGGTTGAATCCGGCGAGAACCGTTCGTTCGTAGGGGTGCCCGGCCGGATTTTCCAGCTCATCGGCTCCGGCATGAAGTTGCACCAGAACCGTCTTGCGCACCTTGTTTGATCGGTTCGGCTTCGATCCGTGCCAGGTCAGGTAGTGGAAGAAAACAACATCCCCAGGCTCCGCCCCGAGCGGAGTCGCGCCTTCCAGTGGATAGGTCTCCTCGATCCAACCCGAGTGCCCCTTGCTGTCATCAATCCGGCCCGCCTTGTGCGATCCTGGATAGACCCGAAGGCACCCCATCTCATCGTTAGCCGAACTCACGTGGATGATCCCCGCGAGCATCGTGTCGAGCTTCGAGGGGAAGTAATCCCAGTCCTGGTGCATCGGGAACGGCGCACCGTTCTCAGCTGGCTTTTGAAAGAGTTTCGAGTGATGAAGAACGACGTCTGGGCCCAGGAGATCAGTGGCCGCCTTCAGGAACTTCTCTTGGAGGAAAGCCTTCGTCCACACGGAAGAATAGTGCTGAACGTTGTGGGTATGAATCACGACGGATCCTGGATCAGCCATTTTCTCCATCACTTCCCCTCCCCACTTGGCGTTGATGTCCTCCCCGCTCGCGACCAACTGCGCCACGATCCGGTCAAAATCGGCCTCCAGCGTGGCAACTTCGTCCGGGGAAAACACACCTTTCACCACCACATACCCTTGCTCGGCAAACTGGCGACCCAGTTCGGAGTCGGGGATCGGAACCGCAAAAGTTGAGAGAGACATGGATCAAGTTTAACCGTTATCACGCTTGAACAGATACCGTCACGGAAATCCGGCTACACTCTTCTCATGCAGATTCAAGGCTACACCGACACCCCGGTCATTCCGGGATCAACGTGGACGGTACACGACCCACGCCGTCCTCAGCCGACGATTGTCCGCCCCGGGCTTCCGGGAGGAGTGCCGAGCGATGCCATTGTGCTGTTTGACGGCAAGAGCCTCGACAACTGGGAGGGCAACGACGGGAGGGCGAATTGGAAGGTTGAGAATGGGTATGCCGAAGTCGCCCCCGGGTCCGGGAACATTCGGTCAAAAATGCAGCACGGCGATGGTCAAATCCACCTTGAGTTCGCAAGCCCAAGTCTCGTTCGCGGCTCCGGGCAGGGCCGGGGCAACAGCGGCGTTTTTCTGCAAGGAATCTACGAGATTCAGATCCTGGATGGTTTTGAAAACCCGGTTTATGCCGATGGCATCACCGGCGCGATTTACGGCCAGTTTCCCCCATTGGTGAATGCGTGCCGCGAGCCCGGCGAGTGGCAGAGTTACGACATTGTCTGGCGCGGCCCAGTCTTCGAGGGCAACCGCGTCCTGCGCCCCGCGATGGTGACGGTGCTCCACAACGGCATCGTGATCCATCACGCCCAAGAATTGCAGGGCGAAACCAGGCATAAGGAACTCGCAAGCTACACCCCTCACGGTCCAACCGGGCCGCTGGTTTTGCAAGATCACGGCGATTTGGTGCGATTCCGAAACATTTGGTACCGACCGATCCAGTTTTAATCTTCGAGCAATAGAGCCTGATTAGTCCACAGAGCTTTCGAGCTGGCTGATTGCTTTTTGGATCACTTGGTCTGGAGTAAGTGCTTCACGCCGGTACTCCCGGATTGATCTCGCCCCGGTTCGCTTGGAGAGTCGCTCGCCACTTTCGGAAAGCACCAACGGATGGTGAAGATATCGGGGCTCGGCGAGGCCAAGAATCTGCTGAATCAGGCGATGGATTCCCACGGCAGGCAGCAGGTCGCGGCCCCGAATCACAAGCTCAATTCCCTGATCCGCATCGTCGACCACGCAACAAAGATGATAGCTAAACGGCGTGTCGCGACGACCCAAGATGGGATCGCTGGCCTGATCCAAGGCAGCAGGCGTCCGGACCCCATCGGCGGACAAAAAGCTGGGCGCGCCATATCGAGCAACTGCCGCAGCTAGATCAAGCCGCCACACATGCGGCTCGCCGATATTCACGCGGTTTCGCGCACTCTTGGCGACAATCTTCTTGCACGTTCCGGGATACGGACTTCCGAGCGACATCACGCCATCGCTCTGAGGGGCCGAGCCAAGGCGCTCTAGCTCCTCTTTGATCTGCTTGCGCGAGCAAAAGCAGGGATACATCAAGCCGGACTGCTTGAGTTGATCCAGAGCTTTGCCGTAGAGCGCGCCCCTCGATGACTGCCGCACCACATCCTCACTCGGCTCAAACCCCAACCAGGCAAGATCCTCTAGCAGATCCACCTCGAATTCCGGCTTGCTCCGGGCGTCGATATCCTCTATCCGGAGCAAAAACGAACCGTCTCCCTTCTCCTGCCAGTTTCGCCAAGCCGAGTACGCATGACCCAGGTGGAGATGTCCGGTGGGGCTAGGGGCAAAACGAACACGCGGCACGATCCACAGAGTGAACCCCACCGCGCGTGTTCCCGACCGCCAGAGCCTTATCGACCGCGTCGAAACTTCGCGAGAATCTGATTCCCGCGCGAGAGTTGGAGCTGGTCTTTGTTCACCTCGGCCCGGTTTGCCCGACCAAGCATCGAGATGAAATCAGTCTCCAGGCGCATGCGTTCCTGATCCGCCCCGATCATCGTCATCGCTCCGACATCGACCTGCAAAGTCTCGCCCGAGACCTTCCAGCTTCCCCCGAACTGATTCACTCCACCGTGACCGAGAAGCTCATTTCCCTGCGACCGAAAAGTCACATGAGGGCGCCCTTGGTTGTTCCGCACCGACCGACCATTCAGTTCGGTCAGCTCCCACTTTTGGTCGGCATAGTTCACCTGAGTTTGCGTCTGGCCCGGATTGCCGTTTCGAACCAGGGTGAGCTCCGTACGATTTCGCCCATTGGTGATGACGGCAACTCCTTCCGAAGTCCGGAAGAGCACCTCACCCCGATCGCGGATTTCGGCGCGGAGGATGTAGTCTTGCCCCTTTTCGATGCTGCTCAGTTGATACGGCATCATAAAGTGGATGGGAACTTGCTTCCGTCCCAGCGACATGGTGAGGCTGGTCACCGGCTGCACCACACCTCGCGAGGAGCGGCTGATCGTGAGAGCAAGCTCAGCGGTTTCAGGGAGTGCGATGCGCTCGCGGTACGTCACGGTGCCACTGATCGAACCCATTTCCGCATCGGCGGTTTGGGCGAGGGCCACGGCCAAAATCGGAATCATCATGCTTCTGAGATGGACGGCCCAGAAGCTCGCGAGCTTCATCAGGCCCAGGATTCAGGGAGCGAGAGCGAGGGCCGCAATCTCAAGATGCGCCCCATAGTTAAGTTCAGGCACAGGTACCACAGCGCGCGCTGGCTTGTGATCTCCCACCCACTCTGCGTAAAGCCGGTTGAACTCGGGCCACAGGGAGAGACTTGTCACGTAGACCGTCACCTGAAACAGAGAATCTCGGGTGCAACCCACGGTCGCGAGGATGAGATCAATGTTTGCAAAGACGGCCCGCACTTCCGACTCAAAAGAATCGAGCACGGGTTGACCCTGGGCATCGAGAGGCAGTTGTCCGGAAATCGCCACCAATCCTGCCCCCATCGTGGCAGGAGAGTAGTGCCCTTTCGGTGTCGCAAGCCCTGGCACTTCGGAAATCAGAACCGGTTTCATGCGGCGCAGGATACACCGTCCTGACGAAAAACAAGGGCTGGCCCGACGGGCAGCGAGCACGACCCCTGTTTTCGAGAAGCTCATCGCGAGCTAGCACGTTGCGCGATTTTTGTTCCACGGCATGAGACCAAGGATCGCACGCATCGGGCAGAGTCCGGTGAGCGCATCCAGCATCAATCCGAACGCGGGCAAGGCGGCGAGCCAGATCCAGCCAGGATTCACATTCATCGCAAGAGCCAGCGAGGCGATGAGCATCAAACCGGCCGCGAGATGAGTTTGCCGGTCGATCGACATCGGCTTTCGCTCCGGCTTTTCCAAAGGAAGCCCAGCCGCGCGCCAAGCGGCGGTGCCACCCGTCACGTTCACCGCCGGGATTCCCTTTTGTTCAAGAACCTGGGTCGCCATGGCGCTCCGATGCCCGCTCTCGCAGACGACCGCAACCATCGGAGCCTCGATGCTCAGCGGTGCTCGGCCCACAGATCCAAGGCTGACGTGTTGGGCACCCGGGATGTGTCCCGCCCGAAATTCCACGCCGGTGCGCACATCGAGCACGGCAACTTTTCCTTGCGCGAGTTTCTTCTCCAGATCCTGAACGGACATTTGCTTCATGGTCTTGTCGTTTGAGAGTCTGCGCGAGTGGCTCAGGATTCAACTTTCGGGACCCGGAATCCTTTTCTCGCTTCAAGTGCCTCTCCCGTTCAGAAAACCATGAAGTGCGTACGTACCGTGTCCCCCAGAGCGATGATTGTCGCAAGCCTCGCCGCGCTTGCGCTGGCGGGCTGTCAGCCCAAGGCCGAACACCACGCCGGGGCCAAGCACGAAGGGAAAAACGTGCAGGCGGCGACGATGGTCGTCGAGGAAGAGACCCTTGCTGGAGTCTTCGAAGCCACAGGCACGGTGCGCCCTCTGTATGAGGCCGAGATCTCCGCGAAGATTCTTGCGAAGGTGCTCAAAGTCAACGTACGACCAGGCGAAGTTGTGCAGAAGGGCCAGACGCTGGTCAGCTTGGATGCTCGCGACATGGCCTCCGCCCTACGCATGGCGGAGGCTCATCGTCAGAGTGCCGGAGTCGCGGTTGGCGCCGCTCAGACCGCTGCGGCCATGGAGCGAGAAACGAGCAAATCTCGAATCGCCCAAGCGGAAGCCGCCGCGACTCAGGCACGGGCGGGTCTTGCCGCCGCCGAAGCGCGACTGGATCTTGCCCTTGCTGGACCTCGGAACCAGGAACGCGAGCAGGCCCGACTTGCGGTCGCCCAAGCCAAAGCGCAGCTTGACCAGGCCGAACGCGATCTGGAACGCAGCAAGCGACTCTACGAAAGCGGAGCCATTTCTGGTCGTCAGCGTGAACTCGATCAGACCACGTATGACATTGCCAAGGCCCAGTACGATCTTGCCGTTCAGGCCGAGAAGATCGCCGCTGAAGGCAACCGTGAGCAAGATATCCGTGCCGCCAGAGAAGGCGTGGCCCAAGCCAAGGCCGCTGTCAAGCAAGCCGACGCCGCCGTGCAATCAGCGAAAGCCGCGGCAATGCAAACCAAGCTCCGCGAGGATGAAATCCGCGCCGCTCGGGCCCAGGCCAATCAGAGTTCAGCTGCGGTGGATGCGGCGCGAACAAACCTGAGCTTCTCTGTTTTGTCGGCTCCCTTCGATGGGCGTGTGGTCACGCGAATGGCGGATCCTGGCGCGATGGCCTCGCCCGGGTTGCCGTTGCTGAAAATCGAAGGCGGAGGATTCCGACTCGAAGCCTCGATTCCTGAGAAGCTCCTAGCCTACGCCTCGGTCGGATCGAAAGGTCAGGTCAAGCTCGACGCTTTGCCCGGGGAAACCCTCGGAGCTCGAGTCGTTGAGGTGATCCCACAAGGCCAAGGACAAAGCCGGACCTTCATTGTCAAATATGCCCTTCCCGAGGTTCCGGGTCTGAAAAGCGGCCTCTTCGGTCGGGTGGAAATCGCGCGGTCGGGATCGACGGGGATTCGCGTTCCCGAATCCGCGACCTGGACGAACGAGGGTCTGGACTACGTTTGGGTGATCCAGGATCGCAAGGCGCATCTTCGGATCATCACGGTGGGTCGCCGAGAAAACGGGCTTGTCGAAGTTCTGAGTGGGCTCAAGACAAAAGAAGTGATTGTCACGACGGATCGAAATTCTATCGCCGAAGGCGACACCGTGGAGCCGAAGAACCGATGAAACTGGGCATTGCCGGACGCATGGCGGCAGCATTCGCCAACAGCAAACTCACCCCGCTTGTCATCATCGCTTCCATTCTGCTGGGACTCTTCGCCGTTTCCCGCACGCCGCGCGAAGAAGAGCCGCAGATCATCGTGCCGATGGCGGATGTCATCGCGACGCTCCCAGGAGCTTCCGCCGCTGACGTCGAGCAGCGTCTCAGCGTGCCCATGGAGAAGCTGATCTGGGAGATCCCCGGCGTGGAGTACGTTTACACCACGTCGAGTCCGGGCCGAGCGATGTCCGTGGTGCGATTCATGGTCGGCCAGGACGAAGAGCGAGCGATGGTGCGTCTGCGCGAAAAGCTCTTCTCCCACATCGACAGGATGCCTGCCGGAGCTTCAGCCCCGATCATCAAGCCCAGATCGATTGACGACGTTCCCGTGTTTGCCCTCACGCTTCACAGCGACAAGGTGGATGCGGCCACGCTCCGTCAGATCGCCTCTCGGGTCGAGCGGACGATCAAATCGGTGCCGAATGTCAGCGAGACGATGGTCATTGGCGGCCCGCGACGAGAGCTGAGAGTTCAAGTCGATCGTGCCGCCCTCTCGGCCCGCGGGCTCGGATTGCACGATCTTCTTGGTGCGCTCCAAGTCAGCAACCAGAGATCCGATGCCGGGCTTCTTTCGAGCGGAAACCAGGAGGAATCAATTCGCGTCGGCGACTTCTTCCGAGACGCCAACCAAGTGCGCGAAACCGTTGTCGGAGTCGTCGAGGGTCAACCAGTCACCGTTCAAGAAGTCGCCACCGTCATCGACGGCGGCGGCGAGCCCGTGGACTACGTGTTCCACGGCTACGGCACGGCTCACGCAAACGGGGCACGTCCAGAAGTCGAGCCAGCGGTCACGATCAGCGTCGCGAAGCGCAAAGGCACCAATGCAATCGACGTCGTGAGCGCGGTTCGTGCGAAAGTCGAAACTCTGAAAGGTTCGGTCATCCCGAGCGACGTAGAGACTAGCATCACCCGAGACTACGGGGCGACTTCGGCCGAAAAGTCGAACGAACTTCTCTTCCACATGCAGATCGCGATTGTCTCGGTGACGGCTTTGATCGCGTTAGCCTTGGGCAAAAAAGAAGCGGTCGTTGTTCTCATCGCCATCCCAGTGACACTCGCCTTGACCCTGCTGGTCTTCTACCTCGTTGGCTACACGCTGAACCGGATCACTCTCTTTGCCCTCATCTTCAGCATTGGGATTTTGGTGGATGACGCGATTGTCGTGGTCGAGAACATCGTCCGGCATCTGAGGATGCCGAGTGCGGCGGAACGAGGGGTTCTGCGCACCGCCATCGAAGCCGTCGATGAGGTCGGCAACCCGACGATTCTCGCGACCTTCACCGTCATTGCGGCGATTCTGCCCATGGCCTTCGTCGGCGGCCTGATGGGCCCGTACATGCGACCGATCCCCGTCGGGGCTTCGGCGGCGATGATCTTCTCGCTTCTGGTCGCATTCATCGTGACCCCGTGGGCAGCGATTCGCTTGCTGAAGTCTGCCGGGAAACACAGCGGTCAGGGCCACGATGAGGAGAATCCCGACGATGTGCTGACCCGGCTCTATCGCAAAGTGATGACCCCACTTCTGCGAAAACCCGGCACCCGATTCGTCTTCTTCGGGGTTGTCGGCGCACTGCTTCTCGGATCAATGGCCCTGATTGGCATCAAAGCCGTGACGGTGAAGATGCTCCCGTTCGACAACAAGAACGAGTTCCAGATCATCGTAGATATGCCGACAGGAACGACGCTGGAGGAGACCCTCTCGGCCACTCGTCAACTCGCCGATGTCGCAGCAAGCTCCGATCAGGTCGTGGACTACCAGGTCTACGCCGGAACCGCCAGCCCGTACAACTTCAATGGATTGGTGCGCCACTATTTCCTTCGCGATGCCAGCTATCAGGCGGACATCCAAGTCAACCTCCTGGAGAAGCACCATCGATCAGTGCAGAGCCATGACGTGGTGAAGAAGCTCCGCCCGGCCCTTGAGGTGAAGGCACGCGAACTCGGGGCGCGGATCAAGCTCGCGGAGGTGCCCCCTGGACCGCCCGTGCTTCAGACCCTCGTCGCAGAAGTTTACGGCCCGGATCACGCCACGCGCATCGAAGTGGCCGCGAAGGTGAAACAGGTTTTCCAATCCACCGAAGGCGTCACTGATGTTGATTGGTACGTGGAGGATGACCAGCGCACGTTCCAATATGTGGTTGATCAGGAGAAGGCGGCTCTGGTCGGCGTCAGCGTCGAGCAGGTGAACCAGAGCCTGTCCACTGCCCTCTCGGGGGCTCCCGTGGGACTCCTTCACGACCCGAACAGCCGCGAGGATGTCCCAGTCAAGGTGCAGCTCGACCGTGCCTCGCGAAGTGGCCTCGATCGCCTCGATCAGGTCGATGTTCGCTCCATGAGCGGCGCGCTGGTTCCTCTCTCCGAGCTTGTGCGCTGGGAGGAAATCCCGACGGACAAGAGCCTCTACCGCAAGAATCTCCTGCCTGTCGCCTACGTGACGGGAGATGTCACCGGGCGGCAAGAAAGCCCGGTCTATGCGATTCTCGCCATGAACAAGGCGATTGAAAAGCTCGATCTACCCGGCGGCGCGAAGCTCCAGGTGCTCTCGACTCACCTCCCTGAAGACACCCGCAAGCCCGCGATGAAGTGGGATGGCGAGTGGCACATTTCCTACGAGGTGTTCCGCGACCTGGGGATCGCCTTCGGTGCCGTGCTGATCTTGATCTACATCCTCGTGGTGGCGTGGTTCCAGGATTTCAAGACCCCGCTCGTCATCATGGCCCCGATCCCATTGACTCTCGTCGGAATCTTGCCGGGGCATGCGCTGATGGGGGCGTTCTTCACCGCAACGTCGATGATCGGCTTCATCGCTGGCGCGGGGATCATTGTGCGAAACTCGATCATCTTGGTCGACTTTGTCGAGCTGCGCCGCTCTCAAGGATCGAGTCTCGAGGACGCGGTGATTGACGCGGGAGCCATTCGGTTCCGTCCCATGCTGTTGACGGCCGCTGCGGTGATCGTCGGATCATTTGTGATCCTGTTCGACCCGATCTTCCAGGGGCTCGCGATCTCCTTGATGGCAGGTGAGATCGCCTCGACCTTGCTCTCCCGACTCGCCGTTCCTGTTCTCTACTACATGAGCGAAAAGAAAGGAGATGCCAAGAAAATGGCGGCGTACGCGGCGATGAGAGAGACGTCGACCCCAAACTAGCGCCTTGCCTTCGCGGGGACTTGCCACTGGCCGAGTCCCCGCAGACTATCCGCCCCCCTCAAGAAGAAGTACCGAAAACACCCACCCGCGTTTATACTGGGAGATATGAGACGAGCCGCCGTACTTCTTGCTGTCCTCTCACTTGCCGGAGCCTCTATGGCTCAGATCTATCGACCAGGCTGGACTTCGGTGATGAACGGCAAAACCGAAGGCGGAGAATACGGCGCGTCCATTGCCCTGGATCCGATGGGAAATGTTGTCGCTCTCGGCTCGACGGCGCCTCGCGAATCCGGCGCACTTCGGCGCGATCTCTTCATGCGCAAGTTTTCGCCGCTCGGCCAAGTGCTGTGGGAAGTCCGGCTGGATCCGACGAAGAAGAAAGTCGACGACTGGGCTCACTCGGTGGTCTCGGCTCCGAATGGGGATCTGTTTGTCTCCTCGGCCGCTCCGCTCCCGAACCAGGATCGCTTCGTGATGTCTCGGGTCAGCGGAGCAAGCGGCCAGATCATGTGGTCGCAAATCTTGGACACCGGTCAGGATCGCGCGACTCCCCGGCACCTGATGGTCGATCCCACGGGCGGCGTGATCCAGGCCGGAGGCGTCGGGTCGAACGCGCGCGGCGGACTCCTTGCCGTGAAGTGGTCGGAGTCCGGAACTCCCGTCTGGACGACCCGGTTCGCGGGACCTCAAGGCGACTCGGAGTGCCTGGGGGCAGCCGTGTCCTCCACCGGCGAAGTTGCCCTCACCGGCTACATCACCACCGCTACGTCTGGTCAAGACTTGGTAGTTGGCCTGATTTCGCCCGGCGGGACTCTCTCGTGGCAGAAGTCATTCTCCGGGAGCGAAGGGTTTGGTCGCGATAAAGGCACGGCCGTCACGTTTAGCCCGAACGGCGAGGTCTGGGTCGCCGGGGAGTTCTATGTTGAAGGATCGGTCAGCTACCTAACCCTGCTTCGCCTGAACAAAGCCGATGGTCGTGAGCTTGGCCGGACGATCATCAGCACTCCGCGCGGCATTGCTGGAGCGGCTGCTGGCATCCATCCGACCGCTGGTGGCGTTCTCGTTGCGGGGCAGCTTTACGAGATCACCGCCAATGGCACCGATCTCGCCCTCGCGAAATTCTCATCCACCGGCGAAAAGATGTGGCACACCCTGGTGAATGCAGGCGAGAAAACGGAAGAACTCGGCCGTGCCTTCGCGGTGGACTCCTACGGAAACGCTTACATTGCCGGAGAATCAACCGTTCGGAATCAGATGGGGCTCACTCTCCTCGGGCGCGTGAACCGTGACGGCAAGCTGGCCTGGCAACACAAGAACGATCAGACCGATTTCCGCAGCCATCCAGGGCAGATCTTGGTGGATTCGATCACGGGAAATGTCTATGTGATCGGATCGCCGGATGGTGGCGTGACATCGCGATTCTCCCTCCAAGCTTTCTTCCAATCTCCTACCGCAAGTGGCGATAGCTTCACCACGCCTTCGGACAAACCTCTTGCCATCGAGGCCGGGAGCGGCGTGAAATCGAACGATATCTTCGGCAAGCTCGCCACGGTGGAGTTGGTGACTCCTCCCAAGGAAGGCACCCTCGCGCTGACCCCTGAGGGCGGTCTGACCTACTCGCCAGCGAAGGACTTTGTCGGGAAGTCCACTTTCCGATATCGACTGACTCGCGAGGGGCTCGCGCCAAGCGAAGCCGACGTGGTCATCACGGTGACGAAACCTGTGCCTCCGCCTAAGTGAGGCTGGGATACACCGGCCCTCGGCGCGGCTGGAGCTTCGAGCCGTGCAAAAGGACACCCTGCAGCGCATACCAGACGGTTCAACGCACCGGTTCTCAGGGTTCGAGGCGCCTTGCTCAGTGAGTGAAGGAGCGAACGCGAGTGAAGGAACGGCGCATTCGCGGGAACTCGGGGACTATTACATAATGTAATATCTTTTCATGAGCCTCGCTACCTGCGCCCTTCTGCTGGCTACCCTCACGACGCCTGCCTCTCCCTCGGGGACACTGTTCGTTCTCAACAAAGCCGAAGACTCGGTGACCCTGATCGACTTGAAGACCGGCCAGAACCGAGCGACGCTGAAAACAGGCCCCGATCCGAACGAGGCCATTGTCTCGCCGAACCAGAAGCTGGTAGCGATAACCGACATGGGCCGGGGGCCGTCAAGGCCAGGCAACACGATGACGCTGGTCGATGTCGCGCAAGGCAAAGTGAGCAAGACCATCGACTTGAGCCCCCATGGCACGGCGCATGGCATCGTCTGGCTCAGCGATACCCGGCTGATTTTCACGAGCCACAACACGGATACGTTGAACGAGCTCGACATCGAGAGCGGCAAGATCATCCGCACGATTCCGACCGAACAGAAAGGCACGCACCTCGCTGTCATCACCAAGGATCAGAAGCGGGCATTTGCCGTGAACGCCTTTTCCGGCTCCGTGACGGCGATTGATCTGGACGCCGGCAAGGTCATCAAGCAGATTCCTACCGGAAACCGCGCCGAAGGAATTTCGCTGTCGCCAGATGGCAAATGGGTGGCCTGCGGAAATGTGGGAGCAAACTCCGTCTCCATCATTGATACGACGAACCTTGAGGTCGTCCATACGATGACCGAAGTTCAGGGCCCGATCCGCACCCTTTTCACGGCGGACGGGAAGCATCTCTTGGCTTCGAGCATCCAGGTCGGCCTTCGCGTCTTCGAAGTCGGGTCGTGGGCCTCCAAAGCAACAATCAACATGACCGCGCCGGAATCTGGCGTGAAGGTCGGCGAGAGTGCCCCGATCGCCCCGATGAATCTCTGGCAGGCACAGAACGGATTGATCTACAACGTTTTGGTCGCTCACAATCGTGTCGTCGAGATCGACCCGACGACGTGGAAGGTCACACGCGGCTTCGCCACCGGGCAGGTCCCGGACGGGATCTGCGTCGCGGAAGGATAGATACCAGAGTCTCCGGACTGGCCCAGAGTGCTACAGACGGCTCCGGAGAAATGCCTTAGGATTCAATCACAGGATTCGCCAGTTCGTATTGAATTTTGCCCTCGCTTGCGTACTTGCCGAGCAGAATTTGCACCGCATTTGCTCGATCGGCGTTCTCACAATCGAGGGCAATCAAGTACTCTGAGGATCTCTCGATCAGGCACCCGCACTCTTGGCACTGCTTCACGAGGTTCGCCTTCTCCAGGGGAGTGGCGTCAGCCATCCACACCCGAATCGTGATCCGCCCAGATGACGAAAGGATCCGAAACGAGCCGCTGGGCAGCTTTTCAAACTGATCCCCGAGCGAAAGGCCGTAGAGGAAAAAGGGGATGCAACACAATACGTGAGAGCCATCCTCTTGCCGAGCCGTCCAAACCTGTTCGAACTCGCCTGGACAAGCTTCGGCATCGACCCATAACTGAAGTAAATAGTTCGATCGATCTCGCCATACCGAGGATGGGTGAACCAGGAATTTACTCATAGTCTCTCTAGCGTTCTGTGCCGGCGAAGATCAGGAACCATCAAGTTGTTGAGTGCGCTGACTCAGCCCTCAGACGTCTTAGCCAACGGGCGAGACCACAATCTTGAAGTCAACAAATTCTGACATATCATTGCACCAGACGTTGCACCTCAATCGAACGCTCTCAAAAGGGTCGCTTCCTTCGAGAATCTGAACTTCCATACCAGGCAGCCACCAATTCTGCCCACCTTCTAGTCTCACCAGATACATCCAGAATCTTGATTCCGCGCCATGGAGCGAGACCCTGAAGCGCCCACGTCTCCCCCGCGCTGAGCATTCGATCATCACAACCCAACATCAGAGTCGAGACACTTCACGTCGACGGTGACTCCTATCGCAAACTTGGCTCGGGTGCGGACTTCTTCCACGAGAACGTCGATGTACGCATCCGAATTGAGCCTAAACTCTAGTGACTGCATTGCGGTTTACCCATCTGCAAAATCGAATCCTATCTCGCTTGGCGGCCTTGGCCACCTCCGCCTAACCTTACCGCCTCACTGAGCAAAACAGATCGCCTGCTCCTAGTACTAAGGTTGAACTCGAAGGGCTCTTCCAAACTGAACTCATGATTTCGGCTGTCACCATCAGGTTTAGTACGCAATTTGATCAATTCGGTATGCGGATACCCTGTATCATGCTTACTACAGATGTCAGCAGACTGTTCACCCCTCTTCCGCCATGAGCCGGGGATAGTAAACCCACCAGAAGAGGAGCGAGACAAACACCAGCGGGGCATGAATCACTAGGACTGTCAGCTTCTCAAAGGGTTCAAAGGGCCCACGCGACACTCCACTCATCGCCTGGAAGATCGCGAGGCTCATGCCAGCCGGGCTAAAGAGCAATCGTACGGGAGGAATCGGAGAGGCAGAACAAGGCTTCCCGTTCCTCCTAGATCTTCCACAGAGATACACGTAGAGCATGAAACGAAGATCTATGCAAACCCATCCAAGTAGGCCAAACAATATCCTTTCGATCATTCTTGATGTGATCTCTAGTATAACCGCTGGCCCGTGAAGCGCTTTCCTAGCTCGGTCACGCCGAGCAGGACCAAGGCAACCGTATCGACAATCGCCCTTGTCAATGCGCCCTTCAACCGGCCCTCCAGAATGTGGCGCCAACAAGTAGTAAGCCCCGTTTCAACCAAACGAGAGTCGCTCCACCAATGGGAGATCTTCACCCTTTCTCTCCTTTGAGGGATGGTAGGGTGCCGCTCCGAGCCAGCCACCGATAGCGTCATCGAGTCCGACATATCACCACTCGATCTCCACTGGCCAGCCGATCTCTATGCGAAATGCCTCTCCGGCGACCAATCTTCATGCACTCCAAACCTCGCCAGATGTCACGTCCCGAGCCAAACCATCACCAAGAACCGGCTAAATCCCGCCAAGTGCGATGCTCGTGATGCGGGACTCAAAGTCGTAGCCAAACGATGTCAAGCGTGTAGCGCGAGCGGTCGGCATGGTGCGACCCGCCTCGCCAAAGGTAGTTTTCCGAAGATCCACATGGGACTGGAATTCGCGGCACGTTGCCACCATTCAGCCTATCTCAGAACCATATCAAACTGTGTTATGGGATTGATAGTTCTTACCACTGAAGTGCACACTTAAAGCCGACGGGCGCCGCAGAGACTCGAGTTGCGACAGTACTTGCATCATTGCTAGCAGCAGATTGTGCAACCTGTAAGGTTCTTTCATGCACAGCCGTTCCTGGTAGCACAGACAGTAACGACTGCAGCTTCTCTGCGCACGCGTGAAGTCTTCTCACGAAAAGTGAGCTGATCGCGGAAACGCAAGTCTTCCATTTTAACCTAGCACTTATCAAGCGAGCTGATGGCCGCGAAGGAGTATTCAAACGCAACCTACTTTTCAAAGTGGTGAGAAAGCGCCTTTGGGAAATCTTCAATTGCAAGCCGGTTGAAATAGGCAGGGCACTCGCGAGTACCCAGAAGAAGTTCTTGCAGTTGGCTATAGCTAAGCCCTGAATCACCACTTGCCCTGATCCAATCGGGAGACAGTGGAAGATCACGCCAAGATGCAGGACTTACCCTGGGCCCCTTTGGCGGATACACAAAGCTTCGATAGCGTGGAGTAAGATCTGCCAGATACTCAAAGTCTGTATCCCCGATACTTCTAGCATCATTGATCTGAATAACCTCTAGTTCAGCCAGTTCGAGCAGAACTCTGAGGCTGGGGAGATGGCCCACCGCAAACAATCTCAGCTCGCGGAGTTTAGGCATCATCCGCAGGAAATCGAGTGAATTCAGGCCACGCATGTGCGAGATATCCAGAACCTCAAGAGAGCTCATTTCCGAAAGAAATGTCTTAGGATCGCCTCCTAGCACACATAACTTCAGGGCTTTCGTTTTGCTTAAGTCAATAGACCCCACTCCGCTAAATCCATGCGTTCTCGAGAATCCCCTGAGCTTATTTAGATGAAGGGTATCAATGGTTCTACAACTGGAGAGAGCCTGCAGGCTCTTCATACTACTCCTGTAAATCACCAGGGACTCCCAGTGATCGCGTCGCTGGATCATATCAGCAACTGAATGCTCATGATCTTCTATCCAGGCGGACTGTACCAGGGGGAGATCCGGGATACATTGGCTCTCGGAGCCTGCATTTCTCCAACCAAGCCGCATGAGATTTCGATGTGACTTCGATGAAAGATACCGTAGGCCACGGCTCGGGATATGTATACACTCCAGAGACCTCAAGTCCTGCAAAACTTCACATTCGCAAATTTCTTCTGGGTCTATGTAGTCCAGATATGTAAGCCACGGGAAGTTCCGGAGAATCGATGGCTGAGAACCTCTCTGCCTTTCGGCCTTCCCATCAATGAAATAGATCCCTGCCACGTCGGTTCGTGGCAGGCTTTGCAGTGCAACCGCTTTCTGCGGTGTAAACAGATTGTGAGTCGCTCTCAGATACACGGAAACATTACTCCTCATTGAAATCTAGCATTCGCTATATCCTCCAAGTGCGGAAATCGCTTTTTCCATTCATCCTGCAACTCAGGACGTCCTCCGATGGGATCTCGCTGGTTGAGATTCGTATCGGATTTCGCGCCACCGAAGAACTTATTCAACAGCCAACTCTCGAAGCTCTCCCGTTCTGCCTTCGTGCTTCCCTCCATGGGGAAGAAGTCCATCGCTGTTTGCGTCTTATCCTGACCGGCAGCTGGAGGGTCTCGCTTCTCGACTCTTCCGCTCTGGCCAGTGTATGTCAAGTCATCTTCATACTTACGAACGTACACTCCAGCACCCTGCGGCTTGCAGTCATTGTGAACCCAGAGGATTTCTTCGCCTGCGTCAACGAAGTAGGTATGGGTACCTGCAACCTCAAAATTGTAGACCGTCGTAGGCTCGCTCAGCCGGACGATTTCAGAGATTGTAACCGGTTCTCCAGCAAGGTTTGCAACCGTCTGCCCGACCCGAAGCTCGCCCGCCTCTACCCAATCGCCTTCATCCAGGAAGAATGGGTGTTCAGAAGTCGTCTCAATCGAATCGCCAGAGTCGAATTGGAGCAGGAGTGTTCCCGGCTTCTCGCGAACAAAGAGTTGCGTAACGACCCGTGTCTCTGTGCCTGATTCGTCATCTGCGAACTGATCACGAGTCTTTACATAGTCACCAACCCGGACATCTTCGATGCGAATCGTCTCTCCGTTGGCGAGAAGTACCTCGGTACCCGCGACGAAGCAACCGTTGATATTCTTCCCAGCGGTAGCAGCGCCGGATGCCGCATCATCCGCACCCTTCAGGAGTTTGCCTCCATGCTTTAGCCAGCCAGGCGCGGGAACAGGAAGGACGAGTCCGGCGAGATCCCCGAGCGTCCAAAGAGCATTCTCCAGCGATGGATCGGCGACAAAGTCCGCGATGCTCAAGCTGAGACTGAGGACATCAAACGCGGTTTCCCACCATAAGCCATTTGAGTCAGTTCGAGCTACCGGGGCGTTGTCAGTATACGCATACCAGTTCCGCCCATCTTTTGCCGGATCGCGGGTAAGGAAGCGACCCGTGGGCGGGTCGTAGTAGCGATGACCCAGTAGTTGGAAGTTGGTGTCGGTATCCGACTGGTAGCCAAACGGCCCGGCGTGGCCGAAGGGGCTGCGCCAGGTGCCGGTGGTCGAAGCCACGTTGCCGAAGGCGTCGTAGGTGCGGGAGGCGGAGGAGGTTGCGGAGACGGAAGTCTGCAAATCCGCATTCTTCAGCCCCGCGTGGAACGTCGTCTTGACCCCGCCCCGAACCTCGCCGGAGGTCACATACCGAGCAAAACCATCGCCCAAGACAGGCGCGGTGACGCCCACCCCATTTCGACGAATCGAGCGTGAGCCCAGAGAATCCACCACGCCCACCCGGGTGTCGAGCCCGTCGTAGGTGTAGGAATTCGTCGTCATCCCGCCGCGAGCGATGCTCGTGATGCGGCTCTCAAAGTCGTAGGCAAAGTTCGTCACGCCCGAAGCGCGAGTAATCGCGGTCGTTCGACCAGCAGCATCGTAGCTGAACGTGCGCGGATCCGCGCCGCCCGTGATCGCAGTGAGTTTGTCGCCGCCATCATAGGAGTAGTTCTCGGTGACTCCGTTCACAACCCGGGTCAGGCGGTTGCCATTGCCATCGTAGGTGTAACTCGCGGTATAGCCAGCTCGGGTTTCCGAATTCAGCTGACCCGCCAGGTCGTAGCCGTAGTTCGTGACCACTCCGCCTTGGTTCAGGGAGGTCACCTGAGAAGCGGCGTCGTAGCCATAGGTGCGCGAGCCAAGCACCGTCTGACCCACGCGGGTCAGTATGCTGGAGACTCGGTTGCGCGAATCGTAGGCGTAGGTGTCGTAAGTGTTGTTCCCGTGGAACTTGTTCAGCAACCGCCCAGCCGAATCATATTGGAATGCGGTCAGATCCCCCAAGGAATCCGTCACCAGATCCACGCGCCCGGCCGAATCGTAGCGATTCGTTGTGGTGCCAAGGCCCACTTCTGTCATCGTGAGCGGCTGACCCGCCGTGTTGTAGGTGTAAGTCTGCTGACCCTGAGGCGTGGTGAGGCTAGTCACTTCGCCCGCTGAGTTGTAAACCCACGTGCTTGTGCCCGTGCCATCCACCATCGTGAGCTGGCGACCCGCGCTGTCGTAGGTAAAGCTCGTATCGGTCTGCCCCACCGGATAGTCCACCAGAGTGGCCCGGCCTGCATCGTTGAAGCCGTACTGAATTGTCTGACCCAGCGGATTGGTATAAGCCGTGGTTTCCCCGGTGCCGCCGTAGCTCCACTGCTCGACCGCGCCATCCGGCATGGTGAGGCTGGCCGCCTCGCCTCGGTCGGTGTAGGTGTAGGTTCTGGTAAACCCGCGAGCGTTCGTGACCGAAGTCAGATAGCTCACGTTGTTGTAGCCAAACGTGGTGGTTTCGCTCTTGGCGTTGGTCGCCGAGATCTGGCGGCCAATGTCATCCAGAACCCTGGTGCCGGTGCGCCCCAGCGGATCCGTCGCCGCCGTGATGTTGCTCTCCAGGTCGTAGGAGATGCTGGAAACCGCGCTTCCCGGCTCAGTAACCGAAGTCACCCGGCCCCAGTTGTCGTAGCCAATCGAGGTGATATTCGAGGCCGGATCCGTCACCGAAGTTGGGCGCCCCAGCGTGTCGTAGCTCGTCCAGCTGGTGATGTTTCCTGGCTGAGTCGCCGAGGTCACATCGCCTTGACTGTTGTAACCCACCGTACTCTGGCGGCCCATCGCATCGGTCGAGGTCGCAAGTTCGCCAAAGCTGTTGTAGGTGTTGGTCACCTGGGTGCGGTTCAACGCATCTTTGGCGGTGAGCAGATTCCCGGTGGTCGAATACGTGAGGGTCTGAGCCTGACCCAGAGGATTCGTCACCGTGAGCAGGTCGTGGGTGACGGGATCGTAGGTGTAGGTTGTGGTCTGGTTGAGCGGATTCTTGCTCGTCAGGCGATTGCCCTTTGTGTCGTAGGTGGAAGTCCAGACCTTGCCCCGCTCATCCGTCACGGTGAGTACGTTCTTGGCGGAATCGTAGGTGTAACTGCGGCTGAATCCCGCCTGGTCAACTTCGGAGGCAATCAGGCCATTGGAGTAGTTGTGAACAATCGTCTTGCCGTTCGGCTGAGTGAGCGTGACGCTCGCCGTCCCGAAGGTCCACGTCGTGGTGTGACCCAGCGGATTGCTGAAGCTGGTCAGCCGCTCGCTGGTGTCATAGCCCATCGTCCAGACCTTGTTTCGCAGGTCGGTTTCGGTCAGGATGTTGCTCTGAGCGCTGTACGTGAAGTTCCGGTCATGAACCACCCCATCCAGCGCTGGGTAGGCGATGGCGGTGAGGTCGTTGTTGGAATCGTGGGTGAACGTCCAAACCCGGTTGGTCGGATCCGTCACGCTGGAGATGAGGCCGTTTCCGTTATAGGCAAAGGTCAGGGTGCGCGTCCCATCCGTGACCGTGGTGATCTTGTCGCTGGAGTTGCGGTTCACCGTGATCTGGTTGCCGTGGGCATCCTTGACCTGGGTCAATCGACCATTTGCGTTGAACTCGAGAACGCTTCGGAACTTGCTCGTCAGAGTCCAGGTTCCATTCGAATTCTTGACAAGGTTGTCATAGACTCCGGCGGGCGGAGTGAAAACGCCTCCCGACTCGGTGTAGGGGTGCTCCAGGCCATGACCATAACGAATAATCGCCGACGATCCAGGCGTGTGCGTGACTTTGACATCGTAAGAATGGCTCCAGCCTTTGCCAAGATCAAAGGAATACGCGCCGATGGAGTTGTGGTGGAGCGTGAAGCTCACCGCCGTGTCGCCCCGAGCTGACCACTGGACAATGGGGTACTTGGCATGGCGGTTTCCGGTGTTCGTGTTCAGAGCCGATCCGCCTCCGAATCCGCTCCCGCCACCCGGCGCGCCCGCTCCGCCACCAGATCCGCCTCCGGGGCCAGAGCCTTCTCCTCCGCTCTCCCCTCCCCCTGATCCGCCGCCGCTCTGCGCAACCACCAGGCCATAGATAGGAAGCATCGAGACCATCAGATCCGCTTCCGCGGTTGGGGCCTGACGAGCCTCGATCTGCCTCACCCTGGCCAGATCCCCGAGGAGTTTCGGAGTCCACATCCCTCCCCGCCCCACAGGATCCCGTCCCGGATTCGACCCCTTCACCACCGGAGTCGGCCGATCCGTATAGTGCGCACGAATCTGGCGGGAGAGGCCTTCCAGCCTTTGCTGAGTGGCCGACGTCGCCGAGGAAACCATCGGATTCAACGTCACGGCAGTTGCAGAGTAAAAGAGCCCGCACGCGAGCAACGTGGTGATCAACCGAAGCGACTTCAAGTTGAAAAAATGTGTTTGAGCAGTGCCATTGAGCGCCATGTGTTCCCCGAAATAACGATTGAGGAACACTCTAGCAAGAATCCATACTTTGTTGTCAAGATAAAATTAACACATTACATACATTTTGATTTCACTAACATTTCACATTTCACGATAGATTCATACTATTTTCATCGAATAGGATCTGCACAGACACCCCCCTCAAATGTACGCTCACCAGGCCTTAACCGCGCCATAACGTTCCTCTAACCTTCTCCTAACCTAGACCCGCCACGATGAGGCAGGTTGCTGCACCACGCCGCAGCGTTGCCACATTGATCTTTTGAGGAAAAAATGATGAAATCCGTTCTCACCGGCGCGACTCTCGCGCTTGCGGTGGTCAGTCAGGCTGCCACAGTTTTCGCGGCGGGCGATCTCGCCATCGTCGGCTACAACTCCGGAAACCCGGACGACGTTGCCATCCTGAGCCTGGTCAACTTCGAGGCTGGCACCAGCTTCTACATCACCGATTACGGCTGGCGGGCCGCCCAAGACGGCTTCCGAGGTGGCGGAGAGGGCTGGATCAAAGCCACCGCAACCAGGGCATATAGCGCGGGCGAAGTGTTCGTCATCCGGCGGGGTGGGGCGACGCCACTCCCGATTGTCGACAACTATCAAAATGCGGCCTTCACCTACGAGTGGGACGGAACACCAACCGCCCCGGAATTTGCCCCGAGCGCAGCGGGTGACCAAATCTTCCTCTTCCAAGGCGATTTCACCGATTCCACATCGACAACCATCGCCGCGACCATCGCCAACGGAGGATTGATCTTCGGTTTGAACGGGGAGAGCACTGGTGCTGATGCCGATGGTTGGCAAGCCGATGCCACCAGTTCCAACAATTCGGCTCTCCCGAGCACTTTGACCGTGGGCTCCACCGCGCTCGGTCTCTTCCCTGGCGGTTCGACCGAGTTTGACAACGCCGTCTATAACCGGGCGCTCACGACCGGCACCAAGGAAGAACTCCTGGCTTCAATCGCCAACCGATCCAACTGGACCTTCACCGACGGAGACGTCACCAGTTACCAGTTCAATGTCGAGAACTACAACGTGGTGCCCGAACCGGCGAGCATGTCCGTGCTCGGACTCGGCCTCGCCGCCGTTCTCCGCAAGCGACTCGCTCGCTGAACCGATCGATTGTCTACAGCCGGAGGTCACCCCCTCCGGCTCTTCTCTCCTTAATTGAAATGAAACTGAAATCAGCCTTTACCCTGATTGAGTTGCTCGTCGTGATTGCCATCATCGCAATTCTCGCCGCGATCCTCTTCCCCGTCTTCGCCGCCGCAAAGGAAAGCGCGAAGGGCACGCAGTCGCTGAGCAACATGCGCAACATGTCGGTCGCGATGATGCTGTATCTCGGCGACCACGATGACACCTTCCACAAGAATCTCGGCGGCAACATCAGCGTGCCCGCGGCCTACGGATTCGGAGCCAACAACAACCTTCGAGCCTGGACAAACTGGCCCTGGTTTTATGGCCCGTACGCAAAGAACGTGCAAATCTTCGATTGCCCTCTGAGCCCAGATGGACTCGAAAATCTCACCGTCACGAACTGGAACAACGACGGCAACTACACCTACAATTACGACGGCCTGACCAAAGCGACCAACATCCCGGCGCAGGTTGCCACTGCTCTTGAAGAGCCAGCGTCGACCTGTGCTTTCTTCACCGGTGGCGACCCGGATGTCGTGCCAGGAACGAACAACTTCACCAACTTGCTCGAATCGCTCGATATCAATCTCACCTGCGGAAGCAACCAATGGGGAACCCGTTACACCAAGGAGAACCCTTTCCGCTATCGAAAGAAGATGATCACGATGTTCGTCGATGGTCATGTGAGTCAGGTTCACTGGAGCCAAGCCTTGGAGCGCAAAGGCGACAACATTGCCCCGTGGAGCATGGACTGGTCGGACTGCAACGGCACGTGCCGACCTCTCTCCGAAGAGACCGCACTTGTCGGACCCGGCAAGTGCTTTGATCCCGCGAAGCTCCCCTAGTCCGCCTCAACTCACTCCCCCGAAACCTCAGGGCTTCGGGGGAGTTTCTTCCGGAAACCGAATTCGATTCCTCGGGGATTTAAAATTCCAAGCGGCAACTTCTGTCGCATAATTGACTCATGCGTTGGATGCGCGGATGCCTCTCATTGCTCGGTTTGGTCGCAGTGATCACACCAGCCCTGGCCAACCCCTTGTTCACGGCCGTGAGCAAGCTCGGAGAGACCGGATTCTCCACCAAATCCGCGCCTGCGAGCAGCCCAACAAGCTTCACCCCGACGACCTCGCGACCGATTCTGGAAGATCTAATCAAAGGCGCGGGCGAGAGTGCGGACGAACAAAAGCTCATCCGGGAGCTCATCACCGAGATCGAGAAGGGATACAAAGAGCTCGCAAAAGAGGAAAAGCTCGAAAACGATGGCTCAGCCGCTCTGGCCTTCCTAATGTCGCTCCTGCACGAACTCCAAACCGGCGAGGCTCTGAACGAGGAGAAAGGCTGGCGAGATCTCACGAACAAACTCCGCGCGACCCTCGATACTGCCGAGATTCGGGCAGCGACGAATGCTCAGAAGCAAGATCTCTACGATCTCGCGATCGGCACCTCCGGCATCACGGTTTTCATGATCTCGAGCCTGGGCGAAGACGAAAAAGCTACTGAGCTCCTGAGAGAATTTGCCGGGAAAACTCTGAACAGCCTCGCCGGCATCGAAGCAGGCCAGCTCAGCGTCAAAAGCGGCTTGATGACCCTCAAAGCTCGGGGAGTTTCTGCTCCGTCCGCCCCGACCGGCAACGCACACGCCGGAATCGGCGGCCTTGCGCCGAGCTTCACCTACACCCTGCCTCAAGGATGGAGGAAAGATGGTGCCTGGCACGTCGCCGAAATTGTCGATCAAGGCGATGTCACCCGCGCCCTGGTTCGGTTCCCCGAGGCGATCCCTGCTCAGGGAAACATGGGGGCCGCCCTCACCGAGCTCTGGAAGCAGCACATCCCCAAAGAAGGTCAAGGCAAGCAAGGCTCGATTGTCTTTCGTCGATACGTCGGTGATCGCCTCCTCTCCCAGTTCATTTGCGGCCGATTCCGCGAAACGGGGCGCGACGCTGATACCGCCTTCATGCTGATGCTGATCGATTGCAAAACCCATTGGCAGCCCGTTGTGATTGCCCTCACCTTTGACTCCACGTTCAAATCTGGCCTAGCCTTCTCCGCAACGTTCAAGTATCCCGACGGCATGGCTCAAGCAGAAAACCTCCTCGCAACCTTTAAGTGTCCGCCCGCCGCAGGAGGGCCATTGGTCGACAAGGAAGCCCTGGTCGGGGACTATGGATTCGGATCGGGCGCAACTCAAGACTGGGTGAACATCTACACCGGGGCCAGCTCGATGACCTTTGTCAGCTACGGCGGAACGCTCAACCTCAAGGCCGATGGAAAGTTCACTTACACCTTCAGCAGCGCGAGCGGAGCCGTGGGCGCAACTACTTTCCGAAGCGCGAAGGGATCGGGCACGTGGGTCATCCAAGGTGATCAACTGATCTGCACCTACACCGAATACGATCAAGGCGATGGCCACAAGGTGAAAGAACACCGTTACCGCATCGGGGGCGTCACCCAGTTCGCCGACGGCGTGAAGATTGTCGTCCTCCTGAACAACCTCGAACGTCCCATCAACGTGACCTACACCGGGGATTCCAGCAACTGGTACTCAACCAAAAAGAAATGAGCGGCACGGTGCAAATCCACCTTCACATCCGGGTGGAACCCAGTCGGCACGAAGAGTTCTTCGCCTTCTGCCGCCGCGCCTTCCCGATCTACGAGGGGGACAATGATCTTCGTATGGAGCTGCTCCGTGTGGAGGGATCCGACGATGCCTTCCTCGAGATCGTCCACTACGAAACCGAGGAAAAGTACGCGGAAGATCAGCAACGCATCGAAAGCGACCCCAGCAGCCAAGCTCTGCTCGCGGAGTGGCGATCAATCCTCACCGAGCCACCCCACGTCGTGATCGTCCGCCAGCAAACGATCACTTACTGAATCCGCGCTCGCCAGGCCGGGAGTTCATCCAAAGTGATCACTTTGTCGTCGTTGTAGACCTGCCTGATCCACTCTTTGGTGTTGCCTTTCGCAGGATCCTCGATCATGTAAGCCCAAGTGAGAAAATAAAGCCACGGTCGGGCTTCAAAGTGAGCAGGGTCCGGCAGCTTGCCCTCTTCCCCAAGGCCAAACATGATTCCCTTGGCCCCAAACAGCTCTTGGAACTCCGACCATGCGGTCGGGGATTCGTAGTCGCGCACGATCAGATCGACCACGTCGTCTCCGGGGTACCAGTTCTCCCTCTCCTTGCCATAGCTAGTCCAGAGCCAGATGAGGTTGTTCAATTTGTGATGGTGGGTGTAGCGTCGATAGATCAGCCGATAAAGTTCTGTGCAGGCCTCCCCACCCGATTTTCCCCACCAGAACCACTTGCCTTCCGCCTCGTGCAAGGGCCGCCAAAGGACAGGGACTCCCGCATCCTGCATCTTCTTGATCTCGACCGCCACAAGGTCGATGTCCCGAAGCAGGTTGCGGAAGGAGGCTGACTCGCGATCCTTGAGCGCCGCTGCGAGATCGAACTTGTCCGTGTAGAAATCACCATCCGCGTTCGGCGAGATCCAGTGCCACTGAAACGTGACGAGCCCTCCCCGTTTGTGCCAGGCAATCGCCTTTTGCGCATCAATATTGCCGCTCTGGGAGGGCATAACACCATTAAAATCGTAGCCCATGATCGCGGGCTCTTTCCCACCCGTAGTCTCGCGGATGAACGGCAAATACTTGTCATCACATTGCCCGGACAACATGCCCTTGCCGTACACCTCCCTGAGAAGCCGAAAAACCTGCTTCGTCTCAGGGGTGGCGTTGGGATTGCTGAGTTCGGTTCTCATCGGAGCGAGCGAGTGCGCAAAGAGCGCGGCGGCCACGGCAAGCATGTCGAAGGTTAGCTGATCTCCGGCCAGATTTCGCTCATCAAACGCCCGATTCTTGTCCGAAATTGGGCGAGCGGGCCCCTAGCATTAACACAGGCTTAACAAATCATACTGGGGCATGGCTCGGCTCGCTCCCGTCCTCGTGGCACTTCCTCTCCTTCTCCCAGCGCTTGCTGGTGCGCAATCCAGCACCATGGCGGGAGGGCCTTCGTTCAAGGTTCAAAAGACGGATCGGATCCAGTTCGACTACCGCCAGACTTCACGCAGCGAGGCGATTGACGGTCGTTATGTGAAGAATTTCCAGATCGTCTACGGCATCTACAAAGATTTCGAGCTCGCCGCAGACACGGATTTCGACGGCAACAACCGCCTGGGCGCGAAGTATTCGGTGCTGCTCGATGCCAAGCAAAAACTGCGCTTCGGCATCGGTGCCAACGACATCACCGAGGATCCCGATGTCTATCTGGGGTTGGTCAAGGACTTCGATGGCTACGAGATCCACGCAGGATATCTGGAGTCAAACGACGGTCAAGGGTTCATCGGGTATCGCCGCCGTCTGACTCCGGAGCTTCGGTTCACCGTGGATCACTCGACAGGCTCGCGCGGCCGAACGGCGGCACGATTCGACTACGCTCTGACCGATCACTGGCTCCTGGACGCCCGCATCTACTTCCCCAACGACTCCGCCCGAGACCGCACCCATCGCTTCGGCATCACCTACGCGATGGATTTGGGCAAGTAAGTCATCAGACCGCGCGCCCCCATCCTTCGTGTTCGGGGGCGCGCGGTTTTACAAATCAAAAGTCTGCGACGGGGCGTAGAACGGCTACCTTAGTCGAATCCCAAATGACAACAACTCCGTTCAGAAAAGGCCGAACCTTCGTCGGGAATCCAAACTGAACTTGCGGATGCTCCAAGAGGACCTCCCCGTCGGAGAGCCGCGAGACAGTAATCGGTGCCAACTGCCCACGATTAAAGACGACGGCGCGGTCGAAATTCGAATTCGCCGTGGCTCGCCAACCTGAATTGACCGCTCCGGGTAGTGCCACGTTCCCCAGGCCCCACAGCTCGGTAGCATTCGCGATGAGTCCATCTGAGAACACGAGCTCGTTGCCCAGGATCTCAGGCTCGATCGTAAAAAATTGAACGAGCTGGTCGACTTCTTTGAGTGGCACCAAACTCGCACCGCTGACTCCGAATCGGAAAGTCGTGTGTGCGCTCGTCGAGGCATCAAAGCAGACAAGTTCTTCTCCATCCGGCAGGAAGAATATTCGAGAAGCTTGCAGACCAAATGCCGACCGTGCGACGACCGTCTCACCGTTGTACAGGGCAACCCGATCTTCCGGCGGACTGACCCCTACAGCCCCAGTGGATACGGCCCAACGATTCGGATCAGTAGGGTGAACCTCAAGATCAAGTGTAACGAGGGCAAAACCTGGAAAAGAGCTCGCGCCGAGATTCAGGGTCCAGAGCACGGCTTTTGACGAAACGGAGATCTTAGAGACCTGATCTGTAACGCGAGAGCCAACGTACATGGTGCTGCCGTCCGCAGAGACGGCGATTGCCGACGGAGAAAACGGCAAGTTCATGAAAGTTTGGACCTCTCCAGTTCGAGAGTCAATCTCAACAATTCGATTCTCAGACGCATGTGCGCCGTAAAGAACCGTGGAAGCAGGAGCCATAGCCAAGTCGCTTACGGCCACATTTGCGTACGAGATATAGTTCGCCGCGATGGGGGTGACACTGACAGCCGCAGGAGCGCTGGTGACTCCGTCGACTGAAGCCGCTATTGTCGACCTGCCCGCTCTCGAGCCACTTAAGAGGCCTCCTGGTGTGAGCTGGATGTTCGAAGTGCCAGTAACAGCACTGTAGCGGAAGGAACCTGCGCTGACTGGAACAACTCCCCCCTGTCCGTCGAGTGCAGCTGCCGCGAGCTCCAATGCCGCGCCCTCAGCAAGGGTTGCGTTCCCCAAGCTCACCGACCGGATGGTTCGATCTATTGCAATGTTCGTAATCGGATCGCCAGTCGGCGATTCAAAGCCACCCGTGTTAGTCAAGATTGCTGGCAGCACACCCTCTCCAACTTCGGTTCCTGTTGCGTTGGCATCGGCGAACAACTCGACTCTCAAGGAGAATGACCCGCTGGGCACTTGCTCCGGTGAGGTGTAACTCTGTGAAAATGCAGCGAGATTCGCCCCCCGGTTGATGACCCAGACCACATCCGCGACCGTTGGCTGCGGAGAGTCCAGCGTGATTTTCACCGACTGCGCCGACGAGGGGGCATTGATCGCCCGTGTCCGCTCCGCCCAGTTCACAATCAGGCTCGGATTCACCAAGGTACTTCCGCCACCCCCACCGCAACCGACCAATGACAACAGCGCCAAAACGCCGCTCGAAAGGATTATCTTCCTCTTCATAGCTCCTCGGTTATACGCTAAAAATTCCGTGAAATTAGAGGCATTTTTGAGTTCAAAACTCAAAAATTCTAAGGAGAAACTTCGGCAACGAAAATCAGTGAAACGAATTCCCGTGACAGCGTTGTGAAGTAAAGAAGTGTCTTCAGGACAATGCTTAAGAGAGGCAGTCACAGAGGCACAAAAAACCGCTGGTGCGCGATACAGGATTTGAACCTGTGACCCCTTCGGTGTGAACGAAGTGCTCTACCGCTGAGCTAATCGCGCACGAGCGGATTGCTATTCTACCCGCCCGACCAGAAATCCCGGGTCCCCAGAGGCGCTACCGACACCCCTCAGCAAATACGACCGCGCTTGGCCTCAATGCCATGCGCGATGGGAGAATCCCCGGCATACCGTTCATCCACCGGTTCGCTCACCGGCTGATACCGAACATCGGAGGAGATGCGAAGTCGATCGGTCTGGTTATCGAGACTCGCATGCACCGTGCCCATCGTAAAGATCAGCACGTCACCAGGCTGATACTCCCGTGCCGTGAGCCAGCGGCCGCCAAACATCTTCTGCAGCTCGGCAGGATCATGCGAGAAGGAGCCATCCCACGATTCGCCCGGCTTCTGATAGTGCTCCCAGTGCATCTCACCCTTGGCAATCTTCTCCGCCGCCGGGCCATTGACGCAGTAAGAATCCACGTCCGCCGCCAAATAGTCGCCCGTGAGGTCCCGCCTTTGGTGCGAGCCTTCCAGGATCATCAAACCGCCCAGCATCGGATCGACGGCACCAAATGGCACCCACGACGTGAAGATTCGATGTGTGCCTCGCCCCATGTAGACCACGTCGCAATGCGGCGCCGTGCCCATTCCCCGCCCGAGAGACCGGAACCAAACATACTGATAGTGCATCACCGGCTCCCCATGGAGGCGCTCCATCATTGCATGAAGCTCTTCGCCAAACATCACCCGAGTCACATCCACGTTCTGCTCCACCAGTTCCGGCTGAAACGCGCTGATCGTCGCGCCAAGCTTCACGAAATCTTCGCCCGCCAGGAGTCCCCGTTCACGGAGCTCGCCCAGCACCTGCTCCCGAACCCTCAGAACCAAATCGACCGGAATCAACCCGCGCAGATAAAGATATCCATCCTCTTGCAACCTCTCGGTCAGGCCGTCGTCAGTTGGCAAGCTCTCCCGCAACCACCCAAATGCCCCTTCCGAGGCATCAAGCGGCTTACCGCAACTGAGCAAGGAGGGCAGGGGATGCGATGTCGCCATTTCATCAAGATACCGGCAAAATGCGTGCCTCACCACTCTCGGAAGAAGCCCACTTCAAAAATTCAGTAAATTGCCGGGATCGCATCCCGATGCAAAACTATCATCAACTCATAATCCATATTATAAGTGCATCATTCGCCTCAAGCTATTGAGAGTGGGCACATGCACGAATTTTATTAGTTTCGGCGTCAAGATAGAAGTCTCGGCCTACTGACCGAGAAGGAAACACCCATGACCGTCCGCCCCGAAATCCTCGCCGCCAATGATCTTTACGCCGGAACCTTCACCAAAGGCGACTTGGCCCTACCGCCCGCCCGAGGCTTTGCCGTGCTCACCTGTATGGATGCCCGCCTCGACCCCGCCAAGTACGCCGGACTCTCCGAAGGCGATGCCCACGTCATCCGCAATGCGGGAGGCCGCGCGACCGATGACGCCATCCGATCCCTGGTGATTTCGCACAAGCTTCTTGGAACCAAAGAGTGGTTTGTGATCCATCACACCGATTGCGGCATGGAACTCTTCACCAGCCAAGTCATGGGCGATCTCCTCAGTGAAAGCCTCGCGACGGCCCAGTTCAACGGATCTGCCTGGGTGAACCCGACTCAAGAAGGTGGATCACCGGAGGGCAAGTTCATTCATTGGCAGACTTTTACCGACCTGGCCCAAAGCGTCCGCGACGATATCGCCCGGATCAAGGGGCACCCCTTGGTCAACAAGTCGATCCCGGTGCACGGATTCATCTACGATGTCAAAACCGGGCGCCTGATCCCGGTGGAGTGAGCTTCGCCTCGCCGAAAAAGAAGAGCCCACCTTTTCAGGTGGGCTCTTCGTGTTTTCTAGATGAGTCGAAAGATTCGACTTACTTGCGGCGGCGTCGGCGAGCGGCCAGGGCACCGAGGGCAAGCAGGGTCATCGTGGCCGGCTCCGGCACAGCTTGAACGGAGTAGTTGTCGTATCGGCTGACGACCGTGCTGGTCGCGGTGCCGAGGTTCAGGCTGAAGAGGTCGAAGTCCGAAACCAAGTTGCTACCAGCAACCGTGCGGGTGTGGAACTCAGCGAGCAGGGTCCCGTTCAGACGGTAGCCCGTGCGAAGAGTCGTTGCGTTGACCTGGGTCACTTCCAGGGCGATCGTGTTCCACGCGTTGACGTTAGCCGTCGCACCAGCAAACTGCGTAATTCCCGGAGTGCCATCACCGTTCCGACCAAACACTCGACCGTCGCCCGACACGGAGAGGATGCCATGCAGGTTTCCGCCGCCGTTTGCCCAGAGAGCGAGTCCAGCAGCATCGTTGGCTCGAGCCGAGTCGGCCCAAACGTCGACCGAAGCTACGATCCCGCCAGGAATCGCGATGCCCGTGCCGCTGGTGTAGAGATCAACCCAGGCGTGCGAGTTGCTGCTACCTGCGGCGAGCGAGTAGCTGGATTCAACGGCCTTGGCTCCTTGAACCGGGCCCGTGCTGACAACGTTCGTGCCCGCGCCACCGAACCAAGCTGTCGGCCCACCGGAGGCTTGGGTATCCAAGGCACCATCGTTCAGCGCGTCGAAGTTGCTGACAAAGTTTTGGGCGAGAGCCGCCGGAGCTACAGCCGCAACGAGTGCGAGCAAAAGTACTTTTTTCATTCCTTACCTCAAATCAATGCAGACCTGAACCAGAAACTGGTCAGAAATTTCCTGCAAAGCAGACCACGATTCTAACAGGCCAGCAAATCTTGCAATACAGCAAAATCACTAGGAATGAGTCATTTAGGAGCAATTCTCACGGAAATCAGTCATTTTCGCGACGCCCCAGCTTGAAAGTCGTCTCAATGCGCCGGATCATCCCCGTCGATGATCGCATGACTATAGACTCAGTATGCGCCGATCCATGCCGGAATCGCACACCTTTCAGCAAATCGCCTGGGGTAATGCCCGTTGCGGCAAAAGTGACATTTCCGGAAGCCAAATCCTCGGTTCGGAACACGCGATCCACGTCGCCGGAGACCATCTTCTCTGCTCGCTCGCGCTGCTCATCGCTCGTAAACTTCAGCCGAGCCTGCATCTCGCCGCCGGTGCAGAGCACAGCAGCTGCCGTGATCACGCCCTCGGGCGCTCCACCGATCCCCATCAGGCCATCGACACCGGAATCAGGATCCAAGGCGGCGATTGCCACCGAAAGGTCTCCATCAGGAACCAAGTGAACCCGGCAACCTGCCTCGCGAAGCTCTCGAATCAAGCTCTCATGCCGGGGTCGATCCAGGATGCCGATGATGCATTCATCCACATCCTTGCCCAGAGCTTTGGCCATCAGGCGCACGTTGATCCGCGGCGGAACCGTGATATCCACAATCCCCGCGCACTCCGGCCCGACGACAAGCTTCTCCATATAGCAGTCAGGGGCGTGCATCAAATTGCCTTGTCCCACCACGGCGGCGGCCAACACCGAAATAGCGTTTGGAGTGCCATTTGCGCACAGATTTGTGCCTTCAAGCGGATCCACGGCGATCTGGATTTCAGGACCGCCTGGCTGACCAAGCTTCTCCCCAATGTAGAGCATGGGGGCTTCATCGCGCTCCCCTTCTCCAATGACGATGGTGGCATCCATCTCCATCGAGTTCAGCTCATGGCGCATGGCTTCGCATGCAGCCTGGTCGGCTTCATCTCGTTGGCCCTTGCCAACCCATTTCGAACTCGCAAGCGCAGCGGCTTCGGTGACGCGTAAAAAGTCTAAATGCTTGTATTGATCCACGTTGATCTCCAAGTCGGTCTTATTGTAGCGGAGCCCGCCCCCATTTCGCTTGGGGGGCGGGCTTCCTGCATGATCGGTTTTCCGACGTTTCATGCTGCGCGTCGCTGATCGCCCTGGTTTTCGACCGGACTATCATCGAGCTGGAATTGAGCAACGAGCTCATAGAGGCGATTCGCGACATTGGTGAGATCCGAAGCCGAAGCGTTCAGTTCTTCCGTCGAGGCCATCTGCTCTTCGGCAGCCGCGCTCACATCGCTGATGTCCTCGGTGACTCGGTTCACAGCAACTTGGATTTGTCGCGAGCTTTCCACGGTCGTTTCCGTGGTTCGAGCCGCATCCTCAACGGCGAGTTCCATTTGCGAAGCGAGCTTGCTCACTTCGTCCGCCGTCTTGGCGACTTCCTGCACCGGCTTCTCCAGTTCAAGAACGAGTTCAACGATCTCTTCGAGAGAAACCTTCGTCGCTTGACTCGATTCCACCCCGAAGTTCACCGCCTTATCGGCAGCTTGCATCGCGTTCGTGGATTCGCCAACCAGCCCTCGGATCTGCCCGACGAGACCCGCGATATCTTGGGTCGCCACTGCGCAGCGCTCGGCCAACTTGCGAACTTCCTCCGCAACGACGGCGAAGCCCTTTCCGTGCTCTCCGGCTCGGGCGGCTTCGATGGCGGCGTTCAGAGCCAACAGGTTGGTCTGCTCGGCAATCTCACTGATCGTCTGGATAATCGAGTCGATCTGTTCAGACTTCTGATGAAGATCGCCCAACTTCGCCCCCACCACTGAGGTGGTTTCTTGGATCTGCGCGATACCCTTCAGGGTCTGATCCACGGATTGGCCACTTTGCGTTGCCTTTTGGCTTGCCACCACCGTTTCCGATTGGACGTGGTTGATCTTCTGCGCGACCTCGCCCACCGCTTCGGCGACATTGCGCACATGCAGAACGATCTGGTTCAAGGACTCAGCTTGCTGCTCGTTCGCATCGACAACCTCGTGAATCGACAAGGAAGTATGCTCCGCCGAAGCGTTGATCTCGGTCGCCCGCTCCGCCACGCTTTGGCTTGCGCCCGCGATGCTGCCTGCAGCATCATTCAGAGCCGCCGCCATATCTTGAACTTCCACGCTGTTGTCGCGGATGCTCGAGAGGGCCGTCGACAGGTTCGTCACGATGCTTTCCAGCGATCGACCGATCTCGTCGTCCGGAGCTTCTGCATGGGCCTGATGGCGAAGATCGCCACTCGCTATCACCTTGGTCCAAGCGGCGTGCGATTGAAGCTTGCCAATCAGATACCGAATGCTGTCGGCCAGCTTGCCGAGTTCGTCTTCAGACTGATGAGCCAGTTGCACATCGAGGCTGCCCGTGGACACGCCGTGGAGGCTGTTCGCCATCGTCGTGATCGGTCGCGTGATCGCTCGGCTAATCAGCAGAGCAAGACCCGCAATGATGATCGTCGCGAAGAAGGCGACTCCCGTCTGCTTCCCAAGGACGGCATCGCGGTCGGCATAGAACTCACCGCGATCCACGCTCACGAGGCTCACCCATCCTAAGCCGGGATAGCCAAGAGCGCCTTTACTCTTGAAGTAACCGCCCACCATCGGCTTGGCGCCTGTGCTCTCGCCGGAGCCAGAGTCCTTCGTGATAGCCGTAGCCGCCAGCGATCCTTTGACTTCGGCGTAGTTTTCTTCCAAAACGCCCGTTTCGATCTCTGCTGGGTTAGTCCCCGTTTCGGTACCGTACCCAGCAAGGAAGGTTCCATCGTTGGACAGCAGCTTCATGGTTGCCTGAGTCAGGCCACCCGATTTCAATTCGTTGTAGGCTTCCTCCAGGATCGAGTCCACCGCATCGACGCGGGCATAGTTGCGCCAAACGCCAATGATGTTTCCGCTCGCATCCTTCACCGGCGCACTGTAGCCAATGTAGGCACCCTTGCCACCGAAGATTTCGCTGATCATGGGATCGAAAGCTGCGTCATCGACCCACGTTCCCGTGAGGGCTTCGCTGGCCGTAAACGTGCCCGCCATGGAGTTCTTGAACCAATCCGTATCCGCAAAGTTCTGCTTGTATAGCGGCGTGGTATTGATCGGCTTCCCTTCCCAGGTATTGCTCGAGACAGCGGCGACCTTGCCCTTGGTATCCACAAGCACCATCAGCTCGTAGATCGGAGTGTAGGTCGACATGTACTGGTTCATGATCTGGGTGACCTTGTTCTTCGACCCCCTCACGTACCAGTCTTCTTTGTTGTAAATCCCCTGGTTGAGCCCGAACGCTTGGACATCTCCATAGCGTTCGAACAGATTACGTTCGATTCGGCTCATCACCGTCTGGGCCGATGCCTCAAGGACACCGGTTCGCTCTTGGGCGGTATGACTGAGAGCCTGCGACGACATCCAACTCACGGCGAGAAGAGGCACAAGACCAATTCCCAACATGGCGGCGATCAGCCGTGCTCCGACACTTCTTCGAAACATTTTCATTTCTTTTGGAACCCTTTCACGTAGCGCGATATCGTTCTATTTCTCGCACGCGAGACCAGGAAAAATTGTCGGGCCGACCTTTCGAAATCCTTAGATTTTGCGGTCTTTTGCGCAACCCTGAAAAATGCAGGTCTCGAAGCCGAAACCTCACATAAGGCTAGAAGTTATGAGGGCGACCCGCAGGGTGGAAGCAGATGGGAGAGCGCAGTCGCGTTGGCGAGCCCTTGCGTGCTCATCGCTCGGAGCTCTTGCCCTACCCGCCTTGGCGACCAACCAAGCCGCGGACTGGACCTATCTCTCCTCCGATCCCCTTGCCTTGATGCTCGGCGTGATCGCCGTTTCCTTTTTTGCTCGCAAGCGCGATCCCGAACCGGAGCCCTTCCGGCAAAGCGAACCAAGCTACCAGGAGCTCAAAGCCGCCCTCGCCACCGCGCAAGCCGAGCGCGCTGCTCTCCAGATCGATCTTCACGAATGCAAAAACGTACAGGAGGCCAGCCTCCGGCGATTCCAGGCCATGTTCTACGAACTCCCGCTCCCTTGCTTCACGATCAATGAAATCGGTCATGTGATGGAATGGAACAAAGCCGCCGCCGCATTCTTCGGCCAGGAAGAGCACCAAGTCACCGACAAACCAATCGCCGATGTCCTCGGCAAAGAGATTTTCCGGGGCGACGCCGAGGGCGCGATCTATCTCGTCTTCATGGGCCAATACCCCGAGCCGAGCACCCTCACGCTCACTCTCCCCGATGGCTCCACACGCAAAGCCAAGTGGTACATCTCTCCGGTCAAAAATCGGCAGGGCCAAGTGGTCGGAGCCCTCAATACCCTCGGAATCCTTCCCCGGGCGGTCACTTCTGCGGAAGATCAACCTTCGCATGCCGCGTGAAAAGCGTGCTGTGAAGCGACCACTCAAGCAAGAGGGATGTTGAAACAAGTACCCTGGTGGACCCTTCCGATGATATGATGGGGGTGTGGCACTCCTCAGCCTGCTGGTCAGCGTAATGATCGGATACTCATCCCCGGAGATCACTCCGGGCGCTTCTGGGACCGGATCCACTGCCGAACGAGGTTTGCCCGCCTTCAAAAAGATCTGGTCTATCGAGGGCAATCCCCTCCACGCCTACGTTAGGCGAGGAACCCTGTACCTCAATGGGTCCCCCATAGATGCTTGTACGGGGAAGCCTTCCAAACCCACTCGTTTCGACATCAATATCGTGATGGACGAACGCCAACTTTCCCGAGCCGTATCGGGCGGCAAGTGGACGAGCCGCCTCTTCAGCGGCTCCGATCTGTCTCTCGACCTTCAGGGCCAGGTTATCGTGGAAACCTTGAGCAAACGGTACACATACGATGCTCTTATCCTTCGGAGTAGCTCCTCCGGCACGGGAGGCATACTCGATCTCAAAGCAAATTCTCCCTACCGAGCTTTTTACGAAAGGATCGGTTCTATTCGCGGAAACTTTTCGGACGGATTCCTCCTCCTGACCAGCGACGTCCAGGATAGGCCCTACACATACGAAACCGTGATCCTTACAGAAATGATGAAGCTGTCCCCCCTCAAAATGTTTCACATCTTAGATGCAAACAGTTCTATGCGCGCTGTAGGGTGGCGTGTGGCACAACTGGACAAAACAGACGAGTATGGAAACGGCTACTGGGGCACTGACTATGGTCGTGTTTTGTCATGCGGAAATCTAAGCAGCGGTGATGTGCATTGGGAGAAGCCACACATATCGTGGGCTGGATCACTTGGAGATCGGGTCATGGCCTACACGAGCAAATTCGACTGGGTAGTCATTGATTCGAGAACCGGCAGAGAGAGACCATTGGACACCCAGCCTCTCGGCAAAGTCGCTCCAGAAAATATCCTGACATTCAACTCAGTCGTGATCGTGAGTCAGCGGCTTGACTCCGGTCAGACCAGAATTGCTGGGTATGAGCTGAGCAAATGACCGAGCACGCAATCCCGAGATCACACGGCTGATGAAATCTTATGCCGCCTCGGCTTCGTCCTCGTCCGACTTCTTGCTGAAGACCAGCTTCAGCTTCTCCAGCATCGACTCCGGTTCCGCCTCGACTTCGCTGGGGTCAAGGAAGAACTCAGCCACCGATTCGAGATCGCTGGTGACCTTGCTCGACGCAAACATTTTCACGAACGGAGTGCGTTGACGAGTCGCCGAGACAACCTTGCCATCACGACGAACCGTGCCAATGTGCGGCAACGGCTGGCTCAAGAACTGAGCCACCACCGCCTGCACCTGCTTGGCGATCTGGTCGCCGTGCAACTCCGAATCCGCCATATTGACCACCAGTCCCGCCGCCAACGATTCGTTTTGAACCCAAACAGCTTTGAGCAACGCATAGGCATCCATCAGGCTTGTGGCATCTGGCGTCGTGACCAAAACCATGTGAGTCGCGGGAAGCAAAAACGGCATCACCCGACCGCCCCAACCAGGTGAGGTATCCACCACCACAAAGTCGTAATTCTTGGCAAGGGTCTGGAGCTGCGTCACCAAGTGAGTCATGGCACCAAGATCTAGATTCTCAAGCTCCAGCCAACCGGATCCTCCCGAGATCACATCCACGCCATGGCGCGAAGGAGTCACGGCATCCCGAAGCTCGCGTCCATCCCGAATCACGTGCCCCAAAGTACAGCCGATCTCGACCCCCATCACGACGTCAGCGTTCGCCAAGCCCAGATCACCATCAAAGAGCAAAACCTTTTTCTGATGCTCGGCCAAAACGCAGGCCAATGAGGCTGCCAAAACGGTCTTCCCCGTTCCGCCTTTCCCGCTCGTCACACTGATCCAATTCATTTCATGTCTCCAGGCCAGCTCATGCGACCTTGTTGCAAATCGACTTCACCACGTCCATCACGCTCGGCTTGGCAACCGCGCCGGTCATCACCGCAAATCGTGCATGGGCGTCCTGAACTTCGGCATAAGCCTGACGCAACCCCTGGATCACCTCGGCAATCGGCGCAGGTTCGATAACGATGCCAAATCCCGTCGCTTTCGATATCCGATCCACCGCCGCCCGATCCACCGGCTCAGCGACCTTGCAGACAAGTTTCCCTTCGGCAAACCGCATCGGCAGGGCCAGTGCTCGAACGGCGAGGTGCGCGGGCACCGATTTCACGGCCCCCAGTTCCTGCTCGCCGGAACTGACAACCTTCTTCGCAACCGGTGTTGCAGCGGCCTGGGGTGTTGCCACAGTTTGGCTCACCACCGGTTCCACCTCCACGGGAGCAGCCGTGGGCTCTGGCGTCGGCGACGCGCCCAAATCCGAGCCCAAAGCGGTGGCCTCGGCCAGCAACTTGGCAAGCTCGTCAGCATCCATCGCCATCGAGGACGACGGCACCGGCTCGGAACTATCTTCGGGGTCAGGCACCTCAAGCAAGGCGCTGAGCTGATCCGCCGAGATCAAGGGCTCCGCCGCCGCCGGCTGCGCGGCGGACTCCAACTGCTGCGCTTGAGCAAACAGCGCGGCAATATCATCGTCGTTCAGATCATCCGATTCCGATGTCGCCGGGGCCGGCGCAGATCCCTGCGCTTGCGCGAGAAGCGCGGCGATCTCGTCATCGTTCATCGAATCGGTATCCGACTTCGATTCTGCTGCCGCCAAGGCTTCTGCTTCTGCGGCGGCCTGGGCGTCCAGTTCTTCCCCCTGAGCGGCAATGCTCTGCCGAACCAAGGCCGCCAAAGCGTCCTCGTCGAGCATCAAATCGTCGAAATTGTCTTCCTGGTAACTCTCCACTTCGATCTCTGCCTCCACTACGTTCGGGTCGGCCGAGAAAGTCGGAGAGGAAGGAGAAGCGGTCGGCTCGGCGACCGGCTGGGCAAGAGGTTCGTCTGAGGGCGTCGCCAGCGTCTGAGCCTGTGCCATCAGAGCTGCGATGTCGTCCGCGCTCAAAGGAGCATCATCCGGCAGGTTGTCGATCGCTTGCATCGCGCTCACTGGTGCCGAAGCGTCTGCTTCGAGAGCTTGAGACTGCGCAACCAATGCGGCAATGTCGTCCGCGCTCAAAGGAGCATCGTCCGGCAAGTCTTCGATCGCTTGGATCGCGTTCATTGGCGCCGAGGCATCTGCTTCAAGAGCTTGAGACTGCGCAACCAGTGCGGCAATGTCATCCGCCCTCAGGGGAGCATCGTCGGGCATCGACTGGATCACATCGATCGGGCTACTGACTTCTGCCAGAGGAAGAGGCGCGGACTCTCCACCACTGGCTTGAGCCACAAGCGCGGCAATTTCTTCTGCCGTCAACGGCGTGTTGTCCGGCTTCGCATGGATCGCCTCCGCCGTTGCCGAGGTCTCGCTCGCGGGAACCTCGACAGGGGCTTCCGCTGCCTGAGCCAACTCATCGGCTTCCGCCAGTTCAAAAGCTTCCGCTACCCCTGCGAGCAAATCTCGCTCTTCTTCGGGCGTCACCGCCTCTAAAACGTCGTCAGACTGCTCCACCTCTCCCAGGTTGAACGACTCGATCTCGCTCAAGAGATCGGGGTACTTTTCCGCCAGATCCACGCCCTCCGGCATCTCATCGTCGTGATGCTCGCCGTAGTCGGCCGGATCTTCCTCGTGCCAATCATCGGGAAGTTCATCAGGATTGGCCAAAGCATGGGCCACCGCAGCTGAGAGAGCCTCTTCGCTCCAATCGTCTGCGGCATGATCCGGCGCGTCCAGAATCTGGATCGGATCAAAGCTCGCTGGAACCAAGGGCTGCTCGACGGCAAACTTCAGAGGACCTGGCCCATCGTCCACTTCGGGACTCTGAACCTGAATCGTTTGAGGCTCCGCCGGAACCTGAGCGACTTGTGCCTTCAGCGTCGAGACCTCGGACACCAGAAGCTGCATCTGCGCCATGAGTGCAGTGAGCATGTCGGCCGACGCAGCCGGGGCCGCCGCCGGAGCCGATGGAGCAGGCTCACCAACCGGTTTCTTCTTGGCGGAAGTCGAGGCCTTCTTCGCGGGAGGCGTCGCTTCGGGGTCGGGCTTAGATCGAGGCATGACAGGACAAGCGCAAATGCGTCCTTCTCAATCGTCGGCATTTCCCGCAATTTTCGCAGGTCTCCGCCCCGAAAAAGCTGGAGTAGCGTCTCAGCTTTTCGCGGGAGGGTCGCCACCCTCCGAATCCTCTCGTTGCTTCTTCGCCGCCAAGAGCCGGGAACCAACCGAACCCTCGACCTTCGGCGCGACGGCTGGCGCCGCTGAACCCTTCTCTGGCTTGCTTTCGGACACGGGCGCACTCTCCTTCGCCGGAGCCTTCGGTCGAAGCGAGACGACGGGCCTTGGCTCGCTCGGGGACGCCTTCGTCTCACGTCGGAGACTCTCCTCGGCCCGCGAGAATCGGCTGAGGAATGCCGGCAGAGGAATCATCAATCGACGAAGCGCAATATCGAGCGGAAGCAAGGCGAGAGCGATCCCCAGCAGCCAGGGCCAGAGATCGGAGATGGTCTTTCCGGGCTCCCTGACCGATCGAAGCGCATCCTGTGGACCTGCGAGTTCCTTGCCACCGGTCAACGAAGTGATCCCATTGAGCAGACTCGAGTTCGTGCGAGCAAAGCGATACTCCGGCGGGTAAGGCACGGTGAATCCGGACGTCGCGACCCTGGTCTCGCCGCTCTTCCCCGGCTCCACCACTCCCACGATGTAGCTGCCCAATTCCGTGGCATCAAAACTTCCAGAGAACACCCCCGGAGCTTCTTGAGCCAGAACCAAGTTCTGCGCCTTTCCATCCGGCGAGGAAACCCGGACTTCGACTTCGGGTGATGCGAGAGGATTCCCGGCCCGATCCTTCGCGGACAGTTCGATTCTCCCCCGTCCACCTTCGGGAGTCACGGAAATGTCGTAGTCGTTCTGCGCCGCTTGCCGAAGGCTCGATCGAATTGTCTGAGCCCAAAACCGAGCAAATCCATCCCACGAAATCCACTCCTTAGCCCAACGATTCTGAGCATCCGACGTGAAGGCAATGCTTCGACCCAATCCATACTGCCAGCTTGCCAGAAGCGGCTCATCCTTGTGCGTTTTCATCCCAACTCGGGCCAATGGCCGAGCTTCTGAGATGCAGTAGGCGGTCAAGGCAGGTGTGCCGGTGATTCCGCGCAACGCCGGTTCGCCACCGAAGAGCTTCGGCAAAAACGCCCCCTCTTCAATCGCCGATCGCGACATGATCGCGACGTCTTGGGTGAAGATCTGCGGCAACTTGCTCGCGCGATCGGCGAGGTAGAAACGTCCGCCTCCTGCCGCCGCCAGCGACCTCAAGAACGGCACATCCTTGCCATCGCCGATCGCCACCGCCGAAACCGTGATCTTGCTACTCAGCATCTGGTTAGCCAGGGCCAAACTGATCCCGTGCTGATCGCAGTCCGATCCATCGGCGAGCAAGATAAAGTGCCGAACCTTCGTCTGCTCTTTGTCGAGCAGATTCTTGGCGTAGGCCACGCTTGGTTGGGCGAAGATTCCGCCTCCGCCGGGCGCGAGCCGCCGGATCTGCATCACGGCTGAATCAACATCCTCCAGCTCGCCGAATGGCCTCACCAGCTCAATCGAACTCCCGCTGCCCGCGACAGCCAAACGGTCTCGCGGCGAGAGCAGTTTGGCGGTCATCACCGCCGCATTCGCAGCGAGCTGGAGCTTCGTCGCCCCATCCTCGACCATGCTCATGCTGCCGCTCGTATCGATGATGATCGCCACGCTCGTGCTTGGGAACGTCTTGCGCTGACGGATGTTCAGGTCAACCGGCAAAGCTTCAGCGACGGGAGTTCCGTACCAGCCGCCCGGGAGAAAGCTGCCTTCCCCTCCGATCATCACGAGCCCAACGCCGCTATCGCGCACCGCCGACCGGACAATCTCCATCTGCCGAGGCGTGGTCAGAGAAGCGTCGAAGTCATTCAGGACAATCGAGTCGTAAGCCTGAATATCCTCTGGGCGGGAAGGAAAACTCGATGCCCCTCCCAGCGTGACATCAATCCCCTGACTCTGCAACGCGGCGACCAGTTCGCGCTTGCTCGTATTGCCCTGCAGCACCAAGACCCGCGGTTTCCCACGAACCGCGACAAAAGCCGCCCCAAGGTTGTTCCGGTTGTCCGAATCCTCTGGCACTTGCAAGTAGGCTCGGTATCGAAAGAAACCTGGCTTGTCGAGCTTCTGCGAAACCACAAGCGACGACCTCCCGGCAGGAAGATCAACCGGAATCCGGTCCACGACCTGACCATCGCGATCAATCGCAAGCACTCCTTTCTGAGCGACACTTGATTCGAAAACGAGCCTCAAGTCGAACGGTTCATCCGCGTTCTGCTCATTTGGAGCCTGGAGCTCGACCACCGAAGCTTCCGCCCGGCTCCTCTTCTGTCCCAGCGAGACGGTATCGACAACAATCCCATCGGAGGCTGCAACTTCCGCCGCCTGCAAGGCATCCCCGGTGGTTTCGTTCCCGTCGCTGAGAATGACAATCCGGCGCCCCTTTCCGTCAGGGAAGCTCGCCGAAGCTACCCGAATCGCAGAAGCCAAATTGGTGGCACTCGGATCCACTTTGGCCTCGATCCTCGTGAATCGTCGCTTGCCCCCGGCTGCCGTCTCCACTGCCGCTTGAGAACCAAAAACGACCACCCCCGCCTGGTCATCTTTTCCAAGATTGGCCATGGCATCATTCACAAATTGAATGGCTCGCTTCCTCTCCGACTCAGGCACACTGTCCGATCCATCCACCAGAAAGAGAGTCGCCGTCCCTTGATTCGGCTGAAGCGCCTGAGGCGACATGAGAGCAAGAATCACCATGCTCGCGAGCAATCCACGCAAGAAGAAAGCAATCCTCTTGCGCCCCTTTGTGATGCCATGCACATGCCGCCACGAAAAGAGAAGCCCGGCAATCAGAGGGAGAAACAGGAGCCCGTAGGCTGGCTCCAAGAAGCGGATCATGCCTTACGACCTCCTGGCATACACCCACCACTCCAGAGCAAGGATCGCAAGGACGAACAATGCCAGCGGCTTCCACAAATCGGCAAAGCGATCCAGCTTCTGGTTCGCCGCCACCTGATTCCCGGAGACCTCAACCGTGGAGACCGGCGTGATCGCCGATTCTCGTTCACTGCGCAAGTTTGCTTGAACAAACTTCTGCGAATCTCCGCTCCCCCATTTGTATTGCCCGGGCACCGTAAAGGCCCGGATCACATATCGACCCGCCGTCGCGGGGACTTCCTGAACCTTTCCGTCGGGCAAAGTCACTGGGAGAGGAGTCTCGCTCGGCGCGGGGATCGAAAGGACCTGCCCGGTACGCACCGCGAGAGTCGAAGCGGCATCAGTACCACCGAGAAACTCCAGCACGTTCGCCACGAAGATCGGGAACCCGATGCTCAGGGGAAAATCAGAATCCACCGGATTGAACGCGACATAGACTTGCCGCTGCGCGCCCTCCGAGACCACGACCAGCGGGCCCTCCTTCGCCTCCGCGATCACTTGACCCGAGCCACGCGGAGCGACTTTCTCGCCGGATTCCACATAAACTGATCCAAAGTCGACTCCGGCAAGCAGAGGATGGGCATTCGCGTCCAAGAAAGTCGGCTTGCTCAGCCTGCCCTCTTTCGTCACCGGACTGGGCGTCCCAGCCGCTCCGAAGGTGAGGATGCTCCGCGCCTTCACCGGCACTTCGGTCAGGCCATCAAAGACGACCAAATCGTACTTGCTCGCTCCGTTGGATCCGCGCTTTTCACCCTCTGGAACCACCGCTGCACGATCCAAAGTCACGCGGGAATCGAGCGCCAGTGCCCTCTCCAAAAAGATGTTTCCTCGGCTGATCAGCAGCACCCGCATTGATTTGCCCGGGTTCGCCGGGATGGTCATGGAGTTATCCGCCGCAAGCTGATCCCGAGACTTAATCTCACCGGTCAGCCATTCTGCCCCGGCGGGAACTCGAACCGTTCGGCCCCAGCTGGCCCCCGGCTTCAGAGAGGTCTGAACGGAGAAAATCGCTTTCTTGTCCGCCGAAATCGTGATCGTCGCGGGAAGCTCGGTCCCTCCCGTGTTCTTCACCCCAACAAAGAGCTGGCGCCCCTTCGGATCATCGGTCGTGCCCATCGCGGTAACTGCGAGGTTCTTGCCCTCCTTCCCGATTTGCTCGTACAGCAGCTCCGACTTACCCGGACTGAAGTTTTCGATCGGATCAAAAACCCCATCGCTGAGGAGAATGATCTTCGCCCCTTCAGCCTGTCCCACGAGAGCGGTGGCGAGCCGCAAAGCCTCGCCGACATCCGCCTCCGCGTCGGTTTGACCAAGCCCGCTGAGAGCCGATTTGACCTTCGCGGAATCATTGCTCAACGGCGCAATGACTCGTGGGATCGGCCCGGCTTCGATGACCGCCAACCGATCCCCCCCCTGCATCCCATCGACGAGCGAACCCAAGCGCTTTCGCGCTTCTTCAAATCGTGAAGGCTGAACATCGGTGGCCCCCATACTCGCGCTGGCATCAATCACGACGACCGTCGTGCCGCCGGTGAGCCCGGTTTGGCGCACTTGCCACCGCGCGAGTCCTCCCAAAAGCAGGGCCAAAGCGAGAAGTTGCAGCACGAGCAACCAGTTGAACTTCAGCTTTTGGAAGAAGTGGTTCGCGCGAATCTCGTCCTGACGTTCGGGCCACAGAAACGTCGCCGACACCTTGAGGTCGCGCCGACGCATCCGCATGAGATACATCAGCACGATGAGGCCACCAATCGGCAATGCCCACAGGAACATCCGAGGATCCTGGAAAGTCATCGAACCCACGCCTCCCTCTGCCAAATCTCGCGCACGATTTCCTCGACACTTTGTTCCGAAGTCACCCGTGCATACCGCCCGCCGTAATGCTGAACGGTGTATGCCGCGAGTTCACAATGCGCTTTCAGATTCGCCTTGTACTCGTTGATCGCACTTTGGCTCGCTGTGATCTCCACCGTCGCCTCCGACTCGGAATCAACCAGCCTCAAATCCCCTTCCAGATCGGGCTCCACCTCTTGAGGAGCCAGCACGTGGAGGACGAACAGTTCATGCCCCCGCGCGGAGATCTTGCGAAGAAGCTCGGCAAAGCCGGGATCCAGGCCATCGGTGATGAGGATGACCAAGCCAACCCGGTGCGTGCCCGAGACAAATCGAGCAAGCGACTGCCCCAAAATCTCGTGACCATTCGGCGCAATCGCCTGACACCAGCGATCCCATGACAGAACCCCTGCTCGCCCACGCATTGGGGGAGGCGGAGGAAGGCGCCGACCGAGCACATGCCCGATCACCGCATCCCCGCCGAGCATCCCGATCATCCCTGCTGCAAAGGCAATTTGCTTCGCCAAGGCGTGCTTGTTCGGCGATCCGAAATCCATGCTTGGGCTGCAATCCACCAGGATATGCACGGCAAGGTCTTCCTCATCCTGATAGGTTTTGACAATGGGATGATCGAGCCGCGCAAAGACATTCCAGTCGAGGTGCCGGAGGTCGTCTCCTTCGACATAGTCCCGGTAATCACGAAAATCAATCGAGAGGCCACTTCGGCGGGTGAGACGCTCACCGCGAATCCTCCCGGCATGAACTTGCCGAGGATTCCAGCGCAGGGATTCGAGAACCCGGAGCGCCCGCGGTTCAAGAAGCATCTCAGGCATAGCTCAGATGCTCTTAAACCTTGACCGGATCGCGATCTGCCGCATCCACGTGGGCAATGACCTCGTCGATCACGTGATCGGTGGAGATCGCATCCGCCTCTGCCTCGAAGTTCAGCAGGAGCCTGTGCCGAAGCGTCGGTTTCGCTGCCTTCTTCAGGTCATCACGACTCACGTGGAACCTTCCATCCAACAGGGCATAAACCTTGGCCGCCGTCACCAACGTTTGCGCTCCCCGGGGCGACGAACCATACCGAACATACCGCTTGGTGATCGGTGCCGTCGTGGGTTCACCTGCATGAGTCGCCACGATGATTGAGAGCGCATAGTTGAGGACGTCTTGCGCAATCTCAATGCCACGAACGATCTCCCGAGCCTTCAGAACATCCGCTCCCGTCGCCACCGAGGTAGCCACCGCATGGGTCGTGCCTGTGGTCGACTGGACGATTTGCGCGAGTTCGTGACGCTTGGGATACGGCACGAGGATTTTGTAAAAGAACCGGTCGAGCTGGGCTTCCGGCAGCGGGTACGTGCCTTCTTGCTCAATCGGGTTCTGGGTCGCCATCACGAGGAATGGCTCGGGCAGGGGCCTCCGCTCTCCTGCCGCCGTGACCTGTCGCTCTTGCATCGCTTCGAGCATCGCCGATTGAGTTTTCGGCGTGGCCCGGTTGATTTCGTCGGCAAGAATGAGATTCGCGAAGATCGGGCCAGGGCGGAATTCAAAAGTGCGGGCACCTTCAGATCCCGACAGAATCGAGGTTCCCGTGACATCCGCCGGCATCATGTCTGGTGTGAACTGAATCCGGCTGAACCCGAGATCGAGGACATCACCCAGCGTGCGCACAAGAAGCGTCTTGCCAAGACCCGGCATCCCTTCCAAGAGCGCGTGCCCATTGGCAACCAAGCAGACGAGAACTCCCTCGACGACTTCATCTTGCCCGACCACGACCTTCTGGATTTCTGAGCGAACGGCGCCCCACGTCGCCCGAAACCACTCTGCCGATTGTTGCCCTTCGCTACTCATGATGCCTTGTCTCAACCGCCGATGAATTCAAGAATTCACGGCCAAACTTTCCCGAATCTACTTCCCTTGCCCAAGTGAGTCGAAGTATTCCCTCACTCTCTGACGGTGCTTGGGGGGAATCTTGTTGTTGCCAATCGCCGATTCTGCTGTCTTCTGATACCTTGGCAGAACCTTGTTGTACGGCACAGAGGTGCGATTCCCCGTGGTCGTCGGTGCCTTGATTTCCGTGTAGACCTCGTCGCCCCGCTTCTCGTCCCGTCGTCCACGAACCGCCGTCGGACTCGTCTTACCGGCGAGCTCCATGGGGTCACCTTTCTCGTTCTCACCTTCGCCCATAAACTGCCCGCCATCATTTCGGCCGCCTTTCGCGGAAGGATCGTTCATTTGGCCAAGCAGCGACATCATTTGCTGCATCGTCTCTGCCGAGAGATTCCCCTGCTGCATCTGATCCAACATTTCTTGCATCTGCTGCCGCATCTGTTCGCGACGCTCGGGATCCTTGATGGCTTCGGCGAACTCCTCCATCGCCTTCTGAAGTTGCTCCATCTGCTCCGGGGTCATCGGCTCTCCCTGCTGCATCTGCTCCATGTTTTGTTGCATCTGCTGCATCATTTCTTGCATTTTCTGAAACTCTTCGGAGTTCTGAAGCTCCTGAAGTGCCTTCTGAACTTCCTCTGACATTTGCAGCTTCTGGGCCAGATCTTGCATGGCTTCCATTTGCTTCTGAAGCTCCTGGCGCTCTTCCTGCGAGAGGTTCGGGTCAGACATTTTTTGCTGCATCTGCTGCTGCTGTTTGGCAATCTCCTGAGCCACGGATTCGCGCTGTTGCTGGCTCATCCTCGCCATTTCAGAGGCGGTATTGTCCGCGCCGAGAGCCTTCATCGTCTCTTCATCGATGTTTTCGCCCAGCATCTGATCGGCTCCGGATTGCTTCATCGCATCCTCGAGCATCTGCATTTGCATCGAGTCCAGCTTGAGATCGGCGAGCTTGCCCATGTCGCCCCCCGCTTCTTGGAATTGCTCCCGAACGGACTCCGTCTTGAGCGACTCCATTTTCTCCTCCGCCTTCTCCAGTCGGGTCTCGGTGAGTTGCTTCGCTTGCTCCGCCATGGACTGCGCCTTTTGCAAGGCTTGTTCTTTGTTCAGATCAGCGCGATTCAGCTCCTGAGCGAACTTACGCAGTTCCGCAGCGAGCTTCTTCTCTGCCGCCTGATCCTTGGCCTTTCCGACCTCCAGTTCCTTGGCAATGCGCTCCACTTCTGGACTTGCCGCGCGCAATTCCGACTGCTCAGCCCGCCGTTCTTTGGTGACAAAAGGCATCGACTGCCCAAACGGGACCGCTCCCAAAGCGAGCAAAAACGCGCAACTCGCCGCCGATTGAATTCCCGTCCAACGGAAGGGATAGACCTTCGTAGGCGTGAGATCGCCTAGTGCAGATTCTGCATCCGACTGAATCTCTCCGGAGAGAGGCGTATCGTGAATCTCAAGCCCACTGGTCAGGCGATCTTTCAAGTCAGCCCGACGATCCACGCTCTTGGCCACCGCCTCACGGGGAAGCGGAAGAAGCCACCCAATCAGCGCACCGACAAAGCCAAAGCCGCCCAACACTCCGGCCGCCACGGGCCAGGAGATCGTCGCTCGCCCAAACGCTGCCGAAACTCCCCAAACGACCAGAATCGCCGAAGCTCCTAGGAGCCCAAACGCGACAAACTTGCCCAGCCGGAGCAGCCGAACCCGTTTGACGTAAGGTGTAAGCGATTGATCGAGTGACATACCTAAATCACGCCTAAGCGTTCCCTCTTGCTACGTTTGATGCGTTCTCCAAGATACGTTAGACCCACGGTGAGGATCGCGAGAACAATGATCTTCATCGTTTCCAGATCAAGTTCGACACCCGGAATCATCGGGTACCGGATGCTCCAAGGAACCCAATTTGACCCAATCCAACTGATCATCGCCGCGTCCAAAACACCGAGTCCAGCCGGAACGAGAAACGCGAGCAACGCAAGGATTCCTGTGAAGCTCTTCTTTGCTGCCTCTGCCGTCAAAAAACCGCAGCTCAAAAGTCGAGCGCAAGACCAGTAGAACGCCACGGCGACAAAAAACCAGACCGAGTGAATCACCGCGACCACCCAGTCGCCCCGAGCGTACAGACCCCAAACCACCCAAAGGGGAATCGACCCCGCAAGGGCGAGCACTAGGAGATAGGGCAGCCCGCTGCTCGGTCGCCCCGTGAACGTGCGCCTGAGATTGAACAAACCATCTTCTCGAGTTTTGCGCTCATCGATCAGCCCAAAGCACGAGGTTGTGCTCACGCAGAAGAAAACCGCCGCCGCCATCGGGAAGGCGAGCGTGAAAAAGATCCCGCTCGGCGCGATGGGAGGTCCGCCGGAGCCACCGATCCCGGCGGTCATCGGACCAAGGATCGTGGGGGCCAGCAGAAATCCGAAAAGACTCGATAGCACAGCGAGGCTCACCACCCCATGAAGGCGGAGACTCTTGATTTCCACCGCTCCATCTTTGGAAAGCACAGACCCCGCCCCCAAAAGGCAAAGTTTCACGCCCAAGGCCGCCAGGATGATCGCGAAGATCCAGTTCGGCACCTCAATCGAGTTGACCAACGTCACCGATCCAACCGTGAGGGCGCCAGAGTAGGGCAATAGCAGGCCATAGAACGGCCCAATTTGCGCCCCCGAGGGTGTCGGAGTCGATGGACCAAAGAAGGCGGTGATCCCTGTGATACTCCCGATCATCGAAATCGCGAAGAGGTTGGCATAGGTGACAAAAACCGTGGTCGCCACCTTTTTCGTGCTCACCGCGACGATGGTCGCGATCGCCATCGCGAGTGCTCCCTGCAGGAAGAACGAGAGATACTGCTCCAAGAACTCCTGCCAGGTCGATCCCCCGAAGGCGACTCCCACTGCCGTGATCGGCAAGCTGAGAAACAGCAAGAGGATCAGCTGACGACACGCCCCAAGATACTTGCCCAGGAGGAAATACTTCGGCGTGATCGGTGTCGCGAGCACGATTTCCATGGAGCGGCGATCATATTCTGCGACAATCGGCGAAGCCGCAAGCACCGGGGCCAGAGCCAAGATCGCGGTCGTGATGATCCCCAGCACGGCGAAATAGAAACCGCTCAGGCTCTGTTGGAAGCCCGCCATGGAAACAGACCCGTCTCCCGACCGACCGGCAATTGCCGCGTAGCTGGTCAGCGCCACCAGAACCAAGATGCCGACGTACAGGAAGAGCATCCACGCCGATTTGGTGCTCCGGAGCTGAACCCGGTACTCCTTGATCGCGGTGGCGTTACCGAAGTAAGTAGCCTTCTGCCTACCCCACCACGAGCTCAAGCCGACTGCTTTAATTCAGAGCCCCCTTGGTCACCTTCATGAACACATCTTCAAGGTTCGCGGTTTCCTCGCGGTACTCCATCACCTGGAATCCCGCCGAGACCATCGCCCTCAAGAGCTCGGCCTGATCTTGCGGCGTCCCGGTGAACCCAAATCGAAGCTGCTCAGAGCCAACCAGGTTGGTTTCTGTCACATGCTCTTTGCCGTGGAGAAACATGCTGGCTTCGTTCGCGCGATCCAGGACATGAACCGAAATCATCTTTTGAACTTCCAGGCCACGAACAACATCCTCGACCTTGCCAAACGCCAGCATTTGCCCTTTTTCGATGATCCCGACCACCGTGCTGAAGTCCGCGAGCTCGGGCAGAATGTGTGAACTGACGATCACAATCTTGCCCATCTCGCCGAGCTGCGTGATGAGCTTCTTCAATTCTGCCCTCGCCCGAGGATCCAAGCCGCTGGCCGGTTCGTCGAGGAGAAGCAGCTTTGGATCATGCACAAGGCACCGAGCGAGGCACAAGCGCTGCTGCATCCCCCGGGAGAGCGATTGCGCCATTGCATCGCGCTTGAAGGTCAAGTCCGTCAGTTCCAGCACCTCCCCGATCACGGTCTGACGCTCTGAGTGGGGAACCCCGTAGAGCGAGGCAAACATATCTAAATACTCCCAGACCCGAATGTCTTCGTAAAGTCCAAAGAAATCCGGCATGTAGCCGATCTGTTTGCGCACCTCAATCTGATTCGGATCAAGCGGAACGCCATCAAGCGAAGCCGAGCCGTGGGTGGGCTCCAGCAGAGTCGCCAGCATCTTGATCGTGGTGGTCTTCCCTGCGCCGTTGCTGCCGATGAATCCCATGATGTCGCCGGGATGCAGTTCGAAGCTGACATCATCCACGGCGCGGAACTGGCCGTATTGTTTCTTGAGTCCTGTAACGCTAAGCATGGGGCGGGTTAATCCTCGATTCCTGACTGACGAAGGTTGCTCATTCGAGCGTGAGTGGCGACGAGTGCACCGCACCCAATCACCGCCCAAACAAGCCATGTACCAAAAAAGCTCATCCACGTCTCGCGGAAGGGCACAAACGACTGGAAGCCCGTGTCATCAAGTGACGCCAGGAGAGTCGGGAGCTGACCGAACGGGTGAGCGATCGCGAGGATCTGACTGTTCCCCTCAAACACCCCCACAACGATCGGCAGGATCAGAAGCCCGATGATCAGCACTCCGAGCGTTCCGAGCAGGGCCGCACTCGTGGTCTTGCAGTAGCTTGAAACCAACGCGGTGACTCCGACGAGCATGAGCGTGTACGTAAGACTAGCCAAAACCGCCATCGGCGCGAGGATCAACACATCCCGCCAAGTTCTCACCGGCTCTTCAATGGCTCGATTGAACTGCATCAGTTCTTGAATGCCTTGCGCACCGAACGTCACGAGAATCAACAGTGCGGTGATGAGCACAAACGGCAACAACGCCCGAAGAACCTTCGCGACCACCAACTGCTGCGTGGTGAGGGGGGCAACCATCAACGAGTTGAGGCTCCTGGCCTGCCATTCGCCCGCAAACGTCGCGTGCAGAATCGTCGGGATCACCAAGGTCAGAATCGGCAAGATCACCGCCGTCGGAACCGTGGCGTCAACCAACGAAACGTTCACAAAAAACGAGTAGGCAAGGAGCATCAAACCCAACGCCACCAGCACGATCACCACAGCCTGGATGGGCTGCCAGTTACGCGGAGACGCCTTTTGGATGCCACGGCGCAGATCGTAAAGCACCGGACTATTCAAAAACTGATCCTTGAGCCTGCTCACGATCCAGCCTCCACATTGAGCCCGAAGTCGAGAGAAACCGTGTTGTCAAGCGATTCATCGACCCCGAACTGGGATCCCACCACCGCAGGATCGACAAAGCCCTTCAAACGAGCTGGTGCCCGTTGGAACTGGTCAATCTTCGCCTTGGTGTTCACCTGGATGGACTGCCCCGGGGCCAAGTTGGTGGGTTTCCCAACATTCACGCCGCCGACCAGGATCTGAGCCTGCGCAATCGTCGATCCCGTCGTGTTGGTCACTTCCCCGGTCACCCGCACCTCCGCACCCTCCCTCGTGGCGCGAAGACGTCCCATCATAGGCACTGCAGGGAGCCGTTGATACAGGGCGAATTCTCGGAAGCTCAAGCTGGTGGAAGTGTAGGCGGGCGCGATGATCTGTCCTAGTTCGAGGAAAGAGTCGTTTTGGCGGCGCTGATCCATCCCACCGCGATACATCCCAAATTCGTCGGGCGGCGGAGACAGCACCTCGACTCCCGTGAGCTTGAGGTCGTGCTTCCCCGCTCTCGGGATAAAGAACTGTTGCTGCCCCTCGAAGTTGAGACCGACCCCTTCGTGTCCGGTCACGATTCCGGCACTTGATCGGCTCGCGGAGCGTTGATAGAGCTCCCCGGTTCCCGAGAGCACCAATCCCGCGAAGAAGAGTGAAATGATCGGCGCCGTGATCCATGCAAGTTCACCCTTGCCAAGTTTGCGCAAAAGCAGGAAGTTCACCGGAACCGCCAGGATGGCAAACCCAATGAGCACGGCGGCAATCCGACTGACGGGCGGAAACGCCAGGGTGCCCTTCGAATAGGACGGCATCGAACCCTGGAAGGCGAACTGCAGCGGTGTCTGACGCCCATACCGAATCGCTCCCTGCGGACCTTGTGGAGTCGGCTGAACCTCGGCGGAAGAGAGTGAAGTCAACACCTTTCCTCGACCAATCCACGTGCGGAACGGATCTTCAAACGGATCAAAAGCGAGCATCACAAGCTCCCCTCTTCCGATCTTCGCAATGGCAGCCTCCGGTTGTTGCGAGGATCCAACCGTGAAAGCGGACAGCTTGGGACGGAGGTTCAAGATCGTGGTAGTTCCGCTCGGCCCGTCGTTTTGGGCGACCAGAGTGAGCGCCCGCGCCCCAACGTTCTGCGTCCCCGTGACGGCGGCGGGAAGCAGTGATCGCCACCGAGGATCCCGCAAAATCGGAGATTCCGTGCCCCCAGGGATGATCACCTTGAGTCCCTGAACCATGCCCGATTGAATCGCCGCCGTCGCATCATCGCTCAATCGCTCTGACCCGGTGCCAAGCACCAGGCCGTCGAGGGCCGCATAGTAGACCGCTCGCGTCGGGGCGAGTTCTGGGCGGGAGTGGAGCGGGGAAACTTTGGTCCACGGCTTTCCATCGTGATTAAAGTTCCGAAGTTCCGTAAAGAAACTCAGCTCGTTCGGCCGATCCGTGATCATCGCGTAGCTCAGACCGTTCGTTTCCGCCGAGAAAAATGGCACGGGAAATTCTTGAACGGTCGCCCCCACGCGGACAAAGACTCTTGCGTCGTAGCCCCCGTATCCGTAGTGGGCGAACTCCACAACCTTCGTTGTCCCGGTCGGGAGTTCCAGCGGGGTATCGAAGGAAGTCTGATCGTTTCGGTAGGTCACGATCGCTACGGCATCGGGGCCAGAATTGGTGACTGAAACCCGCATCGGGGTGACCACCGGACTGCCCCTCTGGGCATCCCAGGCATCGTCCAAGGTCACCTGGATCGGGCGCGTGTTCTGGGCCAATCCGAGGCAGGCCAAACCAATGGCCAGTATCGACGAACCTATCCGTCCCAACATCCGATTTCCCACCAAAGCAACCGCCTTACCCAAACTAACCCTTTCTCCCCTGATTCCGTTTCAAGTTCGAGCTTGAAGCCCGTCGTTTGCCGATTGTATCTGTTCACTTGATCCCAATAAACCTGAAAAAGGAAAAAATGCAACCTTCCGATATCCCGGTGCGTCTACTGGGCAAGAAGCACTCGCAACCGTGGGGAGCGCAGGGCTTCGTAGGAAACAGATATGAAGAAGCTCTTGAGCATGGTGCTCGTCTTTGGTGTTCTCGGTGGAATCCTGGCTGGTTGCGCTGCTCCGGCAGAAGGCGGAGACGCTGCGGCTCCGAAGACCGAAGAAACCAAGACCGAAGGCGAGTAAATTCGCTTTTCCGATCGCAAGGTCGGACTGACATGAAGAGAGCCAGCCTCAACGAGACTGGCTCTCTTCTCATTTGCGAGGAACTCAATTCCTCAGTCGAGGTCGCCGAACTTGATTGCCTCCACCAGGTCGGCTTCCGAGGTCACCTCGCCGCCAAGAAGCGAACCTCGAATCGCGCCACTGACGTTGACCACTGCCCCCGGAAGAATCACCGAATCGACGATCTCAGTCGCCGTCACCTTGGCTCCATCGCCCACCACGACATGCCCGTGCACGTCGCACGAGACCTCTGCCCCTTCCCCGACGACGGGGTACGAATGCGTCAGGAACCGACTCGTGGCGAGGAAGGACTCGAGCGTGCCCGTGTCAAACCATTCGCCGTCGTAGATGCCCGCCTCGACAAAGTGACCCCGGTCAATCAGCATCTGGATGGCATCCGTGATCTCATACTCGCCACGACCGCTGGGCTGCAGATCCGGCAGAACATCCCAGATCTGCGGTCCAAAAACGTACATACCGGCCATCGCGAGGTTGCTCTCAGGCTCCGCTGGCTTTTCCACCAGTTTCACTATCCGGCCTTCTTCGACATTCGCCACCCCAAAGCGCCGGGGATCCTCCACCGGCTTGACGAGGTTCAAATTGGCGGAGCCAGAAGCCCGGAACTGATCCACGTAAGGTTTGAGCGGACGATCATAGATGGCGTCGCCCAAATAGAGAATGAAGTCTTCGCCATCGACAAACTCCCTGGCGAATCCCACGGCATGAGCCAGGCCCTTCGGCTCGACTTGGCGAACAAAGCTCAGGGGAAGTCCATTGGCGGTTCGGTCGCCCAGAGCCTCGCGCATCACGGCCTCGTTCTCGCCCACAACCACGCAAACTTCCGACACGCCGCACTCCTTGAGCTGGTCAAAGGCGTAGTCCAGCGTTGGTCGGTTGGCAATTGGCAGAATCGGCTTGGGGATCGCCTTGGTCACGGGGTAGAGGCGGGTGCCTTTTCCGGCGGCGAGAATGACTCCTTTCATCGCTTGTTTCTCCATCCGAACGAATTCCGGACGTTTCTCAGGTTAGCACGGGCGGTACCATTCTTTATGTGAAACGGAATTCGCATGGTGAGATCGGCCTAGCCAGGATGGCGGTGCCCCTGATCCTTATCGCAACCCTTACAACCGGCTGCGCGAAGAAGTCGGAGCCGCCCTTTGAAAGGTTCGCGCCGGAGTATCAGGCCTACACCCCCCAGGCGGGCAGCGGCAATGCCTACGATGGCTACCTCCTCGCTGCAACCAAGGCCGCCGAGAGCACGAGCAAGTACGCCGACCAAGCCTCCTTCCGGGATCACGAGAAGGCGGAGTACCTCCAACTCTCCAACGAAGCCGTCAATCAAGCGATCAGGGCCTCGCAAAGCGCAAGCCGCATCGACTTTCGTCCGAGCGATCCGTTTCTCCCTCGGCCCTCTCACCAAGGCCTGACCACGATCGGTCGAGCGTTAGCATGGCGGATTGAGCGCGCGCTGGCTGCGGGCAACTCAGGCGAAGCGGCCAACTTGGCGGCATCCGCGTTCAAGATCGGCACCGATCTCACCGGAGGCGACGTTCAAGATGCGTTGCTCGGCCATTGGATCGTCGCTCAATCCCGCGATGCCCTGGCCCCCTCTCTGGCCAAGATGAACGCCGGCACGCTGGAGACCCTGGGCAATCGCACGCTCGAGATCATCGGCAACCGTCCGAGCACCGTGGACACCTTGACCAATGAAGAAGCCTCGATGCTCGCGGGGGTGCAATTCGTTCAGGATGCCTATCAGAGAAAGGATTACGAACTGATGCGCACCGCGATGTACAAAGAAGTGCGCGCGGCGATGGAGTATCTCCAAAATCTGAGCCCGGACGAACGCCCCGACTACTTCCGAGGCTTCGCCGGCGAGGCCAAAGCGCGGGTGGATCATGCAAAAAAGCAGCTTCTCGTCCCCCGGCCCGAGCGCAAGGAATTCAAGCTCGACGAACGAACCGAGCGACCCTGGAAGCGCTTCGCGACCCAGCTTTTCGAAACCCTCGATCCCTTTGTGCGATCCGACGAGGTCTACGTGACCCGTACCCGGCTGTTTGGTCTCACGTGTCTCGCCCTGGCGGCAGGCAAATCCACGGGAGAAGCTCCCGCAGACCTCCTTGAGAAGGCAGCCGACAACGCTCTCGATCCCTTCACCGGTCGCCCCTTTATCTACCGCCGCGCGGGTCGGGAGTTCCGACTCTACAGTGTGGGTGAAGATATGCGCGACGATGGTGGCGAAAGCGACGAGACCGGCCGAACCCCCGACCTTCTGCTCGCCCCAATCGTGCGGTGACTCAGGTGGGAAGCCCTGGGGGGATCCCTGCGCCAGAGACGATGGGAACCGGGCGTGATTTGGGTCGCCAAATCGCGCCCTCGACATTCTGCGCCGTGATCCTCTCGGAAGAAATCGAACTGAGGCCCCCCAGAAGCAGGGCACTGGTTTCGCTAACCACCAGCGTCCCGACCGGCCCTTCCTTCTGAAGGTGCGCCGCTACGTCGATCACGTGGGCAAAGTTGACCGCCACCGTCTGCTGGCCAGGAGCAAGCACGCTGCCACTGTGGATCGCCGCGCGGAGTTGAATCTCTTCACCCAACTGATTTCGAAAAGCATTGAATTCAAACAGTCCAGCCTGAATGGCCTTGCCCGCGGCAAAGGCCTGCCGAGGATCATCGAACACTGCCGTCACCCCATCGCCCGCCGTCGAGTGGATCTGCCCGCCGTTCTTGGTGACCTGCGACTCGACATACCGGTGATACTCGTTGAAAGTGAATTCGACACTCAACGGGTCGTTTTCTGCCTTGAGCCGCGTCGATCCCGCGATGTCCAAGCTCATAAAGGTCACTTGCCGCTCGTCCTGCTTCAGCTTGCTCTGGATTTCCAGCAGCTGCTGAAGCAAAGCGTGTCGCTCCTTTTGCGGATCGCCAAAGCCGAGTTTCTCCCGGTTTTTGGAGAAGAACTGGTACCCCAGCGCCCCGAACATCCCGCCGAGCAGGGCGATTCCGAGGAACATGCTGTAGTTCGAGCCCGCGTAATCGGTGCGCGTGATCACCCCCGCCAACAAGGCAAAGAGCGCGAGCGTGATCTGACTGGTGGCTCCCGTGATCATGCCCGCGATGACCGAGGTTCGCAACGATCGAGAGATCGCGGCGTTGTAGGCCGCAGCGATGTAGGCGATCGAAGTCACGATGCCCGAGAATCCGCTGCTATCCACGCCCAGCCGCCAGTTCACAAACATCATGAACCCCGCCGCCAACCCCAGCACACCGCCCGCGACAAATCGTCGTTTGTCGGGATCGAAAGCCAGGAACGAGGAGCGCAACTGCTGGAAGAAATCAGACTTCTTGCGTTGCTCCGGCACGCTTCTTACGGCGAGTCGGACGTAGTCAATCGGCGCACCCGTGGCTTCTGAAACCGCATAGATCGCCTCGTCATCGAGCTCGCCCCCGTGCTGCTCGCGCAAACGGGCGGCCAGAACCAGCATTTGCTGGATCTCTTCGGAGCTCATCATCGATTCTCGACGATCAAATCGAGAATCGATCAATGGCTCAGACGACTCAAAAGACTGCGGTTCCAAAGATTCCTCCACCAGATGATACTGGACGACCCCCGGGCGGTTGCGCGGGTAGGCACGAGGAATCTGTGATTAGTTACAGCCTGTCGGTGGCGGAGGAGGTCCATCCACCAGGCGCGGAACCAAAACGTTCGAGGGCAGATTGTTGGTCGCCCCCGGGGTCAGACTCGGCAGAGGCATGAGACAGGCATTGCCAATCGTGGCGTAGTTCACGTTTTGATAGCGAATCGCAGCGTAGTAGGTGCTCGGAATGCTCTGAGGTCGAAGAGTCAATCGCGTTGCTGTGCTCAGGGCGAGACCGTTGAATGTGCCGTCGCCATTGGTTCGAGCGCCGCCGACAAGGTTGCCGAATTGATCCCAGAATTGCACGGTTACGTATCCCACCCGAAGATTTCCGGTCGTGGATCGCACGTTCCCGGCGATCCGCGTGAGGGCCGTTGAGGCTGGCACAAATCCCGCCATCTGAACGGTCACCGTGTTCGAGCCCAGGGTCACGCTGGCCTGAACCACAAACGTTCCAGTAGCCTGCCCGACAATCGTGAGCACGCCCGCGTTATTCAAGGTCGCGACGCTCCCGGTCGCACCAGTGAGCGAAAAGTTACTCGCGGCGAGAACCGTTCGCGTCCCTGCAGGATCATAGTTCACCGCGACCACTTGCGCAACGTCCCCGACGCGCAGATTCATCGGATCCACCGAGACGCCGTTCACCAGGAATTCAAGATACTGTCCGGCCTGGGGCGCGGAAGTGTTTCCACTGGTGGTGCCACCAGTCGTGTTGATTCCTCCGCCTCCGCCTCCGCATCCCAGAATGATGAGAAGCGCGAAGATCAGGGCGAGAATCGCGGTTTTGTTGGGGGCTGTACGTCGTTCCATGGCGTGTGAGCGAGCTCTTCCGGATTGTGGACGATTCTAGTCGTTCGGTATGTTCGTCGGACGTAAATTCGGGCCGACTTCGGATCGAAAAGCCTCGGGGAGCAAGGCGCTGAGCGGCCACCTCTTCGCTTCCCCTTCCGCGTTCAGGCATGTGACGACTACCTGCTCAGGCATGGAGGTGAATTCAGCAAGGGTCTGGCGGCACATTCCGCAAGGGGTTCCTCCATCGCGTGTGACGACGACGACCTCTTTGATCGCCCGGCAGCCAGCCGTGACCATCTGACCGATGGCTACCCGCTCCGCACAGACCGTCAATCCATAAGATACATTTTCTACGTTGCAACCTGTATAAATCTGACCATCCGCACCCAAAATCGCGGCACCGACGAGGTAGTGACTGTAGGGGGCATAGGCCCGAGATTGAGCGGCCTGTGCCGCCTCCACCAGCTTGTTGAATGAACTCATGAGCCTTACAAATGGGCAATCGTGGCGCCGTCCCCGCCTTCCTCCGCGTCGGCCGAATGAAAACTGGTGACATGAGGATGTCTGCGCAAGATATCTTGAGTAATCTTACGCAAAACGCCTTCGCCTTTGCCGTGAACGATCCTCACTATGTTGACTCCTGCGACCAGCGCGTCGTCGATAAACTTTTCTACGGCATCCTGGGCTTCCTCTGCTCGCATCTGCCGGATTTGGATCTCGCGTTGGATCGTTTGAGCTTTCTTGAGCTTCAGCTGAGTGGTCGCGCGACTGGCCTTCGGCTTCTCCGCAGGTTCCGGGGCTCCGATGGCGATGAGTTTGTTCATCTCAACATCCATCCGCATCGCGCCGGCTTGAACCGGAATCTTCTTCCCTCTCGCCTCTCCGACAATCACTCCGTTCAGGTTGAGCCCGAGAATCTTGACTTGAGTCCCCCGGGTGAGCGGGATTTTCATTCCCTTCTCCTCCGGCTCCACGGGCTTGATGTCTTGAATCAACCCACCGCCGGCTTCTTGGAGGCTCCTTAACTTCGCCCGCGCGGCGTCGATCCCTTCCTGGGTTGGATTCTTCTTGACTTCGTCGAACACCGATGCGGCTTCCAGGCGGATCTGGCGCAGGAGTTCGTCAAGCTCGTTCGCTGCCCGCTGGCTCACCCGTTTGCGGGCTTCTTCGGCTTGGGCGATCTTTCGCTCCGCCTCCCCTTCCACCTTTCGGAGCTGGGCGGCGAGCCGGTCAGCTTCGCTCTGCGACTTCTGGGCTCGACGTTGCGCCGATTCCAGGTCTTGGATCATCTTGGCGATATCTTGTTCTTGCTCGCTGAACCCAGATTCAGCATCAGCGAGTATCCGCTGCGGGACTCCATAGCGCGAGGCGATCGCGAGAGCGTGGCTCGAACCGGGCGTTCCGGCCAGGAAGCGGTACGTTGGTTTCAGCGACTTGACGTCGAACTCCATCGAGGCGTTTTGGAATCCGGGTGTATTGCTCGCAAAGAGCTTCAGCTCGCCGTAGTGGGTGCTGGCGAGGATAATCGCCCCTCCCTCCTGAAACCCTCGGAGGAGAGCCCGGGCAAGCGCCGCGCCTTCGCCAGGATCCGTTCCCGCACCGATCTCATCGAAGAGCACCAGCGCGCCCTTTCGCAGATTCTTGAGGGCATACGCAATGTTCTTGATATGCCCACTGAACGTGGAAAGCGACTGCTGGAGCGACTGCTCGTCGCCGATATCCGCCCAAATCTGGCTGAAAACACCCAGTCGCACCGCCTTGGCGGGAAGCATCATGCCGCACTGGGCCATTGCGACAAACAGCCCAACGGTTTTGATCGCGATTGTTTTGCCACCCGTGTTCGGGCCGGTAATGAGGATGCCCTGTTCGTCTTCTCCCAGGCTGATCGTCAGCGGCACCGCCACTCCACGCGGGATCATCGGGTGTCGACCGTTGGAGATTCGCAGATTCGGTGAGGCATTCCGCTCGGGAAGACACGCATCCATCTGCTCGCCGAGCCGAACCTTTGCAAAGATCAGATCGAGTTGCGCAGAAATTTCGATCCCGATCTTGATTTCCTCGGCGTGAACACCAACGTCCTTGCTCAGCGCTTTGAGAATGCGGGCAATCTCTGCGCGCTCGGCCGCTTCGGCTTGGCGGAGCTGGTCTCCGAGAGCCACGACCTCTTCCGGCTCCAGATAGACGGTGGCCCCGCTCGCACTGGTGTCGTGGACAATGCCACGGATTTTTCCGCGGTGCTCGGATTTCAGCGGGATCACGAATCGGTTGTTGCGGGTCGTGTAAAGCGGATCGCTCAGCAAATCGCGCGACTTGCCGCTTACATAACTTTGGATTTTCTCCAAGATTTTTTGCTGAGACTTAGTCTTTTTTGCTCGTGCGCTTGCGAGTTCAGGGCTCGCTTCGTCCCGGACATTGCCGTCCAGGTCGAGCGAACGATCAAGGGTTTCGGCCAGCCGCGAGAGCTCGGGGAGGAGTTCGGCGAGCCTTGCGAGAGAGGGAACCTTCTCGTCTTTGACCAACGCCCGACGGGCGGTTGCCATCACGGTCAGCCCCTGACCGATTTGCGCCAGCTTCTCTGCTTCAAGCGTCGCCCCCTTGCTCGCGATTTGCAGCAGGTTTCGGTGATCGCGAATTCCCTTGAGATTCGGCAGCCCAGATTGCCAGAGATCCCACGCCTCGGCCGTGCGATTTTGCTCCAGCCAGACGATTTCGGGATCGAAAGCGGGCAATATATCGGACGCGAGAGCCTCACCGAGGCCCGTCTCGCAGGCCTCGGCAAGAAGATTCTGCACCGAATCCCATTCCAGAACCCGCAGCGCGTGATCCATTTCCTCTATTCTGGCATCCCAGTCACCGAGGCGTCAGGAGAGGCATTCTCTGTCCTGCATTCAGGACTAGAATAGGATCATGTTTCTTGCCGCCACGCTCGCCGGAAGCCTGATGCTTGCTCGCCCCGTGTTGGGGAGTTTCGAGTTGCCATGCGTTGACGATATCTGGGTGTACCCCCACTCTTTCGATCAAACCGATGGTTCACTTCGCGCATGGGGAAGCGGAGGACGAAGCGTTCCGGACGGCAAAGAGGCTGGTTCGATCTCGTGGAGCTGCCTGAAGTTCGACGTCAGCTCCCTGCCGGAAAGCGCAAAGATATCACGCGCAAAGTTAGTCATATTCTTCCCCTCTGCGCCGACGTTCACGAATGATCAGGCCAAAGCGGCCCCGCTGGAAGTGAGATCGGTCAGCGCAGAGTTTGAGGAGGAAACATTCAAGTTTGGCTTTGCTGACAAGGTCTTCCCGAAAGCGGGTGACGAGGGTCTGTTTGGCTCGGGATCACCCGATTTGGTGGACAACGCGGATCAGCCTCACCGGTTCGAGATTGACCTGCTGAAAGGCAAAGGCGATTTTGCCAAAGCACTGACGGCAGCGCGAATGACACAAAACAAGCAGGTCGCCATCGCCCTCACGAGCAAGATCGACCCAGAGGAAGCGGGCGATGGTGGGGTGTATAAGCTCTTTTCGTGCAACGCCGAAAAGGGTGTTCGCCCCGTTCTGGTGATCGACGCCGGCAACTAGCGGCCCGGCCCGCGTAGAAGTCTCAAACCGTTGAGGATGACCAAGACGGTCGAGCCTTCGTGCCCGACGACCGCCATCGGCAGAA
>Ga0209572_1000244_pt1 | contig 108812 bp, 95 predicted proteins | sample EBPBio232012_DNA_FD_185867 | JGI IMG/M metagenome (GOLD analysis project Ga0209572, IMG submission 185867) | Wastewater treatment Type I Accumulibacter community from EBPR Bioreactor in Madison, WI, USA - Reactor 1_1/23/2012_ DNA (SPAdes)... | ecosystem: Engineered > Bioreactor > EBPR >...
GCCAGCAGCGCGAACACGCTGCCCGGCTCGAGCAGGTGCCCGGCCAGCGACTCCACGTCCAGCAGCTCACGCTGCCGATCTGCCTCACCTTGCATGAGCCCAGAATTCCAGGCCCACGCCCGACCCCCGGGGAGGCGCGCCTTTTGTTCAGCAGTCTCCTAGGCACTCACCCGGCCGCCAGGCTCACCCCGAGGGTCACCATCACGGCCGCGATGACGCCGTCGAGGACGCGCCACGCGCGAGGCTTGGCAAACAAGGGCCCGAGCAGCCGGGCACCGAATCCCAACCCGGAGAACCAGATCACCGACGCCGCCGACGCCCCGGCCCAGAACCACCAACGCCGCTCCGCGTGGCTCGTGGCCACCGACCCGAGGAAGACCAGGGTGTCGAGATAGACGTGCGGGTTGAGCCACGTGAAGGCGAGCGCCGTCAACACCGCCGCCTTCAACGAGGTCGGGCCCAGGCCCCCCGCGACATCGAGGTGCTCGCCGTGCAGAGCCCGGCGGGCCGCCAGCACGCCGTAGCCGACGAGGAAAACGGCGCCCACCCACTTGATCGCCGTGATCAGGCCGGGGGCCGCTGCGACGATCGCCCCCATCCCGCCCACGCCGGCGGCGATGAGCACGGCGTCGGAGAGCGCGCAGATCGCGACGATCGGCAGCACATGACTGCGCTTGATGCCCTGGCGCAGCACATAGGCGTTCTGCGCGCCGATCGCGATGATCAGGGCCGCGCCGGTCAGCATCCCAGTCAGGGCTGCGCTCCAGGGGGAATCCATGCCGGCAACGGTAAAAGCCCCTCACACCATTAAGCCAACTCACTTTTCTTATTAATCATTAGACTTGCTGTATGGACGTGTCGCTGGAGCAGCTGCGCACCCTCGCCGCCGTCATCGACGAGGAGACCTTCGACGCCGCGTCGGCGGCCCTGGGCATCACTCCCTCGGCGGTGAGCCAGCGCATCAAGGCCCTGGAGAGTGCTGTCGGGCGGGTCCTCGTGACGCGCAGCAAGCCGGTGCGGGTCACGCCCCCCGGCGCGGCGGTCCTGCGGCTGGCCCGGGTCACCACGCGCCTCGCCGACGACACGGCGAACGAAATCGGCATCGGTGCCACCGCCGGTTTCGCCACCCTCCCGATCGCCGTCAACGCCGACTCGCTCGCCACCTGGTTCCTCCCCGCGCTCGCGCGCATGCCCGCTCGCTTTCGGGCCGTCTTCGACGTCCATGTCGATGATCAAGACCGCACCTTCGAACTCTTCAGCAGCGAGTCGGTCCTCGCCGCGGTCACCTCTGGCGCCCGACCGGTGCCTGGGTGCACAGTCACCCCGTTGGGATCGATGCGCTACTTTGCTTGCGCCGCACCGGATTTCGCCGAGGCCCACTTCCCGCACGGGCTGACGGCACAGGCACTCGCCACGGCCCCGGTCGTGGTCTTCAATCGCAAGGACTCGCTGCAGCACCGGTTCATCGCGGACGTCGCCGGCCACCCGCTTCAACCGCCCGCGCACTATCTGCCCGCGTCCGCGGACTTCGTCCACGGCATACAACTCGGACTCGGCTGGGGGCTCGTCCCCGAGCTGCAGTATGCCGCTCTCCCCCAGCGAGATTCGCTGGTGCACCTCGCGCCGGAGCGACCGGTCGACGTCCCTCTTCATTGGCAGGTATGGAGCGTGGACTCCGCGCCGTTGCGCGCACTGACCGGGGTGGTCACCGCTGCGGCGCACCGGTCCCTGGACCCGGCACGCCGCTGACGGTTGGAAGAATCACGTCATGACGGTGGTGCTGATCGCCCTCGGCTCACGCGGCGACGTGCAACCCCTGGCCACACTCGCCGCCGAGATCACGCGCCGGGGCGGCTCCGCGCTCGTCCTCGCGCCCGACGACTTCGCCGGGCTCTGTGCCGAACTGGGCGCCGACTTCGTCCCCCTCGGCGCGGACAGCCGGGATGCCGTCGACATGACGCACGCCCGGTTCGGAAAACAACTCTTCGGGAGCATATGGGGACAGGCATGGCTCTTGCGCCGGTGGGTTCGCACCGTGGCCCCGGTCGCGGCGCGCACCGCCGCCGATGCCGTGCAGCCGGGCGACAGCGTGCTGGCGGGCGTGCTGACCCGGGATCTCGCGGCGAGTCTGGCGCAGACGCGCGGGGCCCGTCCGCTGACCGTCCTCTTCACCGGCCAGCTGCCGACAGCGTTCCGCGAGAGTCACTTTGGGTTCGAGTTCTTCCGGGAATCCGCGGCATACAACCGGGCCGGCAGCCGTTTCGGCTGGCGCATCGCCAACAGCCTCGGCCTGCCCCTCGGCAACGCCGTTCGCCGACGCGCCGGCATCCGCACTCGACGCGCGCGCCGGGCCACGTCCGACGCCGACCGCCATCCGGTGCTCATCGCCGCCAGCCCGCTCGTCGTGCCTACGGCGCCGGACTGGCCGGCGACGGCGCGGCAAACGGGCTACCTGACAGGTCCCGAACCCGACGTCCGCGCGCCCGCGGAGTTGGTCGACTTCCTCGCCGCCGGGAAGCCTCCCACCTATGTCGGCTTCGGCAGCCTCGGCCCGAGCGGCGCTCACAACGATCTCGGCGTCGTCGTGGCGGCCAGCCGGCGCAGCGGCATCCGTATCGTCACCCCCGCGGTCGGGAGCGCGCGGCCCGGCTTGGTCGACGAGGGAGTGCTCGCGATCGACCCCATCGCCCATTCCTGGCTCTTCCCGCGCATGGCGGGCGTGGTCCATCACGGCGGCGCCGGGACGACCTGGGCGGGGTTGCGCTCGGGCGTGCCCTCGGCCGCGATCCCCTTCGGCGTCGATCAGCCCTATCACGCCCATCGTCTGACGTCTCTGGGGGTGGGACCCGATACCTTTCCGGTGCAACAACTTTCGTCGGAGAGCTTGGCCGGACTCCTTGCCCAGATCACCGAGGGGCGGTATGCCGCCCGCGCCGCCGAGCTGGGCACGCTTGCTCGCGCCGAGGACGGGCTGGGTGCCACGCTGGCCTACCTCGACGAGGCCGGCTACCTCGGCTGACCCCTGCACTTACCCACTGGTAACGTCGCTCTCGACCCCGTTGACGGATGGTGGAGGCCAGATGTCCGACTTTCCGTATGCCGAGCGCTTCCCCGTGCAGCGCACCCTGCCCGAGCAGGGCCGGCCGCGCTCCGAGTTGCTTGCCGAGCTGACCGCGATGGCCCAGGAAGAGGACGCGGTCTGGGAGAGCGGCAAGATCTCCGGGACGATGTACTGCGGCGATCACGAGCACTATGCCTTCCTCTCCGAGGCGTTCGCGAAATTCGCGCATGTCAATGCGCTGCAACGCGATATGTGCCCTTCGCAGACGAAGTTCGAGGGCGAGATCATCGCCATGGTGCTCGACTTGATGCACGCCGACGCCGTGACCGACACCACCCCGGCTGGCTTGGTCACCAGCGGCGGCACCTTCAGCATCCTGCACGCGATCCTCGCCTATCGAGAACACGCATCCGCGACACGCGGCATCTCGACTGCTGCCGGACGCCTGCCGAACCTCGTCAAACCCGAGACAGCGCATCCGGCATTCGACAAGGCCTGCCACCTGTTCGGCATCGAAAATCGCACTGTCCCAGTCGATCCCGCCACGACCCTGGTCGACCCCTCCGCGATGGGCGCCCGCATCGACGACAACACCATCGCCATCGTCGGGTCCGCGGGCAACTATCCCTACGGCACCATCGACCCGATCTCCGAACTCGGCCGACTGGCCCTGGATCGAGGTGTCGGGCTGCATGTCGACGGCTGCCTCGGCGGTTTCATCCTCCCCTTCGGGGAGGAGTTGGGTTACGGCATACCGCCCTTCGACTTCCGGGTTCCAGGCGTGACCTCGATCTCGGCCGACACTCACAAATACGGCTACGCCTTCAAAGGATCGTCGGTGGTCGTCTTCCGCGACAAGGCGATTCGCAACAGTCAGTACTTCCACCAGCTCGCGTGGTTGGGCGGGAAGTACATGTCGCCCGGCATGGACGGATCGCGTTCCGGAGGATTGCTCGCCGCGACCTGGGCGTCGATGACACACCTGGGCCGGGAGGGTTACCGCCGCTATGCCGGCGAGATCTTCGAGACCGCCGCGCGCCTGATGGACGTCGTGCGCAGCCACCCACCGTTGCGGATCATGGGCGACCCGACCTTCTGCTTCTCCTTCACCTCCGAGGACTTCGACATCTATCACGTCGCCGACTTCATGAAACCGCGCGGGTGGCGCTTCAACGGCCAGCAGTACCCCAACGCGATCCACCTCGCTGTCACCCGGCCCCAGACCAAACCCGGTGTGGTGGAGGCTTTTTCGTCCGACTTGGCCGACGCGGCGACCTATGCGCAAGAGCAAGCGGCCGCTGGTCGGATGAGCCAGTCGGGCGCCATCTACGGCGGGGTCGTCGGCGGCCTGACGAGTGAGGTGGAGACGGTCATGACGACGATCATGGACGGCATGCTCGACACGCAGCAGTCGCTGCCGCCCGAGGTGAGATGACCGCCGGCACTTCCGGCGGGGACGACCTCGTCCTGGCCGTCGACCTCGGCAGCGGCGGCCCGAAGATCGGCTACGTCACGCTCACGGGTGAGCCGGTCTGGTGGTGGTACGAGCGCGCGGACGCGGTCCAGGGCGCGAACGTCCAGGACCCGGAGGACTGGTGGCGCTCCATCACCGGCATCGCGGCGCAGGCCATCTCCTCCGGCGCCGTCGACGGATCCCGCGTCGTCGGCGTTGCCTGTACCGGGCAGTGGGCGAGCACGGTGCCGGTCGACGCCGACGGACTGCCCGTCGGCGAATGCCTCATGTGGAGCGACACCCGAGGCGCCGAACACTCGGCGAAACGCTTCGGCGGGCCGGTTGCGGGGTATGCCGCCCGCCCCCTCGCGACGTGGTTACGCCGCTCGGGCGGCATACCCAACCCTGCCGGGGCGGACCCGGTGGCGCACATGCTTCATCTCCAGTTCGACCGGCCCGAGGTCGAGGCGCGCTGGTTCCTCGAACCGGTCGACTACCTGACGATGCGCTTCACCGGCATCGCAGCCGCCACACCCGCGTCGATGACCGGGGCGTGGCTGACCGACAACCGCAGGCCGGACAATGCGGCATACGACCCCGTGCTGGTGCGGATGGCGCAGGTCGATGCCGACCGGCTGCCGCCGCTGGTGCCGACCGGCTCCATCGTCGGCACAGTGCGTCCGGATGTCGCTGCGCTGCTGGGTATTCCGGCGACCGCGCGCGTCGTCACCGGGCTGCCCGATCTGCAGAACGCCGCCATCGGGTCCGGCGCGGTCGGGTTGCACCAGCCGCACATCTCGCTCGGCACCTCGGCGTGGCTCTCGTGCCCGGTGCCGGGCAAGAAGACCGATGTCCTGCGGTCCATGGCGGCCGTCCCCGGCATCGGCGACGGCAACTACCTGCTTGCCAACAACCAGGACAACGCCGGCCGGGCGCTCGAATGGTTCAAGTCGGCTTTCGCCCCCGACGTGCCGTATGCCGAGTTGTTCGCCCGCGCTGCACAGGTGCCCGCGGGCGCCGGCCGGGCGCTCTTCACGCCGTGGCTCTCGGGTGAGCGCTCTCCCGTCGACGATCGCCAGGCCCGCGGCGGTTTTCACAACCTGTCCTTGGACGCCGACCGCGACGACCTGACGCGCGCCGTGCTCGAGGGGGTCGCCCTCAACATGCGATGGCTCCTGGCCGGCTGCGAACGCTTCGCCGGGCGCCGGCTCGACCCGATTCGGCTGATCGGCGGGGCCGCCCGGAACGACCTTTGGTGCCAGATCCTGGCCGACGTGTGCGACCGTTCCCTGGAACGCATCCGTGATCCGCTCGTTGCCGGGCTGCGCGGTTGCGGGTTGACCTTCGCCCTGGCCAGCGGTGCCGTCACGGTCAGCGAGGTGGGCGACCTGGTGCCGGTGGACCGATTCTTCGACCCGGATCCGGAGCATCGCGAGATCTATGACCTGCTCTATGCGCAGTTCCCGAAGCTGCACTCGCGCAACCGCACGATGTTCGTCGCACTCAACTGAGCCGATCGGCGTCCGCCCTGCGATGGGTCAGGCGCAGGTGTCGCACACCCCTGTCGCGGGGAGCTGGACGAAGCAACTCGGGCAGTAGACGGCCACCGGTTCGGGCGCGGGTGCGCGGTGAGCCGTGGCCCGGGGCGCGCGGGCGCGCGGCGACCGCTCCCCGGCAGCAGGCGACTGCAGCCGCCAGCCCCCCGCCGGCTCGGGTGCATCCGCCCAGCGGTAGCACTGCAGCCGCAGTTCGGCCGCCAGTCGCTCGCGATCCTTGGGGGTCTCCGCACCGAGCTCCAGCGACGCGAGCGCCTCGTCGAATGCCGGGCCGACCTTGCCGTGATCGGCCGTCACGAGGGCGCCGAGCGGGGGCTCCCCCTCAGCGACACAGGCCTGCGTCAGGTGCGTGAGGAAGGTCCCGATCCACTTGTTGAGGCTGGGATTGACCTCGATCCCGCTGCGCGACAGGACGTGCTGCGCCAACTCGCGCTGGGTGGTCACGGCATACGGCCGGCTCGCAACCGTGGCGAGGAACTCCCGCGCGATCGGGATCCATTCGCTCTCGGCCGCGCTGCGCCCGATGAGGGAACCATCGCGAGCCCGGGCGAATGCCCCGATCCCGCTCACCGCCGGGCTTCCGATCGATCCACGACCGCAAGCCTACGTCGGCCCGGTGGCCGGGAGTTGACGGCGACGCGTCCACCGGGCGACGTCAGGCCCCTTGGAGCGGGCGCACCTCGATGACATTGCCGCAGGCAGCTTGGGCCTCCGTGGCGAGGGCCACGGCTTCTTCGTCGTCGGTGGCCTCGACGACCCAGAAACCGCCCATCATCTCCTTGGCCTCGCAGAACGGCCCGTCCGTGCTTGTCGAGAATCGGGGCCGGCCGGGTGCCGTGCCTTCACTGTCCCTACGACCGGGCCCGACCGTATGCGACAGCTCGCCTCACGTTTGATCCGGCCCGGAGCGGCGGCGGGTCCCCGTAGTCTGGGCCACATGCCCAAGCCGCCCGCAGCCGAGGTCATCGCCGGCGACCGTGTCGTGCGGGTTTCCTCCCCCGACCGGGTCATCTATCCGGCCACCGACACCACCCCCGAGGTGACCAAGGTGATGGTGGCGCAGTATTTCGCGGACGTCGAGGACGGGCTGATGCGGGCCCTGCGCGATCGGCCGACGGCCCTGGAGCGGTGGACCAAGGGGGTTCTTCCGGGTATGACGCTCGGCACCGGCCGGCCGGGCGAGAAGGCGGATGCGTTCTACCAGAAGCGGGTTCCGGTCGGCGCGCCCGACTATCTCGAAAGCTGCGAGATCACTTTCCCTTCTGGCCGAACGGCTTTGGAGGTGTGTCCCACCGAGATCGCCGTGCCGGTGTGGTGCGCGCACATGGGCACGCTGACCTTCCACCCGTGGCCGGTGCGCCGCGACGACGTGGACCACCCCGACGAGTTGCGCATCGACCTGGATCCGCAGCCGGGGACTGACTTCACCGATGCGGTGCGGGTCGCCGGTGTCGCCAAGGACCTGCTCGACGAACTCGGGATCGCCGGCTGGCCGAAGACGTCCGGCAACCGGGGCGTGCACATCTACGTCCGCATCGAGCCGCGCTGGAGTTTCGAGGAGGTCCGGCACGCCGCGATCGGCTTCGGCCGCGAGTTGGAGAAGCGCGACTCGGGCGTCACCACCGCGTGGTGGAAAGAGGAACGGGGAGAACGCATTTTCATCGACTTCAACCAGAACTGCCGGGACCGGACGATCGCCTCGGCGTACTCCCTGCGACCCAAGCCGGGTGCCCCGGTCTCGACGCCGATGACGTGGAGCGAGCTTGCTGACGTGCGCGACCCCGCGGCATACAACCTGTTCACGGTGCCCGAGCGACTCGCCGACGGCGACCCGTGGGCCGGGATCGACGAGCGCGCCTTCTCGATCGACCCGCTCCTGCGCCTGTATGAGGAGTCCGGCCTGGGAGAGATGCCGTTCCCGCCCGACTATCCGAAGATGCCCGGGGAGCCGCCGCGGGTCCAGCCGAGCAAGAAGGTCGCCGCCCACTGGGACGCGGACGGCAACCGCATCGAGGACTGATCGAGGAGTATGACGCGGTGGGACTGACGCTGCTCGCCGTGGCCTTCGACGCCGAGGACCCGCGCTCGGTCGCGGAATTCTGGGGAGCCCTTCTGGCGCGTGAGCTGAGGCCGGACGGTGACGGGTGGGTGCTGCCCGGGTCGGCGACCCAAGTGGGACTGCAGTTCGTCCCGGTGCGCCCCGACACCAATCCCGGCGGCCGCCGCCTGCACCTGCACGTCACCAGCGAAACCCTTGCCGCGCAAGGAGAAACAGTCGAGCACGCGCTGAGGCTCGGCGCGCAGCATCGCGATGTCGGGCAGCGGCCCGAGGAGGGGCATATCGTGCTCGCCGATCCCGGCGGCAACGAATTCTGCGTCATCGATACCGGCAACGCCTACCTGGCGGGTACCGGCCGGCTGGGCGAGGTGACGTGCGACGGCACGCAGGCGGTGGGCCACTTCTGGAGTTCCGCACTGGGCTGGCCGCTGGTGTGGGACCAGGACGAAGAGACCGCCATCCAGTCGCCCGCCGGCGGGACGAAGATCGCCTGGGGCGGCCCGCCGATGGCCGCCAAGCGTGGACGCAACCCACAGCACTTCGTCCTGGAGGTCGGCGCCGCTGAGCGGGAGCGCGAAGTCGCCCGGCTGACCGGGCTGGGGGCACGGCATACCAGCCCTCCGAGCGACGGACCGGCGGAGCTCACCGACCCGGACGGCAACGAATTCGTCGTCCGCGCGCGCTGACGAATGGTGTTCAGCCGCGCTGGTATTCGCGGATCCAGGCGCCCATCCCCGGCAGGGTGAAGCGCAGCCTGCCGCGGCCGGCCGCCTCGATGACGCCGCGGTCGATGAGCCGGGCCCGCGGCACGCTGATGGCCCGTGACTCCCGGCCCATGGTCGTCGCGATGTGCTCGCGCGGGACGATCTCCTCGCCATAGTCGGCCATGGCCCCGAGGAAGGCCTGCTCCAGATCGCTCGCGGAGTCCCATCGCGCGCGGCACATGGCGGCCAGCTGACCGCGCATTCGGTCCTCGCCGGCGTGCAGGTCGTCGAGCTCGAGCGTGTCCCCCGTGCGGGGCGCGGCGGCCTGCCACGTGGAGTCCCCGACGAGCTGCAACAGGTAGGGGTTGCCGTCGGCGATATCGAGGCCCGCGGAGATCGCATCCGCCGCCCACCCCACCCCCTCCTCCTGCGCCGGCTCCTCCAACACCCGCCGCGAATCCGCGTCGTCGAAACGGTCGATCCCGATGAACTCGCTGCGCTCGCCGAAGGTCGCCGCGCGCATGATCATCTCCGGCGTGGACGGCAGCCCCGCGGTCATCAGCGCGAGGGGATTCTCGGCGCGCCGGCCGGCGAGGTTCTGCATGGCGTTCAGGAGGACTCCGACCTCGGCATACGGTGCGGCGTGCAACTCGTCGATGAGCACGAGCAGGCCCGCGCCCCCGCGCGCCCGGATCGCCGCGGCCGCCTCGTGCAGCATCCGCTCGAGGCTGGAGATCGCGCCGGTCGGCACCTCGGGCGCCGCCCCGCGCGCGAACTCCGTCGAGAAGCCCACCCCGAAGATCGCGAACTCCACCGAGATGGTGTCGAGCACCCGCTTGGTCGACCGGTCGTCGAGCACCTCGGCGTCGATCAACGCCCGCCGCACGCTCGCCGCCAGCTCGGTGAGCATCGGGCTCCCCTTGGCGCAGGCCACCCACGCGGTGACGAACCCCAGCTCGCGGGCCCGGTCCTCGGTGTCGCGCAGGAGTGTCGTCTTGCCCAGGCCACGCGGCGCGTGCAGGACGACCGGTGGCCCCGCCAACTCGCCGTATGCCGTCACCCGCGCCAGCAGGTCGGCCAGCCGGCGGCGCTCGGCGGCCCGGCCGACGAGCACCCGGGGCAGGTCACCGGGGGTGAAGGGACTGGGGATCAGCACTACCCACCTCGCGAGGATCGTTTGTTATACATCGTTTGTTATACATCGGCTGTCTATAACAATCGCTATCGACGATCGCCACTCTCCCATGCGGCACCGACAATGACCCCACGACGCGTGCGACGGTTGGCGACCATAGGCCGCCAACCGTCGTGCTTGGTGAGACGCCGTCAGGCGGAGGGGCTCCAGCGGTAGCCGGTGGGCTCGCCCTCGCCCAGGTCGACGATCGCGGCCACCGGGCCACCGCCGTCGGGGCCCTGGTGCGCGGCGGAGACGGAGACGAACACCGCCGGGTCGCCGGTCACCGATGCGGTGACGCCGCCGACGCAGCTCTTGATCTGCCGGTGCCAGTGCACGTCGGAGTCGTCGAGCATGGCGTTGCGGCGGCCGTGGACCTGGCCATCTGTGGATGCCTCGCACTTGAGGAAGACATTGACGAGGCGGCCATCGATGTCGCTGGACAGCGCCCGCTCGGGCAGGTCGAGGCCCGCGTCCTTGATGGCCTCCCAGATGCCGCCGGCGTCGAGGGCGTCGTTCATGACCGAGTGCCCGATCCGGTAGCGGCCGCCGATGCCCTTGGCGTTGCCGACCACGACGACCTGGGCCTGGTCGAGTTCGACCCCGGAAGAGCAGGAGGCGACCGAGGAATACTTGGCTCGGTTGTGCATGACGTCCTCGTCGCTCACCGAGTCGACCTCTCCGAGGGCCTTGGCGATGCCGAGGGCGGTGCAGCCGTTGGAGAGGTCCATCGACTCGTGCGTGTGCTCGGTCCAGACGCTCTTGCCGCGCGACTTCGCGTCGCGGATGGTGTGGATGGTCAGCAGCGGCGTCTTGGTCTGGACGTAGTGCACGTCGGCCGGGTCGGTGATGCCGGCCCGCTCCATCGCGACCTTGACGGCGTCGGCCACCTTATCGACCATCGCGACATAGCCGATCTCCTCCGGCAGCAGGTGCTCGCTCATGGCGAACCCGACCGTCAGCCGCGGTTGGTCGGTCTTCTCGGTCTTGTCCGCGGGCACGGTCGCGAAGATCGTCGCGTGCGGGCTGATGACGCCGTCGGTGCCGCCGGACCAGACGATCGGCACCTGCTTGACCTGCTCCTCGGGGGCGCCATTGGCCATCAGCACCTCGCGGAAGGCGCGGTCGGCGATGATCCGGGTGTAGTCGTTGACGCCGCCATTCCCCTCCGTCTTGCCGATGATGGCGATGACGCGGCTGGCCTCCATGACGCCGTCGTCGAGCAGCTTCTGCAGCTCGGACGCGTCGGCGACGGAGTGGATCGGGACCTTGCGTACTTCGATTGCGTCAGGCACTTCGGGTGACCTTTCTGTCGGTGCTCACATTGGCGTTTTCGTTGCTGGGTATGCTGTTCGGCTCGGCTTGGGTGGCCCGGTCACCCGGGCGTGATGACCGTTCCGACGTCGTCGGCGTCGGGATCGATGGCGTCCCCGATCTTGTCGAGGGAGGTGATCACACTGCACCGGCCCCCCTCGTCGATGAACCGCAACGCCGCCTCGACCTTCGGCCCCATGGAGCCGCTCGCGAACTCGTCGTCCGCGGCATACTGTCGCATCTCCGCGACCGTCACGGCTTCGAGGGCCCGCTCCTGCGGCGTTCCCCATCCGACCATCACGTTCTCGACGTCGGTGGCGATGACGAGCACGTCGGCGTCGAGGGCCTTCGCCAGCACCGCGGCCGTGAGGTCCTTGTCGATGACAGCCTCGACACCGTGGAGCTCGCCGGCGCTGTCGCGAACCACCGGTATGCCGCCGCCCCCCGCCGCGACGACGAGGTAGCCCGCGTCGAGCAGGGTCGTGATCGTCCCGGTCTCGAGCACCTCGAGCGGCTCCGGTGAGGCGACGACGCGGCGCCAGCCCTTCTCGCCCCGGTCCTCCCACGTCTGGCCATGGTCGATGAGAACCTTCGCTTCGTCGTGCGACAAGTAGCGGCCCACCGGCTTGGTCGGGGTGGCGAATCCCTCGTCGTCGCCGTCGACGAGGGTGCGCGAGATCAGGGCGGCGACAGGGCGCTCGACGCCGTGGCGGCGCAGTGCCGCTTCGAGGCTGTTGAGGACGGTGAAGCCGATCGTGCCCTGCGTCTGGGCGCCGCACCAGTCGAGCGGAACAGGCGGCACGACATTGGCGGCCAGCTCGTTCTTGACGAGAAGGTTGCCCACTTGCGGGCCGTTGCCGTGGGTGAGCACGACGTCGTGTCCGCGGACCACGAGTTCGGCGACATGCGTCATCGCGGTGGCGATGGCGTCGATCTGCGCCTGCGGCGTGGCGCTGCCGTCCGCTGCAGTCATGGCGTTGCCGCCGAGGGCGACGATGATCCTCACGCGTCGAAGCCTAGGAATGTGGTCCCGGACTCGGCGTTGTCAGCACCTGCCCACGAGTCGGCCTTTCGTTGGCACATTGCCATGTATGCCGCACCCATGTCACCGCAGGACGGTGCCGATGCGGCGGTAGCGGTCGTGGCGGGCGGCGAGCCGGGAGGCAGGGCGCATGGCGACGAGATCGGACAATTCGCCGGCGATCGCCTGCGCCATCCGGGCACAGAACTCCTCGGGTTCGTCGGCGGCATCCGGGCGCTCGGCGACGATCCGGTCGACAATGCCTTCCGCCAGCAGGTCGAGGGATCGGACATGTTGCTGGGTCGCCAGATCGGGGGCGTGGCTCGTGTCCCGGAAGAGGATGGCGCTCGCGCCTTCCGGCGGCAGCGGCGACAACCACGAGTGTTGCGCGGCGATGACCCGGTCCGCGGGCATGAGCGCGATCGCGCCACCGCCGGTGCCTTCACCGAGCAGGACACACAGGGTGGGTTGGGACTGGACGACCATCTCGGCCAGCGACCGGGCGATCTCGCCGGCCAGGCCGCCCTCCTCGGCCTCCTTCGACAAAGCCGCGCCGGAGGTGTCGATGATCGAGACCAGGGGCAGATCGAGGTCGGTGGCGAGCCGCATACCGCGGCGGGCCACGCGAAGTCCGCTGGGAGACAAGGGTTTATCGGGCGTCTGGCGGCTGCGGTCCTGACCGAGGACGACGCAGGGTTGCGCGCCGAACCGGGCGAGCGCCAGAAAAAGGGAGCGGTCCGTTTCGCCCGCACCCGTGCCGTGCAGCGGAATCACTTCCGACGCACCGAGTTTCAGCAGGTCCCGAACGCCGGGGCGGTCCGGGCGGCGAGATCGGGTGATCGACTCCCATGCGGGGATGTCGGCGAGCGCCTCTTTCGCAACCGGTGGGATCGGCGAGGCGTGGCGCGGCTCGAGCAGCAGGTGGAGGAAGCGACTGGCTTGTGTCGCAAGGACTTCCACGGGCAGCACGGCGTCGAGCAGGCCGTTGTCATAGAGGTTCTCGGCCGTCTGCACCCCAGTGGGGAAGGGCTGCCCATAGAGCGCCTCGAAAACCCGCGAGCCGAGGAAGCCGACCGTGGCCCCGGGCTCGGCGACGGTGACATGGCCGAGGGAGCCCCACGAGGCGAAGACGCCGCCGGTCGTCGGGTGCCGCAGATAGGTGATGTAGGGCAGTTTGGCCGCCTTGAACACGGCGACGGCCGAGGTGATCTTGACCATCGTCGCGAAAGCCGGTGTGCCCTCTTGCATTCGGGTGCCACCCGAGGACGGGGTGGCGAACATCGGCAGCCCCTCGCGCGTGGCGCGCTCGAAGGCGAGCACGATGCGCTCTGCGGCAGTGCGCCCGATGGATCCGGCGAGGAAGCGGAACTCCCCGGCGATGATCGCGACCCGGCGACCGCCGATCCGGCCCTCGCCGGTGATGATCGACTCGTCCGTGCCGGCCTTTTCCGCGGCCGCGGCGAGCTCGGCCTCATACTCGCTGCCGGGCCGGGCAACGGCGAGTGGAGGCCCGTCCCACGACGTCCACGACCCGTCGTCGAGGACGGTGTCGAGGAGTTCGCGGGCCCCGAGGCGGCGTGGTTTGTCGCGGGTTTCCCTATCACTCATCGCTGTCCGCCAGCCAGGCGCGGATCGACTCGTTGTGCTCCCCGAGCCCCGGGGGCGGCAGGTGCGCCTCGCGCCCACCCGAATAGGCATTGTCGTCGAAGCGCAGCGGCGAGCCGGGGATGGTGATCTCGCCCAGCACCGGGTGGTCGACCTTCAGCAACAAATGCTGGCTCGCGACCTGGTCCCAGGTGTAGACCTGATCGATCGTGCGCACGTGACCGCAGGGGACGCCGATCTCTGCGAGCTTCACGAGCACTTCCTCGCTGGTGTGACCCGCGAGTGCGGCGTTGACAGCGGCCACGACGGCGTCGCGGTTGTGCACCCGCTCGCGGTTGGTCGCCATACCCTCGGCAGCGGGGTCGAGGCCGAACGCATTGGCGAACTTGACCCACAGGCTCTCGGCGGCACAGGCGATCTGGATCGGACCGTCGTCGGCCTGGAAGAGTCCGTAGGGCGCGATCGACGGGTGATGATTGCCCTGGGCGTGACCGACTTTGCCGCCGACAAGGTAGTTGGTGCCGTGCATGGCGTGGGCACCGATGACCGAGGCGAGCAGGCTGGTGCGCACGACGCGCCCCTTGCCGGTGCGTTCGCGCTCGTAGAGCGCCGCGACGACGCCGAAGGCGCCGTTCATGCCCGACAGCAGGTCGCCGATCGGGACGCCGACCCGCTGCGGGTCGTCGGGCGCGGAGCCGGTCACGGACATCAGGCCGGCTTCGCCCTGGGCGATCTGGTCGTATCCGGCGCGCCCGCCTTCGGGTCCGTCGTGACCGAAACCGCTGATGGACAAGACGATCAGCCGCGGGTTGAGTTCGTGCAGGTGCTCGTTCGAGAAACCGAGCCGGGCCAGGACTCCCGGCCGGAAGTTCTCGACGAGCACATCGGCGCGCCCGGCGAGCCGCGTCAGGATGTCGCGGCCGTCGTCGGACTTCAGGTCCAGCACGATCGATTCCTTGTTGCGGTTGGCCGCCAGGAAATAGGTCGAGATGTCGTGGTCGGGGCCGACGAACGGCGGCCCCCAGCCGCGGGTGTCGTCACCGGTCTCGGACTCGATCTTGATCACCCGCGCCCCGAGGTCGCCGAGCATCATCCCGGCCTGCGGGCCCGCAAGGGCACGGGAGAGATCGATGACGGTGATGCCGTCGAGAGGACCGGACACGGTGGGCTCCTTCGCTCGCCAGGTCCTTCGAGCCTAGAGCGCTCTCCCGCTCCGACCGGCGTCAGGTTCTGGCAACTCCCGTCACACAACGCTGGCAGGAGTTGCCCACCACACTCAGTTGATGATCAGCGCTGTCACGACATGGGCCAGCTGCCCCGCCACATGCCCCAACTCGTAACGGCGCCCGCCCTGAGGTGTCACCAGTTGGGGTTCCTCCGGCGTGGAATGGCCCAACTCGTGACAGGCCGGTCGCCCCGGGATCTGAGCGATCAGGAGTTGTGAATCAGGCGCAGCAGCGTCCCGTCGGGATCGACGAGGTAGCCGATCCGCAGCCCGGACGACTCGACGGTCGGCAGGTGCAGCCGTGGCCATCCGCGGTCGGCCACCGGCGCGACCGGCTCGCAGGCCGCCACCAAGGCGTCCAGATCGTCGACCCGCAGGCAGCAGCTGAACGAACTGGTCTCCGGGTCCACCTCCGGGAAGGGGAAGAACTCCAGCATCAGATCCCCGCGATAGAGGACCAGCCAGGCCTCGTCCCGGAAGCCCACGTCGAATCCCAGTGCGGCATAGAACGCAACCGTGGCATCCATATCGCGCGTCGGCAGGTTTGGAGTCGCACGATCCACCGTTTCAGCATATCACCGCCGCATTGTGGGCGAACGGTCATGCGACGGAAAGCACGTTCTCCCACGTTGACGGCGCGCCGCCGAGCAGGCGCGGGAGAATGGTGGAGTCGCCGGCGAATCCTTCGCGGTCGTATGCGGTGAACATCGCCAGCAGGTCGGCGCGCGGCTGCGGGGCGAGAGCCGCCCCGGGGCCGGCGAGCCATTCTTCGCGGCTGATCTGCGTGGCTCGCACGGGCCGGCCGAGCACGTCGGCGGCGATGGCGGCCAGTTCGCGCACGCTGAGTTCCTGCGGCCCGGCCAGGTCATATGCGGCATGGTCGAGCTCGCGCGTTAGCACCGCGGTGGCTGCCACCTGTGCGATGTCGTCGAGGTCGACATTGGTGAAGGGCACGTCGAGCGAGTAGGGCACAGCGATCTCGCCAGCAAGCGCGGCGGGCCGGAGATTCTGGTGGTATGCCGCGGGCCGCAGAATCGTCAGCCCGAACGGCTTCTCGCGCAACAGCTTCTCGGCCTCGTGCTTGCGCAGGTGATGCGGCATGGCCGTGTCGTCCGGGTGCATCACGGAGTGATAGACCACTCGCGGGATACCGGCTGCCACCGCAGCATCCGCGATGTGCCGCACCATCTCCACTTCGCGCGCATTGACATTAGGCGCGATGACATAGACGGCGTCGACGCCGGCCAATGCGACGCCGAGGCCCTCCCCCGTCGCGAGATCGACCGGCACCCGGCGCGCGGCCGCATCCTCGTGAATCGGCGTCGATGAGCCGGGCCGCACGGCGCAGCGGACGCGAGCCCCACGGCATACCAGAGCCTTCGTGACGGCGCGGCCAGTCTTGCCGGCCGCACCCGTCACGAGCACCTCGGTCACAGCCAGTCGAACTCGTTGGCGTTGGCTCCGTCCGCGGCCAGCCGGGCATAGCCCGGGCCACGATCGAAGAAGGCCTCTTCGCCACGGGCAGAACGCATTTCGGCGCGCAGCGCATCACTGGCTGCCGCGTCGATCGTGACATCGTCCTTGGTGCCGCCGGCGACGACGCCATAGGACTCGCGGGCGCCGTCGAAGGAGACCTTGCCCCAGCGCAGGTCCCGCTCCACTTCGTCATAGGGCCGCTCGAGCGGGTCGCCCCAGCCGCCGCCGCCGGTGGTGCGGATGCGGATGATCTGCCCAGCCTCAACGACCTCGGCGTCGGCCAACGCGTCGACCATGCGCTCGTCCGGCCCGCCGAGGTCGATGGTCACCTCGAAGGGCCGGCCGGCCTTGCCACCCTTGACGCCCCAGCACGCGAGGATCGAGCGGTCGGCAATGGACATGAAGTGCGCGTCCTTGAGCATGCGCAGGTGCTTCTCGTAGCCGAGACCGCCCCGATAGCGGCCTGCCCCACCGGAATCCACCGCCAGGCCCAGGCGCTCGACGATGAACGGGAAGCGGGATTCGGTGAACTCGGTCGGCAGGTTGCGGCTGTCGGGGACGACGTGGATGGTGTCCTCACCGTCGGCGTAGTAGCGGCCGCCGGAGCCGCCGCCGAGCACCTCGCGCATGAGGTAGTCGTTGTCGTCCATGTCCTTGCCGTAGACCCCGGTGTAGCGGATCGTCTCCTGGTCGGCCGGCATCTGCCCGTCGACGGCCTTGGCGACGACCCCGGCGAGGACGCCGAGCAGCCGCAGGATGACGAAGGTGCGCGCGTTGGTCGGGGCCGGATAGATCGGCGTGAGCAGAGTTCCCTTGGGCGGGAACCGCATTTCGATGAGCGGCACGATGCCCTCGTTGACATCGAGCTCGGCCATCCGCTCGGGGGTGTCGGCGAGATTGCGCAGGATCGGCGCGAGCCACTTCTTGAGGAAGTTGCCGCCGACATAGTCGCCGCAGTGGTTGATCGGGCCCTTGGCCTGCGGTGCGGTGCCGGTGAAGTCGATGATCAGGCGCGGGCCGTTCCCCGGTCCCCCGGTCTCTTCCTTGATCAGGGTGATCCGCTGCGTATGCAGTTTGGGCTCGTCCACGCCGTCGTGCTCGGCGTAGTCCTCCCAGACGTAGGTGCCGGTGGGGATCTTGGAGAGGATCTCGCGGCGGTAGGTCTCGGTGGTCTTGTCGAGGATCGCGTCGAAGGCGGCCTCGACGGTCTCGCGGCCGTAACGCTGGAAGAGTTCGGACAGGCGACGGGCACCCATCAGGCAGGCGGAGCACTCGGCGTCGAGGTCGGCGGCGAGGCTGTCGGGCATCCGGCTGTTGCGGGTCATGATCCGCAGGGCGGCCTTGTTGGGAACTCCCTTGTCCCACAACTTGATCGGCGGGACGGAGAGCCCTTCTTCGAAGACCGTGGTCGCGCCCGAGGGCATCGAGCCGGGCACGGCTCCACCGATGTCGTCGTGGTGGCCGAAGGCCTGCACGAACGCGACGACCTCGCCCTTGTCGAAGACGGGGACGGTCACACACAGGTCGGGCAGGTGCCCGATGCCGCCCTCGGATTCGTAGACGTCGTTGTGGAAGAAGACGTCGCCCTCGGCCATCTCCTCGAGCGGGAAGTCACGAGCGATGGGGTGGACGAGCGCGCTATAGGAGCGGCCGGTCAGCTTCCGCAGCTGGCGGTCGTGGATGCCGGCGCGGAAGTCGTGGGCGTCGCGGATCATCGGGCTGCGGCTGGTGCGCGCGATAGCGGTCTCGACCTCCATCTCGACGCTCGCGAGGGTCCCTTCGACGATCTCGACCACGATGGGGTCGACGTGGGTGCCCTCGGGGGTGAGCCGGTTGCCGTGCTCGTATGCCGTGGGCAGGCCCGCGGGGTTCGGCGCGTCCGGGTCGGGGGTCGCGTGGTTGATGCGGGTGGCGGCGGTGTTGCACATCTCGCACATGTCAGGCCTCCTTGGTGATCACGAGGTTGCCGAAGCTGTCGACACGGACGGTGAAGCCGGGGTGGACCGGCACGGTGGAGCCGAACTCCTCGACGATCGCTGGGCCCGAGAAGCTGTCACCTGCTCTCAGGTCCGGCCGCCAATACACGGGGGAATCGACATAACCTTGGTCGGCTTCGAAACACACTGGGCGAGTTGACTTTTGGGCCCTCTCAGTCAGCGCTGGCGCGCCGTCCGAGGAGGCGATCTCCCGGATCGTCGGCCGGGTGATCGGGCCGATGCCCGAGACGCGCAGGTTGACCCACTCGACTTCCTGGGTGGGGTCGTCACGGAAGTCGTAGCCATACAGCGTGCGGTGCTCGTCGTGGAAAGCGGCGGCCACGCCCGCGGCATACGACTCGTCGACGGTGCCCTCGGGGGCGTGCACGCGCACCTCATACGCCTGCCCGAAGTAGCGCAGGTCGACGGTGCGCACGTACTGGTGGGTCTCGTGCGCGAAGCCTTCCTTGTCGAGCGCGGCCTGGGCGCGCTCGGTCAGGGCGGCGAAGGTGTGCTCGATGGCGGCATAGTCCAGCGTGGACTGGCGGGCGACGGCCGTCTGGACGTAGTCGTTCTTGACGTCGACGGTCAGCAGGCCGAAGGCGCTGACGTTGCCGGGGTTCGGCGGGACGACGACACCGGCGAGGTCGAGGATGTCGACCAGGCGGCACGAGAGCAGTGATCCGGAGCCGCCGAAGGTCGTCAGCATGAAGTCGCGCACGTCGAGGCCGCGCTTGACGCTGACCTGACGCAAGGCGTTGGCCTGGTTCCAGGCCGAGATCTCGAGAATGCCTGTGGCACAACGCTCGAAGTCCAGGCCGAGCTTGCCGGCAAGGGCCTCGATGCCGGCGCGGGCCGCGTCGACATCGAGCGGGATCTCGCCGCCGAGCAGGTGCGGAGGTATGCGGCCCAGCACGACGTGGGCGTCGGTGATGGTCGGCTCGGTGCCACCCTTGGCGTAACACAGCGGGCCGGGATCGGCACCCGCCGACTGGGGGCCGACCTTCAAAGTGCCTTCGGGGGTGATCCAGGCGATCGAGCCACCGCCGGCACCGACGGTGACGACATCGATCATCGGGATCTTGCTCGGGTAGGCGCCGACCGTGCCCTCGGTCGTCAGGGTTGGTTCGCCGTCGAGGACGACCGAGACGTCCGTGGACGTGCCGCCGCCGTCGCACGTCAGCACCTTGCCGAAGCCGGCCCGCTGGGCGATGAGCGCGGCCCCGAGGGCACCAGCGGCCGGACCCGACAGGACCGTCGTAATCGGCTGGTGGACAACCTCATCCGCCGAGAGCACTCCGCCATTGGACTTCATGACATAAAACGGAATCCCACGGGGGGCTCCGCCCCCCGTGTCCCCCCCGGACTGCGTCGCGCTCGCCCGCGTGAAGTCGTCAAGACGGTCGTGGATGTTCTTCACGTAGCGAGAGACATTGGGCTTGACCGCGGCATCGACGAGGGTGGTCATCGAGCGCTCGTACTCGCGGTACTCGCGCAGCACCTCCGAGGAGATCGAGACGACGGCCTCGGGGTGCTCCTCCGCGAGGATGGCGCGCATCGCCAGCTCGTGAGCGTCCTCGGCATACGCGTGCAGGAAGCACACGCCGATCGTGGTGATGCCCTGGTCCTTGAACCACCGGGCGACCTGACGGGCGCCCTCGGCGTCGAAGGGGCGGATCTCGTTGCCGTGGAAGTCGAGGCGGCCGCCGACGGTCTTGACGAAGTCGGCCGGGACGATGCGCGGGGGCTTGACCCAGAAGTAGGAGTTGCCGTAGCCGTCCGGCACCGCCTGTCGGGCGATCTCGAGGATGAACTCGTAGCCCTCGGTGGTGATGAACCCGAGCGCCTCGACCTTGCCTTCGAGCAGTTTGTTCGTCGCGACCGTGGTGCCGTGGCTGACGGCGGTGATGTCCTCGCCGCTCGCGCCCATCTGCTCCAGGACCTTCGCCATCCCGTTGATGAATCCGTCGGCCGGATTGCTCGGGGTGCTGGGGGTCTTGGTGGTCACCATCTCGCCGGTGACCTCGTCCAGGGCCACCACGTCGGTGAATGTGCCGCCGGTGTCAATTCCTACGCGGATGCGCCGCTGCGCCGTCTCAGTCACGTCCCCGATTCAATCGACCCCGGGGCACGACGCGCCTTGTCACAACCTGACAACGAACGCCGCGATCCCCGGCGAACCTCACCGGTCGAGCCCTCCGTGCTCCCGCTTCGCGGCTCCTTCACGTCGACAGCGCACGACACGCCGCAATGCGCCGGGTATGACGGCGTGTCGTGCACTCTCGACTCGGGCCGGGGCGGATCACTCCTCGACGGCGGTGTCGGCAAAGGCGTGGTGCTTGTGGGGAAAGCCGACCTTCGCCGGCGCCTGGAGGTCGTCGAGGTGTTTCTTGATCAGGTCGAGATTGCGGTCGCGAAGGTGGTCGAAGGCCTGGCCGATATTCGAGCCCGGGGTGAGGGAGGCCATCGCCTCGTCCGGGTCGAGGCGGGCGCTCACCCAGCCTTCGTGGGTGGCCGCCTTGGCGACGATGTGGGCGATGGGCGTGACGATATGGGAGTTGCCGAAATAGAGCACGCCGGCCGGGTCGGCGCCGACGGCATTGGCGCCGATGACGTATACGTGGTTGTCGTAGGCCCGGGCGCGCGAAGTCAACTCCCAGATGTCCGCCGAGCGCAGCAACGCCGAGGGGCGGCAGATGATCTCGGCGCCCTGGACGGCCTGGATGCGCGAGAGCTCGGGGTAGTCGCCGTCGAAGCAGATGATCATGCCGATCCGGCCGAGGTCGGTGTCACAGACGGCGACGGTGTCGCCCGGCGTCACCCAGCCGCCGCCGGTGATGATCTCGGAGCAGAAGGGGTGGGTCTTGCGATAGACGCCGAGCACCTCGCCGGTCCGGTCGATCAGGGCCGAGGAGTTGTAGACGATCCCCCGCTTGGGGCCGCGCTCGTAGGTGCCGACACAGATGACGACGCCGAGTTCCTTGGCCAGATCCTGCACCGGCTGGACGATCCCGCCCGGCAGCTCACTGACCAGGTCCCACAGCTCTTCGGGTGAGCAGTCGGGAGTGAAGCCCGTCGTGGCCGACTCCGGCAGGACCACCAGCTCCGCATCGGTCGCCGCGACGCACTCGCGGGTGAAGTCGACGCACTTGGCGACATTCGCCGCGATCGACTCCCGCGTCAGCGGCCCCGGGACCGGGGCGATCTGGATCGCCGCCGCGGTGAAGGCCTTCATCGGCCTAGCCCGCGGACCGCCGCTCCCAGGGCCACACCGGCGAGGGCGACGAGTCCACCGACGGCAACCCCGAGCGCAAAACCGTTCTCTCCCAGCCCGATCCCACCTCCGCCGGCAGCGGCGGCAGGGCGGCCCGCATACGACACCGGACCTGCGGCCGCACCGACCAGCTCACCAGCCCGCTCCGCCGGGGCGCCCACAGCCGCCGGTTCCGCCGGCCGCACTCCGGCGATATCGGCGTCGACGGCCTTGAAGAATTCGCCGGCCATCTTCTTCGTGACGCCGGTCAGCATGCGCTGGCCCACCCCGCCGATCATGCCGCCGACGATCGCATCGGCGTCGAAGGTCAGGTCCGTCCCGCCGGCCGCCGACGGGGCGAGCGTGACCGCCACGTCCGCCGCCACCGTGCCCGGCCCGCCGGCGCCCTGGGCCTTCATGGTGAAGGAGCCGGGTTCGTTCTTGTCGGCGATGGCGACGGTCCCGTCATAGGTGCCCTTGACCGCGGCCACGCCGGCGGTGATCCGCATGGCGTAGGCGTCCGGGCCGGTCTCCGTCAGGGTCTCGCAGCCGGGCAGGCACCGGGCCAGGACGGCCGGGTCCATGAATGCGGCCCACACCTGGTCGACGGGTGCCTGCAGGGTGTGCGCTCCGGAGATTTTCATGACTGCTCCCTATTCGGTGGTGGTGGAGTGGGCGCGACGCAGCGACGGGATCTCCCCGCGCTCGTGCCGCTGGCGCAGCTCCCACAGTTCGACGGGCGAGATCGGCATGCGCGTGATCGGGAAGCCTTCGGCGTCCTCGATGGCCGAGGCGATGACCGCGCTGCCCGGGATGGTCCCCGCCTCGCCGGCTCCCTTGATGCCCAACGGATTCAGCGGCGACGGCGTCTCGAGGTGATCGGTCTCGACGTGCGGAACCTCGGAGGCATACGGCATCAGGAAGTCCATGAAGCTGGCGTTGAGAAGCTGCCCGGACTCGTCGTAGACCATGCGCTCGTAGAGGGCTCCGCCCACACCTTGCGCGACGCCACCGTGCACCTGGCCCTCGACGATCATCGGGTTGATCATCGTGCCGCAGTCATGGATGACGCAGTACCGCAGGATGCGGATCTCGGCCGTGACCGGGTCGGTCTCGACGACGGCCGCGTGCATGCCATTGGCGAAGGTCGCCTGGGTCGGCGAATAGAAGTCCTTGCCCTCCAGGCCGGGCTCCTCGTCGTCGGCGACCGGCGGCTTGTCCGGGTCGAAGGTGCCGGCGAACTGCGTTGCGGCCTTGGCCGCTTCGTCGAAGGCGTAGCGCAGCGGGTTGGACAGGACGGCCGTCATGCCGATGTCCATGCGCGTGTCCGGGGCGCCCTTGACGGAGATGACGCCGTCCTCGATCTCGAGGTCGTCTGCGGACACCTCGAGGGCGTCGGCGGCGATCTTCAGCGCCTTGGCCCGGGCGTTGCGCGCGGCCAGCGCGACGGCGTTGCCGCTCATCACGGCCGCGCGCGAGGCGAAGGTGCCGACGGCGTAGGCCATCTTGCGGGTGTCCCCGGTGGTAACGTGGACGCTCTCCAGTGGCACCCCCAACTCGTCGGCGACGATCTGGGCGAACGCGGTCTGGTGGCCCTGCCCTTGCGTGGTCAGCCCGGTCGCGACATTGACCCGACCGCTCGTCTCGATGACGATGTGGGCCCCTTCGTACGGCCCGACACCCGTGCCCTCGACATAGCAGCCGATGCCCAAACCGACTCTGCGGCCGTGCTTTTCGGCTTCTTCGCGATAGGCAGCGAAGTCGTCCCACCCGACCAGCGCTTTGAGCTTCGCCAGCGAGGCCGGGAAGTCGCCGCTGTCGTATTTGAGCGGCCGGCCGTCCTGGAACATCAATCCGTGGTCGTAGGGCATCTCCTCCGGGAGGATGAAGTTGCGGCTGCGGACCTCGGCGCGATCGATGCCGAGATAGTCGGCGATCGCGTCCATCGTCCGCTCCATCGCAAAGACGCCCTGCGGGCGGCCGGCCCCCCGATAGGGGGTCACGAGCACGGTATTGGTGTAGAGCGACCAGAACTCCACCCGATAGGTGCCGGGCTTGTAGGGCCCCAGCAGCTGGGTGGCGGTGATGATCGGGACGATGATGCCGTATGGCGTGTAGGCCCCGTTGTCGTGCCAGAACTTCACATCAAGCGCGAGCACCCGGCCCTCGTCGTCGAAGCCGACCTCGACCTGCTGCAGCTGCCCCCGCTCGTGGGTGGAGGAGATGAAGTGCTCGCGCCGGTCCTCTGTCCACTTCACGTCGTGCCCGAGAATCATTGCGGCCCAGGGCACGAGGACTTCCTCGGGCCAGGGATGCATGATCTTGGACCCGAAGCCGCCACCGACGTCGGGCGTGATGCAGTCGACCTTCGCCAGCGGCAGACCGAGCCGGGTCGCGACGGCCGCGCGCACGCCGGTGGAGGTCTGGGTGGAGGACCAGAGCGTCAGGTGCTCGGCGTCGCTGTCCCACTTGGCATAGACACCCTTGCCCTCCATCGGGATGGAGGCGCTGCGCTCGATGGACAGGTCCAGGCTGAGCCGGTGCGGCGCCCCAGCCATCGCGGCGTCGAGATCGCCGACCTCCTGCAGCAGGTGGGCGCTGACATTGCCGGGCACGTCGTCGTGCACGAGTTCCGTTGCCGTACGCGACTTTTCGACACCCACGACAGCGGGCAGGAACTCGTAGTCGACGCGGATCTTCGCGGCGGCGTCCTCGGCGGCATACCGGTCCTCGGCGACGACGAAGACGATCGCCTCCCCGACGTGGTTGACCTCGTCCTTGGCGAGGGCGCGGCCGGTGCGCGGGGCGATCAGCGCCGGGTGCGGGATGAGCACGGGCAGGTGCTCCCCGACCGGGCCCTCCAGGTCCTCGTGCGTCCAGATCCCCACCAGTCCAGGGGTATCCAGTGCCTCGGTGACGTCGATGTCGACGATTCGCGCGTGCGCGTGCGGGCTGCGCACGAACGCTGCTTCGTATGCCGTGTGTCCCAGGTCGTCGAGATAGCGGCCGTTGCCGGTGACCAGCCGCGGGTCCTCCCGGCGCTGCACGGGAGCGCCGAACTGTCGCGTCGTCATGCGGGCGCCTCCTGCCGGTCGTCAGCCTCCGCGTCAGTGCCGCGGATAATCTCCGCCGCCCGGAGCACCGATTTGACGATGTTCTGATAGCCGGTGCACCGGCACAGGTTGCCGGAGATCGCCTCTCGCGCCTCCTCCGCCGTCGGCTCCGGGTTCTCGCGCAGGTAGGCGGTGATCGTGGTGATGAAACCCGGTGTGCAGAAACCACATTGGAGCCCGTGGCTCTCGGTTAAGGCTTGCTGCACCGGCCCCATCGCCTCGATCGTGCCGCAGCCCTCGACGGTCGTGATCTCGTGCCCCGCTGCCTGGACGGCGAACATCAGGCACGAACGCACCGGCGCCCCGTCGAGGAGCACGGTGCACGCACCGCATACCCCGTGCTCGCACCCGACGTGGGTGCCGGTCAGGCGCAGGTCGTGACGCAGGAAGTCCGAGAGCAGCCTCCGCGCGGGCACGCTCGCGCCATGCGCGACGCCGTTGACGCTCACGGAGACGGGGAAAAGTTCGCTCATCGGGAGATCACCTCGGCGATCAGGCGGCGGGTCAGTTCGGCGGCGAGCATGCGCCGATAGTCGGCGCTGGCGTGGATATCGGACTCCGGCGTGACGTGGGCACGGACCGCCTCGATCACCCCGTCCGCGCGCGCGGCGACGTCCTCGGCCGTTGCCCCCGAGAGCACCTCGGTCAGATCAAGAACGTCCGGCACATCGGTCACCGAGACGAAGGACGCCCGCGCTGCAGAGATCGCGCCGTCGCCCGACGTCAGCGCCAACGCCACCCCGGCAACGGCGTAATCGCCACTGCGGCGGGCGGATTCGACGAACCCGGTCGAAGTGTTCGACGGGAAACGCCCGAAGCGCACCGCCGTCACCAGCTCGTCTGCGCCCAAGGTCGTCTCCAGCGGACCGGTGAAGAAATCCCCCGCAGCGATCTCGCGGGAGCCGGCCGGTCCGCATACCTCCATGACCGCATCGGTGAGGACAGCGACCGAGGGCATCTCCCCGGCCGCGTCCGCGTGCGCGATCGACCCGACCGTCGTCCCGCGATTGCGGATCGCCGGGTGCGCGACGTTCCGGAGGGCTTGCCGCAGCAGCGGCAACGCGGCATACGCCTCCTCGGACCGCTCGAGCTGGGCGTGGCGCACGCAGGCGCCCACGCGGACATACCCATCCGCGACCTCGATGGTGTCCAGCCCCGCGACCCCGTTGATGTCGATCAGGTGCGCCGGCGTGGCCAGGCGCATCGACAGCATCGGGATCAGGCTCTGGCCCCCGGCAAGGATCTTGCCGTCGTGGCCGACCTCGCCGAGTGCGGCCAATGCCTCGTCGAGGGTGCGTGGCGCGTGATAGACGAAGGGTGCGGGTTTCACGGAATCGATCCTCCCCCCATATCGGTGATGGATTGCTTCAAGAATGGCGCAGGGGTCCCGAGCCGAGCCCGGGACCCCTGGCCGTGATCGGGCCTACTTGGGGCGGTGCCCGTAGAAGTCCTCCGGATTGTCTTCCTGGAGAAGGTCGTCGACGCCGTCCTGGTCGCCATAGGTGTAGTCGCCCACGGCGATCGCGGCCCCTTCGTGGCGGGCTCGCAACTCGGCGGGCGCCATGGCCTTTGCGAGGTGGAACGCCGCGATCGTGACGATGGTGCCGAGCGCGATGCCGCCGAGGGTGAAGTTGTCCGAGAACTTCATCTGCACGTCACCGATGCCGATGATGATGCCGGCGGCGATCGGCACCAGGTTGATCGGGTTGCCGAAGTCGACGCCGTTCTCCTTCCAGATCTTGGCGCCGAGCAGACCGATCATGCCGTAGAGCACGACGGTGATGCCGCCGAGCACGCCGCCGGGGATGGAGGAGACGAGCGCTCCGAACTTCGGCGAGAGGCCGAAAAGGATCGCGACCAGCGCGGCGACATAGTAGGCAGCCGTCGAATAGACCCGGGTGGCGGCCATGACACCGATGTTCTCGGCATAGGTGGTCGTCGGGGAGCCGCCGAAGAAGGACGCAAAGGCCGTGCCGACGCCGTCACCCGCGATCGCGCGGCCCATGACCGGGTCCAGGTCGGCACCCGTCATCTCGGCGACCGCCTTGACGTGGCCGGTGTTCTCGGCGATGAGGGCGATGACGGCGGGCAGGACGAGCAGGATGGCCGCCGCGTTGAAGCTCGGCATGTGCCAGCCGGCGACCTCCATGCCGTCCGGGCCGACCATCGTCTTGGCCGGCAGGCCGAACCACGCGGCATCGCCGATGCCGGAGGTGTTCCAGCGGACGTGCTCGGTGGCCTCGGTCGCGCCGCCGAGGACGGAGGTGATCGGGCCGGCGGTCTTGTCGAGGATCCAGGACAGCAGGGTGCCGAAGATGAGAGCGAGGAAGACCGAGATCCGGCTGATGAAGCCCCTGAAGGCGACCGCGCAGATGATCGTGAAGAGCATCGTCAGCAGCGCGACCCACTGGTCCTGCGGCCAATAGATGCCGGCGACGACCGGCGCCAGGTTGAAGCCGATGAGCATGACGACCGCACCGGTGACCACCGGCGGCAGCACCCGGTGCAGCACTCCGGAACCCATGAAGTGGATCAGGACACCGATGATCGCGAGGACCAGGCCGGCGACGAGGATCGCTCCGGTGACCCGGGACGAATCGGCGCCCTCCTGCGCGCGAATGGCCGCGACGGCGCCGACGAAGGAGGCCGAGGTGCCGAGATAGGACGGCACCCGGCCGTTGACGATGAGCAGGAAGATGATGGTCGCCAGGCCGCTCATCATGATCGCGAGCTGCGGGTTGAGCCCCATGATGAGCGGGAAGACGAAGGTTGCCCCGAACATGGCGACGACGTGTTGGGCACCGAGACCGATGGTCTTGCCCCAGGAGAGACGTTCGTCGGGGGCGACGACGTCATCGGGGCCGGACAGGTTGCCGTCCCCGTGCAGAGTCCAACTGAATGCCATGGGGTCTTCTCCAACCTCAATCGGCGTCTGTATGACGCAGCTCACCCCATCGTTTGGGGATGGGGGGAACGGTAGTGGTGGTGCGCGTTTTACGCACTGAGCAAAAAACTACGGCCAACCTGCGGTTTTGTTGGCAATTCTTCACCGCGTGTCCGAGCGTGTTAACCCTGTTGTGACACTCGCGCGGGCGGACGGGCCTGGTGATTCTGGGACAAGCCGCGCATCTCGAGCACTTTCAGCGCGAGGGCGAGTGTCAGGCGCAGCTGCGGATCGGTCGTGAACGGCCCGAGCATCCGTTCCAGTTTCGCGATCCGATACCGCAGCGTGTTGTAGTGGAAGAACAGGATCCGGCTGGCCTCGGCCACATTGAGATTGGTGTCGATGAGCACGGTCAAGGTGGTGCGCAGCCCCGCGTTCTCGGGGTTGTCGTCGGTGGCCAGCTCGCCGAGGGCGTCGTCGACGAACTGGCGCAGTTCGTCGCTGTCCGGCACGAGGGAGAGCAGCCGGTAGATCCCGAGTTCGTCGAAGTGCGTGATCGCTCCCGGGCCGTGCTTCTGCCGTCCGACCGCTACTGCCCGCAGCGCTTCGGCGTATGCCGCGGGGAGGTTCTCCACGCCCGTCACCGGTCGCGATACGCCGGTGGAGAACGGGCGCCGGCCACCGCCGCCGTCGCCGCGGACGACCCGCGCCAGATCGGTGATCGTCGCCATCACCTTCTCGGTGGTCGCGTCCGCCGGGATCGCGAGCAGGGTGACGACCTCCTGCGAGAAACCCATGACCGGCGCGCGACGGTCGCGAGCGCCGACGGCCCGGGTCCACGCGCGGGCGAACCGCTGCTGCAGCGCTCGGATCTCCTCACCGGACCGCTCGGTCGCCGAGTCGTCCTCGTCGGTTTCGGCGACGACGACCACGAGCCGTTCCCCGAGTGTCCAGCCGAGGCTGTCGGCGTGCGCGACGGCGTCGACGCTGGAGCCGGCCCGGCCGGACAGCGCGTCGCGGAGGAACTCGGCGCGGTACTTGCTCTCCACCGCCAGCACCGCCTGCTCCCGGGCGAGGGCGAGCGCGGCGACCGTGGCCGAGCGTTCGAGCAGATGAATGTCGTTGCCCGTCATCGGGCGGTCGTCGGCGATGGCGACGATGCGACCCTCCGCCCCGGAGCCGCCGACGATGCGCACCGACGCCCGCCGCACCCAGTCCGCCGTGCCGGTGCGCTCCCCCACGCTTTCGCGTTCGACGAGGAAGCGGCCGGTCGGGTCGAACGCCGGGCAGCGGTATGCCGCGGCCACCGCCTCCGCCTCGCCGGCCTCCGCGATCACCCGCCCGTCGGTGGTGGTCACCATGACGACGGCGTCCATCATCCCGGCCAGGGCTTGGCACAGGTCGGCCAGGGAGCCCCCGGCGACCACGGTGCTGATGAGGGAGCGATGCACCTCGTCCTCGCGGCGCAGGGCGGCGACGAGCTGGTCGGCAAGCTCACGCAGGCCGCGCTTGTTGAGGTCGTCCGGGACGTCCAGTGACAGGGAGAAGTCACTTTGCGTGCGTGCGCGCCCTGGCAAGTCGAGATCCCCGAGCCCGGAATCGTTGGCAACTTTCTCCACATTCGGAGACTAGCCGGGGTCGCTAGGTTCGACCACATGCCGTTCGCCGCCCGCTCTCCGCTCGCGCCTCCGGTCGGCGCGGAGCAGTTGGTCTGGCACGTGCTGGCGGCCTTCCCCACCGCGCTCTATCTCCATCACCCCGAGTGGGGCCTCCTCCCCCTCGTGACCGCGGACGCGCTGGCCCTCCCGACGGCATGGCGACTGCCGGACTCCTCCACCCGGATGCGGTGGGGCGTCGCGGCCGGTGACGTGATCGAGAGCCTGGACCACTGCATACTGCTGCCGGCTGGGCCGGTGCGCGCCGTCCGCACGTGGCGGCCGGCCCGGGTGCGTCGCAGCGGGTCGTATGCCGTCGAACTACCCCCCTCGTGGGCCGCCGACCGCCTCGGCGGCGGCCGGGGGTTGACCCCCGAGGGCGACGACGAGATCTGCGGGGCGCTGCTGGTCGCGTTCGCCGGCCACGACACGTCCATCGCGGATGCCGTTCTCCCCCAGCTCGATCGCACGACGGCGCTGTCTGCGTCATTGGTGCGCGCCGCGGCGCAGGGGTATGCCGTGCCCGCCCTCGTCGCGTATACCGATGCCCGCCTGTCGGGGAATCGCGCTGCCGCCGGGGCGGCCCGGCACGCGGTGGAAGACATCGGCCACACGTCCGGCCCGGCCCTGATCCGGGGCGTCGAAATCGCTATCGCCCACCGGCAGATCCACCAATCCCCTTCTCTGACAAAGGAGCCCGCCCGTGCCTGAATTGGTCGACGTCCGCACTGGTGCCTACTACGACTCCGTGACCCTGATGCAGGTCTCCAAGCGCATCGCGACCACGCCCGGGATCACGGCGGCGCAGGTGGCGATGGGGACCGAACTCAACCTCGAGGTGCTCGCCGGGATGGGGTTCACGTTGCCCGACGGGATCGGCGTCAACGACGTCGTCGTGGCGCTGCAGGGCGAGTCGCAGGAGGCACTGGATTCCGGTGTGGCAGCGGTGGATTCGGCGTTGGCCGAGTTGAAGGCAGCGTCCCGCTCGGCGAGCACCGGCTTCGGCGCGGCGCCCGAACCCGTGACCCTTGGCGGCGCGATCGCCGCGGGTGATGCCGACCTCGCCTTGATCTCCGTGCCCGGTGAGCACGCGAGCGCCGAGGCCCTCGATGCGATCGAGGTCGGGGTCAGCGTCATGATCTTCAGCGACAACGTCGCCGTCGAGGACGAGGTCGCGCTCAAGGACGCGGCAGCGGCGCGAGGTGTTCTGGTCATGGGTCCCGACTGCGGGACCGCGGTCGTCAGTGGGGTGGCGCTCGGCTTCGCGAACGTGGTCGCTCCTGGACCGGTCGGCATCGTCGCGGCCTCCGGAACCGGTGCGCAACAAGTGATCTGCCTGCTCGACGCCGCCGGGGTCGGCGTCTCGCATGTGCTCGGTGTCGGTGGGCGGGATCTGACGTCGGAGGTCGCCGGGCGGTCGACGAAGCAGGCCCTCGCGATGCTCGCCGCCGACGAGGGCACCGAATCGATCCTCGTCGTCTCGAAGCCGCCGGCCGAGGAGGTGCTCGCCGATCTCGAGTCGTATGCCGCCGGTCTCGGCCACCCGGTGCGCTGGGCGATCCTCGGCGCAGGGCGGCCCGACCTGACGGCATCGGTGGAATCGGCCCTGTCCGCCTCGGGTGTGGAGGTGCCGGCTTGGCCGACGTGGGGTTCGGCGGAAGGCGTTGTGCCGGGCGGGGTTTCGGGTGGGGGTTCGCTGCGCGGTCTCTTCTGCGGAGGCACGCTCGCCGATGAGGCGATGCTGATCGCCGGCGAGGCCCTCGGTCCCATCCGCTCCAATATCCCCCTCTCGCCCGAACTCGCGTTGGGCTCCGACATGGCGGCCGACGGCGGCCACGTCGTCATCGATTTCGGCGACGACGGCCTGACACAGGGGCGCGCCCATCCGATGATCGATCCGGCGCTGCGCCACGAGCGCATTCTGGCCGAGGGATCCGACCCGACGTGCGGCGTGCTCCTGCTCGACCTCGTGCTCGGCTATGGCGCCCACCCGGACCCGGCCGGCGAGTTGGCCGAGGCGATCCGCGCGGCCCGGGCGACAGCCGCCGACGGTGGGCGCGAGCTGCCGGTCATCGTGAGTCTCGTTGGCACCCAAGGCGACCCGCAGGGCTTGGAGCGCTGCGCGAGCGCGCTCGCGGAAGCCGGCGCCACGGCATACCTCTCCAACGCGGAGGCGACCCGCGCCGCCGTTGCCTACCTGACCGGCACCTCCACCCCCCGTCGAGATGTCGATTCGATCCCGTCGAGAAGTCAATTCGACCCCGTCGAGCCAGCAACTGCCGCGGGGACCGGCGAGCGGCCGGGCGCCGGCCTAGCTGTGGCTCTGCCGCGCGAACCCGTGGTCGCGACGGTCGGCGTCGGCCTGTTCAGCGAGGCGCTGGCCGACCAGGCGGTGACGGTGACGGAGGCGCGCTGGCAGCCGCCGCTCGCCGGCTCGGACACGGCGGCCCTGCGCTCGGTGTTGCTCGACCAGCGCCGCGAGGCCGCCAACAAGCTTGCCTTCGACCGGATGACCGCCGCCGGCGCGGACTTCGTCGATGTGCGACCGGCGTCGGAGGCGGTCGGGCTGGATAAGGGCACCTTCCTCCACGCGGGGCCGCCGCTGGATTGGGAGCGCGCGAGCGGGCCGATGAAGGGTGCGCTGATCGGGGCGATGCTCTTCGAGGGCATGGCCGACACTTTCGAGGAGGCCGAGGCGAAACTCGCTGCGGGAGAGGGCATCACACTCGAACCGTGCCACCACCGCGATGCGGTGGGTCCGATGGCCGGTGTCGTCAGCCCGAGCATGTGGATGTACGAACTGCACGACCCGGTCCACGACAACCGCTCGTGGTGCTCGCTCAACGAGGGCCTGGGCAAGGTGCTGCGCTACGGCGCCTACGGTCCCGAGGTCATCGAGCGACTGCAGTGGATGAACTCGGTCCTCGGGCCGCTGCTGCAGCAGGCCATCCGCAAGGCCGAGCGGATCGACATCAAGGCGATCGTCGCACAGATGCTGCAGATGGGCGACGAGGGCCACAACCGCAACCGCGCCGGGTCCCTGATGCTGCTGCGGGAGTTGCTGCCGAACCTCATCACCGCGGACGGCTCACCGTCGGATATCGCTGAGGCGGTGCGCTTCTCGGGCGCGAACGAGCACTTCTTCCTCAACCTCGGCATGCCGGCGTGCAAGCTCGCGACCCTCGCGGCCCACGGCATACCCGGCTCCTCCATCGTGACGACGATGGCGCGCAACGGCACCGACTTCGGCATCCGCGTCTCCGGGACCGGCGAGCAGTGGTTCACCGGCCCGGCGAACACGCCCGAGGGGCTCTTCCTCGGCTCGTACGGCCCGGAGGATGCCAACCCCGACATCGGTGACTCGGCGATCACCGAGACCGGCGGCATCGGCGGCGTCGCGATGGCGGCGGCCCCGGCGATCGTGAAGTTCGTCGGTGGCGACGTGCCGTTCGCTCTCCAGGCGACCCAGCGGATGTACGCCATCACTCAGGGCGAGCACCCGGCATACCAGATCCCGATCCTCGAATTCCGAGGCACCCCAACGGGAATCGACGTCACCAAGGTCGTGCGCACCGGCATCCTCCCGCAGATCAACACGGGTATGGCCGGCCGCGTCGCCGGCGTCGGCCAGGTCGGCGCCGGCCTGGTCAACCCGCCGGAGGAGTGCTTCACCGCCGCCCTGACGGCTCTCGCCGCCACGTCCTGAGTGCCCCCGAGACGATTCGAACGTCCGACACCCGCTTTAGGAGAGCGGTGCTCTATCCCCTGAGCTACGAGGGCGGGGGCCGGGGTATGCCGGCCGGGACAGTCTAGTTGGAGCCCCAGACCCCGGTCGAAAGTGCGCGACACGCCGTCATCGCTCACGCATTGCGGCGGGTCGCGCACTTTCGACGGGGTGAAGGGGCGTCAGAGGATGGCGAAAGCGCGGTCGACGAGTTCGGCGAAGGTCGCGGCATGCGAGCCGGAGAGGTGGGCGCGGACGGCGGCGCGGAAGGCGCCCAGAGCGGCATACGTCTCCACGGTGACAGCGAGCTCGTCATCGAGGGACAACGCACGCGCGGCTCGGGCCCGCTCGGTCAGGGCCTCGACGACGGCGCGGTCGGCGCGGGCGTAGACGCCCAGGACGCGCAGCCCGATGGCCGGCTCGCGCTGGGTCAGCTCCCGGCGCATATCCCACAGCTCCCGATCGAGTTCGAGGCCGGCGACGCGGTCGAGCGCCAGCGCATGCACCACCTCCCGCGGCGACTCGGTGTCCGGGCGGGACGCCACGAAGCGGCGCAGCCGGTCCACGTCGTCGTCGGGGTCGGCCCCGACGAGGGCGTCGTCCTTGGCCGGGAAGTAGTTGAAGAAGGTGCGCGGCGAGACCCCCGCGCGCTCGGCGATGGCATCGACCGTCAGCGCGTCCATACCGCTGTCCGAGGCCAGTTCCAGTGCGGCGCGGTGGATGGCCCGCCGGGTCTCGCGCTTCTTGCGTTCGCGCAGACCGCAGTTGGCGTCCTCGTCGACGAGGACCGGGTGGGCCGCCACGGAAGTCATGCACCCAATCATACTGCAGTAACTGCAACTTTGCAGACTCTGCAACTTTCGCCTACACTTGACCCGTGACCACGACTTCCAACCCGGCCGAGACCGAGTTCCATCTCGACGCCACCGGCCGGCGCATCTTCATCGGGCTCATGCTCGGCATGTTCGTCGCCTCGATCAGCCAGACCATCGTCGGCCCGGCGATGCCGTTGATCGTCGCCGAACTCGGCGGCATGGAGCACTACTCCTGGGTCGCGACCGCCGCCATGCTCGTCTCCGCGATCGTCGTGCCGGTGGTCGGCAAGTTCTCCGACCTCTACGGCCGCCGCGGTTTCTATATCGCCGGCCTGATCGTCTTCATGCTCGGCTCGCTCGTCAGCGGTCTCGCTCCGAACTTCTGGACCCTCGTCGCCGGCCGCGCCATCCAAGGCCTCGGCATGGGCACCGTGATGCCCTTGGCGCAGACCATCATCGGCGACATCATCCCTCCGCGCTTCCGCGGCAAGTATCAGGGCCTCATGGGCGCCGTCTTCGGCGTCACCTCCGTCGCCGGCCCGCTGGCGGGTGGCTGGATCACCGACAACCTCGGCTGGCGCTGGCTTTTCTGGTCCTCCATCCCCGTCGGCATCGCCGCCACCGCCGTCGTGGCGCGCTTCCTGCACCTGCCGCACCAGCGCCGGAACGCCAAGATCGACGCGCTCGGCATCGCCACGCTGGCTCCCGCGCTCGTCGCGATCCTGCTCGCCACCAGCTGGGGCGGCACGACCTACGCCTGGTCCTCCGCCGTCATCCTCGGACTGTATGCCGTGGGCGCCGTGCTGCTCGCTGCGTTCGTGTGGGCCGAATCCCGTGCCGCAGAACCGATCCTGCCGCTCCGCCTCTTCAAGAACTCGATCTTCACACTGTCCAATGTCGCCGCCTTCGGCGTCGCCATGGTCATGTTCGGCGCGATCATCTACATCCCCGTGTTCGCCCAAGGCGTCATCGGCGTCAACGCCACCAACTCCGGCCTGATCCTGCTGCCGCTGATGGCGGGCCTGATCATCTTCGGCATCGTCGCGGGCCAGATCATCACCAAGACCGGCCGCTACAAGGCCGTCATGCTGGCCGGCGTCGCCACGCTCGCCGCAGGAGTCTGGCTGCTCACGCGCCTGACCCACGAGGCCACGTCAGGTCAGCTGACGCTGGCGATGGTTGTGCTGGGCGTCGGCCTGGGTCTGTGCATGCAGCAATACACCCTGCTCGTCCAGAACGCAGCGGACTTCACGGACATGGGCGTCGCCACCGCCTCCACCCAGTTCTTCCGCAATGTCGGGTCCACGGTCGGCATCGCGATCTTCGGCACCGTGATGACCACGGGCCTGCACGACGCGATCCTGCGCCACCTGTCCCCCGCCGCGGCGCGTGCCGCCGAGGCCTCTGGTCAGGAGATCGGAGCCGGATCGGTTCTCGATCCGAGCGTCATGGCCCAGCTGCCCGCACCCGTGGCCGAGGCCGTGCGGATGGGGCTCGCCGAGCGCTTGCACGAGGTCTTCGTCCTCGGGCTGCCCATCCTCGCCGCGGTGTTCGTCGCGACCGCGCTGATCAAGTCGGTCTCGCTGCGCACCACCAACCACCCGTCCGGCAACGAGGAGGCGCAGCACGAACTCCTCGACTCGATGGCCACCCTCTCCCCCGAGTCCATCCAGGACGAGGAAGAGGAGCGCTTCGCCCACACCCGGCGCTGACCGGCATCCGACTCGGCGCGACAGCTGGACCTCTCGGGGGGCCCGCTGTCGTCGTTCAGCGGCGCGGATTGTCCCGGTCGTAGCGGCGGGCCTGCAGCGCCCCGTTGACCATTGCCATCGTCCCGATCCCCATGATGGCCAGCACCGAGATCGCCACCGGCTTGTCGTCCCACGAGGCGATCACGATCGCCGTGCCGAGCCCCAGCAGGATCAGGGCCACGAGCAGGACGATCACGGTTCCGGACGCAATCCGCATGCGCAGCAGGCTACGCCGGACATTCGGAATACGAGGAACCCGGGGCCGCGCTGAGCATGGCGGACGGGCGGGAGCATCGCTCCTCGTATTCCGGCTGTATGCGGCGAGAGTGGCGGGCCTGCTGTTGCTGGCAATGATGGCGTCATGCGTACTTTATGAGCATGGCCAGGGTGAACGCGGCAGGTGGCCGCCGAGCGTGCCGGCCGTGGTGCTCGCCGAGGCGTTGACCGGCGATCGAGGCCCAGCGCTTCTACGAGCGCCTCGGACTCGACCCCACCCACCTCGGATTCAAGCTGACCATCCCGCCCGGATAGCCTGCCCGTCATGAGTGCGATCGAGGGAGTCAGCCAGATCTTCGATGCCGACCGGTGGGACGGCATACCCGGCTTCGAGGACCTGACCGACCTGACCTATCACCGAGCCAAGGAGCACGGCACCGTCCGGATCGCGTTCGACCGCCCCGATGTCCTCAACGCCTTTCGGCCGCATACGGTCGACGAACTGCTGCGGGTGCTGGAGCACGCTCGCACCTCCGCCGACGTCGGCTGCGTCCTGCTCACCGGCAACGGGCCGAGCGAGAAGAACGGCAAGTGGGCCTTCTGCACCGGCGGCGACCAGCGCATCCGCGGGCGCTCGGGCTACCAGTACGAGACCGAGCACGAGTCGACCGCGACCGGCCAGGCCGCCCCCAATCCCATCGACCAGGCGCGCCTGGGCCGCCTGCACATCCTCGAGTGCCAGCGGCTGATCCGCTTCATGCCCAAGGTCGTCATCTCCCTCGTCAACGGCTGGGCGGCCGGCGGTGGCCACTCGCTGCACGTCGTCTCCGACCTCACCCTCGCCAGCATCGAGCACGGCCGCTTCAAGCAGACCGACGCGGACGTCGGCTCGTTCGACGGCGGTTTCGGTTCGGCATATCTCGCCCGGCAGGTCGGCCAGAAGTTCGCCCGCGAGATCTTCTTCCTCGGCCAGGAGTATTCCGCCGAGGACGGCGTGCGCATGGGGACGGTGAATCGTGCTGTGCCGCATGCAGAATTGGAGGCCACCGGGCTGGAGTGGGGGCGGCTGATCAACGGCAAGTCGCCCACGGCGCAGCGGATGCTGAAGTACTCCTTCAACCTCATCGACGACGGCCTCGTAGGCCAGCAGCTCTTCGCCGGCGAGACCACGCGCCTGGCCTATATGACCGACGAAGCCCAGGAGGGCCGCGACCAGTTCCTCGAGAAGCGCGACCCCGACTGGTCGCCCTACCCCTGGTACTACTGACCGGAACGCTAGGAATGCACGACGTAGTGCAGGATCACGTCGTGGGTGTGCTTGGCCTTCTCCGAGCCACGCAACAGCACCTCGTAGGTCCCGTGTGAGGTGTGGATCGCGACCGTCGTCTCCTCGGTGAACCGGCCGAAGACGGACGCATTGGACGCATACGACACGGCCGTGATCTTGTTGTAGGGCACGGACGTCACCGCCACTCTCCCGCCGACGAAGCTGTTGTCCTGCAAGATGACTCGCCGGTCGGTCAGCCCGATGAACCCGGTGCCGACCTCTTTGCCGTCGTAGACGGCGAAGACGGTCTCGTCGGGCAGCAGTGAGTTCTGGACGATCTGCAGCTGGTCCTTCTTGTCGTAATAGATCTCGTCCGCCATCGCTGGTGCCCTTCCGTCGTATGCGGCACGCTCACCCCGCCGTGCAGCTGGCCGGGAGCGCTGTCGCCACCAAGCCTGCCACGCGACATACCGTGGGGCCATGGGACGGATCGAGATCGTCGAGGGCGATATCACCAAGGAAAAGGTCGATGTCATCGTCAACGCCGCCAACTCCTCGCTGCTCGGCGGCGGCGGCGTCGACGGCGCCATCCACCGAGCCGCCGGGCCAGGGCTGCTGGAGGAGTGCATGGACCTGCGCTCCAGCACCCTCCCAGACGGTCTGCCGCCCGGGGACGCCATCGCCACCCGGGCCTACAACCTCAAGAAGGTCAAGTGGATCGTCCACACCGTGGGTCCGAATCGCCATGCGGGAGAAACGGATCCGGAGGTCCTGCGCCGCTGCTTCGCCAACAGCCTCAGCCTCGCGCGCGGGCTGCGTTCGCACAGCATCGCCATCCCGGCCATCGGCGCCGGGGTCTACGGGTGGGACCACCTCGAGGTGGCCCGCATTGCGATGGCGGAGGCCGATATGGAGAAGCACAAGCGCGGCGGCATCGAGAAGATCCGCTTCGTCCTCTTCAGCCATGACGCGAAGGAGACCTGGATCGACGCGCGGATGGAAATGCCCGACTGAGCCGGGCGGCATACCGTTGGCGCTGCGAGCGTTCGGGCGGCGGCGCGGCGTCCTGGACCCAGGCCGCCGGGCAGAGCGCGACGGGCTGGATCACCGGCAGATCGGACTCCTCCCGGCGGCTGGTGGGCAGCGGGTATGCCGCCCGGGATGGGGTCTCGTGGGATGTGGACATCGCCGGTCCTTCCATCAGCAGTGCGCCGAGGCAGTCGATCGCCCCAAGCCAACCTGTGAGCCACCACCCCCGGCGCCCATCCTGCCCGGAGCATGACGAAGCGGGCGAGAGGTGCGAGATCCGCACCTCTCGCCCGCTGCGGGACGACTGAGTCTTAGGGGCGGCCGTAGGTGGCCGAGGAGGACCAGATCGCGCGCAGGCCCGAGGACAGGCCGGTGCGCGGGCTGTCGTACATCATTCCGTTGCCGGCATAGATGCCCACGTGGTAGGCCGGGTAGCCGAAGAAGACCAGGTCACCGGGCTGCGGGTTGCTCACCGGGGTGGCCGCGGCCTGCTGGCCCGCGGCCGTGCGGGGCAGGGAGATGCCGACCTTGGCGAAGATGTAACTGGTGAACCCGGAGCAGTCGAAGCCGGCCGGGGTGGATCCGCCGTAGACGTAGGGAATGCCGGACAGCGACGCGGCGATCGCGAGGACACCGCCGTTGGCCGGCACCTGCGGGGTGGTCGGGGTGCTCGGGGTGCTCGACGCCGAATTGCTCGAGCTGTTCGACGGGGTCGAGGTGCGCGTGGTGGACCGGCTCGCGGGGGCGGTCTCGGTGCGCGCGGCGACTGCGGCGGTGGCCGACGTCGTGGTCGCGACCGGGGCGGGCTTCGGCTTGGGCTTCGGCTTGGCGACCGCCTTGACGCCGAGCACGCCGTAGCTCGTCTTCACGGGCGCGGCGGCGCTGGGCGCGGTCAGGGCGGGAGCGGCCGCCTTGACGGCCGGCGCCTTGTGCACGGGGGTGGTGACAGCGGGAGCGGGGACCGCGTCGGCGGAGACGGCGAAGGCGGTGATCATGCCGCCGGTCGCAGCGAGGACGGCGCTGGTGCGACGGAGGCCGTCGCGACGACGACGGCGAGCGCGGTGGCGCCCGGGAGCGTGCTGGGACACAGGTGACCTCTCGACGCCTACGAGGTGAGCTGTCGGGTTCGGGCGAGAGATTGCTGCCCGGCCGGTGATCACACGGATCCGCCGGCTTCACCCCAAGGACCCCGACCGGAGTCGGTGCCCGCAAGTGGGTCCCCCGCTCCTACCAAGCGGTGTTCGAGTGTTCAGTCAGATCCGGGGGTAGGACTCGGCGATCCGGGCGACTGGCGCCTCCCGCCTGAGAGGCACGGGACCGACCGTACACATCCGACACGAAAATGTCACATTCAGGTCACGGCGCGGCGCCATTCGTGAGACGAGCGGGCGGTGTGGTGTCAGGTGAGCGCGACGAAGACGTGGTCGGAGATCTCGGGCGGTAGCGAGACCCCGTCGGCAGGCGGTCGCCCGGCCCCCACTGCGATCACGCGGCCGTCCGCGGCATGCACCTCGGCGGCCTCCCCGGGGATGACCCCGGAATCGGTGAGCAGGTTGAGCGCCTCGTGATCGACCTGGACCGGCTCGCCGATCCGCCGGACGGTCACCCGGGTCGGGTTGGGACCGGCGACGGAGGTCAGCGTCTGCAGCCCGTCGCGAAAGCCCTCCCGCACCGAGGTCGCGCCGAGTTCGTCCAGCCCCGGGATCGGGTTGCCGAAAGGTGAGGTGTGATCGCCTCGCAGCAACTCGACGATCCGCCGCTCGACGCGCTCGGACATCACGTGCTCCCAGCGGCAGGCCTCGTCGTGGACGTACTCCCACTCCAGGCCGATGATGTCCACCAGCAACCGCTCGGCGAGCCGGTGCTTGCGCATGACGCGGGTGGCCCGCTCGCGCCCGGTCGCCGTGAACTCCAGGTGCCGGTCACCGGCGAGGGACACCAGGCCGTCGCGTTCCATCCGGGCGATCGTCTGCGACACGGTCGGCCCGGAGTGGCCGAGGCGCTCGGCGATGCGGGCACGCAGCGGCGGGATGCCCTCTTCTTCCAGTTCGAAGATCGTCTTGAGGTACATCTCCGTGGTGTCGATCAGGTCACTCACGCGGGCATCCTCTCATCTGCCCGGCGCCGCCGGTCCACGGGACCGACCCAGCGCCACAGCCACCCGGCCGCCAGCACCCCACCCACGCCCAGGATCACGCGCTCGCGAGCCCGGCCAGCGCGGCCAGACCACTGACCGTCAACGGGCCGCCGGACATGCCGATGTCAGCGAACAGGCGCCAGCCACCGAGATACTTCGCTCGGTGCAGCCGCGGTGCGATGTCGGCGCCGAGTGTCATGACGATGCCCGAGCCGAGGCCGTTGCCGACCGCCATGACGACGGTCGCGGCGAGCAACTCGCCGAACGACCCGGTCACGGGGATCAGCATCAGCACGAGCCCCAGCAGCACCGCCGTCGGGACGGCGACCCACACCCGCCCGCGCCGATCCATCACCCACCCGGCCGGATAGCAGATCGCGATCTCGACGAGCGCCCCGAGGGCGACGAGCAGCGAGAGCTGCGCCGCCGGCAGGCCGATGTGGTCGGCCCACGGGGGCAGCACGCTCAGCCGTATGCCGCGCAGCGCCGAGATCGCGCTCGCGCCCAGGCCCAGCGTGAGGAGCGCACGCCGGGTGCGTGCCGAGCACGTCGAGCACCGAGGCGGGGTCCTCGCGCGCCTCATCCCGCGCGTCGGCGCCCAGGTCGGGCACCCGCAGCACCAGAGCGAAGGCGAGCGGCGACATCGCGGCGCTGAAGAGGAATGCCGACCGCAGCCGGAAGGGTGGCCCGTCCTGCGGCTGCGCCGGGCCGGTAAGCGTCGTCACGGCTGGCGGCGGCTCACCGACCACGCGGCGGCGTGGTCCATCGATCCGGATCCGGTGCGGGAGAAGACGATCCGGTCGTGCAGCCGCGACGGCCGGCCGGCCCAGAACTCGACCTCGTCAGGCACGATCCGATATCCACCCCATCCGTCCGGCACGGGCACATCGCCGGGGGAACCGGTGTCGGGATACTGCGCGGCGAGCGCGGCATACCGCTGTTCGAGCTCGGCGCGAGAGGCGATGGGCGCCGACTGCTCTGACGCCAACGCGCAGATGCGCGACCCCCACGGTCGCGAGGCGAAATAGTCACGGATCAGTTCGTCGGGCAGCACCTCGGCCCGGCCCCGGAAGCGGATGGCCCGGAACATCGCAGGCCAGGTCAGACTGGCAGCGACCCCGTCGTTGGCGGCCAGCTGCTGCCCCTTCGCCGAGTTCAGGTTGGTGACGAAACCGGGACCCTCGGGCGCGAAGAAGCGCATCAAGACCACCCGCACGTCGGGCCGGCCCGACGGGTCGACGGTCGCGACGGCCATCGACGTCGGCTCGGGGACGTCGTCACCCGTCTCGGCCCGGGCGACGGCCTCCTCGATCCACAGCTGGGCCTGTCGATAGGGCGTGGGCGCGAGCTGGTCCTCGGCCAGGCCATCGCCGGGATAGTCGCGGCGCGGAGCGAGTGGGGTGGTCATGCGGGCAGGTTATGCCCGCCCACCGACAGCGGAGGTGTCGGAGTTGTCCGCTCCCTGCCTTAAGGTGATCGCTTGAACGAAACGGATCAGGCGAAGGGGCAATCCTCCAATGAGTGACAGCGAAGTCAAGCACGGCCTCGAAGGGGTCGTCGCATTCGAATCGTCGATCGCAGAACCCGACAAGGAAGGCGGCGCGCTGCGCTATCGCGGCGTCGACCTCAAGGAACTCGTCGGTCGCGTCAGCTTCGGCCAGGTATGGGGCCTGCTCGTCGACAACGAGATGGACCCGGGCCTGCCGCCCGCCGAGCCGTTCCCGCTGCCCGTGCACACCGGCGACATCCGCGTCGACGCCCAGTCCGCGCTCGCGCAGCTGGCCCCGGTGTGGGGTTTCAAGCCGCTGCTGGACATCTCTCCGGAGGAGGCCCGCGAAAACCTCGCCCGCGCCTCGGTGATGACCTTGTCCTTCATCGCCCAGTCCGCGCACGGCCAGGCCACGCCGATGGTTCCGCAGAGCCGGGTCGACGAGGGCAAGACGATCGTCGAGCGCTTCATGATCCGCTGGCGCGGCGAGCCGGACCCGGCACATGTCGAGGCCATCGACGCCTACTTCATCTCGGCGGCCGAACACGGCATGAACGCCTCGACCTTCACCGCCCGCGTCATCGCCTCCACCGGCGCTGACGTGGCCGCCTGCCTCTCCGGAGCCATCGGCGCCCTGTCCGGCCCGCTGCACGGCGGGGCTCCCTCGCGCGCCCAGCACATGATCGAGGGCGTGGAGCAGATGGGCGATGCCGACAAGTACGTCGCCGACACCCTCGCGCGGGGCGAGCGGCTGATGGGCTTCGGGCACCGGGTCTACCGGGCCTACGACCCGCGCGCCGAGGTGCTCCGCGACACCTGCAAGCGCCTGGGCGCCCCGCGGTATGAGGTGGCTCTGGAACTCGAGCGGGCCGCCATCGCGGCGCTCGCCGAGCGCTACCCCGAGCGCAAGATGGAGACCAATGTCGACTATTGGGCGGCCGTGCTGCTCGACTTCGCCGACGTGCCCGGCGAGATGATGACCCCCCTGTTCGTCTCCGCGCGCACCGCCGGCTGGGCCGCGCACATCCTCGAGCAGAAGAAGACCGGTCGCCTGATCCGGCCGAGCGCGAAGTATGTCGGCGAGGGTCCCCGCCCGTTGTCGTCGGTCAAGGGCTATGTCGGCCGCGACCACAACGATCTGCCCATCCACGCCCTGGTGCCCGATCCGAGAGTGTGATCGCCGGCGTGTGATCGCCCCGATGCTGGACACTCCGCGTTCACGCGGGGTGTCTTTGCTTGTATGGAGTTCGTGACCACGACTGCCCTCACCGATCTGCGCCTGCCCGATGATCTGCTCCCCGCCGACGGCCGATTCGGCTGCGGCCCGTCCAAGGTCCGCCCCGAGCAGGTGGCGGCCCTGTCCGCCATCGGCGCCTCGGTCCTCGGGACCTCGCACCGGCAGGCTCCGGTCAAGAACCTCGTCAAGGCCGTCCGCGAGGGCCTGACCACACTCTTCGAGCTTCCCGAGGGGTATGAGGTCGTCCTCGGCAACGGCGGATCGACCGCGTTCTGGGATATCGCCGCATTCGGCCTGGTTCGCGAGCGTGCCCAGCACCTCGCCTTCGGCGAGTTCTCCGCGAAGTTCGGCTCGGTCACCTCGAAGGCCCCGTTCCTCGGCGAGTCGACCATCATCAAGGCCGAGCCGGGTTCTCTCGCAACGCCTTCGGCCGAGGCCGGCATCGATGTCTATGCGTGGCCGCACAACGAGACCTCGACCGGGGTGATGGCGCCGGTGCAGCGGGTCGAGGGTGCCGACGAGGGCGCGCTCGTGCTGATCGACGCCACCTCCGGCGCCGGCGGCCTGCCCGTCGATATCGCGCAGAGCGATGTCTACTACTTCGCCCCGCAGAAGTGTTTCGCCTCCGACGGCGGCCTGTGGCTCGCGCTCTTCTCCCCCGCCGCGCTGGCCCGAGTCGAGGAGATCACGGCGAGCGGCCGGTGGGTGCCGGACTTCTATTCGCTGCCGACCGCGATCGACAATTCGCGCAAGGACCAGACCTACAACACTCCCGCCGTCGCGACGCTGGCGATGATGGCCAGTCAGCTGGAGTGGATGAACGGCAACGGTGGGATGGAGTTCACGACCGGCCGCACTGCCGACTCCTCCTCGCGCCTCTACTCCTGGGCCGAGCAATCGGACGTCGCCACCCCCTTCGTCGCCGACCCCGCTGCCCGCTCGCAGGTCGTCGGCACCATCGATTTCGCGGACGAGATCGACGCCTCGGCGATCGCGAAGGTGTTGCGCGCCAACGGAATCGTCGACACCGAGCCCTACCGTAAACTCGGCCGCAACCAGCTGCGGATCGCGATGTTCCCCGCTGTCGACCCCGACGACATCACCCGCCTGACCGGCGCCATCGACTACGTCATCGAGCGGATGTAGCCGCTCGTGACCCGCGAGTAGGTAAGACACCTCGGCGGTTATAACCGCCCAACCGTCTTACCTACCGGCGGGTAGTCCGCGGCGCCTTTGCCGGTTACAGGAGAGCGGCGAGGACGACCCAGGCGAGCATGATCACCAGGACGCCGATGGTGGCATAGCGGCGGAAGCGCGGGGTCATCGCGCCGGCTCCGGGACGATGACGTCATTGCCGCTGAGGATGCGCAGGTGCGGCCGGGCGCCGCGAGTGAAGCTCACCCGGACATTCTCGTGCCGCCACAGATAGACCGCCACCGCGGCCAGCGTCAAGCCGATCGCGAGGGGGCCGATCCCGATCGTCCACCGGGCACCGAAGTGGTCGCCGATCCAGCCGATCAGCGGGCTACCGAACGGCGTGCCGCCCATGAAGATCGCCATATAGAGCGCCATCACCCGCCCGCGCATGGCGGGCGTCGTACGAAGTTGCACCATCGCATTGGCCGTCGTGAGCGCGCTCAGCGCTGCGAGACCGAGGGGGATCAGCGTGAGGGCGAACAGGCTGTATGTCGGCGCCAGCGCCGCCGCGGTCGCGCTCACCGTGAAGGCCACCAGGGCGATGAGGAGGTGACGCAGGCGTGGGTTGGCCCGGCGCGCGGACCACAGCGCGGCAGCGAGAGAGCCGACGGCCATGATGGAGCCGAGCAGCCCGAACTCGGTCGGCCCCTTGCCGAAGACCTTGGTCGCCATCAGCGCCATCGTGATCTGGAAGTTCATCCCGAACGTTCCGAGCACGAACACCAGCCCCATGACCAGCTTCAGGTCGGGGCGGCCGCGGACGTAGTCGAAGCCTTCGCGGATGGATCCGCGCCCTTTCGACAGCGGCGCCGGGGTGAGGGCGCGCGGATCGAGCGATGTCAGCGCCAGGAGCACGGCGCCGAAGGTGACGGCATTGAGGAGCAGGGCGATGCCGGTGCCCCAGGCGGCGATGATCACGCCCGCCACGGCGGGACCGATGAGGCGGCCGGCGTTGAACGAGGCGGAGTTGAGCGAGACGGCGTTGGCCAGGCGCTCGTTGGGCACCATCTCGGAGACGAATGCCTGCCGGGCCGGATTGTCGAAAGCCGTTGCCACGCCTTGCATGAGCGCGAGGATGTAGACGTGCCAGAGCTGGGCCACGCCGGTCACGGCGAGCAGGCCGGTGACGAGGGAGACCAGGCCCAGGCTGATCTGGGTGATCATGAGCAGCGTGCGCTTCGGGAAGTGGTCAACGACGGCACCGGCCCACGGCGCGAGCAGCAGGAAGGGCAGGAACTGCAGCCCGGTGACGATGCCGAGAGCACTCGCGGAGTGCTCGGTCAGCTCCGTCAGGACGAGCCAGTCCTGCGCGACGCGCGCCATCCACGTGCCCACATTGGAGACCAGCGCGCCGAAGAACCAGATGCGGTAGTTGCGCACCGACAACGAGGCGAAGGTGGGACTCATTCCGCAGCCAGCCGTTCGAGGATGATGCTGGCCTCGGCCAGCACCTCGCGCTCACGCGGGGTGAGGCCGGCGACGCGGGTGGCCATCCACGCGTTGCGCGAACGCAGCGTGTCCTTCAAGACAGCGCGGCCCGCGTCCGTGATGGCGACCCGAACGCACCGCTTGTCGTCGGCGTCGACCGAGCGGGCGGCATACCCGAGATCGACGAGACCACCGATCGTGCGCGTCATGCTCGGCGCGGAAACCTTCTCGAGGGCGGCGAGTTCACCGGGCATGCGTTCGCCCTTGCTCAGGTGCACGAGCACCGAGAAGTGGTGCGGCGCAATGGCGTCGCTGCTCTCGAACCGCACGCGGCGCGAGATGCGCATGCAGGCCAGCCGCAGCGTGGTCGCCAGATCGGTGATCTGAGTCGTCGAGGCAGCAGGCATGATACTTAGCCTAACTCATTAGTTCAGCTAAGTATTCCCACTCAACCACGACACGACGCCCAGCGGTTCATGACCGCCAGGCGTCGTGCTGGGCGACGAAGTAGGGATCAGCTGACGCCGAGGACCGACTTGACCGGGTCGATGGCGAAGTAGAGCAGGAAGAGCGCGGCGGTGATCCACATCAGCGGATGCACCTGCCTGGCCTTGCCCTTGATGATCTTGATCAGCACATAGAGCACGAAACCCGCCCCGATGCCGACGGCGATCGAATAGGTGAAGGGCATCAGGATGATCGTCAGGAAGGCCGGCAGGGCGATCTCGATGTCGTCCCAGTCGATGTCCTTGACCTGCTGCATCATCAGGAAGCCGACGACGACGAGCGCGGGGGTGGCGGCCTCATACGGCACCACCGAGACCAGCGGTGCGAGGAAGGTCGCGAGCAGGAACATCACGCCGGTGACCACCGACGCCAGACCGGTGCGGGCGCCCTCGCCGACACCGGAGGCCGATTCGATGTATGAGGTGTTGGACGAGACCGAGGCCGCGCCGCCGGCCATCGCGCCGACCGAGTCGACGAGCAGGATGGCCTCCGAGCGCGGCGGGACGCCCTCTTCGTCGTTGAGGCCGGCTTCGGCCCCGATGGCGACCATCGTGCCCATCGTGTCGAAGAAGTCGGCCAGCAACAGGGTGAAGATCAACAGCGCGGCGGAGACGAAGCCGATCGCCTGGAACGAGCCGAGCAGGTTGAAGTCGCCGAGGAGGGAGAAGTCCGGTGTCTGGGCGACGGAGTCCGGCAGCTTCGGCACGTTCAGGCCCCAGCCGGTCGGGTTCACGCGCTCGCCGGCGGCGTTGGTCTGCGCGCCGATCTTGCCGACGGCCTCGACGACGATCGCGAGCGCGGTGGCGGCGAGGATGCCGTAGAGGATGGCGCCGCGCACCTTGCGCACCAGCAGCGCGACCGTGATGAAGAGGCCGAGAACGAACACGAGCAGCGGCCAGCCGGCGAGGAATCCGCCGACGCCGAGTTCACCGAGGGGGCCGCCGGCGCTCTTGCGCACGAAACCGGCGTCGACGAACCCGATGATCGCGATGAACAACCCGATGCCCACCGAGATCGCGGTCTTCAGCTGTGGCGGCACCGCGTGGAAGACGGCCGTCCGGAAGCCGGTGAGCACGAGGACGGTGATGATGATGCCCTCGAGGACGACCAGACCCATCGCGTCGGCCCACGTCATCTCCGGCAGTTTCGCCACCCCGAACGTGACGAAAGCGTTGAGCCCCAAGCCCGTTGCCATCGCCAGCGGGAAGTTCGCGACGACCCCCATGAGGATCGTCATAACGCCTGCCACGAGGGCGGTCGTCGCCGCGACCATGGCGAGGTTCGGAGCAGACCCGCCGCCGAGGAAGGCGCCTGTCGAGTCTTCCTGGGTGCCGATGATGAGGGGGTTGAGGACGACGATGTAGGCCATCGTGAAGAAGGTCGCCAAGCCACCGCGGATCTCCCGCGAGAGCGTCGAACCGCGCGCGGTGATCTGGAAGAAGCGATCGAGGCCGGTGGCGTTGTCCTGGGGGGAGGTGCGGGTCGTTGCCCGCGAACTGTTCGCCATGACTGCCAACCCTATGTGCGCTGGACGAGTGCCCAGGACCACCGCGCCGTGAGGCCACGCAACGCCAATGTCCCCGCGACACCGGCGCGAGAATAAACTCATCCCCCGTGAGCACGCTGCGCCGGGACAACGGCATACCTGCCCCGAGGGCGCCGGAGCCGATCGGCTTCCGGATGGACCGGATCGTCCTGATCGGTATGGCGGTGTGGGCCGTCGGCCTGATCGTCACCCTCGTCGTGCCGACGTTGCACGAAGGCATCCGCTCGTGGTGGCCCTGGGCGTGCGTCGCCGGGATCGTCCTGGGCGCCATCGGCTACCTATACGTCCGCCGCGGCCGCGGCAACGCCGCCGACGCGCACACGCAGGAGCCGGCCAACCCCCAGCCCCAATACTGAGCTGAGATGCTCAGCTCGCTGCCTGGACCGCAGTGCGCCGCACGGAGGCCGGCTCGTCAAGCAGGCCCTTGGCCTTTGGATCCGGCGCTGTCTCCCAGATCTTATCGACAAGATCGGACGTGGGCCGGCCCTGCAGCGACTTGGCGAGCGCGCCGGGCCGAGCGATGTCCTCACCCTTGCCAATCGTCGCGGAATCATTAGGGACGATGGCTTGGCCGCCAATGGGTATCCAGGCGGGCGTGCCGGAGCCGGTGGGATGCAGCGTGGTGTAGGCCAGGGCAATCAGATAGTCGTGCCCCGGTTCCAGCCGCGGCGAGCCGGAGAAGCGCAGCTCCTTCCGCTCCGAGCCATGAAACACCCAGCCGCCCGCTCCCAGATCGAGAGACCGCGGGATGGCGAGATCGCTGCGTGACGGCTGGCGCCACATGACCTCCTTGACCGTAGCCGAAACATTGCGCCCGATAATGCCTTCATCCGCCTCGAGCTCATCCGCCGATGGAGGAATCTCGAATTCCCGCTCGACGTGAATGTTCACGATCGCATCGCTGTAGGTGACCCAGTCCTCTGCAGTTGAGCTCGGGAAAAATTCCTGGGCCTCGGCAGTGACGGCCCCGTGGCCCGAGCACCCGCCTAGCGTGAGCATTAGACATCCCGCGACAATTGCCTTTAGGTTCTTCATCACCATTCACCGTTGATGTTGTAAATCGAGGTGCTACTGAGCCAGTTCACAGTGGAGTTGTGCGGAGTGACCATACAGCCGTTGACACTCGTACTGGTATTGCTTGTGAACGGATAGGAGTCGTTGCCATGGAGGAGCCCGACTGCGTGACCCGCTTCATGGCAGATCAGCGCGCGATCGGGGAAGAAGACATTGGGGTCGTGCTTGAATCGAACATACTGTTGATCACATCGGTAGCCGTCCAGCGCGTCGTCACACCAGGTAAATCCTATGGTAGAACCCTCAAAGCCAACTGAGCTCTTCTGGAAGATAATGTCCGTAATTCCTGTACCTGTGTAGGTAGGATTTGACGTGCGGGTGACAACAAGGTGAGTCGGGTCGAACTGTTCCGTCATCGTTTTGACAACTCGCCGCGTGCCCAGTTGCGTTGAGTCCCCAATGTCAACGCTACTCTGAATGTAATAGACCAGTCCGGCACTGTCTGTTTGACACGGGAAATTGTCACCGCCTGGATCTTGGTCAAAGCAAGGGATGTCCAGCGTCACGTGCGGGAACAGATTGTCCACCGGGGCCGAAAGCTCCTCGGCCTCAGCAGCCCGGTATGGAACCCACGCAGTGAGGACCACGGCGGAGACCAGACCCAGTGCCTTTCGTTTGCCTCGACGATCCATCTCATGAGGCTAGCCGGATCACACACACACACAAGAACTCAGCTGGTTTGAGTGAGAACTGTTACCAACACGCCGGCGCCACCTGAGCTGAGGTGCTGGCCTGGAGGACCCCCGAGCAGAACCCTCAAGCAAGGTCGAGGCGGTACTCGTCGACGATCGGGGCGGGCACCTTCTCCGGGTCGGGCCGGTCCATGTCGACCTCGCTGTGGGCACCACAGCCGTGATCGATGCTGACCACGGTGCCGTCGGACGGGGACCACTCGCCGGCGCAGATGCCGAACATCGAGCGCAGCGCCCCCGCGATCGGGACGAAGAAGCCGCACGTCGCACAGGGAGCCGGCGCCTTCAGGGCGAGCGCGGCACCAGGCCCGTTCTCCCCCTCATACCAGCGCGCCGCGGCGGCTTCCCGCCCCTCGGCGGACAGCACGCGCGCCCGCCCGAGACCGAGTTCCCAGAAGGCAGTGCGGTCGACGTCCTCGTCACCGGTCGCCTCGAAGCCCTGCACGAGCATCGGATCGTCGGCGACATAGGGGGTGACATCGCCCGGGCCGATATCGCCCGGGGCCAGCCGGTCGGCATACGGCAACCACTCGGGAGCCAGGAGCGCGTCGGCCCCCGGCAGCAAGGTCACCTCACACACGGTGACCGTCTTGCTGCGCGGAGCGCGGGCGACCGACACCGTCCAGACCCAGCCCGGATAGGCCGACGCGAGGCAGGCGAAGGAGTGGGTCGCCAGGCGCTCGCCACTCATGACGGCGCCGAGATGATCGCCCACGGTGCCCGGTTCGGCGCTCTCGTTCAGTTCGGCCAGCGCGATGTCGACAGCCGCAAGCAGGGCCGAGTCGGACTTCACGGCCGCCGCCATCACGACTCCAGGTTGTCCGCGACGCCGCGCAGCGCGTGCGACACCACGGTCGCGAACTTCTTGTCGGGATAGTGTCCGCGGCGCAGCCCCTCGGACACCTTGTCGAGCAACTGCATGACGTCCTCGACGATCACGACCATGTCCTCGGTGGGTTTACGGTCGCGCTCGCGGCGGTTGGCCTGCACGCTCGGCGGCGCGTCGAGGATGTGCACGCCCATCGCCTGCACGCCGCGCCGCCCCTGGGCGACGCCGTACTCGATCCGCGTCCCGTTCTTGATCGTGGTCGTGCCCGCGGGCAGCGCGTTGGCGTGGAGGAAGACGTCCTCGCCCTCGTCGGCGTCGATGAAGCCGAAGCCCTTCTCGGCGTCATACCACTTGACCTTGCCAGTCGGCACCGTGCACCTCGTTACTCATTAAGCGTTCGAAACGGGCACGCGCCAGCGCACCCGATGGCCCCAAGGCTAACGCGTCTCCCGCCCGCGCCCTAGTCGATATCCCCCCGGACCTCAGCGCAGCCGCATCGCCCGGAACTATCCGGGGCTGTTTCGGGGTTTCACCGATAGCACGTCACCATTTTCGCGACAGGCTGGAACCATGCGCCGCACGCTCCCTCCCCGCACCGGGCTGCAACCCCTCCCGCCCCGCGGCATGCCCCGCTCGCGCGTCCAGGACGCCCCCGCGCCGGACGCCTACCGGCGGCCGGGTCACCACGTTCGCTCCGCACCTGGCCGGCCGGTGTATGCCGGGCCGGTCACCACCGGTGATCCCTACGGGTCTTCACGGTATGCCGCCGCTCGCCCCACCGTGAACGGCTCGGCGATCGCGCTGGTCGTGCTGTCGTCGTTGTGCCTCTTCCCGCTGTTCATGCTCACCCAGGTGCCCGCCCTCGTCTTCGGCGTGCGTGCCCTCGCCGCGCAGAGCGATCCGCAGCGTTCTGCCCGGCTGGCCCGCCACGGCTGGTGGGCTTTCGCCCTCGGGCTCGCGGCCTTGGTCGCGCTCTTCCTCATCGCCGCCGCGGCCCTGGTCGGCGTGCTCGCCGCCGCCGTCGGCTGACGTCCGAGAGCTGCCGACGGGCCCCCTCCCGAAAAGTCGGCGTCCCGAGGTATCACGAAACCCCGCGTCGGCCTCCTAGCAGCAGGCCCCGGCATACAGCCGGTTCGATCTGGGAGGAAGACCAGGCGGGTTCACCGCACGTCACCGCACTCGACGTGGTCGCCGGATGGGAAGCGCATCGCCTTCTCCGGGGCGACCTCGTCCTCGTTCACCACCCGCTCGCTCTACGCGGTCACCCTGGCCACCCGCTCCATCCGGAAGCTGACGAGCGCCAACGACGGGTGCGCCTTCGACCCGACCTGGGCCAAGACCGGGCGGCATGTCGTCTACAGCGACCAGTGCGCGGCCGGCGGCTACGCCGTCAAGAAGATCGACACCGAGACCGGGGCCGTGACCACCGTGATCCCTGCCTCCGGCGTCACCGGGAACGGTTACCACCTCGTCTACGACGGGAGGCGCCCCGATGTCAGCCCCGACGGGTCGAAGGTGCTGTCGGCGTGGGCGGACTACGCCACCCATGACGCCGGGCTGGCGACGACCAACCTGTCCGGTGGGTCGCTGCGGATCATTGCCGACGGCGTGCTCGGAAGGGTGGTCCGGCGATCCCGTCTTCTCACCCGACGGCAAGCAAGCCATCTCCGGGTACGGCTGGGAAAACTCCCAGATCGAGAGCTTCTGCGTGACGACCGGCTGCCTCAACCTCTTCTATTACGACGTGCCGGACGACAGTCAGTGGGTCACCTCGCTCGACTGGCAACCGCTGCCCTAGGAACCCACCGGGCCTCGACAGCCATCGACAGTGGGGACGGCATACAGGAAACTCCCAGGGTTGGCGCCCACGCTGGGAGGTATGACCATCGCGGAACCCGAAGCCAGGCTGCTGATCGTCGAGGACGAGCCGAACATCCGCGAACTGCTGGCCACCTCACTGCAGTTCGCCGGCTTCGAGGTCGTCACCGCGGGGGACGGGCACGAGGCCATCACGGCGGCCGCCCACCACGACCCCGATCTCGTCGTCCTCGACGTGATGCTGCCCGACATGGACGGCTTCGAGGTCACCCGCAAGCTGCGCGAGCGCGGCAAGCGGGCACCCATCGTCTTCGTCACGGCCCGTGACTCGGTCGATGACAAGATCAAGGGCCTGACCGTCGGCGGCGACGACTATGTCACCAAACCGTTCAGCCTCGAGGAGGTCATCGCCCGCATCCGCGCGGTGCTGCGCCGCACCAAGGGCGAGATCGACGACTCGGCCATGCTGCGCTTCGAGGATCTCGAGCTCGACGAGGACAGCCACGACGTGCGGCGCGCCGGACGGCCCATCGAGACCTCCCCCACAGAGTTCAAGCTGCTCCGTTACCTGATGCTCAACCCCAACCGGGTGTTGTCCAAGGCGCAGATCCTCGATCACGTGTGGGACTACGACTTCCGGGGCGAGTCGGGGATCGTCGAGTCCTATATCTCCTACTTGCGGCGCAAGATCGACACCGAGGGTCTGCCGCCGCTGATCCACACCAAGCGCGGGGTCGGCTACGTCCTGCGCAAGCCCCCCGCGTGACCACGCTCGCCGCCCGCCTGCACCGCCTTCCGTTGCGGTGGCGGCTGATCGCCATCCTGCTCACTCTGCTGCTCGCTGCGCTGACCCTGACGTCGGCGGCGACCGCGTTCTTGATGAAGCGCGAGCTCATCTCCCGCGTCGACGACAACCTCCGCAAGAGTTCCGCGTCGATCGCCAACCGGGCGGTCGATGTCCTCCAGGGCACCACCGACCGGATGCCGACCGGATACGCAGTCGTGATCATCCCGACGGACGGCAGCCGGCCCACGGCCATCCCGGCGACCGATGTCGACGCCTACCCGGCGATCTCCGACCTGTCGCTGGAGGACTCGCGCGTCGTCACGGGCACCCCCTTCACGCTCGGCACGGACGGCTCGACCCTGCAGTGGCGGGCCGTGGCCAAGGCGTCGCAGGGCGGCGACGCCATCGCGGTGGTCGCGCAGCCGCTCGCGGACATCCACAAGACCGTATGGCGCCTGGTCCAGATGGCCGTACTCATCGGATTGCTGACGATCGCCGTGTCGGCCGTGCTCGCCTGGTTCGCCGTCGCCCGCGCCTTCCGCCCGCTGACCAAGATCGAGGACACGGCCGCGGCCATCGCGGCCGGCGACCTGTCGCAGCGGGCGCCCGAGAGCGATGCGCCGCATGAAGTCGCTTCGCTCTCAAGGTCCTTCAACGCCATGCTCACCCACGTCGAGGAGTCCTTCGACGTGCGCGCTGCCTCCCAGGAGCGGATGCGTGACTTCGTTGCCGACGCCTCGCACGAGTTGCGCACACCGCTCGCGACCGTCCGCGGGTATGCCGAGCTCTACCGGCAGGGGGCCGTACCGGCGACTGCTGTGCCGGAGACGATGGCCCGCATCGAGAGCGAAGCCGCCCGGATGAGCAACCTGGTCGACGACCTCCTGCTGCTCGCCCGCCTCGACGAGGCCCGGCCGGTGGAGTTCGCTCCCTTGGACCTGACCGTCGTGGCCGCCGAGGCGGTCGCGGCGGCGCGGGTGCGTGACCCGGCGCGACGCATCGTCGTCCAGCCGCTCGCGGGCGCCCTGTCTCCCACGCTCGTCCACGCAGAGGAAGCCGGGATGCACCAAGTCCTCGGCAACCTGCTGACCAACGCCATCCGGCATACCCCGCCCGGGACACCCGTCGAAGTGGTCGTCGGACGGCGCGACGACCGCGCCGTCGTCGAGGTGCGCGACCACGGGCCCGGTGTCGAAGAGGCAACGCGCACAAAGGTTTTCGAGCGATTCTTCCGCGAGGACAAGGCCCGGTCCCGGGCCAATGGCGGCACCGGCCTCGGCCTGGCCATCGTGGCTGCGATCGTCGGCCGGCACAAGGGCCGGGTGGGTATCGCCAATACCCCGGGCGGCGGGGCGACCTTCGTCGTCGAGCTCCCCGCGGCTCCCACATCCAGCTGATTCACAGGTCCGCCCCAGCATCGCTTGATCTTCGCGGACTTGACTGTGATCACCACGCACTAAGGAGACACCAATGAGCGAGCCGAAAACCCCGACGGAGACCTCCCCTTCGCCTTCGTCGGACCCCTGGGCCGCTACGTCGACGCCCGACCCCGACGCCACAGCGCCGCTGTGGTTCGGCGAGCGCACCGAGCAGCCCAGGTACCCCTCCTCCCAGCCGGCTCCGGCTCCGGCGTCGTGGTCCCCACCCGGTCCCGCTCCCGCTGTCACGCAGGCTCCTCCCTCCCCGCCTGCCGGCCGCAAGCGGACCTGGCCGGGCCTGGTGGCCGTCTCCGTCCTCTCGGCCGCGCTGGCCAGTGGCGGGACGTATGCCGCCGTGCGGGCGGCGGACGATGGTGGCAGTTCGAGTGCCACCACGTCCGCCGCCTCGCAGAACTCCTCGGCCTCCGCCTCCGGGTCGGGCACCCAGAGCATCCGGCAGGTCAACCCCAATGCGCCGGACTGGACCGCGACCGCCAAGGCGGTCACCCCGAGCGTGGTCGCGATCTCGCTGCAGGTCCAAGGCGGCGAGGCACAGGGCTCGGGGGTCGTCATCGACGACGCCGGCCACGTGCTGACCAACAACCACGTCGTCGAAGGGGCCGAACAGGGCACCCTGCAGGTCACCCTCTCGGACGGACGGATCTATGAGGCGACCGTGGCCGGCACCGACCCCTCCACCGACCTCGCGGTCGTGACGATCACCGACCCGCCCACGGAACTGACGCCGATCGCCCTCGGCGACTCGAGTGCGCTCGCCGTCGGCGACCCGGTCATGGCCGTCGGCAATCCGCTGGGCCTCGCCAGCACCGTCACCACCGGCATCGTCAGCGCCTTGAACCGGCCCGTGACGACCGGCGACCAGTCGACCCAGTTCGGGCAGCAGAGCGACCCGGTCTACACCAACGCCATCCAGACCAACGCCGCGATCAACCCCGGCAACAGCGGCGGAGCCCTCGTCAACGCCGACGGCCAACTCGTCGGCATCAACTCCTCCATCGCCACGGCCGGCTCCAACAGCGGCAACATCGGGATCGGTTTCGCCATCCCGGTCAACGAGGCCAAGGCAATCGCCGACCAGCTCATCGTGAAGGGCTCTGCGGCACATGCCTATTTGGGCGTCAGCCTGCGTGACGGCGAAGGCAAGGACGGAACGGCGACCCGCGCCGGGGCCTTGGTCGCCCAGGTCTCCCCCGGCACCCCGGCCGCCACGGCCGGGCTCAAGGACGGCGATCTCATCATCGGCATCAAGGGTGTCGGCGTGGAGTCGATGGACTCGCTCATCGCCCACATCCGCGCCGAGAAGGTCGGCAACACCGTCACCCTCAAGGTGTTGCGCAACGGCGCCGCGCAAGACATCTCCGTCACCCTCGCCGCGAAGCCCGCTTCATAAGACGTTTCCTCCCTCCCTCGGGGGCTGGGCATCTCTCTTGGCGGAAGGGATGCCCAGCCCCCACCTCTTTTGCGCACGATAAAGAGCTTTCGCGAGCGCCGGGTGGTGTGGCAACGTAGACCCTTGTGCCTGGGTCCCCGCCAAGTATCGGAGCGAGGAACGAGCGGACAACTTCGTGGGGTGACCTTGTGCCCGAAACTGAGCTAGAACATGAGCGGGCCCACCTCAAGGCGGCGCGGACCGCCTTGACCCGGATGCGCGAACGCACCGAGGCCCTCGACGTCGCCGCCGCGGATCCCATCGCCGCGGCATACCTCGCCCGGACCCTGTACTACCGGGCCCAGGCGCTGCGGGACGACCCCGGCACCGCCCTCTTCTTCGGCCGGCTGGACACCGACGGCGGTGAGCGGTGGTATGTCGGCCGCCGTCACGTCGGCGACGAGCACGGCGACCCGCTGGTCATCGACTGGCGGGCCGAGGTCTCCGGCGCCTTCTACCGCGCGACGCGCACCGAGCCCATGGGGGTGGTCCTGCGTCGCAGGTTCGGCATCGCCGGGGGTGAGATCACGGCATACGAGGACGAACACCTCACGGACACAGGCGAATCGGAGACCAAGAGCGCGATCCTCGCCGCCGAGATCGAGCGGCCACGCGTCGGCCCGATGCGCGACATCGTCGCGACCATCCAGCCGGAGCAGGACCTCATCGTGCGTGCCGGTGCCGACACCAGCGTGTGCGTCCAGGGAGCGCCGGGCACGGGCAAGACCGCGGTCGGGCTGCACCGGGCGGCCTGGCTGCTGTATGCCCACCGCGACCGTCTTTCCCGCCAAGGGGTGCTCGTCGTCGGACCCAACCGGGCCTTCCTCGACCACATCGGCGCGGTGCTGCCGGCTCTCGGCGAGGTGCGTGTCGGGCATACGACCGTGTCGGACATGTTCGCCACCCGCCCGGTCAAGGCCACCGACACCCCGGCCGTGGCGACCCTCAAGGGCGATCCCCGGATGGCCGAGATGCTGCGCCGTTTCGTCTGGTCGCACGTCGTGGCACCGACGGAACCCCTTGTGGCACCCCGTGGTTCGCGCAAATGGCGCGTGCCCGCGTATGAGGTGGGTGATCTCGTCGACGAGCTGCGCGGTCGGGGTGCGCGCTACCACGCCGCCCGCGAGATGCTGCCGCACCGTCTGGCGCACGCGGTGCTCGTGCAGATGGAGCGGGCCGGTGACAGCCCCGACGACCGCGTGCAGGATGCGGTCGCGCGCAGCAGCGCGGTCAAGACGTATGCCGCCGCCCTCTGGCCCGTGCTCGATCCGGCTAAACTACTGCACCGGCTCTTGAGCGACTCCGACACGCTCGCGGCCGCGGCCGGCGATCTGCTCTCGCCCGATGAACAGGCGGCGCTCCTCTGGGAGCGCCCGGCAAAGACGTCCGGGAGCGCGAAGTGGAGCGTCGCCGACCTCGTGCTGCTCGACGAGTTGCGAGACCTGCTCGACCGCACCCCCAGCCTGGGACACGTGATTGTCGATGAGGCACAAGACCTTTCGCCGATGCAGCTGCGCGCGGTCGGGCGGCGCTGCACCACCGGTTCGGTGACCGTGCTCGGGGACATCGCCCAGGGCACCACGCCGTGGGCCACCGGGTCGTGGAACGAGGCATTGAGGCATCTCGGCAAGACGGACGCCCACATCGAGGTCCTCGACCGGGGCTTCCGGGTGCCGGCGTCGGTCATCAGGTATGCCGCGCGCCTGCTGCCGCGGATCGCCCCCGGACTGGGGGCGCCGCAGTCGGTTCGTGACAATCCCGGACGCCTCGACGTGCACGCCGTGACGGCCGGCGAAGAGCTGGATCGGCTTGTGGCACTGGCGGTCTCGGCGACCGCCGCGCCCGGGTCGGTCGGGCTCATCGTGCCGGACGCCCGCGTCGCCGAGGCGTCTGCGGCGTTGGGGCGGGCCGGACTCGAGCACGGGGTACTGGGCGTCGATCACGGCGATGTCAATCACCAGATCGACATCGTCCCGGCCTCGGTCGCCAAGGGTCTGGAGTTCGACAGAGTCGTGGTCCTCGAACCGGCGCAGATCGTCGCGGCCGAGCCCGACGAGCGCACGGGCCTGCGCCGCCTGTATGTCGCGCTGACCCGCGCCGTCTCCGAACTCGATGTCATCCACAGCACGCCGCTGCCTGCAGATCTCACGGCCACGTCGCCGGCGGCCTGACCACCGATGGATCAGGGGTGTCGTAGCCGAGCCGGTCCGGCTGCGAAACTAGCGGGCATGCGGGCACTGCAATACACCTCCGTCGCCGGGCCGGTGCACGTGGTCGACCTCCCGGTGCCGGCCCCGGAGCGGGACGGCGCACTCATCAGCGTGACGCGAACCGGCCTGTGCCGCAGCGATTGGCACGGCTGGCAGGGTCACGACAGCGACACCGTGCTGCCGTGCGTGCCGGGTCACGAGTTCACCGGGACCGTCGTCGAAGCGCCCGCCGACCCCGGCCTGGTCGGCAGCCGGGTCGTCGTGCCCTTCGTGATGGCCTGTGGTCGCTGCCCAGAATGTGTCCGCGGGTCGGCACAGATCTGTCGCGCCCAGCGGCAACCGGGATTCACTGACCCCGGATCGTTCGCCGAATTCGTCGCCGTGCCGGCCGCCGCCGTCAACGTCGTGCCGCTGCCGGACGAGGTCACTGACGACGCGGCCGCGGCCCTCGGCTGCCGGGTCGCCACGGCATGGCGGGCCCTGACCGCCGTCGCCCAGGTCGAGCCGGGAGAGTCCGTCCTGATCCTCGGCGCCGGCGGCGTGGGCCTCGCCGCCGTCCAGATCGCCCAGGCGCTCGGCGCCACACCCATCGCCACCGACATCTCGGCACATGCGCTCAGCATCGCCGAATCCCTTGGGGCGCAAACTGTCTCGCTCACGCCTCACGATTCCGAGGAGGAGATCGCGGGGCAGGTGCGGACCGCATACCCGGAAGGGGTGGACGTCAGCGTCGACGCCCTGGGGAGCCCGGCCCTGGCCGCCGCCGGTGTCCTCGCGCTCCGGCGCGGCGGCCGGCACGTCCAGGTCGGCCTGCTCGATGCCCCCCGGACGCCGCTGCCCCTCGGCCGGATCATCGCGCACGAGATCGCCCTGCTCGGCTCGCACGGCATGGCCGCGAGCGACTACCCCGCCCTCCTCGACGCGGTCGCGGCCGGGCGGCTCGACCCCGCCGCCCTCGTCACGGCGACCCTCGACCTCGCCCAGGCCGCGACCGCGCTGGTGACGATGACCGACCCGGGCGCGCCGCGCGGCATACGACTGATCGACCCCACGCGCTGACTGGGTATCGCCTTCCGAGAGTTGAGTAGCGGCACTCAGGCGGCGGCGCGGCGGCGCCGCCAGAGTTGAGCCATGGCCGCAACACAGTTGGACTCAGTACGGCGCCTGGAGGCGGAGTTCGCCGAGGCGATGACGCGGATGTATGCCGTGGGCAACGGGCTCGCCGCCCTGCGCATCGACCTCACTGCCGAGTCGCTGACCGCTCAGTCCCGACGCGGCCCGTCGCCGGCCGCGGCCGTCGCCCCGCTGGGGGAGGCGACGGCCCGGCCGGCGACCACTGCTCCTGAGCGTCGTCCGACACAACAGCCGGTCACCCCACCGCGCCGGCCCGGTTCGCCGGAAAGCGGGGCGCCGAAACTCGAGCACCCGAGACCCGAGCCGCCGAGGTTCGAGCCGCCGAAACCCCAGGTGCAGCGGGCATCGTGGTGGGAGCGCGAGGGCATGGTCGTCCGGCTCCTCGGCGTCGCGGGCGCCGGCGTGCTGCTCATCGGCGTGGCGCTGCTCGTGACCTATGCCATCCAGCACGGCTACCTCGGCCCGGTCGCCCGCGTCACCGGAGCCGGCATCCTCGCCGCCGGGCTGATCGCTTTCGCCGGCCGGGTCCATCGCGACCCCCAGCGCGCGAGCGGTGCCCTGGCAATCGCATCCGCCGGCTATGCCACGGCATACCTCGACGTCATGGCCGTGACGACGATCTATGACTGGCTCCCGGCACCTGCCGGCCTGGTCCTCGCCGCCGTCGTCGGCGCGAGCGGCATCATTCTCGCCCGGGCCTGGAACAGCCAGTTCCTCGCCCTCGTCACCGTCGGCGGCGTCGCCGCCCTGGCTCCGGTCATCGGATCGGGCCGCACGCTGCTGACCGCCGCCTTCCTCGTCGTGCTGGCGATCACCGCCTATCCGGCGCACATCGGGCACTCGTGGTTCGTCCTGCACGCGGTTCGCGTGCTCCCCGCTGTCGCCGCGTTGCTTGCCGTCCTGCCCCGCCAGGACCAGCACGCCGATGTCGTCGCGCTGGCGGCCGTGCTCGCGGGCTTCGAACTCGGCACCGGCCTGATGGCTACCCGCCGTCCCGAACCGACCCTGCTCGCCGCCGTGCTGCCGCTCAGCGCGCTCCCGTTGTTCGCCACTGCGGACCGGCTGCCCGTGCCGGCGTGGCTGATCTTCTCCGCCGCGGCCCTCGTCTATTCCCTGGCAGCCGTCGCAGCCCGCGGCGAACACGTCCGCGACGTCTTCCGCCTCGCGCCCTGGGCCGGCGCCGTCGGGACGGCCTTCGCCGCAGCCGCGGTGGATGCCGGCACCTCGCCGTCGTGGCGCACGAGTGCCATCGCCCTCCTCGCGCTGGCGTATGCCGCCTCGGCACGCGGACTCGGCACTGCAACCCCGTCGTGGCACACCATGTCCGCGATCGTCCTCACCACCGCTGCCGTCGTGGCGGCGCTCCCGACGGCCATGCTGATGGCCAGCCGGCACTACGCCGTTACGACGGCGTTCGTCGACCACGTCGTCACGTTCGCGGCGGTGGTCTGCGCCGTCGCGTTCTTGCGGGGTCCGCTGCACCGGTATGCCGCCCGCCTCCCCCACGAGAACGCTCGCCTCCTGAGTCTGCTCACGATCGGACTCGGGCTGGCCTTCGCCGTCGCCACGGTGGTCGCGGGTGCCGTGGTCCTCGGTCGCCGCATCGGGACGGCCGAGGGCGGTTTCGTGACCGGCCAGGCGCTGGTGACCCTCGGCATCGCGGTGGGCGCGGCATACCTGCTGATGCACGGCCTGCGACGCTCCGGCGACGCCGGCCTCGCCCTCCGCGCCGGGCTCGCCCTGGCGGCCGTGGCGGTCGGCAAGTTGCTCTTCTACGACCTGGCCGCCCTCGACGGCATCGTGCGGATCGCCGCGTTCATCGGTGCCGGCCTGGCCCTGCTCGCGATGGGCACCGGATACGCCAAGGCACTGGAACGCTCGCGCACCGCCCCCACCCCGCTCAGCTGACCGGGGTCCCCATGGACGAGAGCACCACGCGGATCCGGAGGGGGGATCCGTGTGGTGCTCTCTTGGTGGGCGCCTACTCCGAGGAGATGGCGTCGAGAATCTGCATCTTCGCTGCCCGGCGGCCCGGCCACACCGAGGCAAGCACCCCGACCAGCCCGGCGAGGAGGAGGAAGGCGATCAGCTGCAGCCACGGGATGCTCAATGCCGTGAAGCCCTGATCGGCCAACGCCCGCTGGATCGCGATGCCGAAGACCACCCCAAGGACGATCCCCAACACGGCGCCCAGGATGGCGATGACCACCGACTCCAGGCGGAGCATCCGGCGCAGCTGACTGCGGCCCAGGCCGACGGCCCGCAGCAGCCCGATTTCGCGGGTGCGCTCGATCACCGACAGCGCCAAGGTGTTGATGATGCCGAGGATGGCGATGATCACCGCGAGCCCGAGGAGGGCGTAGATGATCATCAGCATCTGGTCGATCGGCTTGGACTGCTCCTCCGCGTAGCCGGCCATGTCCTTGACACTGACGGTCGGCAGGTCCGCGACGACCTTGTCGATGGCGCTCGTCACTGCAGCCAGGTCGGCGCCCTCGGCGGCCTTGACAAAGACCTGCCCGTCCGCCGCGGTGCCCCCGTGCTGCGTCCACGTCGCCAAGTCGACGATGAGGCCGCTCGGCGCCGTGGCCGACGATTCGAAGGTGCCGGCGACCTTCACGTCGAAGGGCTTGCCCTGCAATGTGACCGGGACCATGTCCCCGGCCTTGACGCCCAATTTGCTCGCCTTCTCGCTGTCGATGAGCAGGCCTCCGGCGGTCAACTGCTTCAGCACCGTGGCGTCGTTCTTTTCGTCGATGGTGGAGACCGAGCCGAAGGTGGCCGGATCGACGGCGGCGATCCACTCGTCGCTGTCCTTGACCTTGCCCATGCCCCACTTCATCCGCGAGACGGTCTCCACTCCGGGAATCTTCGCGATCTCGTCGCCGACACTGGGCGAGAAGTCGGAGCCGATGGCGTTCGAGACGAGATAGTCCGCCTTGAAGTTGCGTTCGATCTCGCCGTTGATGCTTTGTTTGGCCGAGGATCCGAAGACGGCCATCATCGACACGAGCGTGACGCCGATCATCAGGGCCGACGCCGTGGCGGCGGTGCGCCGCGGGTTGCGCAGGGCGTTCTCCTCCGCCATCACCCCGACCGCACCGAACATTCTGCGGTAGAGCCTGCCCATGCCCGTGATGAGGGGCCGGCCGACCAGCGGGCTGGTGCCGGCGACGCCGAGCAGCACCCCGAGGATGCCGATTCCGATCCAGACGATCGCGTTGGGAACGTCGACGAACAGGCCCAGGCCCATCGCGATCGCGCCGGCGATGGCCAGCGCGGCGCCGGCGATGACGCGGCGATGCATGGAGGTCTCGGCGAGGGTGACGTCGTCGCGCATCGCGGCCACCGGCGGAACCTTGCCGGCGCGTCGCGCCGGGAGGTATGCCGCGAGCAGGGTGACGATCAGCCCCACCAGGTAGGAGGCCAGGACTGTGCGGGGTGCGATGACGAGGCTGGCATCGGACAGGTCCAGGCCGATGGAACCGAAGAGCGCCTTGATGGCGATGGCGAGGCCGATGCCGACGAGCAGGCCGACCGTCGAACCGACGAGACCGACGATGAAAGCCTCGACGAGCACCGAGCGCGCCACTTGCTGACGGCTGGCGCCGATGGCCCGGAAGAGCGCGAGCTCCTTCATCCGCTGGGCGACGAGGATGGAGAAGGTGTTGACGATGATGAAGGTCCCGACGACGAGGGCGATCGCTGCGAAGATCAGCAGGAAGTAGGTGATGAACTTCATCGAGTCCTGGATCGAGGTGCGCATCGCTTCGGCCGCCTTCTCGCCCGTGACGGCCTCGAGGTCCGGTGGGAGCACCTTGGCCACGGCGGTCTGCAACTCGTCCTGCGAGGTGCCGTCCGCCGCGGTCACCCACACGTCGTTGTAGACGTCCTTGCCCTCCTGGTAGAGGGCCTGGGCCTGGTGTGTCGTCCAGACGACCACACTGGCGCCGACCAGCGATCCGCTCGGCTCCATGATGCCGGTCAGTTTGGGGGCGACCTTGGCCTGTGCCGCGGCCGTCACGACCTGGACCGTGTCGCCGACGACGTACCCGCCGGTCTTGGCGGTGCGCGAGTCGACGGCGATCTCGCCGTCCTTGGCCGGCCACGCGCCCTCGGCGAGCCTGAACATGCTCTCGCCGCCCGCCGACGGGGCGGTGTTGAAGTTCACGCCCAGTCCCGGCGCGCCTTGGCCGCCGATCAGCTTTCCCTTCTTGCTGACGACGAAGGTCGTGTAGTCGGTCAGATTGCCGTCGACAGCTCGGGCGCCGGGGACGTCTTTGAGTTCCGCGACAAGGTCGCCGGGTAGCGTCTGGCTGGACCCGAAGCTGGCCTCGGTACCGGCCGGGCGGACGATGACGTCGCCGACGCTGGAGTTCATGATGCCGTCGAAGGACTTGCCGAGGGTGTCGGTGAAGATGAACGACCCGGCGACGAAGGCGACGCCGAGGATGACCGCGAAGGCGCTCATGAGCAGGCGCAACTTGCGGCCGAGCACCGACTTGATGCTGGCGCGGAGCATGGCGGATCAGACCCCTGCGGCGGAGTCGAGGTGGGCCATCCGCTCCAGGACCCGGTCGGCGCTCGGGTTGCGCATCTCGTCGACCACCTGGCCGTCGGCGAGGAAGAGCACCCGGTCGGTGAAGCCGGCCGCGACGGGATCATGGGTGACCATGACGATGGTCTGACCGAACTCGGTGACCGAGCGGCGCAGGAAGTCCAGCACCTCACGGCTGGAACGCGAGTCGAGGTTGCCGGTCGGCTCGTCGGCGAAGATGATCTCGGGGCGGCTCACCAAGGCGCGGGCGCAGGCGACGCGCTGCTGCTGGCCGCCGGAGAGTTCTGACGGCCGGTGACCCAGACGCTCGCGCAGCCCGACGGTGTCGATGACCCGGTCGAACCATGCCTGCTCCGGTTTGCGCCCGGCGATGGAGAGCGGAAGGAGGATGTTCTCCTCGGCGGTCAAGGTCGGTATGAGGTTGAACGCCTGGAAGATGAAGCCGATCTTGTCGCGGCGCAGGGCCGTGAGTTCCTTCTCCTTCAGCGCGGTCAGTTCGACGTCACCGACGAAGACCTTGCCTTCGGTGACGGCGTCGAGGCCGGCGGCGCAGTGCATGAGCGTCGACTTGCCGGAGCCTGACGGCCCCATGATGGCGGTGAATTCGTGGGCGTTGAGTGCCACCGACACTCCGCCGAGTGCGACGACTTGGGCGTCGCCTCTGCCGTAGACCTTGGCCAGGCCCTCGGTCCGCGCCGCCACGACGGCCGGCGCTCCGGGGGTGATCGGCATGGTCATCTCAGTTACCCCTGCTATGTCAACCATGCTCCCGAACCTAGCCTGATAACCGGTGCGCCGCATGCTGCTTTCCCCTGAACGGGACCCTGAAGCAACCCTCGAATTTTCGTTGGTACCAAGGGTATCGGTTGACCCACGGCCACTGTCACGGCTGGCGATCAGCCCCGTAGATCGCACATCATGCTGTCCCGCAACACATTCGGAGACAGCCTGTCGCTACGAGGTCACGCAGGGCATGATGATCGTATGCCGACGGTCACCCCTGACCGTGCCTTCGGTCACGATGTGCACGAGTTGAGCGACGCCCCTGACGGCGCGGCGATCGGCGCGGCCGCGCTCCGCTTGTGGCAGCGTTATCGCGAGACCCACCGCCACTATCACGACCTACGCCACCTCGACGAAGTTCTGGCCGCTATCGGCGAAATCGCCACCGCCGCAACGGAAATCGATCTGGCCCGAGTCAGATTGGCAGCGTGCTATCACGACGCTGTCTATGACCCGGCCGCCACCGACAATGAAGCACGGTCGGCGGCGCTGGCAGGTCATGAGTTGTCCATCTTGGGCGTGCCCGATGGACATCTCGATGTCATCTGCCGCCTGATCATCGAGACGGCGGCCCATGCGTTGCCCCCGTCGGGGTCGCCGAGCGCCTGGCTGCACGATGCCGATCTGTGGATCCTCGCCGCGCCGCCGGAGCGCTTCGATCAGTACTGCCGCGCGGTGCGTGCGGAGTATGCCGCGGTGCCGACCGACGCCTACGCCACAGGTCGGTCCGCGATCCTGACCGAATTCCTGGACCGCCCCGCGCTGTATGCCGAGCCGTCGGCTCGCCATGATTGGGAACCTTTGGCGCGCAGCAATATCGCTCGCGAAATCGCCCGCCTCGACATCCGCTGACGTCTGGAACCGGTGCGTGACCGGATCGTGATGAGAAGGGACAACCTCGAATCACCATCCCGCGTCTGGGAGGGCATGCGGAGCACCAAGGCGCCTCGAGTCCAAGAGAAGTGAGAGTCCCAGGAGTACCAACAGGACGCGGTCGTGCAGGTCGAACTGACCGGCGGTGCCACGGGCCGGGTGAGCGGGTACGCCGACCAACTCGTCCGGGCCTGGGGCGCGGGCCGCAAGGCCGAGGCCCTGAAGTACGGCACGTCAGGGGTCGTCAACCAGCTTTGGGACTTCTCCCATGGCGCTGGCGGAGGCGGCTGGATTCGCACCACGACGGTCGGCGGGATGTTCGAGACGAAGGTGAGCTACACGTGCGAGTCGGCCTACGTCGACTTCACCATCAAGCCAGCCGCTGCCGCTGCGGGTCAACCCCATTCCGTCGTCAAGGTCTACACCCAGGGCGCCGACTGAGCTATTCCCGGTTCGCGATGGCCTGCGCGATGGGCAACCACCAGGCAGTTCGGGCGAGTTCCATGAACTCCTTGGTGGTGACCCAGCGCGCGGGTTCATCCTGTGCCGCAAGGATTTCCGGTCGGATCACGGTCAGCTGCGTGCGATAGACGGTCAGGAAGCGGCCGGCGGGCACCGCCCATGGAGCGCCATCGAGGGGATAGAACCGCTCGTACGCGACCATGGACAGGTCGTCCGGCCGGAGCCGAATCTCCGTCTCCTCCAGCGTCTCCCGCACAGCGGTTTCGATCGGCGACTCCCCCTGCTCGCGCCAGCCTCCCGGCGCGCTCCACTCCTGACGTCGCGGGGACCACACCACCAGCCAGCTGCCCTCGGCATCACACACATAGACGGTCGCGGCGAAGACCGAGTGGTCCGGAGGCTCGTGCGAGCTGCGCACCAGATCGACGTCGGCGCGGGACCCGTCCGGGAACACCACACCATGGATGCGAGCGATCCCTTTCTCCCCCTTCCGTTTCCGCAGCCGCAGACCCGATGCTTGCAGGTGCCTGAGCAGGTCCGGGCCACTCGCCTCCCGTGCTCCAGCGGCGACGATCGCGGCATACCGCTCCTGAGGCACGTCATAGTGGTCACCCTCGAACCCCCGCCGTGGGATGCCTTGCGCTGCAGCGAATTCGTGCAGCTCTTCGAGCGAAGCGTCCGAGATCAAGTGCGACCACAGGCGGCCGTGCGCAGGCCAGCGCGGGGGGTCGATCCAGAGGGTCACAGGGCCATCCTGCCGTCTGCGACCCAATCGTTACCACGTGGGTTTCTGATGACGGCGACTCCCGGACCGTCCGTGGACACCAACCGAGACGCCGGCCGCATCGTCTTCGCCATTGACAGCTTCACCCACTCCAGTCGCAGTGCTTCATGAAGAGCACGACACGCACCAAGACCACCATCGCCGGTCAGCAGGGCGCCGGCCAGGCGATCACCGAGTCCGTCATCGAAGGCTCGTTGGCAGGCAATGGCAGGACCGATGATGGCAGGACCGATGATGCAGGACCGATGATGAAAGGGGCCCGAGGTTGCGACGCCAGTCGCGACCTCGGGCCCCTTTCATGAGCCGGAAAGCTCCCCGCACCTTCGGGGTCCCTCGCGACGTATCGGAGCGACGAAGGAGCGGAGAACTTCGTGGGGTTTAAAAGCCCATGCCACCCATGTCGTCGCCGCCCGGCATGGCCGGAGCGGCCTTCTCGGGCTTGTCGGCGATGACGGCCTCGGTGGTGAGGAAGAGCGCCGCGATGGAGGCGGCGTTCTGCAGGGCGCTGCGGGTGACCTTGGCCGGGTCGATGATGCCGGCCTTGATCAGGTCGCCGTATTCGCCGGTGGCGGCGTTGAGGCCTTCGCCGGCGCCGAGGCCGCGAACCTTCTCGGCCACGACTCCGCCTTCGAGACCGGCGTTGACGGCGATCTGCTTCAGCGGCGCCTCGATGGCGACCTTGACGATGTTGGCGCCGACCGCCTCGTCGCCCTCGACCTTGAGGCCCTCGAAGGCCTTCTTGCCGGCCTGGATCAGGGCCACGCCACCGCCGGCGACGATGCCCTCTTCGACGGCCGCCTTGGCGTTGCGGACGGCGTCCTCGATGCGGTGCTTGCGCTCCTTGAGCTCGACCTCGGTGGCCGCACCCGCCTTGATGACGGCGACGCCGCCGGCGAGCTTGGCGAGGCGCTCCTGGAGCTTCTCGCGGTCGTAGTCGGAGTCCGACTTCTCGATCTCGGCGCGGATCTGGGCGACCCGGCCGGCGAGCTGGTCGGCGTCACCGGCACCCTCGACGATCGTCGTCTCGTCCTTGGACACGATGACCTTGCGGGCCTTGCCCATCAGGTCGAGGTCCGCGGTGTCGAGCTTGAGGCCGACCTCCTCGGAGATGACCTGGCCACCGGTGAGGATGGCGATGTCGGCGAGCATGGCCTTGCGGCGGTCGCCGAAGCCGGGAGCCTTGACGGCGACCGACTTGAAGGTGCCGCGGATCTTGTTGACCACGAGGGTCGAGAGGGCCTCGCCGTCGACGTCCTCGGCGATGATCAGCAGCGGCTTGCCGGACTGCATGACCTTCTCGAGCAGCGGCAGCAGGTCCTTGATCGAGGAGATCTTGGAGTTGGCGATGAGGATGTAGGGGTCCTCGAGGACGGCCTCCATGGCCTCCGGGTCGGTGACGAAGTAGCCGGAGATGTAGCCCTTGTCGAAGCGCATGCCCTCGGTGAGCTCGAGCTCGAGGCCGAAGGTGTTGGACTCCTCGACGGTGATGACGCCTTCCTTGCCGACCTTGTCCATGGCCTCGGCGATCATGTCGCCGATCTGGGTGTCGGCGGCGGAGATGGACGCGGTGGCAGCGATCTGCTCCTTGGTCTCGATCTCCTTGGCCATCGCGAGCAGCTCGGTGGCGACGGCGTCGGTGGCCTTCTCGATGCCCCGCTTCAGGGCCATCGGGTTGGCGCCGGCCGCGACATTGCGCAGGCCTTCCTTGACCATGGCCTGCGCCAGGACGGTGGCCGTGGTCGTGCCGTCACCGGCGACGTCGTCGGTCTTCTTGGCGACCTCCTTGACCAGCTCGGCGCCGATCTTCTCGTAGGGGTCGTCGAGTTCGATCTCCTTGGCAATGGACACGCCGTCGTTGGTGATCGTGGGGGCGCCCCACTTCTTCTCCAACACGACATTGCGTCCCTTGGGGCCCAAGGTGACCCGGACCGCGTCGGCGAGGACGTTCATGCCCCGCTCGAGACCGCGGCGTGCCTCTTCATCGAAAGCGATGATCTTGGCCATTCGGTGGTGCCTCCACACGCTTGGTTCGGTATGACCGCGTCGGTGCCCGCGACGGACGGCCGGGCGATCCGCGGCTCACGTCACCGCGTCCCACCCGACCTCACCCACGAGGTCGTGAATTATCACTCTCAGGGGGAGAGTGCTAACGCCATTATTGGCACTCTCACCCCGAGAGTGCAAACGCGTCGCGGTATGACTCGACGAGACGTTCCTGACCGGTCCCCGGCCACATCGCCGCGCTGGTCGCGGTGAGCAGCGCGTGACCGATCGCTCGCGTGACACAGGACGCCGCCGCCTCGTGCAGCGCGAACAATCCGCCGAGGTCAGGAGCCGGACGGGCGGCGGTCGAGAGCGCGAAGAGGGTGTCGCCGTCGAGCATGGTGTGAGCCGGGTCGATGGCACGAGCGATCCCGTCGTGGCCGACGTCGGCGAGCTTGGCGCACTGCGCCTTGTCGAGCGCGGCGTCGGTCGCGATGACCCCGATGGTGGTCGCGCCACCGGGGACGAGCCCCGATTCGCCGAGTTCGGTATGCCGCGCCCGCAGGTATGCCGCGAGCGCGCCAGCTCCCGGCGAGCCCAGATCGGGAAACTCGCCCGGGAGGCCGTGGGCGACGGCATACAGCTGCCCGGTGCGGGGATCGACGGGTGAGCCGATCGCGTTGACGACCACGAGCGCCGCCACCGTGGTCCCGTCGGACAGCACGGCGCTCGCCGACCCGAGCCCGCCCGCCAGGCCACCGGCTTGCGCGCCCGTCCCCGCCCCCACCGAGCCACAGCCCGCGACCTGCCCGAGGGAGGCGGCGGCATACGCCGCGGCACCGTCGGCCGCGGAGGGAAAGGCGCCGAAGTCGCCGCCGCGCCCCAGGTCGAAGATCACCGCCGCGGGCACGATCGGGACCACCTCGCCGGGTGCTCCCATCGGCCAGCCGATGCCGTCGGCATACAGCGCCCGGGCCACCCCGTCCGCGCTCGCCAGCCCGAAGGCCGAACCACCCGAGAGGACGATCGCGTGCACCCGGTCGACCAGGCACAGAGGCGAGAGCAGGTCGGTCTCCCGCGTGCCCGGGGCGGCGCCCCGCACCGACACCCCTGCGGTGGCACCCTCGGCCCCGACCAGGACGACGGTGACGCCGGTCCGCTGCCCTGGACCGGTCCGCGTCACATGGCCGACCCGCAGTCCGAGATCGCGAAAACTATTGTGCGGACCGGAGACTGGGCTTGCCGGACTCATAGAGCCAATCCTGGAAGAAGGCGTCGAGGTTCTTGCCGCTGACCCGCTCCGCCGTGGCGATGAAGTCGGCCGTGGTGACATTCCGTCCGCGATAGGTGGCCGCCCAGGTCCTGAGGAGCTTGTCGAACGTGGCGGTGCCGATGCGGTTGCGGAGCGCGTGCAACGTCAGCGCGCCCCGCGTGTAGACGAGCCCGTCGTAGATGTGGTCGCGCCCCGGATCGGCGACCTTGCCGGTCCAACTGGTCGAGTTGTAGTGGGCAGTGAACTGCTGCTGCGCGGTCGGGCCCCCGTGCGCCTCGTCATACAGCCATTCGGCGTAGGTCGCGAAGCCCTCGTTGAGCCAGATGTCCTTCCACTGCTTCGGCGTGACACTGTTGCCGAACCACTGGTGGGCGAGTTCGTGGGCGAGCAGACCGGTCGAGACCGTGGGCGAACCCTGGTCGTAGACGGGGCGACCCTGGACCTCGAGCGCGTAGCCGACGCCGATCGGGGCCACCAGCCCGCCCGTGGACGCGAAGGGATAGGCGCCGAACCGGTTGCGCTGCCAGTTGACGACCGCGCCGGTGGCGGTGTTGAGGCGGGCGCCGGCGCCGGTCCTGTCGATGCTCTTGGCAATGGCGGAGATGGATCGGATGCTCGTGCCGGCGACGGTCCCCGTCGTCACCGTGTAGCGGCCGATGGCGACGGAGGAGAGCTCGCTCGCCATCGGCGAGGTCATCTTCCAGACGTATGTCGTGTTGCCGCCCGAGGTCATCGGCGCCGTGGGTTCGCCGTTGGCGATCACCTGGTAGCCGGTCGGGACGGTGATGCGGTGGATGTAGGTCGCCTTGTCCCGCGGCGTGTCGTTGACGGGGAAGTAGGTCGCGGCGCCGAAGGGCTGGTTGAGCGCGACGGCGCCGTCGGCAGTCGCGACCCAGCCGGAGCGGCCGAGGGTGGGGTCGTTTATCGCCTTGGGGACGCCCTTGTAGGTCACGGCGACGGTGAAACTCGCGCCCTTGGCGATGCCCTTCGGCGGGGTGATGACGAGTTCCTGGGCACCCGATCTGCTGTATGCCGCGCTCGCCCCGCCGACCCGGACGCTCTGCACCACGAGTCCCTTGAGGTCGAGGTTGAAGCGGGAGAGTCCCTGTGTGGCAACGGCTTTGATCGTGGTCGTGGCGGCGATGGCTTTGGTCGCCGGGTTCCAGGCCAGCGCGATATCGTAGCTGCTGACGTCGTAGCCGCCGTTGCCCATGTCGGGGAAGTACGGGTCGCCCGCCCCCGGCGCGCCGGGGCGCAAGACGGCCGCCGTGGCAGGTGTTGCCGGAGGCGCCGGCGCGGCGAGTCCGGGGGCAGTCGGGAGCAGGCCGACGAGGGCGAGAGCGGAGACGGTCAGGTGAGGTCGCGGCATACCGCCGACCCTGGCAGGTCGCGCCCGACGAGGCAAGCACGCGCCGGCGGTTGGAGTGCGGGACGGGATACTCCCCCGCGGGCAGGGCATCGGGCGCCTCTTCTTCGGCAAGCCCGACAGTCCTCCGGGGGTTCGCGACAGCTGGGGTAGTTCGAGGCCGGTGCCTCGGCTTCAGACCAGGCGGCTGCGCAAGGAGCCGTCGGCCTCCGAGGAGACCGGGTCGGCCAGATCGGCGATGAAGACGGCGCACATGGTGCGCAGGGGGTTGGACTCGACCTCCGCGAGCGCGAGCCGCCACGCCGCAAGGTTGGGATGGTCCAGGCTGGTGCAGGCCGCAGCGGGCGCGAGCGAGGCGACGGCCTCCTGCAGGTCCGACCTGCTGACCTCGAGGGTCGCCGTCGAGCCGTCATGGCCGAGCACCGTCGCAAGGATCACCGCCGGGAGAGCGTGGCGCCCGCCGGGGGCGTTGACGTGCGCGAATTCCCACTCCGGAGAGCTCGTGGCCGGCGAGAGCGCAAGCGCATGCGCGACCGGCGCCCGCCAATCGGGGATCCGCCCGCCGAGATATGTCGTGATCGCCGCCAGCCCCTCGGGGGTGCTCCAGTCCACCTCGCTCATAGCCGTCCATCTTGGCCCAAACAGGCCCCTTTTGACCCGTAGCCCGGTCCTGAAATGAACGCCAGATGAACAAGACGTGGCCAATGGATGGCGTGCATGGACTGAGCGTGAACAATAGGCGTCGTGGACACCTCTGTGGTCATTCTGATCCTCGTTGTCGTCACTGCTCTCGCGTTCGATTTCACGAATGGTTTTCACGACACCGGCAATGCCATGGCGACCTCGATCGCCACCGGCGCCCTGAAGCCGAAGATCGCCGTGGCCCTCTCGGCGCTGCTGAATCTGGTCGGTGCCTTCCTGTCCGTCGAAGTCGCCCTCACGGTGACAAACGCCGTCGTCAACATCCAGAACAAGGACGGCACACCCAAGGAAGCCCTGCTCGTCGACGGCGGCGAACACCTGCTGTTCATCGTGCTGGCCGGGCTGGTCGGCGGAATCGTCTGGAACCTGTTCACCTGGCTCTACGGGCTGCCGTCCTCCTCCTCCCACGCGCTCATGGGCGGGCTCGTCGGAGCGACGATCGCCGGCTTGGGCGTCTCGGGTGTGAAGTGGAACGGCGACGGCAGCAAGCTCGACGGGGTCGTCGGCAAGGTGCTCCTGCCGGCCCTGATCTCGCCGGCGATCGCCATCGTCGTCGCCGCCATCGGGACCTGGCTGATCTTCAAGATCACCGCTGGTGTCGCGCAGCGCTTCCTCAACAGGGGTTTCCGCTGGGGACAGATCGGCAGCGCCTCGCTCGTCTCCCTCGCGCACGGCACCAACGACGCGCAGAAGACGATGGGCGTCATCACCCTGGCGCTGATCGCCGGCGGCCACTGGAGCGACACCGAGGCCATCCCGTTGTGGGTCAAGCTCTCCGCCGCCGCCGCGATCGCCTTGGGCACCTATCTCGGCGGCTGGCGCATCATCCGCACCCTCGGAAAAGGCCTGATCGAGATCTCGCCGGCGCAGGGTATGGCCGCGGAGTCCAGTTCCGCCGCCGTCATCCTCACCTCGAGCCACCTGGGGTTCGCGTTGTCGACCACCCACGTCGCCACCGGCTCGATCCTCGGGTCCGGAGTGGGCCGGCCGGGCGCCCAGGTGCGCTGGCATATCGCCGGCCGCATGCTCGCGGCCTGGGCCATCACCCTCCCGTCGGCCGGCCTGGTCGGGGCGTTGATGTACTGGCTCGGCAACGGGATCGGCGGGGTCGCCGGCGCCATCATCGTCTTCGCGATCCTGTTGGGCGTCGCCGTCTGGATGTGGCGGCGCTCGCGGCTTACCGCCGTCGGCGCCCACAACGTCAACGATGACTGGGAGCCCTCGGTCGCCCCGCCCGAGGCCCTCCCCCACCACCACGCCGCAGCTGCGACCACGACAACGACCACGACCACGACCACGACCACGACCGAGGAGAAGCCGTGAACAACCTCCAGTTCGCGCTCGAAGGCGCGTGGAAGGTACTCCTAGTGGGCGTCCTCCTCGGATCCGGGCTGCCGGCGATCTTCGCCCTCGGGATCCGGGCGCTGGCCTATGGTGTCGGAGGCGACGCCGAAGTCGACCACGCCCCGCCCCACCCGGTCGGCAAGGCGCTGGCCGCGCTGTGCTTCGCGATCGTGCTCGGCGGCGTCGCCCTCGGCATCACCATCGTGGCCGCATCCGGTTTCGGCAAGGCCGTTAGCTTCGAGCACGTCATCCCGACGATCGTCGACAAGTGAGGAACCCATGCCCGCCCTGATTTCCGAGGTCCTGAGCTGGGTTCGCACCGGCTTCCCCGACGGTGTCCCCGATGCCGAGGCGCCGGCCCTGTTCGCCGTGCTCACCGAGCGGCTCGGCACCGAGCGGGCGCAGGAGGTCCTGCGCCAGCTGTCGGTCGACGGCCGGCTCACCCCTCAGGCGGCCTCGTCTCTCCTCGCCGACGACGTACAGAAACGACAGGTCGCTGCCAAACTCGTCCTCGGCGGCTGGCCGCTCGGCCCGGCCGAGGATGCCGAGCCGGAGCCGCCGCAGGAGGGTGGTGCCCTGGGCCGCATCGTGGCGTGGCTGCGCGAGGGCTACCCCGGTGGGGTGCCCGACCACGACTACATTCCGCTGCTGGCACTGCTGGAGCGCCGCCTGACCAAGTCCGAGGTCAAGCAGATCGCCCGGTCGCTCCGGCGGGCCGATGTCAGCCCCGCCGGCCCCGAGGACATCGCCGCAGCGATCACCGAATACACCCTGGTCGAGCCGCGTGACGCCGATCTGCGCAGGGTGCGCAATCAGTTGGCCAAGCAGGGCTGGCCGGTCGACTTCCCCGACCCGGACCAGGAGCCGGCGCACTGAGTCGCCCAAGACAAGGAACGCCCGTCCGGGGCCGACACGGACGGGCGTTCCTTCGTCTGTGCTGGGTCTTAGACCTCCGCGCCCAGGCGCCGGGCCGAGCGCTGCCGCTGCCGGGAGGCCCGCAGCCGGCGTAGGCGTTTGACGAGCATCGGGTCGTGAGCCAGTGCGGCGGGGTTGTCCAGCAGGCCGTTGAGCACCTGGTAGTAGCGCGTCGCGCTCATGTCGAATAGGTCGCGCACCGCCTGCTCCTTGGAGCCGGAGTATTTCCACCACTGCCGCTCGAAAGCGAGAATCTGTTGGTCCCGGTCGGACAACGCCTCGGCTGCGGGGGGCCTGGTGACGGCGGCGGCGGTGTTCATCGACGCCAGCATACGGCGGAATCACACCGATGTCATTCAGTCCGCGCTCGTGTTCCTCGCCTTTCCGGGCGCTTGGATGGAGAGGAACCACGCGAGCACTGATCACCCGGGTGACGAGTGTCGCGCCTCCGGATCCGGGCCGTTCCCGCCGTGTCCAGGACGACGGGGTCATCCGTGGCCAGCCGTTCCGCGATCGCGCGACCGATCCCCGTCCGCGCCACCCGTCACCACATACGCAGCGTCCTTCTCCCCCAGGGCAATCAGGCCATGGTGTCGAGGATGGCACGGATGTCGCCGATGGAGGTCTCGGGGTTGACGATGGCGAAGCGCGCCAGCGTCTCCCCGTCGTGCGTGGTCGGCACCACGAAAGCGAACTCGTCGGCGAGCATGCCGTCGCTCCACCGGTGATAGTCGGCCGCCTCCCAGCCGCGGCGCCGGAAGACGATGACGGTCAGATCCCGGTGCCGGACCAGTTCCAGATAGGGCCGGCGCGCGACCTCCTCCTCGGCGAACCGGGCGATGCTCAGCGTGTGCTCGAGCGCCGCGGCATACGCATCGGTGCCGTTGACGGTGAGGGAGAACCAGAACGGCAGGCCACGAGCGCGGCGGGTCAGGCCGATGGAGTAGTCGGTGGGATTCCACTCGGGCGCCTCGGTGAGCACGTCGAGGTAGCCCGCCTTCTGCGTGTGGGCTGCGCGCGCCTCGGCGGGATCGCGATAGAGCAGGGCGCAGCAGTCGTAGGGCGCGAAGAGCCACTTGTGCGGGTCGACGATGAACGAGTCGGCGTGCTCGATGCCGGCATAGCGGTCCCGGATCGACGGTGCGGCGAGGCCGGCCCCGCCGTAGGCCCCGTCGACGTGGAACCAGATCCCGAACTCGCGGCACACCTCGGCCACGGAGGCGAGGTCGTCGATGATCCCGAAGTTGGTCGTGCCGGCGGTGGCGACGACGGCGAAGACGTTCTCCGGGCCGCGCTCGAGCAGGACGGGCCGCAACCGCTCCCCCGTGAGCCGGCCCGCCGAGTCGACGGCCACACCCGCGAACTCGGCGTCCATGACGTCGGCGGCGGATTTGATCGAACTGTGCGCGCCCTCGGTGGCGACGAGGATGTTGGGGCGCACCCCATCTCGCGCGGTGCGGCGGGCGGTATGCCGTGCTGCCACCAGGGCGGACAGGTTCCCCACCGTGCCCCCGGGGGTGAAGACACCGCCGGCGGTTGCCGGCATACCTGCGAGGTCGGCGAGCCAGCGCAGGGCGAGGTTCTCGGCATACACGGCCCCGGCGCCCTCGAGCCAGGAGCCGCCATAGATGGACGAGGCCCCGACAACGACGTCGAACAACGACGCCGCATCGCTCGGCGCACACGGGATGAAGGAGAGATATCGCGGGTGGTCGGTGGACAGGCACGTGGGGGCCAGATCCTCGGCGAAGATGCGCATCGCCTCGGCTCCGCCGAGACCTCCGGGCGTGATCGTCTGTCCGACGGACTCGATGAGTTCGGCCTCGGTGAGCGGCTTGTCCAACGGTGGCGCCAGCCGGATGCGCTCCTGCGCGTAGTCGATCACCGCGGCGGAGAGGGCCGCGAGCTCGGTGTGCTTGTTGGCGTGGTAGGAGGTCCCGATCACGCCGTGAGGATACTTGCCGGACACGGTGAGCGGTGTCCCCCTACGGCGCTGGCACACGCGGTCCCGGCGCGGTCCTGCCGCCCAACGCCTCGATCGGCTCAGGCCTCGGCTGAGCTGATTCCCAACAGGAAGCCGGTCATTTCGCGACAGAAGGCGTCGGTGTGCTCGATCTGCGTCCAGTGGCCGCAGCGGCCGAAGATGTGCGCCTGGCTGTCCTCGATCCACCCCAGCAGCGTCATGGTCGTGCTGAGGGGGATCACCTTGTCGTCGAGGCCGTGAATCACCAGGGTCTGGTGGGGGATCGCCCGAATGTCCTTCTCCGGGTGGGCCATCGCGTCCACCCAGCGCTGTCGCGGCGCCGGGAACATGGCCGCGAACTGCTCCTGTGCACCGGGCCGGATCGACGCCTCGTAGCGCGCGCGCACCATGTCGTCGGTGATGAGCGCCGCGTTGTACGCGAACGCCTCGCGCATCAACTCGCCCATCTTCTCGATTGATGGTTCGTACCCCCACACCGCGTCGAGCCCGGGCGTGATCTCGAAGGGCACCCCGACGCTGCCCATGAGAACGAGCTTGTCCACCCGCTCGGGATGCGCGATCGCCAGGGAGAGCGCCATCGCGCCACCGAAGGAGTTGCCGACCACGCTGGTCCTCTCCACCTCGAGCGCGTCGAGGAAGGCGACGATCTGTGCGAGCCAACGCTCCCGCGTGTATTCGAATCTTTCTGGCACAACGGAATAGCCGAAGCCCGCCAGGTCGGGTGCGAGGATCCGGAAGTGCTGGTCGAGGCGGGTGATCGGCAGGCCCCAATTGGCCCAGGCGCTCACGCCTGGCCCTGAGCCGTGCAACAACAGCAGCGGGTCCCCGGTGCCTAGATCGTGATAGTTCGTGAGGATGTCGCCGGTCTGGACGCTGCTCCCGATCTCCGGGTTGTCGCTGACCATTCTCAGAGCCTACGCCCAACGGCCCGCTCTGCGCGAAGAGGCCGAGGTGGCCGGGCGGCGCCATCGGGCTCAGTGCGGGTGACCGTCATCGCCCTCGGGCGGCATAGCCGGCGGCGCTGCTAGGGATCGGACCCCGCGGCGCCTCGCTCCCTCTGGGCGTCGCCGGACTCCTCCGGCTCGAAGGTCACGTCGATCCGCTCGTAACCCTTGGTGCGCATGCTGCGTGCCTGATCGGCATACGTCTCCTGATCGGCCGCGGTCAGGTCCACGTCGTCGGTGAACGGAGTCAAGAGGGCACGCGGGTAAAGCCGTTCCGCCCGAACGACATTGACCTCTGCGCAGAGCACCAGGATGACTGCTGCCAGGTAGGTGAACGCGAGAAGGCCGAGGATAAACGCGACCACGCCGTTGGACGTCGACGCGTTCTTGACGACCCGGCCGACATACACCACACCGAAGGTCTGCAGCCCTTGCCAGGCACCAGCCGCGAGCAGGGCCCCCGGGAGCATCTTGCGGATGGAACCCTGCCGCACGCCGATGCGGAAGACGAGCAGGACGATGAAGGCGTTCACCAGGATGGTGAGGACCGTGGAGAGGACCTTGGTCCATGGCCCCCAGGTCGTGGCGGCGGCCGTGAACGCCGAGAGGGCCGTGGTCGCCAAGACAGCGAGCCCGGCCGTCAGCACGAGCACGACGCTGCGGGCCCGCGCCAACACGGGATTGGGCCGCACGTTGCGCGGCACCGCCCACACCGTGTTCATCGCGTGCTGAAGCGCGTTCCCCACCCCGAGCGCGCCATAGACCGACACTGCCAGGCCGATGGCCACCCCGGATGCGCCGCCGCTCAGGGACCTCGGATCCCCGAGTTGGTCGCCGAGCACGGGCACCTGGGCCACGGCCGAGTCGAGGATCTGACGCTGCAGGTCCGGACGGCCGGCCAGCACGAAGCTCAGCGCCGTCGCGAGCAGCAGGAGCAGGGGGAACAGTGAGACGAACGCGTAATAGGTCAGCAGTGCCGACAGGTACCCACCGATGTCGTCGAAGTATTTGTAGGCCACCGCGATCGGGAAACCCAGCGGCGGGAATCGCCGCTGGGCGCGGTCCAACCGTTCGACGAAACCCATGGGTGCATGATCGCGCATCCCGCGCCGGCATGCGCCTGCTGCCGTGCCGGCTATCCAGTCAGGGCGGGGGTGCCGGTGGCCCCGGCTGCGCCGGCCCGCGCCGGCGCGACCGGGATGGACAGGTCGCCGAGCAACCCACGCACCCGGTCCTCGATCTCGTCGGCGATGGCGCGGACCTCCTCGATCGGCCGGCCGTGCGGGTCGGGCACCTCCCAGTCGACCCGCCGGTGCGCCAGCGTGCCGGCCGGGTCGGTGCCCATCACGACGAGGACGTCCGGAGCGTGTACGACATCGGCGAGCGGCCCAGCGGAGATCAGCCGGTCAAGGTCGATCCCGCGTTCGTGCAGGACCGCGGCGGCAGTGGGATCGAGCGCGGCGGCCTGCTGCCGACCGGTCGCTCGCACATGCAGGTGGTCGCCGCCGAACTCGTGGGCCACGGCGGCGGCCATCTGAGAGCGTGCGGCGCCGTGCTCGCACATGAACAGCACAGTGGGGACGGCGTGCAAGCGCTCACCGCGCGAACTGATGTGCTCCCGCAGCAGGTCGGTTGCACGCTTGGCCACGAGCAGGCCGAGGAACTCGGGGTGGCGCGACTGCGGCTCGAGCTCGGCGCGGGCTTGGGCCACGGCGTCCGCCGCGTCGGCCGGAGTGACGGTGTCGGCGAAACGCTCGCTCAGGTCCGTCGTGATTTCTGCGTATGCCGTCTCGTCCAGACCGCGCATCCCGCGCCTCCATCCGCTCGCGCCGTCCTTGGCGTGCCAGACAGTTTACTCCTCGTTCACCTTGATGTCTCTCATGGTTCACCGGCATGGGAGGCCGGAGAATTCCGAGGCGCCGCAAGCCCGGTCGGGTCTGCGGCGCCTCGGTGAGTCGGGCTACGGGATCAGGCGGGCGATGATCTCGGCCGCGGCGTCCTTCGGGCTGGTCGTCAGCGCGTCGATGCGCACGTCCGGAGCGGTCGGCGCCTCATACGGGGAGTTGACCCCGGTGAGGTGCGCCAGTTCGCCGGCACGCGCCTGGGCATACAGACCCTTGGCGTCGCGCTTCTCGGCCTCCTCGAGCGGCATGTCGACGAAGATCTCCATGAACTCGCCGTCACCGATCAGTTCGCGTGCCGTGTCGCGTTCGGTGCGGAACGGGGAGATCGAGGAGACGATCGTGATCAGCCCGGCATCGGCCATCAGCTTGGCGACCTCGGCCAGGCGGCGGGCGTTCTCGACCCGGTCTGCGTCGTCGAAGCCCAGATCCTTGGACAGCCCGTGACGGATGTTGTCACCGTCGAGCAGGAACGTGTGGCGATTCATCCGCGCCAGCTGCACCTCCAGCTCGTTGGCCACCTCGGATTTGCCCGCACCGGAGAGGCCGGTCAGCCACAGGACGGCCGGCCGCTGGTGCTTCATCCGCGCGTGGTGGGCTCGGTCGATCTCCAGCGGCTGCCAGCCGACGTTCGCCGAGCGCCGCAAGGCGAAGTGGACCATCCCGGCCGCGACCGTCGCGTTGGACATCTTGTCGACGACGATGAAGCCACCCAGGTCGTGGGACTGGGCATACGGTTCGAAGACGATCGGCTTGTCGGTGGAGAAGGTGACCACGCCGATGGCGTTGAGCCCCAAGGTCTTCGCCGCGACGTGTTCCATGGTGTTGACGTTGACCTGGTATTTCGGCCGCTCGAACTGGGCGCTGACGGTCTGGGTGCCGATCTTGAGCCAGTAGGACCGGCCGGGCAACATCTCGGCGTCATCCATCCACACCAAGTGGCACTCGAAGTGGTCGGCCGTCTCGGCGGGCGACTCGTCGAGCACGAGGACGTCGCCGCGCGAGCAGTCGATCTCGTCCTCGAGGGTGATGGTCACGGCCTGCCCGACGACGGCCTGCTCGAGGTCGCCGTCGAACGTCACGATCCGGGCGACCGTGGACGTGCGATTGGTCGGCAGGACGCGGACCTTGTCACCCGGCTTGAGCACGCCGTTGGCGATCGTGCCGGCGAAACCGCGGAAGTTGAGGTTGGGACGCGTGACCCGTTGCACCGGCATCCGGAACGGCCGCTGCTGGTCGAGGGTCTGGTCGAGTTCGACCGTCTCGAGGAAGTTCATCAGCGTCGTGCCGGAGTACCACGGCGTGTTCTCGGAGTTGGTGGTGATGTTGTCGCCCTTGAACCCCGAGATCGGGATGGCGGTGAAGTCGCCGATGCCGATGGAGTCGGCGAACGCGCGGTAGTCGGCGACGATGTCGTCGAAGACCTTCTGGTCGTAGTCGACCAGGTCCATCTTGTTGACCGCGAGGACGATGTGCCGGATGCCGAGCAGGTGGGTCAGGTAACTGTGGCGGCGGGTCTGGGTGAGCACGCCCTTGCGCGCGTCGATGAGGATGACGGCCAGCTCGGCGGTCGAGGCGCCCGTGACCATGTTGCGGGTGTACTGCTCGTGGCCCGGAGTGTCGGCGACGATGAACTTGCGCTTCTCGGTCGCGAAGAACCGATAGGCGACGTCGATGGTGATGCCCTGTTCACGCTCGGCCGTGAGGCCGTCGACGAGGAGGGCGAAGTCGATCTGCTCGCCCTGGGTGCCGACCTTCTTGGAGTCGGCCTCGAGCGCGGCGAGGTGGTCCTCGAAGATCATCTTGCTGTCATAGAGCATGCGCCCGATGAGCGTGGACTTGCCGTCGTCGACCGAGCCACAGGTGATGAAGCGCAGCATCGTCTTGTGCTGGTGCTTCTCGAGGTAGGCGTCGATGTCCTCGGCGATGAGGGATTCGACCTGATAGATCGGCTCGCCCGGCGTCGCTGCGGCCGAAGTGGTGGTCGCGTCCGTGGTCGTCATCAGAAGTAGCCCTCCTGCTTCTTCTTCTCCATCGAGCCGGCGGAGTCGTGGTCGATCGCCCGGCCCTGGCGCTCGGAGGTGGTGGTCAGCAGGATCTCCTGGATGACCTCGGGCAGCGTGTGCGCCTGGGACTCGACCGCACCGGTGAGGGGGTAGCAGCCGAGGGTGCGGAAGCGCACGCTCTTCATGACGGGCGTCTGTCCGTTCAGCGGCATCCGGTCGTCGTCGACCATGATCGTCAGGCCGTCGAACTCGACGACCGGGCGCTCGGCGGCGAAGTACAGCGGCACGATCTCGATGCCCTCGAGGTGGATGTATTGCCAGATGTCCAGCTCGGTCCAGTTCGACAGCGGGAAGACGCGCATCGACTCGCCCTTGTGCTTGCGGGCGTTGTAGAGCTTCCACAGCTCAGGGCGCTGGTTCTTGGGGTCCCACTGGTGGCGGGCGTTGCGGAAGGAGAAGACGCGCTCCTTGGCGCGGGACTTCTCCTCGTCGCGTCGGCCGCCGCCGAAGGCGGCGTCGAAGCCGTACTTGTCGAGGGCCTGCTTCAGCCCCTCCGTCTTCCACATGTCCGTGTGCAGTGGCCCGTGGTCGAAGGGGTTGATCCCCTTCTCGAGCGCCTCCGGGTTCTGGTAGACGAGCAGCTCCATGCCCGCCTCCTTGGCCGCCTTGTCGCGCAGTTCGTACATCGCCCGGAACTTCCAGGTCGTGTCGACGTGCAGCAACGGGAACGGCGGCGGCGCCGGATAGAACGCCTTGCGCGCCAGGTGCAACATCGTCGCCGAGTCCTTGCCGATGCTGTAGAGCATGACCGGGTTCTCGACCTCGGCGACGACCTCGCGCAGGATGTGGATGCTCTCGGCCTCCAGACGCTGCAGGTGAGTCAGCGTCGCGGGTCCGGGTTGCGCCATGAACTAGCCTTCCGTGAGCAAGTGAAGTCGGTGCGGCCAGACCCCGGCAGCCGCTCGGGGAGGCCCGGCGACGTCAGGGAGCATCGACGCCACACACGACCCACGAGTCTATCCCATCGCTTGGGTATCGCCGCCGGACCCCGCGGAGCCGAGGAGCAGGTCGTGCAGCTCGTATGCCGTGTGCACCAGGTGGTCCGGCGCCGCGGCTTCGAGTGTTGCGGCGTCCGCCGCACCCCATGTGACGGCGATGCTCGTCATCCCTGCCGCCTTCGCGGCCTGGACGTCGACGACCGCGTCGCCGACATAGGCGCAGCCCTCGGCCGGCACGGACAGCCGGGCCGCGCCGTGCAGCAGCGGGGCGGGCAACGGCTTGTGCTCGCTGGTGTCCTCGCTGGCGGCGAGCACGTCGACGAGGTCATCCGCCCCGGCGAGGACCAGCGCCTCGCGCGCCGTCGCACGCCGCTTGGAGGTGACCACGCCGAAGCGGGCCTGAGCGTCACTGAGGCCGACGAGCAAGTCGTGGACGCCGTCATACCGCCCGATCATCGTCGCGGCGTTGGCGCGGTTCCAGGCGATATAGGTCGACTCGAGTTCGGCCGCCCGCTCGGGATACTCCTGCTCGAAGACGCTGGTCAGCGTCCGCCCGATCCACCCGCGCACCTCCGGCTCCGGGCGGCCCTGGCCGAGCACCGACGTCAGGGCGTGGTCGTAGGAGGCGATGATGAGGGGGATCGAGTTGACCAGCGTGCCGTCGAGATCGAACAGGACGCCTTGCCAGCGGGGGATGGTCACGCTCGATAGCCTGCCAGCCAAGGGAGGACAGAATCCAATTCACCACACGAAGGGCTGGACGTATGCCGCGCGCGCTCGCCGACCTCATACACCCCTCGTGGGCGGCGGCCCTGGAGCCGGTGGCCGGCCGCATCGCCGAGCTCGGGGATTTCTTGCGGGCCGAGGTGGCGGCGGGCCGCGGATATCTGCCGGCCGGCCCGCACGTGTTGCGCGCCTTCGAGCAGCCTCTGGAGGCGGTGCGAGTGCTCATCGTCGGCCAGGACCCCTACCCGACGCCGGGTCACCCGATCGGGCTGTCCTTCGCCGTCGCCCCCGATGTCTCCCCCATCCCGCGCAGCCTGGCGAATATCTATCGCGAACTGCAGACCGACCTGGCCCTGCCGCCGCCCAGCACTGGCGACCTGACCCCGTGGGCGGACCACGGTGTACTGCTGCTCAACCGAGTCCTCACCGTCCGGCCGGGCGCCTCCGCCTCGCACCGCGGCAAGGGGTGGGAAGAGGTGACCGATTGCGCGATCGCGGCGCTCGTCGCACGGGGCGGGCCGTTGGTCGCGATCCTCTGGGGCCGTGACGCGCGCTCGCTCAGGCCGGCACTCGGGGCCACGCCGGTCATCGAGAGCGCCCATCCGTCGCCGCTGTCGGCCAGTTCCGGATTCTTCGGCTCGCGCCCGTTCAGCCGGGCGAACGCAGCCCTGGTGGCCATGGGCGCCGATCCCGTCGACTGGTCTCTTCCCTGACCGTGACGCAGGAGCGGTGGACGGGTCCGACAGCGCTGGCTAGCCTGGTCGGATCCGACCGAAGGAGTTCGCCATGCCCGATTCCGTCGAGCTCATCACCTACGCGGACCGGCTCGGAGGTGATCTCCCCGGTCTCCTGGACGTCCTGACCGGTCCCTTGGCGGGGCTGTTCGGCGGCGTGCACATCCTCCCCTTCTACACCCCGTTCGACGGCGCGGACGCCGGGTTCGACCCGCGCGACCACACCGAGGTCGACCCGAGGCTGGGCACGTGGGCGGATGTCGCGGCGATCGCCAAGGACCACGACGTCATGGTGGACGTCATCGTCAACCACGTCTCCTCCACCTCCCCCACTTTCCTGGATTGGCTGGCCAAGGGGGCCGACTCGGCATACGACGGGATGTTCCTCACGCTCGACGGTGCCTTCCCCGACGGGGCCACCGAGGCGGACCTGACCCGGATCTACCGGCCGCGGCCGGGGCTGCCGTTCACGCCGTACACGACCGGCGACGGCTCCAAGCGCCTGGTCTGGACGACCTTCACTCCGCAGCAGATCGACATCGACATCCACCATCCGGCGACCCGCGACTATCTGTTGCGGATCCTCGACACTCTTGCCCGCGCCGGTGTCACGCAGGTGCGGATGGACGCGGTCGGATATGCCGTCAAGACTCCCGGCACGACGTCGTTCATGACACCGGAGACCTTCGTCTTCATCGACGAGATGGCGGCCTGGTCGCGTGAGCGCGGGCTCGAGGTTCTCGTCGAGGTGCACTCCTACTATCAGCGCCAGATCGAGATCGCCGCTGCGGTCGACCGGGTCTACGACTTCGCGCTGCCCCCGCTGATCCTGCACGCCCTCACGGCCGGCGACGTCGAGCCGTTGCTCGCGTGGATGCGGATCCGGCCGCTCAATGCCGTCACGGTCCTCGACACCCACGACGGCATCGGGGTCATCGACGTCGGAGCGGACGCCGACGACCGCAGCCGGCCGGGCCTGCTGGCGCCGGAGCAGATCGACCAGCTCGTGGAGCGGATGCACGACAACAGCGGCGGCACCTCCCGGCTGGCGACGGGGGCGGCGGCGTCGAATGTCGATCTCTATCAAGTGAATTCGACGTTCTATGACGCGCTGGGCCAGGACGACGATCGCTATCTCGCGGCGCGGGCTTTGCAGTTCTGGGCGCCCGGACGACCGCAGGTGTATTACGTCGGGCTGCTCGCCGGGGCCAATGATGTCGACCTGCTGCGGCGCACCTCCGTGGGCCGCGACGTGAACCGGCACTACTACACGCGTGAGGAGATCGACTCCGACCTGCAGCGGCCGGTCGTCCGGGCGCTGTTCGCGTTGATCCGGTTGCGCAACGCGCATCCGGCGTTCGACGGGGAGTTCGAGATCGACGCGGCGGGGTCGGTGCTCACCGCCACGTGGACCGCCGGGGAGGAGTATGCGCGCATCGACATCGACGCGGCCAGTGGTGAGGGCACCGTGATGTGGACCGAGGACGGTGCGCCGCGCACGAGTGGCTTGCTGGCACTCGGGGGGTGACCGAACGGCCGGCTGCGGCGCTATTAGGGTTGCGAGACATGACCGTTCGTATCTGGCAGCGCTATGTCGCGATCGGCGATTCCTTCACCGAGGGGATGTGTGATCCCGAGCCGGAGCCGCCGGACGGGTATGCCGGGTGGGCCGACCGCCTCGCCGGTCACCTGAGCGCTGTGGCCGCCGAGGCGGAGCAGCCGTTCGACTACGCCAACCTCGCGGTGCGTGGCCGCAAGCTCGCCGATGTCGTTGGGCCCCAGCTTGATTCGGCCCTCACGATGTCGCCCGACCTCGTGTCGATCGTCGGCGGCGGCAATGACATCCTGCGCCCGCAAGTCGACATCGACGGCATCGGTGAGCAATTGGAAGCGGCGGTGGTGCGCTTGCGGGAGGCCGGCGCGGATGTCCTCCTGGTCACCCCGACCGACACCGCGAAAGCCGGCCTGTTCAAGGCGATTCGCCCACGGCACGCGATCCATACGGCGAATATCCACGCAATGGCGGCGCGCCACGGCTGCTTCGTCGTCAGCCTGTGGGGCATGCGATCGCTGCAGGACTGGCGGATGTGGGCGGCCGACCGCATCCACCTCACCAGCGAGGGGCACCGGCGCGTGGCGTTGGCGGCGGCGGATGCCCTCGGCTTCGAGACCGATCGCGCCGACTGGACGACGCCGCTGCCGGCGGCCGAGGCGCTCGGTCGCCGCGAGGCCTTCGCCGGCCATGCGGCCTGGGGCAAGGAGCACTTCGGCCCCTGGGTGAACCGGCACCTGCACGGCCGCTCCTCCGGCGACGCCCTCTCCGCCAAGCGCCCCGCTCCGGCACCCATACCGCCCGCCCGCCTCACCGCCGACCCCGCCCGCTAAGTCCGACATCTGGCGGGCTATGACCCGCCAAACGTCGGAGATACCGCTGGGTAGGCTGCGGGTATGCCCGTCGAACGCCTGATGCCCACCGACGAGAGTGCCGACCTGATCGATCTGGTCCGAGAGATCACCGAGAAGGAGCTGCGGCCGCGGGCCGATGCTTCCGAGGCGGCCGCGCAGAAGAGCGACGCCTTCCCGCGTGACGTCTTCCGGATGCTCGGCCAGGCCGGGTTGATGTCGCTGCCCTATCCGGAGGAGTTCGGTGGGGCCGGGCAGCCCTTCGAGGTCTATCTGCAAGTGCTGGAAGAGCTTTCGAGCGCGTGGATGGCAGCCGGGCTGGGCATCTCGGTTCATACGCTGACGTGCTACCCGGTCTTCACCTATGGCACGGATGAACAGAAGGCCGACCTCCTGCCCGACATGCTCTCCGGCGAGACCCTGGGTGCCTACGCCCTTTCGGAGACCCAGGCCGGCAGCGATATCGCCTCGATGACCACGCGCGCCCGCCGCGACGGCGACGACTACGTCATCAACGGCAAGAAGGCGTGGATCTCCCACGCCGGGCACGCGGACTTCTATACGACCTTTGCGCGCACTTCTGACGACGGGGGGCGTGGGGTGTCGTGCTTCATCGTTCCCGCCGACACACCTGGCCTCTCCTTCGGCGCGCCGGAGCGCAAGATGGGACTGCACTGCGACACGGTGCGGGAGGTCATCTACGAGGATGTGCGCGTGCCCGCCTCGCGGCGGATCGGCGAGGAGGGCCAGGGGGTGCCCATCGCGCTAGCGGGGCTTGACTCCGGGCGCCTCGGAATCGCTGCTGGCGCAACGGGTTTGGCACAGGGCGCGCTCGACTTGGCGGCACTGTATGCCGTCGAGCGCGAGCAGTTCGGCCGGCCGATCGCGTCGAATCAGGGGCTGGCGTTCGTCATCGCGGATATGGCTGCGGCGATCGGCGCCGCCCGCGCCACCTACGTGCATGCCGCTCGCCTGCGCGATGCCGGGCGCCCCTTCAGCAAGGAGGCCGCCATCGCCAAGCTCGTGGCCACCGATGCCGCGATGAAGGTGACCACGGACGCGGTGCAGGTGCTCGGTGGCGCGGGCTACACCCAGGATTTCCCTGTGGAGCGCTACTTCCGCGAGGCCAAAGTCACGCAGATCTTCGAGGGCACCAACCAGATCCAGCGCCTGGTCATCTCCCGGCACGTCCTCGGCCGCTGAGTCTCAGAGCGACTTTCCGCCGCTGGCGAGCAGGTCACGGGCGCGGATGCGGTCCGCAGAGATTTCGCCGCAACGAAGCCTTGACATACCCGGTATATGGGGTGTGAGGATCGGGTCAGGCACCGACGAGCGCAGACACCGTCTGCACGAGCCCGGACGGCGCCACGCAGGGGATGGATCACGTTGCCACGTCTCGAAGCACGCGCCGGTGGGGCGCCATGTCGTCCTCCCCGCTCGAGATCCACCCGCCTGAAACACCGGGGCGGTCTTCGGACACTCAACGTTTGCCAAACCTCAACACCGAAAGGCGTGACGGATGAAGAAGAACCTCATCGCGGCGATGGCGGGCAGCACGGTCCTGGCCGCCGGCGTCGGTGCCGGCACGGCGACGGCCTCGAGCCCCGCCCCGGCAGCCGGCACCAGGCCGCCCTCCCGCACCTGGACGCCAACGGCGCCATCCAGCGTCTCAACAGGAGTGGCCGTCCTCCCGAATGGGGATCGCGTTGGCGTGCAACGCAATCCGGGCGCGGCGCCCACTGTGACTGCGCCGGCTGACCTGGCCAGGGCGGGGGCGCGCAGCATGACGATCGGGACGACGACCTATGTCATCCCCCGGCGCATGTCAGGAGTTGCAGGCCGGGTCTTCGACAAGGCCCTCTTCGACGTCGGCACTCTCGCCGCGCGCGGCAGCGGCCGCACCGCCGTCAACGTCACCTACGCCAGTTCCTCGGCGCCCACGGCCGTCCCGGGCATCGTGATCACCGCTCGCACGGGCACGACCGCCACCGGTTATGTCGACGCCGCCAGCAGCGCCGCGCTCGGTCGCGCGCTGGCGACGACGGACGCCAAGACCCTCTTCGCCCACGTCCGCACGGTCGCGCCACCCGCGCAGCCGGCGGCCACGCCACGCTGGCCCATGGTCACCGTCACCATCCGGCTCATCGGCCTCGACGGACGCCCGCTGGATGACCTGGTCGGGTTTACCAATGTCGTGGACCCGGGCAAGGGCAACGGGATGGTTTTCACCACGCACGGCATCGCCAAGATCAGCGTTCCCGCCGGCACCTATCAGCTGCTGGGGAGCACGTTCACCGAGGTGGCCGGCAAACCGGTCGTTGCGATGGGCGCGAGCCGCGAGACCACCGTGGGCGACGGGGACGAAATCGTCCTCGACCTGCGCAAGGCCACCATGCGGCTCAAGACGAGCGTCAACAAGCCCGTCGTCAACCCGTTCTGGGCACAGTCCGTCAATCGTGAGATCCAGGGACCGACCGGCGGCGTGGGCTTCAGCCTCAGCGCCCTCGGTGACGACAGCTTCTCCGTGCGAGTCGTCCCGACCGTCGGGACCTTGCACGGCATCCAGTCGTTGACCAAGGACTACCTCGCCGTCTCACCGAGCGGGGTCACCCCCGCATACCGCTTCGCCACCCACTACTCCATCGACGGGCGCATCCCCGACGGCACGATCGTCAAGCACAGCGACGCCTCGAACCTGATGACCTACAAGGATCGCTTCACCGGAGTGCGAAGTCTCGCGTCGGCGAGTTTCGCGCGGGCGGTCATGGGTCCCGGCGGCGGCTGGTCGCTCGGGGCGCCACTGCCCGGTGACCGCCTCACCACCTACGCGACCGCTGGGCCCGGGCTCGACCACAGCGCTCGCCTGGACCAATACATCAGCTTCGACCCGACATTCACCACCAAGGGCAGTTTCGCCTCACCGCCCGCCGCCTCCCCCAAGCCGGGCACCATCAAGAGCGTCGTCTGGGGTGTCGGCCCCCTGCATCAGCGGTATGCCGCCCCGCCGGCCAGCGCGCCGTTCAAGATCTGTCCGGCGTGCGTTGGCGACGGCGTTTTCAACGTCGAGGCGCCGCCGCTGAGCACCAACGCCCAGTTGGGCTCCGCCGACCTCGTCGGGCCAGACATCCTCGGCCGCGTGACGATCAAGGCCGACGACACGGTTCTGTATGCCGGTCAGGGCCAGTTGTCCGGCTACTCCGCGCTTCCTGCGGGGACCAAGTCCGTGACGACCACCCAGGTCGCCACCCGCTCCGGCGCCGTTTTCCCGCGCACGACGGTGCTGTCGACGAAATCGTCGACCAAGATGGCGGCCTCCTTCCCGGCACCCGACGGGTGGATGTGCCTCGCCGAGACGGGTTGCCGGGTACTGCCCTTCCTCAGCGTGGACTACCGCATCGCGGGTCAGACCGCCCTCGGCGCGCTGCCGGCCGGCAAACGCCGACTCGACCTCACGGTCAACCAGGTCGGCCGGGCCACCGCAAAGGGCGTCACGTCCGTGAAGGCCTGGGTGTCGTATGACGGGAAGACCTGGACCGCTGCCCCCGTCACCGGGTCCGGCGCCCAGCGCGCCGTTGCGCTGACCATCCCCGAGCCCGGGTCCGGGCACACTGGAGTCAACCTGAAGGTGTCGGTCGCCGACGCCGCCGGTTCCACCTACACCGAGCAGATCACCGGCGCCTTCGGGCTGGCCGGCTGATCGCGGACGGCACGAGAAAGCGAGAAACCATGCGTCGCAACACTTTCCGGCGGGCCGTGACCGCCGCCATCGCCGCCACCACGCTGGCGTTCGGGTTGACGCCCACCCTCGGCGCCAGCGCGACCCCGACCACAGCGGACTCGCCTCGCGCGAGCCGGCCGTGTTCGGCCGAGACACGCGCCGAATACGCCCGGTGCATGAGTCAGTTCCGGCAGGAGAACGCGGGCCGCCTCAACTCGAGGGGCACCCCGCCCGGCATGACTGCGGCCGACCTCCGCTCGGCATACAGGGCCCCCGCCAAGGGCGCACACACCACGGTCGCCATCATCATCGCCTTCGACAACCCCAATGCGGAGAAGGACCTCGCGGTCTATCGCACGACGATGGGCCTGCCGCCGTGCACGACCGCCAACGGCTGCTTCACCAAACTGAACCAGCGCGGCGTCAAAGGCGACTACCCGCAGCCGGACGGCGGCTGGGCCCTGGAGGGGTCGATGGATCTCGACATGGTCTCGGCGGCCTGCCCGACCTGCAAGATCATGCTCGTCGAGGCCGACGACAACTACATGAACAGCATGGCCGAAGCTACTCGCACCGCGACCCGCAAGGGCGCCACCGTGCTGTCCCACAGCTATGGCGGGGGCGAAGGAGGCTATATGTGGCAGTTGCGGGACGCCTACGAGAAGCCCGGGACGATCTCTGTGGCCTCCTCCGGTGACTACGGGTTCATGCAAGCCTCCACCCCTGCGGTGTTCCGCAAGGTCCTCGCCGTCGGCGGCACGACTCTCACCAAGAAGCCCGGCACCGGGCGCGGCTGGGACGAGGACGTCTGGAGCGGCAGCGGCAGCGCCTGCTCGGCCTACGTGATGAAGAGCCCGTGGCAGAAGGACACCCACTGCCGGATGCGCACCGTCGCCGACGTCTCCGCCGTCGCGGACCCCGCCACCGGGGTGGCGGTCTACGACACCTATGAGAACCCGTTCGGGCTCGAACCGGGCTGGATCATCGGCGGTGGCACCAGCGCCTCCGCCCCCTACATCGCCGGCCTCATCGGCCTGAAGGGCAACGGCAGCACGTTCACCAGCCGCACCCCCTACGACAACCGAAGCGCCTTCTTCGATGTCGTCGGCGGGGCCAACGGCCTGTGCGGCGGCGACTACCTGTGCAACGGGCTGAAGGGGTATGACGCCCCCACCGGCGTCGGCTCCCCCCGCGGGTTGGGCGGGATGTAACGACTCGGCATACCCGTTGGGCGGGCCGGTGACAACTGGTCACCGGCGCGTTCGCGGGTGCTGGGCTCGCGGCATACGGTGATCTGCGCGACACAGCCGGTGAACAGCAATTGCACACCGGGGGTCGATCCCGTACCTTTCCGGGGGCGGCTTTGGCCGCCGACAACTGGATAACTCACCAATTCATCCGATCCGGACGCGCGCCTAACCATCCAGCGGCCGGATCATGCGGGGCCCAAGATGCCCCACCGGATGGCTGGGGGAACCACTACTGACCGGCAGCGATGCGGGTCTTGGGGTGCAGCCGCACTGCGGCAGGGAACCTGACCTCCCTAACCCGACAGCTCACCTCAGCGGCGCCAGTCAGGAAAGGACTATCCCCCCATGGCTCGCGCCACCTCCTATGTGGGTCGCCACCGCACCCCGCGTCCCCTCCGCTCCCGCCTCGCGGGCCCCGGCATCGCCGGCGCTGCCGCGGCCGGCGTCCTGATCGCCCCCGGCGTCGCCCACGCCGAGCACGTCTGGGACCGTGTCGCCGACTGCGAGTCGAGCGGCAACTGGTCGATCAACACCGGCAACGGCTACTACGGCGGCCTGCAGTTCTCCTACTCCACCTGGCTCGGCTTCGGCGGCGGCCAGTACGCCTCCTACGCCCACCAGGCGTCCAAGGCCGAGCAGATCGACACCGCCCAGGAAGTCCTGAAGGTGCAGGGACCCGGCGCCTGGCCGGTGTGCTCGGTGCGGGCCGGCCTGACCGTCTCGAACGGTCTCGCGGTCAACCCGTGGACCGACTCGACGGGCACGACGGGCGGCACCGGCACCAGCGGCGACCTGGTCGTCGACGGCGTTCTCGGCCCGAAGACCTACTCCGCCATGGAGAAGTGGATCGGCCGCCCGGTCAACGGCAACTGGGGCACCGAGGACAAGAAGGCCCTGCAGCGCAAGGTGAAGGTCTACCCCGACGGGATGGTCGGCCCCATCACCACCAAGGCCCTGCAGCGCGTCATCGGCCACAGCCAGACCGGCATGTGGGGAAGCAGCACCACCAAGGCCCTGCAGACCTACCTCAACCGCGTCCTCTAGGACGCGGACGACAGAGCGCGAAGGGCCTCGGGACAACGTCCCGGGGTCCTTTTCGCATCTCCACCGGAGCCGCCTGCCGGAATCGAACCGGCAACCTGCCGCTTACAAGGCGGCTGCTCTGCCAATTGAGCTAAGGCGGCGCGGGCGACGCCGCGGCGACCGCCCCGCATACCTTAACGCCCGCTCGGCAACCGGCCGAACCGAAACCCGTCGAGGGGGTATGCCGGCGCGGCATACCCCCTCGACGGGTTGTGACGAGGTGCGTCAGTCGAAACGGTCGAAGCCGAGTTCGGCGTCGTCGAGGCGGATCGCCTCGCCGGTGCCGGACCCGAAGACCGGGTAGGCGTACTCGTCGTAGTTCGGCATGGCGTACATCGCGGCGCGGGCCTCAGCGGTGGGCTCGACCTTGATATTGCGGTAGCGGGTCAGGCCGGTGCCGGCCGGGATCAGCTTGCCGAGGATGACGTTCTCCTTCAGGCCGAGCAGCGGGTCGGACTTGGCCTCCATCGCGGCCTCGGTGAGGACGCGCGTGGTCTCCTGGAAGGAGGCCGCCGACAGCCACGAGTCGGTCGCGAGCGAGGCCTTGGTGATGCCCATCAGCTCGGGGCGACCCGAGGCCGGGCGACCGCCCTCGGAGACGACGCGGCGGTTCTCCTGCTCGAAGCGTGAACGCTCGGCGAGCATGCCCGGCAGCAGGTCGGCATCGCCCGACTCGATGATCGTGATCCGGCGCAGCATCTGCCGCACGATGACCTCGATGTGCTTGTCGTGGATGGCCACACCCTGCTGGCGATACACGGCCTGGACCTCGTCGACCAGGTGCATCTGCACCTGACGCGGGCCGAGGATGCGCAGCACCTGCTTGGGGTCGATGGCGCCCTGGACGAGCTTGGTGCCGACCTCGACGTGGTCGCCGTCGGCGACCAGCAGACGCGCACGCCTGCTCACCGGGTAGGCGTGCCCCTCCGAGCCGTCGTCCGGGGTGAGCAGGATGCGGCGGGCCTTGTCGGTCTCCTCGATCTCGACGCGGCCGGTGGCCTCGGCGATCGGAGCGACACCCTTGGGGGTGCGAGCCTCGAAGAGCTCGACGACACGCGGCAGACCCTGGGTGATGTCGTCACCGGCCACACCACCGGTGTGGAAGGTCCGCATCGTCAGCTGGGTGCCGGGCTCACCGATGGACTGGGCGGCGATGATGCCGACGGCCTCACCGATGTCGACCAGCTTGCCGGTGGCCAGGCTGCGGCCGTAGCACTTGGCGCAGGTGCCGACCCGCGACTCGCAGGTCAGGACCGAACGGACCTTGACCTCGTCGACGCCGGCGGCGAAGAGCGCCCCGATGACCACGTCCCCGAGGTCGATGCCGGCCTCGGCGAGGGTCTCGCCGTCGACCGTGATGTCCTCGGCGAGGGTGCGGGCGTAGACGGAGGTCTCGACCTCGTCGTTGACGATCCGGGTGCCGGACTCGCTGGTCGCGGCGATCGGCATGGTCAGGCCACGCTCGGTGCCACAGTCCTCCTCGCGGATGATGACATCCTGCGAGACGTCGACGAGACGACGGGTGAGGTAGCCGGAGTCCGCCGTGCGAAGCGCGGTGTCCGCCAAACCCTTACGCGCACCGTGGGTGGAGATGAAGAACTCCAGCACCGACAGACCCTCACGGAAGTTCGTGCGGATCGGGCGCGGGATGATCTCACCCTTCGGGTTGGCCATCAGGCCACGCATGCCGGCGATCTGCCGCAACTGGAACCAGTTACCACGCGCACCGGAGTTGACCATCCGGAAGATGGGGTTGTCCTTCGGGAAGTTGGACTCCATCTCCTTGGAGACCTCGTTGGTCGCCTTGGTCCAGATCTCGATGAGCTCCTGACGGCGCTCGTCGTCGGTGATCAGACCACGCTCGAACTGGGTCTGGACCTTGGTGGCCTTCTCCTCGTAACCCCCGAGGATCTCGCCCTTGCGCGGCGGGGTGACCACGTCGGCGACGGCCACGGTGGTGCCGGACCGGGTCGCCCAGTGGTAGCCGGCCTCCTTCAGCGCATCGAGCGAGGCCGCGACCTGCACCTTGCTGTAACGCTCGGCGAGGTCGTTGACGATCGTCGAGAGACGCTTCTTGTCCACCGGCTCGTTGACGAACGGGTAGTCCAGCGGCAAGGCGACGTTGAACAGCGCCCGGCCCAGCGTGGTCTCGACGATGAGCGAGTCGACGCGGCCGTCCTCGGTGACCTCGGTGCCCTCGGGCAGTTCGGTCCCCAGGGCCGGCACGAAGTCGCGCAGCCGCACCCGGATCAGATTGCCCAGCTTGATGGTGCCGGCGTCGAAGGCCATGCGGGCCTCCGCGGGGCTGGCGAAGCTGCGCAGCTGCTCCTGCTTGTCATCGGCGTAGGCCGGCCCGACCTCGGAGGTCAGGTGGTAGAGGCCGATGATCATGTCCTGCGTCGGCATCGTCACGGGACGACCGTCGGCCGGCTTGAGGATGTTGTTGGAGGACAGCATCAGGATGCGGGCCTCGGCCTGGGCCTCCGCCGACAGCGGCAGGTGCACGGCCATCTGGTCCCCGTCGAAGTCGGCGTTGAACGCCGTGCAGACGAGCGGGTGGATTTGGATGGCCTTGCCCTCGACCAGCTGCGGCTCGAAGGCCTGGATGCCGAGGCGGTGCAGGGTGGGCGCACGGTTGAGCAGCACTGGGTGCTCGGTGATGACCTCTTCGAGGACGTCCCACACGACGGAGCGCTGCCGCTCGACCATCCGCTTGGCCGACTTGATGTTCTGCGCATGGTCGAGGTCGACCAGACGCTTCATCACGAACGGCTTGAACAGCTCCAGCGCCATCTGCTTGGGCAGGCCGCACTGATGCAGCTTCAGCTGCGGGCCGACGACGATGACCGACCGGCCGGAGTAGTCGACGCGCTTGCCGAGGAGGTTCTGACGGAAACGGCCCTGCTTGCCCTTGAGCATGTCGGACAGCGACTTCAGCGGCCGGTTGCCGGGGCCGGTGACCGGGCGGCCACGACGGCCGTTGTCGAACAGCGAGTCCACGGCCTCCTGCAGCATCCGCTTCTCGTTGTTGACGATGATCTCGGGGGCGCCGAGGTCGAGCAGCCGCTTCAACCGGTTGTTGCGGTTGATGACGCGACGGTAGAGGTCGTTCAGGTCGGAGGTGGCGAACCGGCCACCATCGAGCTGGACCATCGGGCGCAGGTCCGGCGGGATGACCGGGACCGCGTCCAGCACCATGCCGGCCGGGTTGTTGTCCGTCGTCATGAACGCCGAGACGACCTTGAGGCGCTTGAGGGCGCGGGTCTTCTTCTGGCCCTTGCCGGTGGCGATGATCTCGCGCAACGACTCGGCCTCGGCCTCCAGGTCGAAGGTCTCCAGACGCTTCTGGATCGCCGCCGCGCCCATGCCGCCCTCGAAGTAGAGGCCGAAGCGGTCGCGCATCTCGCGGTAGAGGATCTCGTCGCCCTCCAGGTCCTGGACCTTGAGGTTCTTGAATCGGTCCCAGACCTGGTCGAGCCGGTCGAGCTGGCCGTCCGCGCGCCGGCGGATCTGGCCCATCTCGCGCTCGGCGCCGTCGCGCAGCTTGCGCTTGACGTCGGCCTTCGCGCCCTCCTCCTCGAGCTGAGCGAGGTCGGTCTCGAGCTTCTTGGCCCGGGTGTCGATCTCGCTGTCGCGGCGGTTCTCGATCTCCTTCTTCTCGACCTCGATCTGCGCCTCGAGCGAGGGCAGGTCGGCGTGGCGCTGGTCGACGTCGACGGAGGTGATCATGTAGGCCGCGAAGTAGATGACCTTCTCGAGGTCCTTCGGGGCCAGGTCGAGCAGGTACCCCAGGCGCGAGGGGACGCCCTTGAAGTACCAGATGTGGGTCACGGGGGCGGCCAGCTCGATGTGGCCCATCCGCTCGCGGCGGACCGCGGCGCGGGTCACCTCGACGCCGCAGCGCTCGCAGATGATGCCCTTGAACCGGACCCGCTTGTACTTGCCGCAGGCGCACTCCCAGTCCCGGGTGGGGCCGAAGATGCGCTCGCAGAACAGGCCATCCTTCTCCGGCTTCAGGGTCCGGTAGTTGATGGTCTCCGGCTTCTTGACCTCGCCGTGGCTCCACTCGCGGATGGACTCCGCCGTGGCCAGGCCGATCCGAAGCTGGTCGAAGTTGTTGACGTCAAGCACTCGGTGCTTCCTTCACTTCCGTTGTGCCGTAGTTCGCTCGTATGTCAGTGGGCCACAGGGTTTTTGACGCTGGGGCCGAAGGGCGCAAGGCCGGCGGATGGTATGCCGCGCGCTCACCTCGTCGGTGAGCGCGCGGCATACCGCCTAGACCTCCTCGACCGAGCTCGGCTCGCGCCGGCTCAGGTCGATGCCGAGTTCCTGGGCCGCCTGGAAGACGTCATCCTCGGTGTCGCGCAGCTCGATCGAACTGCCGTCGCGAGAGAGGACCTCGACGTTCAGGCACAGGGACTGCATCTCCTTGATGAGCACCTTGAAGGACTCGGGGATGCCGGGCTCGGGGATGTTCTCGCCCTTGACGATGGCCTCGTAGACCTTGACGCGGCCGTTGACGTCGTCGGACTTGATCGTCAGCAGCTCCTGCAGGGCGTAGGAGGCGCCGTAGGCCTCCAGGGCCCACACCTCCATCTCGCCGAAGCGCTGGCCACCGAACTGGGCCTTACCACCGAGGGGCTGCTGCGTGATCATGGAGTACGGACCCGTGCTGCGGGCGTGGATCTTGTCGTCCACGAGGTGGTGCAGCTTGAGGATGTACATGTACCCGACGGACACCGGCTCGGGGTAGGGCTCGCCGGAGCGGCCGTCGAAGAGGCGGGCCTTGCCGTTGCCGGCGACCAGGCGCTGACCGTCGCGGGTCGGCGTCGTGGACTCCAGCAGACCGAAGATCTCCTCCTCGCGGGCACCGTCGAAGACGGGCGAGGCGACGCGGGTGCCGGCGGGCGCGCTGTGCGCATCCGCTGCCATACCCGCGGCCCACTCGGCGCCGTCCGGGACCTGCCAGCCGCGGCTGGCGGCCCACCCGAGGTGCAGCTCGAGGACCTGGCCGATGTTCATCCGGCCGGGCACGCCGAGCGGGTTGAGCACGACGTCGACCGGGGTGCCGTCCTCGAGGAAGGGCATGTCCTCGACCGGAAGGATCTTGGAGATGACGCCCTTGTTGCCGTGGCGGCCGGCGAGCTTGTCACCGTCGGTGATCTTGCGCTTGTTGGCCACGTAGACGCGCACCAGCTGGTTGACGCCCGGGGGCAGCTCGTCGCCGTCCTCCTTGTCGAAGACCTTGACGCCGATGACCGTGCCGGTCTCGCCGTGGGGCACCTTCAAGGAGGTGTCGCGCACCTCGCGGGCCTTCTCGCCGAAGATGGCGCGCAGCAGGCGCTCCTCCGGGGTCAGCTCGGTCTCACCCTTGGGCGTGACCTTGCCGACGAGCAGGTCGCCGTCGCGGACCTCGGCGCCGATGCGGATGATGCCGCGCTCGTCGAGGTCGGCCAGGACCTCCTCGGAGACGTTCGGGATGTCCCGGGTGATCTCCTCGGGGCCGAGCTTGGTGTCACGGGCGTCGACCTCGTGCTCCTCGATGTGGATCGAGGAGAGGACGTCGTCCTGCACGAGGCGCTGCGAGAGGATGATCGCGTCCTCGTAGTTGTGACCCTCCCACGGCATGAAGGCCACGAGCAGGTTGCGACCCAGGGCCATCTCGCCGCCGTCGGTCGCGGGACCGTCGGCGATGAGCGCACCGGCCTCGACGCGGTCACCCTCGGAGACCACGACGCGCTGGTTGTAGCTGTTGCCCTGGTTGGACCGCATGAACTTGTTGATCTTGTACGTGCGGTAGGTGCCGTCGTCGTGCGCGACCGTCACCAGGTCGGCGGAGACCTCGGTCACCGCACCGGCCTTCTCGGCGACGACGACGTCACCGGAGTCGACGGCGGCGCGGTACTCCATGCCGGTGCCCACGAGCGGGGCCTCGGAGCGGACGAGCGGCACGGCCTGGCGCTGCATGTTCGAGCCCATGAGGGCGCGGTTGGCGTCGTCGTGCTCGAGGAAGGGGATGAGCGCGGTGGCCGCGGACACCATCTGGCGCGCGGAGACGTCGATGTAGTCGACGTCCTCGGCCGGGACGTACTCGACCTCGCCACCCTTGACGCGCACGAGGACGCGCTCGTGAGCGAAGCGGGTGCCGTCCTCGGAGAGGGTGGCGTTCGCCTGGGCGATGACGTGCTCGTCCTCCTCGTCGGCCGAGAGGTAGTGCACGTCGTCGGTGAGGCGACCCTTCTCGACCTTGCGGTACGGGGTCTCGATGAACCCGAACGGGTTGATCCGACCGTAGGACGCGAGCGAGCCGATCAGGCCGATGTTCGGGCCTTCCGGGGTCTCGATCGGGCACATGCGGCCGTAGTGGCTCGGGTGGACGTCACGGACCTCCATGCCGGCGCGGTCACGGGAGAGACCACCCGGGCCGAGCGCGGACAGGCGCCGCTTGTGGGTCAGGCCCGAGAGCGGGTTGTTCTGGTCCATGAACTGCGAGAGCTGGCTGGTGCCGAAGAACTCCTTGATCGCCGCCACGACGGGACGGATGTTGATCAGGGTCTGCGGCGTGATCGCCTCGACGTCCTGGGTCGTCATCCGCTCGCGGACGACGCGCTCCATCCGGGAGAGGCCGGTGCGGACCTGGTTCTGGATGAGCTCGCCGACGTTGCGCAGGCGACGGTTGCCGAAGTGGTCGATGTCGTCGGTCTCGACGCGCACCTCGACGTCCTCACCGCGGCGACGGCCCGGCAGGGTCTCGTCACCGTTGTGGAGGGCCACGATGTACTTGATCGTCGCGACGATGTCCTCGATCGTCAGCGTCGACGCCGAGGGGTCACCCTCGATGCCGAGCTTCTTGTTGATCTTGTAGCGACCGACCTTGGCCAGGTCGTAGCGCTTGCCGTTGAAGTAGAGGTTGTCGAGCAGGGACTGCGCGGCCTCCTTGGTCGGCGGCTCGCCCGGGCGCAGCTTGCGGTAGATGTCGAGCAGCGCCGCGTCCTGGTCGGCGATGTTGTCCTTCTCCAGGGTCAGGCGCATCGACTCGTAGTCCCCGAACTCCTCGAGGATCTGGGCCTCGGTCCAGCCCAGGGCCTTGAGGAGGACGGTCACCGACTGCTTGCGCTTGCGGTCGACGCGGACGCCGACCATGTCGCGCTTGTCGATCTCGAACTCGAGCCAGGCACCGCGGCTGGGGATCACCTTGGCGGTGTAGATGTCCTTGTCGGACGTCTTGTCGGCGGTGCGCTCGAAGTACACGCCCGGGCTGCGGACGAGCTGGGAGACGACGACGCGCTCGGTGCCGTTGATGATGAAGGTGCCGCGCTCGGTCATGAGCGGGAAGTCGCCCATGAAGACGGTCTGGCTCTTGATCTCGCCGGTCATGTTGTTCATGAACTCGGCGGTGACGAACAGCGGCGCGGAGTAGGTCTGGTCCCGCTCCTTGCAGTCGTCGATGGAGTACTTCATCTCCTCGAAGCGGTGATCGCGGAAGGACAGCGACATCGAGCCGCCGAAGTCCTCGATCGGGGAGATCTCCTCGAAGATCTCCTCCAGGCCCGAGCGGTCGGGGACGTCGGTGCGCCCCTCGGCCTTGGCCGCGGCGACGCGCGCCTGCCAGCGCTCGTTGCCCAGGAGCCAGTCGAAGCTCTCGGTCTGCAGGGCGAGGAGGTCGGGCACCTCCAGCGGCTCGCGGATCTTCGCGAAGGAGAGACGGCCCGAAACGGTCCGTGCGGGGAGGGTGGTCTGGGACGCGGTGCGCGCAGCCAAGGATGGTCCTTCCACTGGCCTGGTGACTTTCAGGAGGCGGCGCCCCCACTCGCCATGGGCCCTTCGAGCAGTGGTCCAGCCGCAGCGCAGGGCACGGCGAATGGACGACTCATCGCTGAGAGGTCATGGGAGAAGATGGCGCAAGGACCGACTGTATCAAAAGCGAGCACGGAAGACCAGCCCGGTCAAGTCCCCTCGCGGGGCCCTGCGGGCCGTGCCTGTCGCTCCTGCCCTCCTGGGTCCCCCAAGGACCGTGCGAAGCGGTGCGACGGCAAAAGGATGAACTCCACCTGCGCGTGAGTCAAGCCACGAATGCATCACGGCGCGTCCCGGTGCTCCCGGGCTGTGGACGAGCGCGGCCGTCCGGCAGCAGAAGCGGGGCAGGTCCGGGTGGACCTGCCCCGCTTCTGGTGAAGGGGCGCTCCCGCTCACGCGGCAGTCGGGCTCACTTGAGCTCGACGGTGGCGCCGGCCTCCTCGAGCTGGGCCTTCGCCTTGTCGGCAGCGGCCTTGTCGACCTTCTCGAGGACGGGCTTCGGGGCGCCGTCGACGAGGTCCTTGGCCTCCTTGAGACCGAGGGAGGTCAGCGCGCGGACCTCCTTGATGACGGCGATCTTCTTCTCGCCGGCCGAGACGAGGACGACGTCGAACTCGTCCTTCTCGTCCTCGGCGGCAGCGTCGCCGCCACCGGCAGCCGGGGCGCCGGCGGCCGCAACGGCAACCGGGGCAGCGGCGGTGACGCCGAAGGTCTCCTCGAAGTTCTTGACGAACTCGGAGAGCTCGATGAGGGTCATCTCCTTGAAGGCGTCAAGGAGCTCGTCGGTGCTGAGCTTGGCCATGATTGGCTTCCTTTCAATCTTTTCGTATGCCGTGAGTGGCGTTGGGTTGTGGCGCTGGTCCCGAGTGGGATCAGGCCTCGGAGTCGCCACCCGCGGCGACGTCGGTGGCAGCCTCGGCCTCGGGGGCCTCAGCAGCAGGGGCCTCGTCCGCGGCGTCGGCAGCGGGCGCGGCGGCCGCAGCCACCGGGCCTTCCGCCTCGACCTTGGCCCGCAGCGCGTCGACCGTGCGAGCGGCCTGCGACAGCGGAGCAGCGAAGAGGTAGACCGCCTTGGCCAGCGAGGCGTTCATGGCGCCGGCCAGCTTGGCGAGGAGCACCTCGCGGGACTCGAGGTCCGCGAGCTTGGTGATCTCCGCAGCGGAGAGGGCCTTGCCCTCGAGAACGCCGCCCTTGATCACCAGGAGGGGGTGTGCCTTGGCGAAGTCACGCAGGCTCTTGGCCACGGACACCGGGTCGCCCTCGACGAATGCGATGGCCGATGGTCCGGCCAGCTGCCCCTCGAAGGCGTCCACGCCGGCCTCCTTGGCGGCCAGCTCGGTCAGCGTGTTCTTGACCACGGCGTAGGTCGCATTGCCACGCAGGGTCGTGCGCAGCTCGGTGAGCTGGCTCACGGTGAGCCCGCGGTACTCGGTGAGGACTGCGGCGTTGCTCGAGCGGAACTTCTCGGTCAGCTCGGCGATCGCCGCCGCCTTGTCGGATCGTGACATGTCGGCCTCCTTCCGGTGGATCGGCCACCGGGTGAGGGCCCAAGAGAAAGAGCCCCGGCGCAGGGCACGGGGCTCGAGGGTCACACCGACCGGGAAGGTGCGCACACGGCATACCTTGGAAGTCGAACGGATCTCGCGATCGTGGCCTGCGCTGGACGCCCGCTCTCGCGGAACCTTCGTCCTCGGGCGGGTGCCCGGGGAGACCGGCGGTCATTGGTCGTCACCAAGGGTACGGGCTGGGGCGCCGCTCCCCCAAATCGGCCTAGGGGCTGACGAGGCGATCGGTCGGCGGCGCCGTGACCGAGACCTGATCACCCCAGCGGGAGTACGTGGTGACCTCCGTGCCGATGCCGGAGTCGAGGGTGACGGTGACCGGAGGGCCCTGGGCGTCCATCACGACGGTCAGGCTCGCCGGCTGGGCCTGGGGCGAGCTCGCCTCGTCCGGCGGGCCCTCGAGGACTGCGCCGTCCGCGATCGAGACGACCGGCCCGTCACCGGCGAGCGCCGGTGACGCCGCACCCAGCGCCACGAGGGCACCACAGAGGGCACCCAGCACCGCTCTCCTCCATCGACCCCACGCCACGAGAGCCATTGTGGGAGGACCGCGGCCCAGCGGTCCCCCGAATGAGGAAAGCCGTGAGCCGGCCACCCCACGGGTGACCGGCTCACGGCATACGCCCTGGCAGGCGAGGGATCAGGCCGAAGCCGTCTCCTCCTCGAGCAGGTTGCGGGTCTTGTTGGCGTCCAGCGGGATGCCCGGGCCCATCGTGGTCGTCATCGTCGCCTTGAGGACGTAGCGGCCCTTGGAGGCGGCCGGCTTCAGTCGCAGGATCTCCTCGAGGGCAGCGCCGTAGTTCTCCACGAGCGCCTTCTCGTCGAAGGAGGCCTTGCCGATGATGAAGTGGAGGTTCGCGTGCTTGTCGACGCGGAACTCGATCTTGCCGCCCTTGATGTCGGAGACGGCCTTGGCGGTGTCCATGGTGACGGTGCCGGTCTTGGGGTTCGGCATGAGACCGCGCGGACCGAGAACCTTGCCCAGGCGTCCGACCTTGCCCATCATGTCCGGCGTCGCGACGACGGCGTCGAAGTCGAGCCAACCGCCGGAGATCTTCTCGATCATGTCGTCGCCACCGACGTAGTCGGCACCCGCGGCGCGGGCGGCCTCGGCCTTGTCGGCGTTGGCGATGACGAGCACGCGGGCGGTCTTGCCGGTGCCGTGCGGGAGGTTGACGGTGCCACGGACCATCTGGTCGGCCTTGCGGGGGTCGACCCCGAGACGGAAGGCGACCTCGACGGTCTCGTCGTACTTCGCCGACGCGTTCTGCTTGGCGAGGCGGACGGCCTCGAGCGGGGCGTAGATCTTGCCCTCGGTGATCCGCTCCTCAGCGGCGCGGTAGGCCTTGCTGCGCTTCATTTCTGCTCCTGGTGGTGGAGGTGGAGTCGTGGTGCGGGCCAGCGCTGGCCCTCCCACCCGCCGGACTCGGGTGAGTCCAGCGGTTCGGTATGCCGTGAGCGCACCGTGCGCTCACGGCATACCTGCTGCCTGTGGCCGGGCCTCAGAGCTGGGTGTTGATGCCCATCTGACGCGCCGTGCCGGCGATGATCTTCATCGCGGCCTCGATGTCGTTGGCGTTGAGGTCGGGCATCTTGGTCTCGGCGATCTCGCGCACCTGGTCCTTGGTCAGCGTCGCGACCTTGGTCTTGTGCGGCTCGCCGGAGCCCTTCTGCACGCCCGCGGCCTTCTTGATCAGCTCCGACGCCGGGGGCGTCTTGGTGATGAAGGAGAAGGTGCGGTCTTCGTAGACGGTGATGACGACCGGGATGATGCTGCCGCGCTGGTGCTCGGTCGCCGCGTTGTACGCCTTGACGAACTCCATGATGTTGACGCCGTGCTGACCCAGGGCCGGGCCGACGGGCGGAGCCGGCGTCGCGGCACCGGCCTGGATCTGCAGGTTGATGTACCCGGAGATCTTCTTCTTCTTGGGAGGCATGCGCTGTCTTCCTTGTGTGGTGGGCCCACGCCTGGGGCGATGACCCGGTTGCCGCGCCCGACGCCCAGGTGGGCGGCGGGCTGCTCCCTTCCGCTCAGATCTTGGCGACCTGGTTGAAGGAGAGCTCGACCGGGGTCTCCCGGCCGAAGATGCTGACCAGAACCTTGAGCTTCTGGGTGTCGGGGTTGATCTCGGAGATCGTCGCCGGGAGGGTCTCGAAGGGGCCGTCCATGACGGTGACCGACTCGCCGATCTCGAAGTCGACGATGACGGCTTCCTTGCCCTTGCCCGCGGCCGCACCGGCGCCGGTGGCTCCGGTCGCGCCCGCTGCCGCCTGCGCCTCGAGGTCGGCCGGCTTGATCATCGAGTAGACCTCGTCGAGCGAGAGCGGCACCGGCTGGTGCGCGTTGCCGACGAAGCCGGTCACGCCGGGGGTGTGGCGGACCGCGCCCCACGAGGCGTCGGTGAGGTCCATGCGGACGAGGACGTACCCGGGCATCCGGACGCGGCGCACGAGCTTGCGCTGCCCGCCCTTGATCTCGGTGACCTCCTCCATGGGGACCTGGATCTCGAAGATGTACTCCTCCATGTTCAAGGAGGTGATGCGGGTCTCGAGGTTGGCCTTGACGCGGTTCTCGTAGCCGGCGTAGCTGTGGATGACGTACCAGTCACCGAACTTGCTCGCGAGGTCGTCCTTGAACGCCTTGACCGGGTCGACGACCGGCTCGATGTCGCCGTCCTCGTCGACGTTCTCTTCGTCGATGTCCTCGTCGTCGGTGTCCTCGACGTCAGCGGGAGCGGGGTCCATGCCCTCGGCGGTGGCCTCGGTCTCGGGCGCTTCGGTGACGACGTCGTCGAGCACCTCAGGAGCGGCGGAACCGTCCTGCGCCGACTCGGTCTCGTCGGTGGTCCACTGGTCGGACACTGATGACCTCTTCTGTGGTGGGCGTGGGGTGGGCGGGCGTAGGTGAGCCTGACGCGGGCGTCAGGTGCCGAAGGCCAGCGCGATGAGCTTGCTGAAGCCGTAGTCGAGGGCCGACACCAGCGCCATGATCACCGTGACGAACACGATGACGACGAGGGTGTAGTTCCACAGTTCCGAGCGCGTGGGCCGGACGACCTTGCGGAGCTCGTCGAGGATCTGCCGGATGAACAGCCCGATCCCGGAGAACCACCGGGAGATGGGGTTGCCCCGCTTGGCCGCGTCCTTGCCGGAGCGGCGAGCGTTGCGGGAGTGTCCCACGTCGGTCACGGTGCCTCTTCACATCGGGTGGTCATGGTGGTGCTGGTCAAGACTTCGGGCTGGTCGGGTGCGCGGGCAGGTGCCGGACCTCCAGCCCGGATGACTCCCGGACCGCTGGTGTGGACGTACCACGCGTGCGACGCAGGGCAGGAGGGACTCGAACCCCCAACCGCCGGTTTTGGAGACCGGTGCTCTACCAATTGAGCCACTGCCCTACGGAACGACTCCTTGGGGAGGAGAGTTCCGTCGGTGACAGACCTTGACTTCCACCACCCTCGCGGGCACGCCGAAGCATGGTGCTGACACCGAACGCCAAGCATACGTGACGTCGGCAACGGACACGAAACCGCGCCGGCGGAGCGGTCTGGGACGATGTGACCGTGACCACTGCGCACTCCCCCCTCGCCGACCTGACCCCCGCTGAGCTCTCGGCCGCCCTCGCCGAGCAGCGCACGGCATACGACGCCCTCAAGGCCCGTGGGCTCACGCTGGACCTGACGCGTGGCAAGCCCTCGAATGCCCAGCTCGACCTGGCCGACGCCATGCGCGCCCTGCCGACCAGCGTCAAGGACGCCGACGGGGTCGACGTGCGCAACTACGGCGGGCTCACCGGGATCCGGCAGATCCGCGAGATGTTCGCCGACCTGCTCTGGGTCGAGCCCTCCCAGGTCGTCGCCGGCGGCAACTCGAGCCTGACGATGATGCACGAGTGCCTGGTGCACCTGCTCCTCCACGGCGCCCCCGAGTCGCCCCGCCCGTGGAGCCGGGAGGAGAAGGTCACCTTCGTCTGCCCGGTGCCCGGCTACGACCGACACTTCACCATGCTCGCCTCGCACGGGATCGAGATGGTGACCGTCCCGATGCTCGAGGACGGCCCCGACGTCGAGGCCATCGCGGCCCTGGTCAAGGACGACTCGAGCATCAAGGGCATGTGGATCGTGCCGACCTATGCCAACCCGGCCGGGTCGACGATCTCGCTGGAGAAGGCCTCGGCCCTGGCCGCGATGGAGACGGCCGCGCCGGACTTCCGGATCTTCTGGGACAACGCCTACGCCTTCCACCACCTCACCGAGGACGAGGCGAAGTCGGCCGACATCATCACGCTCTGCTCGGCAGCGGGGAACCCGAACCGGCCGCTGATGTTCGCCTCGACGAGCAAGATCACCTGGGCGGGGGCGGGCGTGGCCTTCCTCGCCGCGTCCGAGGCCAATGTCGGGTGGTATCTGGGGCACCAGCAGTTCGCCTCGATCGGGCCCGACAAGGTCAACCAGCTCCGGCACGTGGAGTTCTTCGGGTCGGCCCAGGGCGTGCGCGACCACATGGCCAAGCACCGCGAGATCCTGGCGCCGAAGTTCGCGGCCGTCGAGGCGGCCCTCGAGTCGGGCCTCGCGGGACTGGGCATCGCGCACTGGACCCGCCCGACCGGTGGCTACTTCGTCAGCCTCGACGTCATGGACGGCACCGCCTCGCGCGTGGTGGCGCTGGCCAAGGAGGCCGGCATCGCCCTGACACCGGCCGGCGCCTCCTTCCCGCACGGCCACGACCCGCACGACCGCAACATCCGGCTCGCCCCCTCCTTCCCGGAGCTGGCCGAGGTCGAGACCGCGATGGCCGGGGTCGCGACGTGCGTGGCGCTCGCGGCGTGCGAGAAGCTCATGGCGGACGGCGGCTCCGCGCCCTACGTGCCCAGCGTCGGCAACCCCGAGGGGGCCTGAGCCGAGCCCGGACAAGCCCAGCCCAGCCCGGCCGAGCCCGGACACGTCGCGGCCTGCGGGGGCCTCGCTCTGCCTGCGGGGCCCGTCGACCGGCCACCCCCCGCGACTAGGGTGGGGCCATGAGCGAGCACTCCCGCGAGGATGACGGACCCATCGTCGAGGACGGCGCCCAGCTGGACGCCTCGGACACCCTCGACTCCGGTCCAGTGCAGGATCCCCTCGACACCGGCGTCGTCCCGCCCGAGTACGCACCGACCCACTACCGGCATCCCGAGTCCTGGGACCCGCGCCACGAGGAGACCATCGACGAGCGGATCGCCCAGGAGGTCGCCGATCCCGACTCGGCCTATGGCGCCCCCGACAACGAGTCGGGTCTGGACGTCGACCGCCTCGGTGGCGACGACCCGGATGCCATCGACGCCGACGATGACTGGCTCGGTGACGGTGAGGTGGGTGCGCGTCGCTCGGGCCGCCTGATCGCCCCCGACCACGGGATCCTCGCCGATGTCGACGCCGAGCTGCTCGCCGAGGACGTGGGCGTCGACGGCGGCGCCGCCTCGGCCGAGGAGGCGGCGATGCACATCGTCGACGACGAGTTCGACGACGAGTTCGGCGACGAGTGACCGAAGCACCACCGGCGGCGGAGGCATCGCCCGCAGCGTGGGCTGGCCGCGTCCGGCGTGACCTCGCGGCCCTGCCGAAGGCCCACCTGCACCTGCACTTCACCGGCTCCATGGCGCCGGCGACGGTCCAGGAGATGGCGCGGCAGCACGGCATACGGCTTCCCGCCTCGCTCACCGACGACGTCGGCAACCGGTATGACACCGTGGACGCGCGGGGGTGGTTCCGGTTCCAGCGCACCTACGACGCTGCCCGCGCCTGCGTGCGGGGCGAGGCGGACATGCGCCGGATCGTCCGCGAGGCGGCGTTGGCCGACGGCGCCGAGGGGTCGCGGTGGTTGGAGCTTCAGGTGGACCCGACGAGCTATGCGCCCTTCGTCGGAGGGATCACGCCGGCGCTGGAGATCGTCCTCGATGAGGCGGCCTCGGTCTCCCGGGAGCCGGGGGCAGCCGCCGTCGGGGTGATGGTGGCGGCCAGCCGGATGCGTCACCCGCTGGAGGCCCGCACGCTGGCCCGCCTCGCAGCGCGGTATGCCGGTGACGGGCCGGGTGCGGTCGTCGCCTTCGGCCTGTCCAACGACGAGCGACGCGGGGTCACCGAGGAGTTCGCGCCCGCCTTCGCGATCGCCCGACGAGCCGACCTCGCGCTGGCCCCCCATGCCGGCGAACTGCTCGGTCCCACCGCCGTCGAGGAGACCCTGGACGCGATCGCCCCGGATCGACTCGGCCATGGGGTGCGCGCCGTCGAGGACCCGCGCGTGCTCGAACGCGTGGTGGCCGACGAGGTGGCCCTCGAGGTGTGCCCGGGGAGCAATGTCGCCCTGGGGGTCTTCGACGTCCCCGAGGAGGTGCCCCTGCGGCGGCTGGTGGAGGCGGGGGCCACGGTGGCCCTTGGGGCCGACGACCCGCTCATCTTCGGCAGCCGACTGCTCGCGCAGTACGAAGCGGCCCGCGACGTGCACGGACTCTCCGATCAGGAGCTCGCCCGGCTGGCGCGGATGAGCCTGCTGGCGAGCAGGGCGCCGGAAGCGATTCGCGCGCAGGCCCTCGCCGACATCGATTCCTGGGTCGGCGCCCGAGACGAGGCCTGAGGCTCGGGCTGACGAGGCCAGGGCGGCCCGTGGAGCCGTGGTGGCCGCCGCCCGCGGAAGCGGCGCGGACGCCGAACGCTGAAGCGGGGCGGCCGCCCCAAGCGGTGTGTGTCACTCTCGCCCGCGTACGGATGACCACGCGGATGGGTCAGCTCCGGCCCATGGCGCCACCGCGTCACCGCTCCCAGACTGCCACCACGGTGCGGTGTCACTCTCACCCGCGTACGGAAGACCACACAGGTGGGCCACACGCGGTGAAGGGCACCAAGGACGCCGGCGACCGTCAGGCCGCACTGCGAGGCGGTGTGTGTCACTCTCGCCCGCGTACGGATGACCACGCGGATGGGTCAGCTCCGGCCCATGGCGCCACCGCGTCACCGCTCCCACAGTGCGCACCACGGTGCGGTGTCACTCTCTCACGCGTACGGATGACCACACAGGTGGGCCACACGCGGTGAAGCGCACCATGGGGACCGGTTTCCACCTGCGGCGGCACGGTTTCCACATGCGGCGCGGGCGACAGCGTGTCGTCCACAACCAGCAGCCGATCGTGGCCCCGACCTGCTCGTGACCGGCAGGTTCAGCCCATGTCCTTTCCGAATACCTTCCCCACGTTCGCCCGTGAGCTCCTCGCGGCCCGGGCTTCGCTGACTGTCGGCGGCCACGAGAAACTGCCCGGAGACGGCCACGAAGCTGCCCGCTGGCGGTCATGAGAACTGCCCGCTGACGGTCATGGGATCTGCCCGACACGACGTCGTCTGCCTCGCCACGGT
>Ga0209572_1000245_pt1 | contig 107522 bp, 98 predicted proteins | sample EBPBio232012_DNA_FD_185867 | JGI IMG/M metagenome (GOLD analysis project Ga0209572, IMG submission 185867) | Wastewater treatment Type I Accumulibacter community from EBPR Bioreactor in Madison, WI, USA - Reactor 1_1/23/2012_ DNA (SPAdes)... | ecosystem: Engineered > Bioreactor > EBPR >...
GCCAGCAGCGCGAACACGCTGCCCGGCTCGAGCAGGTGCCCGGCCAGCGACTCCACGTCCAGCAGCTCACGCTGCCGATCTGCCTCACCTTGCATGAGCCCAGAATTCCAGGCCCACGCCCGACCCCCGGGGAGGCGCGCCTTTTGTTCAGCAGTCTCCTAGCGCGGCCCGAGGGTGACGCGGGTCCAGGTCTCGCCATTGTCGGTGGAGCGCCAGAAGCCGCGGAAGCCGTCGGCGGGGACGGCATAGAACCAGTCGGCGCCCGGCGAGGCCAACCAGCGCCAGCCCCGGTCGGGCAGTGGCGGGGCTTGTTTGGGCTCGCGCCAGGTCCGGCCGCCGTCGTGCGAGACGCGGATGGTGCCCTGCCCCTCGCTGCCGCCGGAGGCCGCCACGAGGTTCTGCGCATCGGTGGCGGCGAAGGAGTTGAAGACACCGGGCCCGAGGCCGATCTGGTCGCCCTCGATCTTGGCCCAGCCGGGGTCGCCGCCGGTGAAGCCGCTGGTCTTGGCGAGTGTCCACTGGCCCTCACCCGGCATCAGGCATGCGGCGAAGTCGTCGCTGCCCCCAGCCGCGGCCAGGTAGCGCCAGTAGCCGGTCTCGCACCCGACCCCGAACTCGCTCACCTGGCCGCCGTCGACGGCATAGGTCATGGTCAGGGGCGTGGGCTGCTCGGCCGTCGGCACGGTCGTGACCTGGACGACGGCAATGCCGCTGCGGGTGAACTCGACATCGGCGGAGTCGATCGGCACCGCGATCGGGATGCGCTTGATCTCTGTGCTCCCCGCGGCGTCGATGGCCGCGCCTTCGATGAGCACGTCGCCGGTGCATTTGGCCCCGTCGCACCCCCCGGTCACCGACGTGAGCACGACCTGCTTGCCGTCGGTGGCGAGGTCCACGACCGCCGCGCCCCGGTGGTCGTATGCCGCCCAGTGGCCGCCGCCGTCGGTGCTCTTCATGATGTTGCCACCGAAGATCCACCCGACGGAGGGGTTGGCCATCCGGATGCCGGTGAACGCGCGGTCGTTGCCGACATAGCTCACCGCCCCGCGGCCCGGGCTGTCCGCCCCGGGGATGGCGGCGGCGGAATGCCACGTCAGCCCGTCGTCGGTCGACTTGATGATGACCGGGCACGCCTGCCCCGAGCAGGTGCCGGACCCGATGGCCAGCAACGTGTCCGTGCCGGCGTAGCTGACGGACATCAGCGAGAAGTCTTGGCCCACAGGCAGATTCGTCGGGTTGGTCGTAGACGAGCTACCCGAGGTCGACGACTGAGTGGCGTCGGACCCGGTGGTCGCCTGCGTGCTTGCACTGCTGGAGGAGGACCCGGGCGGCGGAACCACGGGCGCACTCGTCGAGGCGCTCGAGCGCTGCGTATTGGTGGGCAGGCTCACCGAACTGGTCGCGCTGGCCAGCGGGTCGTTGGGATCCGATCCGGGCAGGCCACCGCGCAGCAGCCAGCCACCTATCCCCGCGAGCGTGACCGCGGCGGTCAGGCCCGCGGCATACCCGACCCAGCGGCGCGAGCCGCGACCGCCCCGGCGTCCCCGCGCCTCGAGGACGATCGACTCCCAGCGTCCGTCATCGCCCTCGAGCGGGGTGATGTCCTCGCGTTCTCGGGCGAAGAACTCTTCGACGAAGTCGCGCTCGTTCATCGGGCACCTTCCAAACTGGCGGCCAGGCGTTGCCGGGCATCCCACAGATCACGTTTGACGGCCCCCTCGGACTTGCCGAGCTGCGTCGCCACCTGGGCGATCGACAGGTCGGCGAAGTAATGCAGCATCACGCTGACGCGCAACCGGTCCGGCAGCGCCTGCACAGCGGCCCGCACCGACAGATCGCGGGCGAGATCCGGCTCCGCCCCGGTCTCGATGTCGTGCCCGACCTTGCCGTAGGCCACCTGCTCGCGGCCCCTCTTGCGCCAGTGGTCGCGGATGATGTTGGCGGCGGCGGTGTAGAGCCACGCGCGCGGTTCGGCGACGTCCCCCCAGTGCGCCAGGAGCCGGACGAAGGCCTCGGTCGCGACGTCGTGAGCAAGATCCCGGTCGCCGACGAGCTTGTTGCACCAGCCGGCGAGCATGCCGTAGTGGGCACGGTAGACCTCCCGGACCGCTGCCTCGTCGGCGCTGATGACGTCAGCTCCGTAGGGCATGCTCACCCCCCAGGGGCGGACGCGAGGCAGCGCGATCGTTGTCATGCCTCATTGACGCCGCACTCTCCCCCTGGGTTGGTCCCCAATTTTTCTCGGTGAATCGTACTTGTCGCGCACGCGCGAGGCAGGGAGGCCCGGTTGGCACCTCCCCGCCTCGGGTATGCGGCGAACGTCAGCTCGTCGTGACCGCCACGTCGTCGACGACGAAGGAGGTCTGCAGCGAAGCATCCTCCTGCGAGAGGAACTTCACCGTGACCGTCTTGCCCTTGTATGCCGTCAGGTCGAACGACTTCTGGACGAAGGCCCCACCGGTCGCCGACAGGTTGGAGTAGGTCGCCAGGATCGTCGTTGTGGTGCCGGAGATGACCTGCGCCTTCATCGTGTCGTATGCCGTGCTGCTCGTCGTCTCGGCGGTGTCGATCCCCACCCAGAAGGTGAAGGTCGCCGTGGTCGCCGAGGCGGGAATCGTCACCGACTGGGGCGCGTTCTCGCTGACGGTGCGGCCGTTGCCGCCGAGCCACAGCTTCCAGCTGAGTAACTCTTAACCTCCCGCGCCTTGACAAGGTCAAAGGTGCTGGTCATCAGCCGTCTTGGCGCCCGCATACCGCAGCTACGGCGTCGGACGTGTCCAGTGACACATGCTTGAATTTTGGATAACGAAACGATCACGCTACCGTGGTGGGAGCGTCCCCCTCCCCCGGGCTCCCCCCAGCCCCCATCCGAAGGACCATCTGTGAGCCGTTACACCGGCCGGCACGCTGCGGCGCGCCCGGGCACTCTGCGCCGCCTCGGCGACCCGCGGATTGCCGCTCCCATCGCCGCCGCGGGCCTCGTCCTCGCCGCCACCTCCGGGTCTCTCGGTGCCGACGCGGCCAGCGCCGCCGCCGCCCCCGGCACCCAGGCCAGCGTGTCCAGTGCCGCGGTCCAGGCCCTCGCGGATCGCTCCGGCACCCGGGAGGCCGCCGTTGCTGCGGCCGCGTCCATCGACACCGCCGGCGAACTGGCCGCGGACGCAACGCGTGAGCAGAGCACCGTCCGCGCGCAGCGGACCGCCGAGCGCCAGGCACTGGTCGTGAAGAAGGCCAAGAAGAAGGCCGAGGCGAAGAAGAAGGCCGCGGCTGCCGCCCGGATCAAGGCCGCGCACGCCTGGGTCTCCCCCATCAAGAACCCGCGCCTGACCTCCGGCTTCGGCGCCCGCTGGGGCCGCCTGCACGCCGGGCTCGACTTCGGTGCCGTAGTCGGCACCCCCCTGCGGTCCCTCTCGACCGGCACCGTGACCGAGGCCGGCTGGGGCGGCGGCTACGGTCAGAAGGTCGAGATCACCTACTGGGACGGCACCGTCTCCTACTTCGCCCACATGAGCGTCATCTCCGTGACCAAGGGCCAGAAGGTCACGCCCGGGATGATCGTCGGCAAGTCTGGCAACACCGGCCGCTCCACCGGCCCGCACCTGCACCTTGAGATCCACCCCGGCGGCGGCGACCCCGTCGACCCCCGCGGTTGGCTCGCCAAGCACGGCCTGAAGCTCTGACGCTCCGGCCAGTCCCGGCCCCCCCCAAGTAACCTCTGCTAGCAGACTTTACTCAAATCAGCACACTTTCCTAGGTGTGCTGATTTGACTAGCCTCTGCTAGCAGAGGCTAGACGACTGATTCCAAGGGGTGTCAGTGGTCGTAGGCGGTCAGGGATCGTAGGACGGGTTGGCTGGTGTGGTCGTTGTGCCAGATGGCGGTGGTCAGGGCCAGGAGTCGTTGGAGGACGCGGACGATGACTCCGGCTGGGGTTCGTCCGCCGTGGCGTTCGAGGCTGAGTTGGCCTTTGAGGGTGTCGAACACCGATTCGATGGTTTGCCGTAGGGGTTTGAAGAACTGGGCGCCTGGTCGGGGGTTCTCCCCGGTCCGGGCTTTGCGCAACAACGTGAATCCGGTTGCGGCCAGGGTGGATTCGAACTCTCGACCGTAGTAGTTCTTGTCCGCGATGAGGGTCCGGCCGCCGCCGGCCAGAGCTGGGGTGGTGGCGATCAGGTCGGTCAGAACGGTTCGTTCGTCGGCCTTGGCTCCGGTCAACGCGAACGCGACGGGCAGCCCGTGCAGGGTGGTCACCAGGTGCAGCCGGAGCCCCCAGAAGTAGCGCGAGTGGCTGGCGCTGTAGCCGTATTCGGCCCATCCGGCCAGGTCTGAGCGTTTGACGGTATCCCGGGAGCGGGCGCACTCGATCGGGGTGGAGTCGACCACGAGTACGTCGTCGGTGGCCACGCTGGTGTCGGCGGCCAGGTGCTCGATCACCGCCAGCATCGTCGGGCCGAGCCGGCGGACCCGCTTGTTGTACCCGGGTTGGTGCGGTACGTAGGGGAAGAGGTGGCGCAGGTTGGCGCGCACGTGCCGCACCCAGCGGGCTTCGTCATCGAATCCCAGGACCGCTGACAGCACCGCCATCGTCACCAACTCGGCGTCGCTGACCTGCGGTTTCATCCCGACCGCGGGTCGCCATGGCGCCAGTTCGGGGTGTCTCTTCAGCAGATCGTCAAGGGTCACATACAGTGCGGTGGCGAGGGTGTCCAGATCGGTGTCCACGAGAGCCTCCAGAGCTCGAGTTGCTTCGCAACACCGAGTCTGGGCACCCTCACCCCCCGAGTCACATACGCCACACCAGTCACCTTGGAATCAATCATCTAGGTGGAGAGCTCCCGACGGCCGTGGCGCGCAACAGGTTTGGCGCGGTGGGTCAGAGCTTCTCGAGGGGGGCGAACCGGAGGAGGAGGCGCTTGACGCCGGCCTCGCCGCCGAAGTCGACGTGCACCTGGGTGCGCTCGTCGGCGCCGTCGACGCGGGTGACGGTGCCGAGACCGAACGTGTCGTGGCTGACGCGGTCGCCGACCTTGAGCGCCAGAATCGGACGATTGCCGGGTGAGCGGACCCCTGGGCGGGCCGCCAGGCGCGCGAGGGACGGGGCCGAGGTGCGCTGGCCGGGGCTGGAGTCGGTGCGCTCCCACGTGATCAGCCCGTGGGGGATCTCGTCGAGGAACCGCGAGGGCGGGTTGTATTGCGGTGCGCCCCAGGCAGATCGCACGCTCGCCCGGCTGATGTGCAGGCGCTCGCGGGCCCGGGTGATGCCGACATAGGCCAGGCGCCGCTCCTCCTCCAGCTCGGCCGGGTCACCGCCGAGGGAACGCTGATGGGGGAAGGTGCCGTCCTCCAACCCGGTGAGGAAGACGACGGGGAACTCCAACCCCTTGGCCGTATGCAGTGTCATGAGGGTGACGACGCCGCCGTCGGCTTCGGCCTCGGGGATCTCGTCGGCGTCGGCGACGAGGGAGACCTGCTCGAGGAAGTCGTCGAGGGAGATGACCTCTCCGGTCTCGATCCGAACCTCGTCGAATTCCCTTGCAACGGACAAGAGTTCGTGGAGATTCTCGAGACGGGTCTCGTCCTGCGGGTCACGGCTCGCCTTCAGCTCCGCCACGTAGCCGGACTTGTCGAGCACCGCCTCCAACAGGTCGGCGACACCTGCGCCGTCGTCGTCGCGCACCTGCCGCAGCGATTCCAACAAGGATGTGAAGCCCTCGATCGCCGCCACCGACCGGGTAGCAATGCCGGGCGCGTCGGCCGCCCGGCCCAGGGCGGCGACGAAGGGGATCCGCTCCCGCTCGGCGAGCGCGGCCACGCACGCCTCGGCCCGGTCACCGATGCCGCGCTTGGGGACGTTGAGGATGCGGCGCAGGTTGATCGTGTCCTCGGGATTGGCGAGCACCCGCAGATAGGCGAGCGCATCCTTGATCTCCTTGCGCTCGTAGAAGCGCGTGCCGCCGACGACCTTGTAGGGCAGGCCGACGCGGACGAACACCTCTTCGATGGCGCGAGACTGGGCATTGGTGCGGTAGAAGACCGCGACGTCCTTGGGTTTGACCTCGTGGTCGTCGCCGAGGGTGTCGATGCGCCGGGCGACGAAGGCCGCCTCGTCGTGCTCGGAGTCGCCGACATAACCGATGATCGGATCGCCGTCGCCGGCCTCGGACCAGAGGTTCTTCTCGCGCCGTCCCGAGTTGGTGCGGATGACCGCATTGGCGGCCTTGAGGATGGTCTGCGTGGAGCGATAATTCTGTTCCAGCAGAATGACTCTCGCGTCGGGATAGTCCTTCTCGAACTCTTCGATATTGCGGATCGTCGCCCCGCGGAAGGCATAGATCGACTGGTCGGCGTCCCCGACGACCACGAGCTCACCCGGCGGCACAACAGATGGTGTGTCCGCGGCATACCCTGACGTGCCGGGTCCACCCACCAACTCGCGCACCAGGACGTACTGGGCGTGATTGGTGTCCTGGTACTCGTCCACCAGGATGTGCCGAAAGCGGCGCCGATAGTGTTCTGCGACATCGGGAAAGGCCTGCAGGATGTTGACCGTCGTCATGATCAGGTCATCGAAGTCGAGTGCGTTGGCCTGCCGCAGCCGCCGCTGATAGGTGCGATACGCCTCCGCGAGCAACCGCTCCTGGTGAGTGCCCGTCTCCTCGCTCCCCACCCGGGCGGCGTAGGTCTCCTCGTCGACCAGCTCGTTCTTGAGGTTGGAGACCTGGTGGGAGAACGCGCGCGGGTTATAGCGCTTGGGATCGAGGTCCATGTCGCGCAGCACGAGCGACATCAGCCGCTGACTGTCGGTGGCGTCGTAGATGGAGAAGTTGGACTTCAGCCCGACCTTGCTGGCCTCACGACGCAGGATCCGCACGCACGCGGAGTGAAAAGTCATGACCCACATGGCTTTTGCCCGCGGCCCGACGAGCCCGGCGACCCGCTCGCGCATCTCGCCGGCGGCCTTGTTGGTGAAGGTGATCGCGAGGATCTGCCCCGGCAGCACGCCGCGGTGGCCGAGCAGGTAGGCGATGCGGTGAGCGAGCACGCGGGTCTTGCCGGACCCGGCACCGGCGACGATCAGGAGTGGTCCGCCCTCGTGGATCACCGCCTCGCGCTGCTGGGTGTTGAGTCCGCCGAGCAGGGCCTCGGGGTCGGTATGCCGCCCGCTCGCCTCCCGCTCCCCCGCCTCGGTGTCGCGGTGGCGCTTGGCCGGTCCCTCCTGGGTCATCGCCCACGTGGGTATGCCGGCGTCGGTCACCGCGCCGGCCCACTCGGGGGATTCGTCGAACAAAGTTGTCATCGCGTGCTCCAGCCTACGTGGCACCGCCGACAGGTCTTGCCCACTACGCGCCGGACGACGTGCACGGCGGGAGGCTTCCCTCCATTGTCGGGAATGCAATACATTGCCGACGTGCGAACGATCAGCTCTTTGGGAGCTGCGGGGGTATTCGTGACCGCGGCAGCATTGTCCTTGCCCGCAGCCGCCGCGCCAGCCGGCACTCCGGGCAACAAGTCCTCTTATGCGCCTGACATATCAGCCAATGGACGCTATGTCGTATTCGCGTCGGACGCCAGCAACCTGGTGGCCGGTGACACAAACGGCAAGCGCGACATCTTCATCCGCGACCTGCAGTCGCAGACTACACGCCTCGTCTCGAAGGGCCGGAGCGGGCCGTCGAACGGCATGAGCACCACACCGAAGGTGTCCGACGACGGACGTTATGTCTCGTTCCTGTCAACGGCAAGCAATCTCGTGGCACGCGACAGCAACGGCAAAGCCGACGTCTTCCGGGTCGACACGACGACGGGCACCATCATCCGCGTCAGCGTGGGGGCAGGAGGAGTGCAGGCCAATGGCGCATCGGAGGGTCCGCGGATCTCGGCCAACGGCAATTCGATCGTCTTCGGCTCCGCCGCATCCAACCTCGTCAGGGGCGACACCAACAAGGTCAATGACATCTTCCTGCGCGACGTGTCCACCGGTCAGACCCGTCGGCTGTCGATGACCCCGCAGGGCAATCAGAACCTCGCCGCCTCCGACATGAGTTCGATCAGCCCCAACGGGTCCATCGCCTCATGGCGCGGTCCCGTGGGCCTGCACCACGCCGTCTTCAGCTGGGACCGGGCGAGCAACACCGTGCGGAATGTCGCGGAGTCCAACTCCGGGGACTATCGGGCGATCCGCACCAGCAACGCGGGGCCGAGCTGGCTGCTCGAGTCCTACGTCTACCCATCGATGTATTGGGAATACAAGATCACCGCTGCACCGAAACCTGCGAGCTTCAGGTGGTTCGCGCAGGACCCGGAGCAATCCCATCTGGTCGATTTCGACGTGCCGATGTGGGGCGCCATGGGCGTCTTCGCCCGCTCCGACTCCTACGATCCCGACAACCACGGGGTCGTCGTCGCCGACACAACCGGCGAGTTGGCCGTGCTGCGTCCAACCCCGTGGAACGCGCTGGGCTTCTCGAGCGATGGAAACCACGTCGTCGGAGCTGACGAGTCGACCGGACAGATCAAGCGCTGGTCCTGGCGCACCGGGGTCGTCACCATCGTGAGCGTCAACTGATCCAGGGGACCGACCATGATTCGCCGAATCGGCACTATCACGATCACCCTCGCGGCCGCTGCCGCCTGCGCAGCCGCCGCGACCGGCACGGCGGGAGCAGCCGCCGCAACTGCCTCCGGCAACAAAGGCTCTTATGGTCCCGACGTCTCGGCCACCGGGCGCTACGTCGTCTTCGCCTCCGATGCCACGAATTTGGTTGCGGGTGACACCAACAGCAAACGTGACATCTTCATCCGCGATACCGTCGCCAACAACCACGCTACGGACATCTTCCTGCGCGACCTGCCCGGCACCATCCGACGCGTTTCCCTCATGCCCACAGGTGACCAACTCAGCAACGCCGCCAGCCAGGCGACGATCAGCAACGACGGTGCGCGTGTGGGCTTCATGGGCCTGTCCGGCTCGAGCGACGCGATCTTCCAGTGGTCCCGCCGCCTCCAGCGCACGACGATCCTCAGCGAGGAAGCATCCGACCATCAAGTCGGGTCACCTGTCACGAGCAATGGGGGGGTCAGCTCCGCCGGCGAGGAGACCAACTTCGACTGTTGGAACAGTGGGATCTCCGTGACGGCGTCGCCGAAGTCCGAGTCGTTCTACATCGACGACGATTGTGGCAGCACGGTGGATTACGGCTACGACGTCAGCCGTTGGGGCGCGATGGCAAGCATCGCCTATTTCGACTACTCGATCAACGCCACGCTGCTTTACGTCGTAGACGACTACTTCGAGCTGTCGTACCCCGACCGGTATCCCCCGCTCGCTCGCAAACGGGTCAACGCGAGCGCAGTGTCGATGGCGGCCGACGGATCGCGCGTTGGGTATGCGACGACGATCGGTGGCATCTCACAGATCCAGCTGTGGAACTGGAAGACCGGCGCCACCGCGACGGTCAGCACCAGCTGATGGGCAGCGCGGCACGCCGAGCGTGATTCCGATGACTTCCGCGTGCCGGAAAGGACGGGCCACTCTAGGCTCGAACGTATGACGTTCTCCATCGTTGCCCGCGAGGGCCGCGCCTTCGGGGTGGCCGTGGCCAGCAAGTTCCTCGCCGTGGGCGGGGTCGTCCCGGCGGCGCGCCTGGGCACCGGGGCGATCGCGACCCAGTCGTATGCGCGGGTGTCGTTCAAGGCCGACCTGCTCAGCCATCTGGCACGCGGCAACAGCGCGAGCCGCGCGTTGGCGGCCGTGACGGCGGACGATCTCGAGGCGATGAAGCGGCAGGTGGGCGTCGTCGGCAGCAAGGACGCCGCGACCTTCACCGGCAGCGGCTGCCACCCGTGGGCCGGCGGCACGAGCGGCGAGGGCAGCAATGGCGATGACTCGGCCTACGCGATCCAGGGCAATGTCCTGACCGGTCCAGAAGTCATCGCCGAGATGGAGCGCGCCTTCCTCGACAGCGCCGGGCAGTCCTTCACCCGCCGCCTGCTCGCCTCACTCATGGCAGGGGACGCGGCGGGCGGCGACTCCCGGGGTCGCCAGAGCGCCGCGCTGTATGCCGTAGCCCCCAAGGCGGGCTACGACCGCTCCGGCGTGCTCGCCGATCTGCGGGTCGACGACAACCCGGACGCGATCAACGAACTGGCCCGCATCCACGACCTGCACGAACTGTATTTCGGTGCGCCGGAAGACGTTCAACCGCTCATCGGTGATCTCGAACTCGAGGTGCGCTCCCGCCTCGACGGCCTCGGCTACCGCGGCCGGCCCCTCGCGGACGACCTCGCCCTGTGGGCCGGCGAGGCGAACCTCGAGACCCGCCTCACGCGTGACGGCATCGACGGCCGCGTCCTGGAGGAACTGCGCAAGGCCGGCTGACCCCGGGCAGCCCCCCTGTGGCGCGCGTTTCGTGTTCTCAGCTGGGGGTCGGATGTCACAAGATGGGCGATCACGGCGGGGTCGTACCCCAACTCGTGACGCCAGCAGGGGGTCCTCGTCGCAAAGCGGGGTATCCGGCGGCGTGCGTACCCCGACTTGTGACAGCCGCCGTCGTGGGTCGCGTCGATCGGCGTCAGCCGGCGCGCAGGGCGGCTCAGCCGGCAGTCAGCCAGCGCTCACAGCCGGCCACCGCATACCTCGGGCGAGCAGCGCTTCGGCGACTCGGCGGTTGAGTGCAGGGACGTCGTGCAGGTCCGCGGCGATGACGACGATGACGCGCCAGCCATCCGCCTCCAGCGCCTCCCGGCGGCGCAGGTCCTTGCGCCACTGGCGCCGCTCGAGGTGCACCTCGGCGCCGGCGTGGCGCGAGGGCCGTGCGCAGATCGGCCGGCGACGCGGGCCCGTCGCTGAGGCTCATCAGAGCGTCGGCGATGACCAGCGCATCGATTTCGTGCAGTCGCGGGTCGCTCAGCGCGGTGGCAAAGGCGGCGACCGGTGAGACCACGCGAAACTCTCCCAGGGGCCAATTGCCCGAGCCGGTGACGTGTCGCGGCCGGATCCCGCGGACCCGGCACCGGATGGCCGACGTGCCCGCCACGAGCGGACGCAATGGGTCGACGGCGAGCGGCAACGGCAAGTCGTCGTAGCCGCAGGCGCTGACTCCTTCGAGCACCAGGTCCGGGACGAGCCAGGCTGCCGCAGCAGCGGTCGTGACCACGTCGTCGGGCCGGTGCGCCGGCACCCGCACCCCGCGAAACGGCGCCCGCACCTGTGACGAACGCAACCGGTCGCACGTCGGGCTTTCTGCATCGCATGATCGCCCACCTCGGGACACACCCTTGCTTTACAGTCGCCGAATGCGCTTGATCCCGCCGACCACCCGCCTGCACCGCTCCTATCTGGGCGGCGTCGATGAGTTCGCGGGGGCTCGCCGCGACGGGGACGGCCTGTGGCAGTGGGTCGTGGACGGAGTGACCCACGAGATCACCCGCGAGGAGATGGAGTCCGAGGACGGGTTCGCCCGGTTCGTCGCCCGCCGCACCGACCCCGACCGGGATCTGCTGCCCGGATGGGTGCCGTGCACCTTCTTCTGGATGGAGCAGGACGGCGAGTACGCCGGCTCGCTCGCCTTGCGCCACGAACTCAACGAGTTCCTTGCGGCCGAAGGCGGTCACATCGGCTACAGCGTCCGTCCGTCGGCGCGCCGGCGCGGTCACGCGACCGAGGCACTGCGCCAGTCCTTGCCCCATGCACGCGCCCTCGGCCTCGACCGGGTCCTGGTCACCTGCGACGAGACCAATATCGCCTCCGCCCGCACCATCGAGGCCAATGGCGGAGTCCTGGCGAAGACCGTCGAGGCCGCCAGCGACGGACGCCTCGTCCGCCACTACTGGATCGCCCTATAACGTCGCCGGTATGCCGCTCATCCGTGAGGCCCGCCCCGCCGACGTCCCGCGCATCCTCGCCCTCGTGCGCGATCTCGCGCACTACGAGAAGGAACCCGACGCCGTCGAGGCCACCGAGGCGGACTTCACGCACGCCCTCTTCCCCACCGAGGGCGCGCCCACGGCATACGGCCATGTCGCCGAAGTGGACGGCGAGATGGTGGCGATGGCGATCTGGTTCCTCACGTTCTCGACGTGGACCGGCCAAGCGGGCATCCACCTCGAAGACCTGTATGTCGCTCCGGCACAACGCGGTTCGGGTCTCGGCACGGCACTGCTCACCCGGCTCGCACAGGTGTGCGTCGAACGGGGCTATCGGCGGCTGGAGTGGGCGGTGCTGACGTGGAACACCCCGGCCATCGAGTTCTACGACGCGCTCGGGGCGGAGCCGATGACAGCGTGGACCGACTACCGTCTGGACGGGGCCGCCCTGCAGCGCGTCGGCGCGCACTAAGGTCGAAGAAGCAGCACCCGATCCACGCAGGAGGCCCACGATGACCACGACCCGCGCCCTGACCGTGCCCGCCAATGGCGGCAGCGCGGTCCTCGCTGTGCAGCATGTCGACGTCCCCGACCCGGGGCCGGGTCAGGCCCAGGTCAAGGTCGCGGCCGCCGGCGTCAACTTCATCGACGTCTACCAACGACAGGGTGTCTATCCGATCCCGACGCCGTTCACGCTCGGGATGGAGGGCGCCGGTGAAGTGGTGGCCGTCGGCGAGGGTGTCGACGACGTCGCCGTCGGCGATCGTGTCGCGTGGGCGATGCACCAGGGCACAAGCGCAGGATTGGCGAATATCGCTGCTGCCCAACTCATTCCGGTGCCCGATGGGCTGGACTTCAAGGTCGCTGCCGCGGCCGCCCTGCAGGGGATGACCGCGCACTATCTCGTCAATTCCACGTATGCCGTCCAGCCCGGCGATGTCGCGCTCGTCCACGCCGCCGCGGGCGGGGTCGGCCAACTCCTGGTGCAGATGATCACCGCCAAGGGCGGCACGGTCATCGCCACCGCCGGCGGCCCGGAGAAGCTCGCCATCGCCGAGAGGCTCGGCGCGAGCACGCTGATCGACTACCGCAGCGAGGACGTGGCCGCGGCGGCCAGGGCAGCCACCGATGGCACGGGTGTGCATGTGGCGTATGACGGCGTCGGGAAGGACACCTTCGACGCCTCCCTGGCCTCGCTGCGCCCCCGCGGCATGGTCGTGCTCTTCGGCGGCGCGAGCGGCCAGGTGCCGCCCTTCGACCTGCAGCGGCTCAACGCCGCCGGTTCGGCCTATGTCACCCGCCCCTCACTCGCGCACTACTTGCTCACGCGCGACGAACTGCTGTGGCGCGGGCGCGAGGTCTTCGCGGCCCTGGCCGACGGCTCACTGGAGCTGGAGGTCGGCGGCGAGTGGCCCCTCGAGGAGGCCGCCGCGGCATACGACGCCCTCGAGGGACGGCAGAGCACCGGCAAGCTCCTCCTCACGCCGTGACCCGCTACCGCGATCGACATCTCGACGGGGGTCAGCTGGTCTCCCAGAGGGCGGCGATGGCGGTGTTGAGGATGCCGAGGACGCCGGCGTAGTCGATGAGGTTGCTGTCGCCCGAGCCCTTGCGGGCCTTCGCGGCGGCCATCTCGGCGGCGGCGGCGCAGGCGAGGGCGACGGTGAGTTTGACGCCGACCTTGGCGTGGTTGAGCGGGTCGTTCTGCGACTCGTGGATGCCGACCAGGGCGAGTCCGGTGAGGATCTGGAAACGGGCACCCCATACCACCACCGAGAGCCCGCGGCCTGACTCGACACCCCTGGCGCGCAACGCGATCCAGCCACCGACGATGCAGGCCATGCCGATGAGGTGGACGAGCACGAGGACGTTGATCAGGATCTCCATGACGGCACTCTAAACGAGCAACTGCAGGGTTCCGGTCAGGTCCTCGGGTATCTCGAGCAGCCACTCCCCCGTGCCGCGCGCGGTCCACGCGGGCCCGCCGGCCGGGTATACCTCCACGACGTCGGCGTCGACCCACACCTCGGCGTCGGTGAGTTGGAGACTCAGCGCAGGGTCGCTGCTGCTCGTCAGTCGCCCGGCCGGGACGTCGGCGCGCGCCGCGCCGGGCAGGGTATGCCGCCCGCTCCCCACCTCCTGCCCCGCACCGGATCCGGTGAGGGCTTGCGCCGCGACGGAGTCGATCCGACTGACCAGGGCCCCGTCCTGCCAGGCGAGCCGGCGGGGCAGCGTCAGGCAGCCGGCCACCGGTACGTCGGGGTCGTGCGGCGTCCGGGACGGGATCCACCCGATGAGCATCGGCTCCTCGTCGTCGGTCATCACTTGCGGCGCATAGAAATTGGGCCCGGTGTCGACAAGCCCCCACGCGATGGCAGCCAGTTGCGGTCCGGCCTCGACCCGGACCCGCCGGTCGGCCCCGTAGCTCGCCGCGTCGATGTCGACCGCGACCCAGACCACCGGCCCGGGAGGGGCGCCATGGGTGCAGAGCGACAGGATGAGCACCGTCACTCCGTCGACGGAGCACAGCTGCGGGCACTCCCAGACGTCGGACGGCGGCAGTGTGCGGAAGACGGGCGCGTCGGCGCGGGCGACCACACCCACATACCGCCACGCCGTGATCTCGCTGGCGTCGAAGAGGAGCAGGGCCGCGGTGCCGTCGTGCAGACCGGCACCCACGAGCGCGAACCGCCTTGCCTCCCAGTCGAAGACGAATGGGTCGCGCATCTCTCGGACACCGGGCGGCGGCTCGGCGACGACCTGTGGAGCGCCCCAGCTGAGCAGGTCCGGGGAGCCCCAGCGCAGGCATACGGTGGCGTCGGCAGCCGAGGCGACGACCCCGGAATAGACGACCGCCGGGCGGTCCAGCCCGGGCACGAAGACCCCCGACCAGCACCCCCCGGCGTCCGGACCTCCCGTCTGCGGGCCGAAGGCGACCGGATGATGTTCCCAGACAACGAGATCCGCGCTTGACGCGTGGCCCCAGTGGATATCGCCGTGCACCGGGCCGGCGGGATTGTGCTGATAGAAGACGTGCCAGCGTCCGTCGTGGAAGGTCAGTCCGTTGGGGTCGTTGATCCAGCCGGACGCCGGCCGCAGGTGATAGCTCGAGAGCACCCGCGACAGCCTAGATGAGCTTGCGGCCCATGGCCCACGTGGTCAGCTCGTGCCGGGAGGAGAGCTGGAGCTTGCGCAGCACCGAAGACACGTGCGTCTCAACGGTTTTGACCGAGATGAACAGTTCGCGCGCGACTTCCTTGTATTGGTAGCCGCGGGCGATCAGGCGCATGACCTCGCGCTCGCGCTGGGAGAGCCGGTCCAGTTCCTCGTCGACCTCGGCGATCTCACCGGCGGAGGCGCCGAAGGCGTCCAGCACGAAACCGGCCAGCCGCGGCGAAAAGACCGCGTCCCCGTCTGCGACGCGCCGGATCGCCGTGGCCAGGTCGGTGCCGGTGATGGTCTTGGTGACATAGCCGCGGGCACCGGCGCGGATGACGGCGATGACGTCGTCGGCGGCGTCGGAGACGGACAGCGCGAGGAAGCGGACCGGCTGGCCGTGCAGGCTGTCCTGGGCGACGCAGCCGGCGAGCACGTCGACACCCCCGCGGCCGTTGCCGCCGGGCAGGTGGACATCGAGCAGCACGACATCGGGGTGGGTCGCGTGGATGACTTTGATCGCCTCGTCGACGTCCGGGGCCTCGCCGACGATCTCCAGCGCCGTGCCGGCGACCTCGCCGAGTTCGGCCCGCACGCCCGTGCGGAACATCTTGTGGTCGTCGACGATCACCACGCGGACAGGGGGTTTCGGCGTGGCGGGCTTAGGCGTCGTGGTCGCGGTCATCGCGGGCCTCCGGTCTCGGGTGTCGGCAGGGTCAGGGTCCATTCGGTGCCGGGGTCGAGGCGACGCAACGTGGCCGTGCCGCCGGCGCGGGTCATCCGGCCGATGATCGACTCGCGCACGCCGAGCCGGTCCTCCTCGATGGCGTCGAGGTCGAGTCCCGGCCCGTGGTCGCGCACGAACGCCTCGACCTCGCCCGGCCCGGCCTCGACATAGACGGCGATCGGCGGAGCGCCGTGTCGCGCAGCGTTGTTGAGCGCCTCGCGCAGCGCCCGCACGAGAGCGAGCACGTGGTCGTCGACCTCGCGGTCGCCGGTGACGACGACGTCGATCGGTATGCCGTGCGCCACCTCGATCTCGTCGACCACCCGGGCGATCGCTCCCGAGAGGGAGGTCTCCGGGTCACCGTCCGCGCCGTAGAGATAGGCCCGCAGCTCGCGCTCCTGGACGCGTGCGAGGGTCGCGACGCGGGCAGGGTCGCCCGATTGGCGTTGGATGAGCGCCAGCGTCTGCAGAACCGAATCGTGAAGGTGCGCAGCAATATCCGCGCGCTCGTCGGCGCGGATCTGGGCGCTGCGAGCCTCGGCGCTGTCGCTGAGCAGGCGCAGCCCCAGCGGCGCGAGCAGCAGCAGCATGCCGGCGAGCACGACGATGGTCGCGACAGCGATGTCGGACGCCGCGCCGACGGACTGGCCTCGGCTCAGCACGACGATGGCGCCGACGACGACGGCAAGGGCCCCGGCACCCAGGCGGGCGAGCGCGGGCCACCCCGAGCGCCGGCCGAGCCACCGATCACGTTGTGCCGCATCGGCGCTCGTCAGGCCGAGCACGGCGATCGCGCCGATTGCCGCGAGTGGCACGATCAGGCTCAGCCGCGGGCCGGCCGCCCGCGTGATGCCGGTCATCATCCCGAGAGCCATGAGGCCGAGCCCGAAGAGCACGGCACCGCGCCGCATCGGTCGCGATGCGGGTGACAGGGCAGGATCGGCGACCCCCGACGCCGCCGCCGGGTCGACGGTCTGCACCCGCGTGTCCTCCTGCGGCGTGAGCGCCCACAGCAGCACATAGGCGACCAGGCCCGGCCCCGAGAAGCCGAGCGCCGCCATACCGATCCGCACCCACACCACGGGGAGGTGCAGGTGCTCGGCCAGCCCGGCGCAGACACCGGCTATCCATCGCTCACCGGACGGGCGCACCATCCGCGGCCGCGTCGCCGCCGGGGCGGCGGTCGCGGGGGCGTACGGCATCGGCATACCAGAAGTCTGACCCATCCGGCGGGCGAGATGGCGCACCCAGCCACCGAATGGGGCCCGCCTCAGGGACACCCCAGGGCCGACCCGCATCGCGCCCCCGCGCGCGCGAGGGCAGGCTGGGACCATGACCACACCGCCGCCCCCTGCCCCCGCGCCGGGACCGTCGTCGTCCTCCGCACCGGGGCGCGAGCCGATCGTCGACGAGTTCACGTCGGCAGTCGCCCGGCTCGGCATCCGGCGCACCACGGAGGGCTGGGTGGGCGGCGTGTGCGACGGGATCGCGTTGCGCTGGAGCATCGACCCGGTCGTGGTCCGGGTGGCGTGCATCGTGCTGGCGCTCTTCGGCGGTTTCGGGATCGCCGTGTATGCCGCGGGCTGGCTCCTCCTGCCCGCGCCGGACGGCCCGAGCCTGCTGAGCCGGATCTCCGCGTCCGCCGGGCACACGGTCGCGCTCCTGGCCCTGGCCGGCCTCGCCCTGGTCGTGATCGTCTTCAGCGGCTCGGGCCTGTACGACCCGCAGGGGTGGGGGCTCAGTCAGCTGCTGCTCCTGCTGATCATCGGCGGGGTCGGGTATGCCGCGCTGCGCTCCCGCCCCGGGCCGGGCACCGCTCCGCCGCCCCCGGCCCAGCAGGCCCCGCCCGGCGCGGCTGGATCACCTGGCGTGGCTGGATCATCCGGCGCGACTGGATCGTCCGGTGCGACTGGGTTAACTGGTGCAGCTGGATCATCTGTTGCGGCTGGATCGAGCGGCGGGGCTGGATCACCCGGCGGGGCACCGGAAACGCACCCGACGCCCCTGTGGCCGCCGGTGCACCGCGTCCCGGCAAACCCCGGCGGCGCCGGAGCATCCGACGTCGAGCACACCCTGCCCGACCCGGTTTGGCCCGACCCGGTCTGGCCGGGTCCTGGTTCGCCGGGTCCTGGTTCGCCGGGTCCTGGTTCGCCGGGTCCTGGTTCGGCGGATGCAGCGTCGCCGGATGGGGCTCCCGCGTCGGCGACCGGCGCGTTCGTGGCCTCGCAGCAGATCAGCCCGACGATCCGTGCAAGCGCGGCAGGCACCGCCATACCCGCCCTCCAGGCGACGCGGCCGGCGGACCCGGCGTCGTGGCAGCGGGCTTCCCGGCTCGCGGGGGCGGCCACCGCGCTGCCGCCTGCGGCGGCGCCACGCCTGCGCAGGCGGCGCCTGAGTGCGTGGGTCGCTCTAATGTTGACCGGCCTGGGCATCGTCGTCGCGACCGTGACCGCGAAGGCTCACGAGAGCGCGAACGCGGCCGGGAGTTCGGTGACCGTCGGGCTGGCCGCGGCGCTGGCACTCTTCGGCGCCGCGCTGCTGATCGCCGGGCTGACCGGCCGGCGCGGCGGACTCACCACCCTGGTGGCATTGCTCCTCGCCGTCGCCACCGGAGCCAGCGCCATGGCGAGCAACCCCGCCTGGTCCGGCGGCATCGGTGAGCGTACGTGGGGAGCCAGCGGCGGGTCGGCCGGCTATCGGCTGGGCCTGGGCACCGCAACCCTCAACCTCGACGAACCGGTGCCCGCGCACACCGACCGGCTGTCGTTCCCCGTGCGAATTGGAGTGGGCGAGTTCGTGATCAACCTGCCCGCCACCGGAACCACGACGGTGACGGTCGACGCCCGCGTCGGCTCGGTGTCCGAGGACGGCAAGCAGGTGGCCAGCAATGAGCGGCTCCGGTTCACCAGGACCTACGGCACCGGCGATCCGAAGTTCGTCGTCGATGTCACGATGACGGCCGGAGACGTGCGGGTCGAAGGAGTAGGCAAGTGAATCAGCACCCCGGTCCCGACGAGTTCGACGCCCCGACGGCGCAGGCCGGCGCTGACGACCTCACCGCTGCCCTTCCCACGACCGCCAGCCCGCCCACAACACCCAGTTCCCTCACAACACCCAGCTCCCCCACAAAACCCAGTTCCCCCACAACACCCAGCTCCCCCACAACACCCATCGCGCGCGGCCCACTGGTGACCGAGGGCAGCCCGCCTGCTCCGGCGCTGCCGCGCAGTTGGCTCGAGGCACCGGCCGGGGAGAACGGTTCGGCGACATCCGGTTCGGGGCGGGGAAGTTCCGCCCCGACGCACCCGGAGGGGCAGACCGAAACCGTTGCCGCACAGCGACTTTACAAGCGTGGACCCGCGGTCTTCACCATGTTCTCCGGGGCGCTGCTCCTCGGTGTTGCGGTCCTGACGATCATCGCCCAAGTGCGCCGCGAACCGATCGCGTTCGCGACAAGCGCGCCCTACGTCCTCGTCGGGATCGGCCTGTTCATCACGGCTGTCGGGGCCCTCGCAGCCCTTGGTCGCCGGCAGCCGCCCGCCAGGTGAGCCACCGGTCGGCGGCCAGCAACGGCGCACGCTGGTGAGGGGCGAGGGCGTCGACGTCGAGCCACGCCGCTTCGCTCGTCGTGCCGCCCTGGTCGTGGACGACGAGCGGGCCCGGCTCCGGGACGGTCGCGGCATACACCAGCCGAACCACCTGATAGTCCTCCCAGGTCCCGTCCGGCGCCTGGCCGACCCAGTGCGAGGTGAGGAGATCGAGCAGCCGGATTTCCCCCAGGTACTGGCCGGTCTCCTCCCACACCTCGCGGCGCAGCCCGGTGGCCGGGTCCTCACCCGGGTCGACCCCACCACCGGGCAGGGTCCAGCGGTGGGCGGCCCCCCGCACGTCCGCCGCGAGTCGCGTGGCGAGCACGAGGCCGTCGCGGACGACCACGGCATACGCCGCAAGTCGTTGCACGACAACGGCATCGACGCCCTCCGGCGGCCGCTCGCCGCTCGTCGCGGGCACCCAGGTCGTATGCCGCTCCTCCCCCACCTCGGCGACGACGCTCACCTGGATGGTGACGCCCTCCTCATGGGGAGGCGTGAACGCCTGCCGGACGCCCGTCATGCTCCAGCCGCGCCGGTGCAGCTCGTCACTGGGGTCCGCGCCGTGCGGGAGAACGACGTCGACGACCTCGTCTCCGGCCAGGGTGACGCCGACGATACGGATGCCGCGGCTCATCGCGTTGCTCCCGCCCGACGGTATTCCGCGAGAACGCATTCGACGATATGCGACCAGTCCTCGGCCGGCGGAGTGGCGAGATTGTGAGCGCGGATCCGTTGGCGCAGCGCGTCGTGCGCGACCAGGCGGCGGGTCGCGGCGACCAGACCGGCATCGTCCTTCGCCAGCAGTCCGTTGACGTCGTGGGTGATGAAGTCGGCCACGCCGGAGGAGCCGATCGCCACGACCGGCAGCCCGGCGGTGCGGGCCTCGAGGGCGGCGATGCCGAAGGCCTCCATCCGCGTCGGCGCGAGATAGACGTCCGCCGCGGCATACGCCGCCGCGAGCGCGGGGCGGGTCACACGACCGGGCAGGTGCAGCCAGCCGCGGTCGCGGGAGGACGGGCGCAACCGGGCGGGGGCGAGGAGCGGGCCGTCGCCATAGACGGTCGCCTCCACCCGGTCGGGGTCGGCGTCATGGACCTCGTCGAGCATCGCCAACAGGGCGAGCACCCGCTTGCGCGGGGCAAATCGCATCGCGGCCACCACCCGCACGCGCCCGGTGTCGCGCGCGGGCGGCATACCGTCGAGACGCCACGACGCAGCGTCGATTCCGTTGGGCAGCACGGCGATCGCGTCCCCACCAACTCCGTCGTCCACTCCGGCGGCGCGGCCCACGAGCCGGCCCGCCATGCGCGACACGCCCGAGAGCGCGGCACCGCGGGCCCGCCACCGGGCCGCCGTGCCCAGCCGCCGGTGCGCGGCGATCGCCGCTTCACCGAGGACGCAGTGCCACGTGATCGCCGTCGGCACCGCGAGATCGAGGGCCAGGTTCGCCATGTCGGCGGCGAACGGCGAGACCACGCCCATGTGCACGTGGGCGACGTCGAACGTGCGCAGTTCGTCGCGAATGATGCTGGGCGCCACCGGATTCACCGGCAGCGCGAACGGCAAGGGCAGCGTGACCCGGTGCACGATCACCCCCGAGTCCGCCGCGACCGTGACATTGCGCAGCCGCAGGCGGGGCCGGCTCTCCGGGGTTGCCGTATAGACGTGTACCTCGTGCCCCGCCGCAGCCAGCTGCCGGCCGAGGTCGCGCACCTGGGTCTCGATCCCGCCCAGCCGCGGCGGGTAGCAATCGGAGAGCAGCGCGATCTTCATGGCCCCCACAGCTTGCCACGAGGCACCGATTGCGAGCGGGAGCGCGCGGCATACGGGAGGATGGGGGGCATGACCACGAGCCGGCCGTCCGGGGGGAGGCGCACGCTCGTGGCCTTTCACGCCCACCCCGACGACGAGGCGCTGCTCACCGCCGGCACGATGGCCAAGGCGGCTGCGGCAGGGCACCGGGTGGTACTCGTGCTCGCCACCAATGGTGATCTGGGACTGACGGATTCGGCGACTCGGGCGCGCGACCTGGGCGCGCAACGGCTGGCCGAGGCGCGACGGAGCGCAGACGAGCTCGGGGTGGCGCGCGTGGAGTGGCTCGGCTACGCCGACTCGGGGATGGGCCCCGAGCTGTATGCCGATCCGCCCGGCCGGACCCGCTTCGTGCGGGCGCCCGTGGCCGAGGCGGCGCAGCGGCTCGCCGTGCTGCTGCGCGAGGAATCGGCCGATGTGCTGTTGTCGTATGACGCGCGCGGCGGCTACGGGCACCGTGACCACGTGCGGGTTCACGAGGTCGCTGCGGCGGCGGCACGCCTCGCCGGCACGTCCCGGGTGCTGGAGGCGACGATCCCGCGAGATCTGCTCGCCGCGGCGGTGCGCCTGTCCGCCAGGGTCTATCGCTATCCGCCCGAATTCGACATCGAGGGTTTCTGCTCGGCCTTCAGTGCCCGCCGTGACATCACCCATCGGATCGACGTGCTGCGCTTTGCGGCAGCCAAACGCGCGGCGATGCGCGCGCACGCCTCGCAGGCGCTGGCCGACGGGGCCGACCGCACGCTGGCGGCGTTCCTGCGGATCCCGCGGCCGGCATACGACCTGATCTTCGGCCGGGAGTGGTTCCGCGACCCGGCGCACCCGGCCGGCGCGGGCGTCGCACGCGACATCTTCGCGGGGCTGCCATGAGCACCGCTCGCGAGACGGCTCGCGATTCCGCGGCCCGGCCCCACTTCGGCCGCACGCAACTCTTGCAGGCCGCTGCGGGCCTGGGCCTCTCGGCCGCCCTGCTGATCTGGGGCCTGCCGCGCTTCGCCCAGACGAGTTGGCACGAGGTCTGGGCCGTGCTGACCACCATCACCGTGGGCAACGCCCTGATCTTCCTCGGGCTGGTGCTCCTCGGGTTGTGGAGCTACACCCTGACCCTGTCGGCGTCGATGCCGGGGCTGAGCCATCCGCGGGCCCTGGTCATGAATGTCTGCGGATCCTCGGTGAGCAACCTGCTCCCCGGGGGCGGGGCGGTGGGACTGGCGGCGACCTACGCGATCGCCCGATCGTGGGGCATCTCGCGGCGCGTGGTGTCGACGTCCGCGATCGTGACCGGGGTGTGGAACACCCTGGCCCGGATCGCGTTGCCGCTCATCGCCATTGCCGCGCTGACCATCGGCCGGGTCGGGATGACACCGGTGCTGCGCGATGCCGCGATCGCGGCGATGATCAGCGGCACCGTCGTCGTGGTCCTCTTCGTGGGGGCGCTGGCTTCGGAGCGGGTGGCGCGGCGGGTCGGGCGCGGCCTCGATCGGCTGTTGGCGCCGTTGACCAGGCGGACCAAGCGCACGATGACGATCGACGCGCTGGTGACCGACCTGCGCTCGCGCATCCTGCACATCGTCGCCAAGGGCTGGCTGCCCATGACGCTGGGCCTCGTCGGCTACTTCGGCTTCTACTACCTCACCTTCGTCGCGATCATGCGCAATACCGGTGTCGAGCTCTTCCACGGCGAACTGTTCGCCGCGTTCGCCATCGGCCGGCTGCTCACCGCCGTCGGGATCACCCCCGGCGGGATGGGCGTGACCGAGACCGGCACCGCCGCCGCCCTCGTGGCCTGGGGCGCCGCCCCCGCCGAGGCGGCGGCCGGCGTCGTCCTCTTCTCGATCTTCACCCACCTGATGGAAGTCCCCCTCGGCGCCCTCGGCTGGCTGGCCTGGAGCGTCATACCCAAAGCCACCGAGCCCGACCTGACCGACCCCGACCCACCGCCCGACCTCCCCCGATCCCGGTGCACACCAACCGGATCCGAGTAACCTCTGCTAACAGAGGTTCGTCAAATCAGCAGACCTCCCTAGGTGTGCCGATTTCAGTAACATCTGCTAGCAGAGGTTCCTTGGGCTTGGTCCGGGGTCCGCGGCGGGGGCGGGTAGGCCGCGGGGGTCAGCCGACGAGCCGGCGGACCTGGCGGGTGCGGGCCTGGTCGGCGAAGGCATCGTCGAGGGTGCCGGGCTCGAAGGGGCGGCCGGTGGCGAGTTCGGCGGCATAGCCGATGAGCGCATCGGCGAAAGCCGGGTTGGCGGGCAGGATCGGGCCGTGCAGGTAGGTGCCGACGACATTGCCGGTGCGGGCGCCCTCGGTCTGGTCCTCGCCGTTGTTGCCGAACCCGGACCGCACGGTGCCGAAGGGCGCCTGCCCGGATCCCAACCGCGTCGAGCCGGAATGGTTCTCGTAGCCCACGACATCGCCGAAGTCGGTGGACAGGACGACCGGCCCGATCATCCGCTTGGCGTTGCCCTGCGTGGTCACGTCGAGGATGCCGAGGCCGGGGAGGCGCTTGCCTTCGACGGTGACGAAGGCGTTGCCGAAGAGCTGGTACATGCCGCAGATCATCAGCATCGGGGTGCCGGCGGCGGCGAGTTCGCTCAGCCGGGGTGCGATGACCTCGAGGTCGGCCTCGACCCGGGCCTGCCCGGAGTCCTGGCCGCCGCCGCCGAGGACGAGATGGGCCTGCTCCGGAAAGGGCGCACCCGGGTGATGCTGGTGCAGCACAGGCGAATAGCCGTGCCGCGTCAGGCGCGAGACCATCGCGCGGGTGTTGCCCAGGTCGCCGTAGATGCTCATCTCCCGCGGATAGAGATGGACGACGTGCACCTCGCCCTTGGTCGACTCCTCGCTCATGACGTGGCCTCCTCCCCGAAGGCGGGCAGATCGTAGCGCTCGGCCAGGATGCGGCGCAGCGTCATCATCGCCGTGTAGGTGCAGAAGATCCGGGCCGGCTGGCCGTCGCGGGCCGCGAGGAAGCGATCGAGCGCCGCCGCCAGGTCGGGCTCGACGGCATCGACCGCCACCTCGTCATACTGCAGTCGCAGCGCCATGTCGTAGGCCCGCACCCCCGACGTCAACGCCACCCCGATCGTGCGCAGCGACTCGAACGAGACGTCATAGAGCCACGAGACGTCGCGGCCGTCGGCGTAATTGTCGTTGATGGCGATCATCGTGCGCACCGGCGTCGAGCCATAGGTCGACAGGGCGACGGTGAACCCGGCGGGGTTCTTGACGAGCACCAGTTCCAGCGGCGCGCCGTCGGCGTCGATCACCTCACCGCGGCCGAAGGGCGCCGTCACGGACGCCAGCGCCGACGCCGCCCGCACCGGATCGAACGACCCGCCGAGCAGCTGTCGCGCCATGGCGGTGGCCGCCGTCGCGTTGATCATCGCCGCCAGCCCGCGCTGCTTGAGTTCGACCGGCCCGACGCTGCCGCCGACCCCGTCAGCACCGAGGAGGATGTCGAAGGCGCGCTCGTCACGCGGCTTGAGCAGCACGTCGCCCGCACCCGCCGGCGGCACGACATAGTCATCGTCGAGGCGCGTGTCCTGCTCCATCAGCTCAGGCAGCCGGTGGGCGATCGACGCGTCGACACCGAAATAGTCCACGCGCACACCGGTTTTCACGCCATCGGCGCTGCGCGCGACGAAGGAGTCGTCCCGGTTGATCACCACGCCGGTCGAGGTGCGCGACGCGAGTTGCGCCAGCAGCTTCGCCGTGTGGTCGATCTCCGCGAACCGGTCGAGCTGGTCGCGAGCGACGTTCAACAGGAGCGCATGCGTCGGGGTGACAGCGTCGGCGAACTTCAGCGCGTGCGCCTCGTCGAGCTCGAGCACGGCCATGTCGGCCACCGGTCTGCCGCGCAGCCCGACCTCGCCCAGCAGCGCCGAGATCACGCCGCGCGTGAAGTTGCTGCCCGTGGGATTGGTGAAGACGCTGTGCCCGTGGGCGCGCAGGAGGGCGACGAGCATGCGCGTGGTCGTCGTCTTGCCGTTGGTGCCGGAGACGACGACGATGCCGCCCGGCAGGCCGCCGAGGGCGTGTCCGAGGATCTTCGGGTCGATGCGTTCGGCCACGAGTCCGGGCATGGCCGAGCCGCCGCCGCGGCGTCTGGCCACGGCGCGCGCGAGCTTGCCCGCAGCGATCGCGGCTGATGTGCGCAGCATTCGAGAAGCCTATGTCACCCCGCGAAGGGCTCTCGCGACCCCGCCTCGCCGGAGCCGCGCGCGTCGAGTTCGGCGTTGACGTCGCTGGCGTACCGCCCGGAACGCTCCTGCCCCGACATGGCCCCGATCGAATCCATCACGGCATCGGTGATCGCCCGCAGCAGCGCCGCCTTGGTGAATTGTGCTTGCAGCGCAGCGACATCGATCGCCGGCCCGAACTGCACCGTCACCTTCGTCGGCCGCAGCACTCGCGCGTCCGGCGGCTGCAGCTTGTCGGTGCCGATGAGCGCGCACGGCACGATCGGCGCTCCCGTCGACAGCGCCAGCCTCGCGACTCCCGTGCGGCCCTTGTGCAGGCGTCCGTCCCGCGACCGCGTGCCCTCCGGATAGATCCCGAACGCCCCGCCGGCACCCAGCACCCGCTCGGCCAGGTGCAGCGACTCGGCGGCGGCCCGCGCGTCGGTGCGCTCGACCGGGATGGTCCCGAACGAGCGGAACCAGGCCCGCATCAACGCGCCCTTGACCCCCGTGCCGTGGAAGTACTCCGCCTTGCCGAGGAAGCTCACCCGCCGCCCCGACGCCAGCGGGATGACCATCGAATCACTGAACGACAGGTGGTTGCTCGCGATGATCGCCGGGCTGCCCTCGGGCGGAATGTGTTCGCGCCCAACGACAGTCGGGCGTGCCAGCGCATAGAACGCCGGCCCGATCACCACATAGCGCATCACGCCGTCGAGGAGCGCGTTGCCCTCCCCCACCGGGTGGCCAGCGGTCATGTCTCCCCCTCCGTATGCGGTCGGGTGGTCGTGTGCGGTCCGGTCGCCGTATGCGGCGTGGTGGTCGTAGGCGGTCCGGTCACCACCGCCGGGACCGGCTCGGCCACGGCGCGGGGCAGCCGCCACAGGCGCCGGTCGGCGAGCACGGCGATCAGCCCGAGGCCGAGGCCGATCGTCAGGCCGACGACGATCAAGGACGCATAGACCAAGGTGGCCGCGCGAGCGCCCGGGACCGGCCCCATGCCGAGCCGGTGCAGCACGAAGGCGCCGGCGGCGACGCCGAGCACGGCCAGCGCGCTGTGCCCGACCGTCCGATCGAGTCCCGCGGGCCGGACCTGCGGCGGTTCGACCCACCGGGCACCGATGAGGGTCGCCACGGCCGCCCAGATCAGGACGACACCGACCGCAGCGATGACGTCGGCCGGTTTGTGCCACCGCTCGGCCATCGTGCCCAGCCCGGCCCCGCCGGCGATCGCGCCCGAGAGCAGGCACACCAACGGCCGCAGGATGCGCGGCGCGGCGATGATGGCCACGGCGGCGAGCGAGATCGCCGCCGTCGAGTGCCCGCTCGGCATGCTCACCCGCACAGCCGGATCGCTCGGCATATCGGTCAGGAAGCGCAGCTTCAGCAGTTGGGTGGTCTGGTTGGCGCCGATGACGAGCAGCGGCAGCGCCAGGGCGACGCGCCACAGCCGCCGGGCGAGCACGACGAGCATCGCGATCAGCGTGAGCAACAGCATCGTCGGGATGCGAATCTCCTGCAGCAGCGCGCTGATCCGGCCCGGACGGAACTCGTCGACCTCGAAGGAGGCGACGACGTCCCGGTCGAGCCGGATGCCGGCGTCCGTGCGCAGCGCCAGCACGACGATGACCGACAGCAGGACGAGCCCTGCAAGGAAGACGAGGAGGACATCGGCGGCGTCGCGGAACGCGGAGCGCGGCGGCGACTGCGGGGTCACTCCCACTCGATCGTCCCCGGCGGCTTGCTCGTCACATCCAAGGTGACCCGGTTGACCTGCTCGACCTCGTTGGTGATCCGGTTCGAGATGTGGGCCAGAACGTCATACGGCACCCGGGTCCAGTCGGCCGTCATCGCGTCCTCGGACGAGACCGGGCGCAGCACGACGGGGTGGCCGTAGGTTCGGCCGTCGCCCTGCACCCCCACCGAGCGGATGTCGGCCAGCAGCACGACCGGGCACTGCCAGATGTCGCGGTCGAGGCCGGCCCTCGTCAGTTCGTGGCGCACGATGGCGTCGGCCGCGCGCAAGGTGGCGAGGTTGTCTGCAGTGACCTCGCCGACGATCCGGATACCCAGCCCGGGACCGGGGAAGGGTTGGCGCCACACGATCGCCTCGGGCACGCCGAGTTCGAGCCCGACCTTGCGCACCTCGTCCTTGAACAGGTCGCGCAGCGGCTCCACGAGCGAGAACTGCAAGTCGTCGGGCAGCCCGCCGACGTTGTGGTGGCTCTTGATATTGGCCGTCCCCGACCCGCCGCCGGATTCGACGACGTCGGGATAGAGCGTGCCTTGCACGAGGAACTCCACCGGGTGCCCGTCCTCGGCCGCGTGCCCGACGACGTCGCGGGCGGCCTGCTCGAAGACGCGGATGAACTCGCGCCCGATGATCTTGCGCTTCTCCTCCGGATCCCTAACTCCCGCAAGGGCATCCAGGAACTGCTGGCGCGCGTCGACGACGACGAGGTTGATGCCCGTCGACGCGACGAACTCCTCCTCGACCTGCTCCGCCTCACCCTCGCGCAGCAGCCCGTGGTCGACGAAGACGCACGTGAGCTGATCGCCGACAGCCTTGTGCACCAATGCCGCCGCCACCGACGAGTCCACCCCGCCCGAGAGGGCGCACAACACGTGCTTGTCCCCCACCTGCGCGCGGATCTGCGCCACCTGCTCCTCGATGACCGACCCGGCGTCCCAGTCGGGGGTCAGCCGCGCCCCGGCATACAGGAAGTGCTCCAGCACCTCCTGACCGAACGTCGAGTGCAGCACCTCGGGGTGCCATTGCACGCCATACAGCCGGCGCTCGTCGTCCTCGAAGGCGGCCACCGGCGCCCCCGCCGTCGATGCCGTCACCCGCATCCCCGCGGGCGCCTCCGTGACCGAGTCGCCGTGACTCATCCATACCGACTGCTCGCGCGGCTGCCCGCGGAAGAGGGTGGACTCGGTGTCGGCCACCTCAACCCGCGTCTGCCCGTACTCGCGCAACCCGGTTCGCGCCACCGTGCCCCCGCGCGCCTGCGCCATCGCCTGGAAGCCATAACACATGCCGAAGACCGGCACCCCCGCCTCGAGGAGCGCGGGATCGAGCGCCGGGGCCCCCTCGGCATACACGCTCGACGGGCCACCGGAGAGGATGATCGCCTGCGGGTCCCGCGCGAGGAGATCGGCCACGCTCGCCGTATGCGGTAGCACCTCGCTGTAGATCCGTGCCTCACGCACCCGGCGGGCGATCAGCTGGGCATACTGCGCGCCGAAGTCGACGACGATGACGGGACGGCGGGCGGTGGTCACGCCGGAATGCTAGTCGCCGCGAATTCCGCGGCAACCTTGCGTTCGACCCAGAAGGACAGGAAGGGCACACATCCGGCGAGCATGATGCCGACCATCTTCGGCAGCGACCAGCCGGCCTTGAAGCCCAGATTGGCGGTCGCGGCCACATAGACGATGTAGAGGAAGCCGTGCGGCTGCGGCCACCAGTCGAGGGCGTGGTTGTCGAAGCCGTAGCGCAGGATGATCTCGGCGACCAGCACGAGCAGGCCGATGCCGACGATGAACGCCATGATCTCGAAGAACTTCAGTGCGCTCGCCAGTTTGGGATCGCGGTCGGTGGTCGGGGTGCTCATTGCTCCTGCTTGCCGGCGCTGACGCGCACGTCGGGGTCGGGGTCGGGTCGGGGCTGGGTATGCGGTGGCTCGGGTTCGCCGTGCCGGGCGCCAGGGCCGGCCGCATGCTCGGGCGCAGGGCCGGCCGCGCCCCGGACCGCAGGGCCGCGGGCGTCGGCCTGGACCATTTTCACCCACAGGAAGAAGGCGAAGGCCGCGAACACCCACCACTGCAGCGCGTATGCCGCATTGCGCCACTGCACCCCGGTGTCCGGTCGCGGTGGGGGCACGCGCGTGAGGGGGGCGGGCGCGTCGGAAGCCTGGGGGTCGCTCACGGGGGTCTCGCGCTGGGCGAACCCGAAGGCGTTGTAGAGGTCACCGGGCCAGGTGTTGACGAGTTCGGAGAGGTTGACGCTGCCGAGCGTGCCCGCCGGATAGGTACCCTCGGCGGGCGACTCGCCCGGCGCGAGGCTGGCGGTGACGGTCACCTCACCGCCGGGCGGCTCCGGCAGGACGGCCTGCGGGGTCCACCCGCGCAGCACCGGGAAGGTCGCCCCGGTGGCGGTGAGCCGCAGCGGGGTGATGACCCAGTAGCCGTCCACCCCACCGAGGAGGCGACCGGCGACGAGGACCTGGCCCGCGGCATACCGTCCGGTGGCGGTGACCAGGCGGCCGCCCGCCGCCGCGGGGAACTCGGTATGCGGCGTGAGCAGGGTTGTCAGCTCGGCCACCGGCTGCTCGCCGGCCTTGGCGATCGCGTCGGCGCGCGCCTTGTCGTGGGCAACGCCGAGTTGCCAGCGCCCCAGCTGCACGAAGGCGATCGCGATCAGCGCCGCGAGCAGCAGGAGCGCGAGCCACTTCGGCTTCACCGCGGTCCGCAACACCCGCTCAGCCTACGTCGCGCGCCTGGGGCGACCGCACCGCCATACCGTCGCCCGCTGCGCCGCCGCCGGGTGAACGGCAGGCGTCCCCGCTACCGCACGTCGATGGACAGTGGACGATCTCTCGGGCGCCGCGACGCGCGAAGTGGGCAACTTGCCGGTGGGTAGCCTCGCGGACTCCCCGATCCGGGCAGAAACTAACCAAGTCCTAACCTGATTTTTACCCAAATCGCCTGGTGGGGGCGCTGGCGGGTTGTTAGGTTCCCAGGCAAGTCAGATCGCGTTACACACGAGAGGGAGCAGGGCCCTCTCGACCTGGACACCGAGGAGGGATCGTGCAGGGGGACACCACGTCGGCGACGTCGACGCTCAGCGCGAGCGCGGCGCACCGGCAGGAGCACGAGGACCTGGCGGCCCGGGCCCGCACGCTGTTGAACGTCGATCCGGAGCATCTGCAACCGGTGGTCATCACCGGCCCCATCGGCGGACTGGTCAACTCCGCGATCCGGCGGGTCGCGGCGGCCAGCGACCTGCCCGGCTTCTGGCTGCACTCGCTGCCGCCGCGGCCCGACGGGGATCAGCGGTGCATCGTGCAGGAGGCGGCCCGCGACGGCGAGCAGGACGGCCTGGCCATGACGGCCGACGACATGGGCGGCCTGCTCGATCAGCTGACAGCGCAGGTGCAGGGGCCCGCGCTGCTCATCGTCGAAAGCGTCCAGCAGTTGTCCACCTCCTCGGCGAATGCGCTGGTCGTGTGGGCCCAGCTGGCGCGGTTGCGGGGCACGCGCCTGCTGCTCGGGTATGCCCCGGCCGCCGACATCGACGCGGTCGGGACGCTGGTCGCGATGAACCCGGAGGTGCACTGGATCGACGTGCAGTCGCCCTCCCCCGAGCGGCTGCGGCACGCGCTGGAGCGGGCGGCGCGGTGGACGGGTGCGGACGAGCTGGACCGCGCGGCCGCCTTCTGCGCCGGCAGTCCCGGACTGACGACCGCCGTATGCCGCGCCGCCGCGATCGAGGGTGAGGTCACCGACTCGCGTTTCCCGCACGTCTACGCCAATGCCCTGGAGAGTTCCGCCGTCCCGCAGCTGCTGCGGCAGGGTCCCGATGCCGTCGCCCTGGCGTTGGTCATGGCGCTCGCCGGTCACACCGTGGACGCGGCCGAGGCAGCCGGTGCCTTGGGCATCCTGCCGCGCACGGCGCGGCGTCTCGAGCGGTTCCTGCGCGAGAGCGGTCTGGCGCCCGACAGCCCGGAGGCGCAGGTGATCGTGCACCGGGTGGTCGCTGCCCAGGCGGGTCAGGACATCCGGCGCCGGGCGGCGAGCTGTGCGCGCGGTCTCCTCGAGGCCCACCGCGCCCAGGCCGTCGACCTGTTCGCCCTGCACTCCCTCGTCGGTGACGATGTCGCCGGGCGGATGCTGCTGGCCAAGGACATCTTCACCGCCGCCCTCTTCGAGGACGCCTTCGACCGAGCCTTGCAGGTGGCGCAGAACCTCGAGGCCACATCGAGCGATCCCGGGGAGATCGCCTGGGCCCGCGCGGCGCAGCTGGCCGTATGGATGCGCTCGGACTGGGCGGCGCTGCACCGGCAGCGCGAATGGCTGACCGACCCGGCGGTGCTCGCCGAACTCGACGGCGCCCGGCCCTCCGCGTGGCTGGCCCTCGAATCACCGGCCACGGTCGAGTTGCTCCTCGAAGCGCCAGCCGCCGACGGGGCGTGGAGCGGCCTGGACGCCACCTTCCTTTCCGGCCGGATGGCGACGGTCCCGACCACCTATCTGCGCGGTGTGGTCGCCGCGGCCGAGACCGGGCCCACCTATGCCAGCTATCTCGCCGTGTGTGCGCTCATCGGGCACCGGGCGAGCCCTCGGCTGGCCGCGTTGAGCGAATGTGCCGAGGCGCTCGGTGGGCCGCTGGGCGTCGGTGCTGCGCTCGCGAGCCGGATCGCCGCCGCGTGGCTCTTCCTCACCGACTACGAGGCCGCTGCCCGGTGGGCGGCCATCGCGGCGTTCACCGCGGCCGAGAACGAGGCCGCCGACTGCGCGATGGGCTATCTCATCGGCGCCCAGGCCCAACTGCGCCTCGGCAACTTCGGACGGGCCCGTGAGCAGGCCGAACTCGCCAAGACCAACTTCGCCCGCTTCAACGCCACCACGATGATGGACGTGTGCGTCTGGACGCTGGCGCACATCGACGCCGAGGATGTCGCCGGCGCCGAGCCGGCCGACGCCCAGGCGTTGGCCGCGGCCCTGCCGGATGCGGTGCACCCGTTGTGGATCGCCTACCGCGCCTATGTCTGCGGGCGCACCCTGTTGCGGCACGGCGAGACCGACGTGGCGGTGCGTTATCTCTTCGGCAGCGGGCGGGACCTTGCCCGCGCCGGCATCGAGAACCCGTCGCTGCTGAACTGGCTGCCGCACCTGGTGCGCGTCTTCCGGGCCGGCGGGCTGACGGACTTCCACAACCAGGTGACCGACGACTTCGCCAGCCGGTGGCGGCGCTGGGACCGGATCGAGCCGGCGGCGGCCGGGCGACGGGTGCGGGCGCTCGCCGATGTCGGGACCGAACTGGGGCTGGTGCCCAAGGAGAGCCCCAACGAGCCCGGCCCCTCACAGCTGTCGCCGGCCGAGCGCAAGGTCGTCGTCGTGGTCCTCGAGGGGCTGAGCAACCGGGAGGTGGCCCGCAAGCTCTTCCTGAGCAAACGCACGATCGACACCCACCTGGGCAATATCTATCGCAAGCTCGGCCTGTCCTCGCGCGACGAGTTGATCTGCTGGGCCCGCCGGTTCCCGCTCAGCAGCGACGGGGCGAGCGAGGCGGCATACGGCTGACCGCCTGCCACCCCTGACCGCCCGCCACCCCCTGGCCGTCACGGTCGTCTGCGGCCCGCAGTTTTCCGCCCAATGCCACTTCATAGCGGTGCGCCTCGCAACGTTCGCGAGGCGCACCGCTATGAACTCTCCCAGAGCCACGTGCTCGCGGGTCAGGCGCCGACGAATCCGGCGATGAGCCCGGCGCTCACCTCGGGGCGTTCCAGCAGCGGCAGGTGCCCGGCGCCCTCGATGATCTTGACCTGGGCCGCCGGGATCGCCTGGGCGATGGTGTCCGTGTTCGCAATGAACTGGGGCATGTCGTCGGTGCCGACGATCAGCAGCACCTCGGCCCGGATCCGCCCGAGCACGGCGGCGTCCTGGACGTGACTGGACAAGGTGGCCATCGCGCCGGAGCGCAGCTCGCCGAAGGGGTGTCCGGCGATGATGTCGGCCATCGCGGCATACCGCTGCGGGAACTCGCGGAGGCCGGTGAAGATCCGCGGGGGGTCGGTCATCCAGATCCGGGCGATGTCGGGGCCGGGTCCGAGTTCGCCGATGCGCATGGCGAGCATCCAGTATTTCGCCCGTGCCGCCGGGTCGTCCGGGACACCGGAGAGGGTCGGCGCTGCCAGGACGAGGCGGCGCACGAGATCGGGATGGTCGGCCGCCACCTGCAGGGCGATGCTCGAACCGAAGGACAGCCCGACGAGTTCGGTGCTGCCGGCCGCTCGCATCTCGGCAGCCACCATGTCGGTCCAGCCGGACATGCTGCGCGGCATCGGGGTCTTCGCCTTGGATCCGTGGCCGGGCAGGTCGATCCCGAGGTGGTCGCGGCCGGGCAGGAGGTCCCACAGCGGCTCCCAGACCCGCGACGACATCGTGTAGCCGTGCAGCCAGGCGATCGGGCCGGTCATGCGGAGACTCCTGACGGTGCCGGGGCCGGGCTGGCGGCCGGCGGGAAGTCGGCCACGAACCGGCGGAAGGCGATGACTCCGGCGTCGAGGTCGTCCAGTTGCCACGGAGCGTCGGGGTCGATGTGTTTCCAGACCGCGATGTCCTGGGCGATGGCGATCTTGGCGCCGACGGCGATGCTGTCGAGCGGGTCGTGCGCGCCGCCGACGATCGCGACCCGGATGTGCACGCCCTCGCTCGTCGGGGTCGCCATGGTGACGATCAACGGCGGCCGGGGTCCCTCGCCGAACGCGGTGGAGACGATCGTCGGGCTGTATGCCGTCGCCTCGAATCCCGAACTGCGCGTGGGAGTTCCGCGGTAGTCGCTGATGAAGTCGTTCAGTGCCGCCGCATAGCGCATGTCGTACCACGGGTCGGCCATGGTTCGGAAGTCGCCACTGATCCGCAAGGCTCCGGAGGGCAGGGCCGTCGTGGTCATGGGGCCGAGGCCGGGCACTTGGTGCACTGCGCTGAAGTGGTCGGAGTCGAAGGCGTTCTCGACGACGAACTCCACCGGCATGTCGACCACGGCGTGCACCGCGACGCGGATCTCGCGGTCTGCGACGAGGCCGGCGAAGTCGACGGAGAAGTCGCAGTCCCCGACCGGATCGGTGGCGAACCGGGCGAAGACGAGGGGCCCCACCTGGAGGGTCGGGTGCGTGCTGACGAAGGGCCGCGTCGGGTGTTCACCGACGACGATCCGGCGGCCGTGGAAGGGGCAGACGACGCAATCCCGGTCCAGCACACCGCCATAGCCAAGGTGAGCGCCTCGGTGCGGACACGTGGCGTCGGCGACCGTGAAAATGGCGTCACCGTCGTCGCTGGCGGTGCGGGTCACCATGAGCCGGCGGCCACCGACGTCGAGTGGGGTGATATCGGCGGTCAGCTCGTCCTCGGTGGCGACGAGATACCACCCTGCGTGCAGGGTCTGGTTCATCGGGACAACTCCTCCAGGATCGCGTCGACGGCGCGGCGGCCGCTGTGCCAGGCGCGGTCGACGTACGGATGCCCTTCGTCGGCCCACGCTGCTTCTCCCGCCATGTGGAGGCGCCCGCCCACGGGCGTCCGCCACTGCCGCGCAGCGTCGCCGGCGGGGTCGACCGGTGCGGTGAATCCGCCGCCGGCCAGCGGGTCGTCGTGCCACTCACGGACGATCACCTCGCGGCGATTGTCGGGCTGGACTCCAAGCGCGGTAACGGTTTTCGCCCAAGAAGCGCGGTCGCGGGTCCAGCCGCGCAGGCGGTATGCCGGGGCGCCCTTCGCCACGAGGGTCGCGTGTTCCTGTCCGTCGTTGGCCGTCAGGAAACCGACGCCGGGGACGTAGGCGAAGCTGTCCCCGGCCGCTGCCTCACCGAGAGGGAGGATCGCCACGGCTGCGGGTATGGCGCGCAGCTGGTCTCCTGCGGCGCGCTGCGCGGCCGGCATGTCAGGCAGGTCGATGGCGTGAGCGACGCTGGGCGGCGCGGTGAGGATGACGTGACGCGCGCGGATCTGTCCTGTCTCGCTCCGGACGACGACACCTGCGCCGTCGATACTGATGTGCCGCACCGTCGTTCGCAGGGCGACGGGCAGCTGGGCCGCGACCTTCTCGAGCGGGGTCGTCATGCCGCCCGGCAGCAGATGCTTCTCCCCCGGTGGTGGTCGCAGCGCGGCGTCCGTCAGGTAGCGCGCGAGAGTCTCAGCTCCGGGGTCGATGCCGGCGATCTGCTCGGTCCAGCCGCGCAACAGGTCGCCGGTCGCCACGCTGGCTCCGGCGATGCGCACCGCGCCGGTCACCGCCAGCCGCTCGGCCATGAAGGCCCCGAGGCTGCGATACACGCCCGCGATCAGCCGCTCAGCGCGCAGCGGTCCGGTGGGATCCCCCTCGCAGTCCAACGGCCGCAGGGTCTCGCCGGCAAGCCAGCCGGCCGCGATCTGGGCGCCGTCGACGAGGCGCACGGTCGGGGCCGCGCCGGCCCACGACAGGAACGGGTTGTCGCTGCCGTGGACGACCTGCGCGCCGAGTTCGGCGGCGCGGCCGGCGTGCGTGACCGTCGCGACGCGTCCCCCCACGCGGTCGGCAGCCTCGAGCACCTCGACGCGCAGACCGCTCGCCACGGCATACTCTGCGGCCGCAAGGCCGGCCACCCCGGCCCCGACGACGACGACGTCCATCTGGGTCACGTCGCCACTCCGCCGTGCACGATCGCGGACATGGGCCGGCGCGGGAAAATGCCTGGCCGCCAGACGAACAGGCTCGAGGCGACACGGGCTCCCGGACGTTGGGACCGGAGCGAGCGGATCGCGAGCGGGACGACGGCGCGCACCAGAGCCGTCCCCAGGCAGACATGAGCCCCATGGCCGAAGGCCAGATGCGCGCTGGCGGCCGGCCGCTGCGCGTCGACACGATCCGGGTCGGCGAACCGGCGGCCATCACGATTCGCCGACCCGAGATGAATGAGGACTTGCGCCCCCGCCGGGATGGCCCCGGACGGCACCGTCAACGCGCTGATGGTGCGGCGCGCGACGAACGGGATCGGCGTATGCCAGCGGATCACGTCGTCGCACCACGGCTCCAGGTCCGCGTCCGCCGGACCGTCGTCACGCAAGGCCAGTTCCAGCGCCGTCGTCACGACCTCCGCCAGCGGCGACCAGCCGCCGACGACGGCCAGCGAGACGATCCCGCGGGCTTGTTCGGGCGTGATGCCGAATCGCGATGGCAACTGTGCCAGAAGCGACTTGGGCGCCGTGGCGACGAGCCGCTCGACATAGCCGTCGAACTCGCCCATCGCCAAGGCGCCCTGCGCGGCCTGGGCCGGTGACGGCATGGGGTCGATCGCGACGCTCACGGCCCGGGCGTGCCGGTCGAAGTCACCGAATCGGGCGTGGTCGGCCAGGCCGAGGATCTCCAGCAGCGCCAGCGTCGCCAGCGGCTCGGCATACGCGCTCGTGATGTCGAAGCGGGCGGGCAACTCGGAGACGAGGTTGCCGGCAGCGGCGGCGAGCGCCCCGGAGGACGCGCGCACCACGGCCGGCCCGAGCAGCGCCGCGCCGGGGCGACGCAGCGAATCGTGCTCTGCGCCGTCGGTATTGAGCATCGACACCGGCGCTCCCGACCGCCGGCTACGCTCTTCCTGGCCACCCGCCGCCGAACAGGCCGGGTCGCGCAGGGCGGCTTCGGCGTCGGCCGCGCGGGTGAGCACATAGACCGGCTCGGGTCCCGGCAAGCGGTGGACCGGATCGTGCTCGCGCAGGTGACTCAGCGTGGGTTCGGGGTTGATCGCGAAGAGCGGAGAGAAGATGGGTGCGACGCCGGGGGGTGCCGCGGGGCTGTCGGTCGTGGTCGTCATCAGCGCACCTTCGGGCCTCGCCACTTGAAGGTGATCGCCGTCAGGAAGCCGGCCAGCAGGACCCAGAAACCGAGCGCCATCGCGATGAGGGGGAGGTTCCACACCCCGCCCGGCTCGACCGCGGAGAACCCGTCGGGCAGGAAGACATAACGCAGCCCTTGGGTCATCCACTTCAGCGGGAAGATTCCGGCCGTCGTCTGCATCCACTCCGGCAGTTGGTTGAAGGGGAAGAAGACACCGGAGATGAACTGCAGCACCAGGAACGGTGGGGTGACGATGGCCGCGGCGCTGTTGGCGGACGGGATCAACGCGGTGTAGGCGAGGCCGCTGAGCGCGCAGGCAGCCGTGCCGAGGACGAAGATCCACCCGAAGGCGATCCAGTGGTCGGCGTCGCTCGGCAGGTCCAGTCCGAACAGGGCGGTGCCGAGCGCGATGAGGATCAGCGCCTCCAGGAGGGAGGTGACGAGCACCAGCACGACCTTGCCGACGAAGTAGCTGGCCTTGGGCATGGGCGACCCGGCGAGCCGGCGGATCAGACCCATCTCCCGTTCGAGGGCGACATTGATGGCCAGGCCGGTGAAGGCGGTGCTCATGATGCCCGCGGCGACGATCCCGGCGACGAAGTACTGCTTGAAGTCGGTGTCGGTCCCCTCGATCTTGCCGCTGAAGATGGATCCGAAGATCATCAGCAGGATCACCGGCAGCGCGAGGGTGAACACGACCGATTGCGGGTTGCGGAAGAAGACGCGCAACTCGCTTACGGAGCGCGCGAGACTGGTGCGCCACAACCCGGGGAGGGGCCGATGTGCGGGCGCGGGTGGAGCCGAGGACGCGGTGGTCGTCGGGCGGCTGGAGGTCATCGTCATCGCTGGGCGTCCTCTCGCTGGATCAACCGCAGGTAGGTGTCTTCCAAGGTGGGCCGGCTGACGGTCAGGCCGGGGATCTCGCCGAAACCCTGTTCGCGGGCCAGGCGGGTGAGCCGTTCGACGACGGCGGTGGGCTGGTCGGTGCCGATGAGCACCCCGCCGCGCCGGTCCGCCCGGGCGTCGGGTTCGAGGACGCCGAGGTCGGACGGTATGACGCCCGCCACCCCCTCGAGATCGGTGACGGTGACATTGGCGCTGTAGCCGGCGGTGCGGCCGAGTTCGTCGATCGTGCCGATCGCGAGCATCCGTCCGGCGGCGATGACCCCGGCACGGTCGGCGAGGGTCTCGGCCTCGTCGAGGTAGTGCGTGGTCAAGACGGTGGTGGCGCCGAGTTCGCGGAAGTAGTCGACGAGGTCCCAGGCCTCCCGCCGCGCCTGCGGGTCCAGGCCGGTGGTCGGCTCGTCGAGGAAGATCAGTTCCGGCTTGCCGACCACCCCGACCGCGACGTCGAGCCGGCGCTTCTGCCCGCCGGAGAGCGCATTCGTCTTCGCGCCGGCCTTCGCGGTCAGGCCGACCATGGAAATCAGTTCGTCGGTGGGGATGGGATCGGAGTAGAAGGTGGCGAACATCTCGACCACTTCACGGACGGTGAGGTTGAGGTAGTCGCCGGTGTTCTGCGGCACGACGCCCAGGCGGTTGCGCCACTGGCGGCTGTCGTGATGGGGGTCCTCCCCCAGCACGCTGACGGTGCCACCGGTGCGGCGCTGCACGCCGCAGAGCATGTCGACCGTAGTGGTCTTGCCGGCCCCGTTGGGTCCGAGGAGGGCGAAGACCTCGCCGGGCCGGACCTGCAGGTCGAGATGGTCCACGGCCGCGAAATCACCGTAGGTCTTGCGCAAGCCCTGCACGTCGATGGGGAGGTGATCGGTGATCGTTGTCATGTTCCACTCCTTCCGGTGGCATCAGTCTTGGCGGGCCTTGGCGGTGGTAACACCCCGCGCACCTACTCATCCCCCGGGGTGTCGTACGTAAATGGATGCGCACTGTGCCCTCCGGGGACAGCGACGGGCGTGAGGCGCTGATTGCGCCTCACGCCCGGGTGCGTGGCTGGTCGTCAGCAGCAGCAGCAGCAGCACGGAACTTCGCCGGCAGCCACTTCGCTCAGGTCGCTCTCGGAGAGGATGCCCTCCTCGGTGGACGGCGCGGCCGGCAGGTGGATCTGCACCTTGCCGGACTTCAGGCCGGCCTCGAAGATCGCCTCCTGGGCGTCGAGGGCGGCTTCGTTCGACTTCCCCTCGTAGGGGTTGACCTCGCCCTGGCCGTGCCGGATGACCTCGACGTCGACGCCATCGGGGATGACGATGCCGACCTCGGCAAGGGCACCCTTGGCGTCGGCGTCGATGCGGGCCCCGAAGCCCTCGTCCGTCCAGTCCTTGACGAGGAGCTGAAGGTACTGCTCGCGGAACTCGTTGCTGCTCATAGTTTTTCTCCTTATTGGTTGGTTTCGTTCGAAGGTGAACGGTTGGGGGTGGTTGGTGTCAGATCGTGCAGGAGCTGCAGGCCGGGCAGCAGCAGCAGCAGTAGGTCGTGCCGGCGGCGATGACGCCGAGTTCCTCGGCGTTGAGATCGGCCGTGTCGACGACCGGGGCGGTCGGCATGTGGAAGACGAAGTGGCCGCTTTCGAGACCGGCCTCGTAGAGGGCGACCTGCTTGTCGACGTCTCCGTCCCGGCGGGCCTCGCCCACCTGGTCGGGCGTGTGACGGATGATCTCGATCGTGGCGCCGGGGGGAAGTTCCATGCCGACCGACACGAGCGCCTCACGCGGGTTGCGGTCGAGCTGACCGGCGAAGTCCTCGTCGCACCAGCTCTGGAGCAAGGCCTGCGAGTAGGACTTGATGAACTGGGTCCGGGCGGCTTGTCGCATGACCAGCCCTTAGCCGCAGCAGCAGCAGGGGCAGCAGCAGCAGGCGATCGTCAGACCGCCGGCGACGCCCGCCAGCTCGTCGATGTCGATCTCGGAGGTGTCGATCTGGGGGGTCGACGGCATGTGGAACTCGAAACGCCCGGACTCCAGCCCGGCCTCGTAGAGTGCCACCTGGTTGTCCAGCCGCGCCTTGGGCTCATCCCCGGTGGCCTCGTTCGCCGAGCCGCGCGTGACGACGATCTCTGCCCCCGCGGGGAGGTCCAGGCCGACCTCGGCGAAGGCGGCCCGGGGGTCGCTCTCGAGGCGGGCGGCATACTCGTCGTTGGACCAGCTCGCGAGGAGGGCCTTGGTGTAGGCGTCGATGAACTCGTTCTTCTGGGTCTCGCTGATCGCCATGATTGTGGCCTTTCTCTGATTCGATAGGGGGCCCCTGCATTCAGGCCTGCCCCACTGTCGGGCGGCGACCCGTACGCGGGGGAAGAGCGCAACGGGCTTAACGCGCACGTAGCGCCCGCGGCGGCCGTTCGTATGCCGCTGCACCGCATACGCAGCGCGTCCCCGCGCCCTCGGGTCCACAGTCGAAAGCGCACGACTCGCCGTAATGGCACTTCCATTACGGCGAGTCGTGCGCTTTCGACTGGCCCCAGGAGGGATGGTCAGCCGCAGCAGCAGCAGGGGCAGCAGCACGAACAGCACGTGATGCCGCCGGAAACCGACGCCAGGTCCTCGATGTCGAGCTCGGCGGTGTCGATCTGCGGTGTCGCCGGCATGTGGAACTCGACGTGACCGGAGGCGAACCCGGCCTCGTACAGGTCGACCTGTCGTTGCAGGCGAGCCTGGGGTTCGACGGTTTCGACCGTCGTGCTTGCCGGCGCGCCGGTTTCGACGTGAACGCTTGCGCCGGCGGGCAGGAACAGACCCACCTCGGCCAGCGCGGTCCGCGGGTCACTCTCGAGTCGAGAGGCATAGTCCTCGTCCGACCAACTGGCGAGCAACGCCTTGGTGTAGGCGTCGACGAAGTCGCCCTTCTGCTTCTCAGAAATTGCCATGCGGTCCTTCTCCTTTCAGCGGTTCCGTTGCGTCGCGGGAAAAGCGACGTGGCCGGGTCCAGCGGACCCGGCCACGTCGCTCTGGGCGAGGGTCAGCCGCAGCAGCAGCAGGGGCAGCAGCAGCAGTAGATGCCACCACCGGCGATGCCGGCGAGCTCGTCGACGTCGAGCTCGGAGGTGTCGATCTGGGGGGTGGACGGCATGTGGAATTCGAACCGCCCGGACTCCAGGCCGGCCTCGTACAGGGCGACCTGGTTGTCCAGTCGGCCCTGCGCGTCTCCTTCGCTGGACACCTCCGCCGCGCCGCGGGTCACGACAATCGTCGCGTCGGCGGGCAGGTCCAGGCCGACCTCGGCCAGCGCCGCGCGCGGGTCGCTCTCGAGGCGGGCGGCGTACTCGTCGCTCGACCAGCTGGCCAGGAGGGCCTTGGTGTACGCGTCGACGAACTCGTTCTTCTGGTTCTCATTGAGCGCCATGGCTTGTGCCTTTCTTCTTTATGTGGGTGTCGGCCGGGGCTGCCCTGTGCCTCCCTGGCACTGCCCATCCTGTGCGGCGATCCCCCGCGCACCGGAAGCCTTCTTGACGCCGAATACCCACCTAGGACAACACTTTTCGCTTCGTTTGGTACCCAGCCCATACGCAAGGGGTACGTAGCCGGTGGCCGCGGACACGAATGCGGGGCCTCCGGTCCGGAGGCCCCGCGGCATCTGTGCGAAGCGTCAGGCGTCGACCTCCTGACGGCGGGCGAGTTGGGCGAACAGACCGTCCTCGTCGGCCATCAACTCCTCGTGCGTGCCCTGCTGCACGATCGTCCCGCCATCCATGACGTAGATGCGGTCGGCACCGATGATGGTCGACATTCGATGGGCCACAACAATTCTCGTGGCGTTGAGGGCGCGCGTCGCATCGGCGACGATCCGCTGTGTCGGATTGTCCAGGGCGCTGGTGGCTTCGTCGAAGATGACGAATCGGGGACGATTGACGAGCGCTCGGGCGATCATGAGGCGCTGCACCTGGCCGCCTGACAGGCCCTGAGAGGATTCGTTCACGACCGTTGCCAAGCCCATCGGCATGGCCCGGATGTCGTCCGCGAGACCAGCCATCTCGGCGGCCTCCCAGAGATCGTCGTCCGAATAGTTGCCTCCCGCAGAGATATTCGCTCGCATGTCCCCGGCCATCAGGGCCCCGGCCTGCAGCACCACGCCGCATTGACCGCGCACCGCGGACAGGTCGAGTTCGCCGAGGTCCTGGCCGTCGTAGAGCACGGCCCCACTCACCGGTTTGGCGAACCCCAGCAGCATCCGGACGACCGTGGACTTGCCGCTTCCGGACGGCCCGACGATCGCGACGAACTCGCCCGGGTTGACGTCGATGGAGACATCGTCGAGCACGAGCGGCCCGTCCAGGCCGTAGCGGAAGGAGACGCCCCGCAGGGTGACGCTGCCGGACAGATCTCCCGGGTGGGCCTTGCCGACGCCGGCCTCCGGTTCGGCCTGGAGGATGGGCTCCATCGATCCGAGCATCGGGATGATCGCCGCGGCCGTCAGGACACTCCCGGTGAACTGCAGGAGCGCATTGATCAGCAAGGTGGCCGAGGTGAGGAATGACAGCAGGGTCGATAGGCCAGGTTGCGGATCGAGGCGCGTCGCGACGATGAACAGGACGGCCAGGGCGAAGATCGGATAGACCGCGTTGAGCGCGGTGACCCGGTCCTGGATACGCCGGCTCGCCAGCGCGTGGACCTGCACGACCCGCTGCTGATCGGACCAGCGCAGGAAGGCGCGTTCCTCCGCGGCGGAAGCGCGGATCTTCGACATCGCCGACAACACCTCATACCCCATGCCCGTCAGCTGCTGCTCTGCCTCATAGCGCCGCCGCTCGTGGGTGAGCACCTGCTTGCCGAGGAGCCACGACGCGACGGTCGGGACGACCGCCAGCGCCAGCGCGACGAGGGCCAGGATCGTGTTGAAGAAGAAGACGAGGATGAGGTTCGCCACGACGACGACCAGGCCGAGGGTGGCGGCGACGACGACCCCCGAGAGCGCCTCTTGGGCGGCCTTGACACTCAAGACGATGGTGCAGAGCCGGCCGGTCGAATAGCGCTGGAAGAAGGTCACAGGCAGGTCGAGCAGCCGGCCCCAGACGCCTGTCTGCGAACTCGCGGTGACGGATCCCTGCAGGCGCAACACGGTCAGGTTCTGGACGATCGCGAACGCCGCGCCGACCAGACCGCTGAGCACGATCGCCAATCCCGCTTGCACGATCATCGACCGGTTCGCGGAGGCGACATAGTCGCCCAAGACACGTCCGCTGAGCACCGGGGTCAGCAGACCGAGGATCCCGATGAGGGCGGCCATGGTCCCGAACAGCCAGAAGTCTCCGGAGCGTCCGCGCAGGCTGTGGCCGAGCAAGCTCTTGACCGACGTAACGGAGAGCGGCAGGCGAGGATAGACGGCCCACACGTGGCGCCCGGCGCTGAACTGGTTGTCCGACGTGATCCGCACGGGATCGTCGAGCCAGCGGGCCTGGACGACGTAACCGCCGTCGCGGAAGACGAAAGCACTCGGCAGATGGTCCGGCCCCCAGTAGCCGGCAACCGGCCCCATGTCCTTGGTCCACCAGCGGCCCTCGAGCTTGATCGCCCGCGTCCGGACCCAGCCGCCGGAGGACAGCTGGTCGTAGTCGCCGATATCGCGACGCGACGAGATGGTCTCCGGCACAGCCGGATCCGCCTTCATCTCCGCCAGGACACGGGTGACGGCGTCGACATGGCCGGAAGTGACACCGCGCACGTCGAGGCTGTCGCGCAGCAGGAGGGTGTCATTGCCGCGGCGCACGAGCATCGTGGCCTCGGCGTCGCGATCCGTCGCGCGCTGCACCGCTTCGAGGGAAGTCAGTTCGTCGCGCTCGACGAGGCGGTCGATGAAATAGAGGAAGCGGGACCAGTGGGAGACCAACGCCCGCCAGAGGCCGTCGCGTTCGTGCACCTGCGACGTGGTCCAGGTCCGCAGCCGGCTTTCCTGGGTCACCCGCAGCCAGTCCTGCCGGGTGACACACACCGTCTCGCCGACGCCGTACTCGCGTTCGTCCATGCCGTGGAAGACCCTTCCCTGGGTGACTTCCACCCACAGGACATCGACGATGGGACGCACGATGTCGCCGTCCTCGAATTCGTTGACGGCATTCCCGGCGAGGACCCGGAAGTCCCGGGGTGGCAGTTCGCGCTGCACGCCGCGCGTGATCTTGCGCAGGGTCGATTCGATGCCGCTGACGAGGCCGGAGACCACCTGCTCAGGTGTCTCCGGGTCGCGCAGCAGCGCGTGCACCGAATTCAGCGGCGCGATCCGCAACTCGGCATCCCCGACCCGACGACACAGCACCCGGTGCCGGGGGCCGCGCACCGGGCCGGCGATGACGTCACCCGGGCCGGCCCGGCCCACGCCATGCCAGGGCCCCACCGGCTGATCGTCGCGGACCTGCACGGCGAAGAGATCGACCTCACCGGCCTCGACGATGAACAGGTCGTCGGCACCGAGGACCAGATGCATGTCCCGCTGCGACCAGATCACCGGGAAGCTCTCCGGAAGGTCCGCAGCCCATGACCCCGACGGGCCGATCTCGTTGGCCATCACTGCTTCTCCTGGTTAGAGGCGTCGGACTCGACGAGCGATCGATAGTGCCCGTCGAGGGCCATGAGGTCCTCATGCCGGCCCGACTCCACGACGCGTCCCTGGTCGATCACGAGGATCACGTCGGCATCCCGCACCGTCGAGAGACGGTGCGCGATGAGCATCAGGGCACACCCGCGGCGGCGCAGATTGTCCATGACGAGACGTTCGGTCGAGGTGTCGAGGGCACTGGTCGCCTCGTCGAGGATGAGCAACGTGGGATTGCTCACCAGGGCGCGCGCCAGCTCGAGCCGTTGCCGTTGCCCGCCAGAGAAGTTCGTGCCGCCCTCGGCGATCCGGGAACTGAGGCCACCGGCCCGGTGCGCGATCACCCCGTCGATCTCGGCGTCCGACAACGCTCGCAGGATCGTCGCCTCACTGATCTCGTCGTCCCACAGACACACGTTGTCGCGGATCGTCCCCTCGAAGAGACTGCTGCGCTGATCGACATACGCCACCGACCGGGCCATGGACTGTCGGCTCCAGGCCTGCCGCGGCTCCCCGTCATACAGCACCCTCCCGGCACTCGGCTGCAGCAGCCCGGCCGCCAGTTTGGCGATCGTGCTCTTGCCCGACCCGGACGCGCCGACGAGCGCCACGCGCATCCCCGGCTCGAGATCGAGGTTGAAGTCGACGACGAGCGGCGCCTGCAGCGGCCCGAAGGTGAAGTCGACACGGTCGAAGGTGACATTGCCGGTCAGCACCCGGGTTTGCCCCGCATCAGTGGTGGTGAAGGCCAGGTCGAGCTCGTACTTCTCCGCGTCGCGCAGCCGCTGCAGTTGGGCGCCCAACTCCTGGATCTGCCCAGCCTGGTTGGTCAGCTGGGTCAGCGGGCGGGTGAAGGTGGTCAGCAGCGCCTGGAAGGCGAACAGGACGCCCACCGTCATCGCGCCGTCGACGACCCGCAGCCCGCCGATCAGGATGACGATCCCGGAGTTGACGGTTGCCAGCAGCGGCGGCATGACCGTGAGCAAGGCGGTGGGCACGCCGAGCTTCTGCGACTCGCTCATCGCCTTCGCCATCGACCCCGACCACCGGCCAAATGAGGCGTGCTCGGTGCCGCAGGACTTCACCGTCTCGATCGCGGAGATGGTATGCAGCGTGGCCACGGCGAGCCGGGATTCCTCGGCTTCGAGTGCGGTCGCGCTGTCGACGCGACGACGCATCACCGCGCGCAACACGATGAGGTTGAGCATGGCGATGCCGATGGCGATCGTGCCCAACAGGAGGTCCTGGAAGAGCAGCGCCCCGCCATAGACGACGATCAGCAGCAGGTTGACGGTCGTGACGACCAGGTCGCGGGTCAGGGTCTGGGCGACCTGCCTGTTGCTCGACAGGCGCCGGCCCAGTTCGCCTGCGCGGCGTTGCAGGAAGAAGCCGAGCGGCAGCCGCAGCAGCCGATACAGGAAGCGGCCGGCGGAGACGAGCGCGCTGCGTGATTCGGCCAGGCGCAGGTTGTGGGTCTGCACGCGAGTCAGGATCAATGTCGCTGCGGCGCAGGCGGTCAGGCCGAGCAGCATGGGGATCAGGGAGGTCCCCTCGGTGCCGAAGACCCGGTCGATGTAGTACTGCGTGAAGACCGGCACGACAACGCCGGGAATCACGAGCAGGACACTCGCGACGAGAGCGAGCGTTAGAGCCCGCCCGGTGCCGGAAATACGCTCCCGGAGCATACTCAACGTCTTGGTAGGGGCACCGCCGGTAATGAAGTCGTCGCCGGGCACCAGGTCCAGGACGATGCCGGTGAATCCCTGGTCGAACTCCGTGAGCGGCATCCGCCGCGGACCGGAGGCCGGGTCGTTGATGAGGACCATCGTCTGCCCGCCGCGGCGTTCGAACCCGTTGACGACCATGAAGTGCTGGAAGGCCCAGAAGATGATGACCGGATGATCCAGCGCCATCATGGGCTGGATCTCCATGCGCCGGCCGACCCCGACCAGGCCGTAGCTCTGAGCCGCCTCGACGACATTCTTGGCGGAGGAGCCGTCACGGGAGATGCCGCACGCGATGCGCAGTTCTTCCAGCGGGACGAACCGGCCGTAGTGCGACAGCAGGATGCTCAACGACGCAGCCCCGCACTCGGCGGCCTCCATCTGGATGACCGACGGAGTCCGGCGGACCCGGGCCCGCCGCGGCGCCAGCCCGGCACATTCGCGTTCGATCCGCGGGCGGGTGCCGCGCTTGAGGGTGGGCATGGCTCACAGCCCCAGCAGATACGAGACCGGACGCACACCACCGAGTGACAATTCGGCGTGCACCGGTGTGCGAGAACGTAACTCAGCGGGAGGGCCGGAGGCGCTGGTCCAGGCGTAGCCGCTGACCGTGGCGGCGTCCGGCAGCAGCTGGACGTCGACGGCATACACCGGCGACTCCTGCGACCCCTCGATGGGAGCCGTCGCCGGATAGTCGCTGACCGCGGTCACGACCCCCTTGAGGCGACCGAACGCGCGCGGGTTGACTCCGGGCACGGACATGTTCACCTGCTGATCGATGTGGACGAAGGGCACGAGGTCGCCGCTGACGAGGAGGGTGGCCGACAACGGCTGCTCGGCGTTGTCGATGCGCTCGACGCTCGCGACGACGTCCCCGGCTGCGACATAACTGCCGAGCCCGCTCGGGATCGCGATCACGCGGCCGTCGGCGAGGGAGGTGACCTGGGTGTCATTGCCGAACCGGTCCCGGACGGTGGCGAGCACGTCGCCGCTGCGCACCACCTGGCCGGGCGCGACCGCCAGGCGGGTGACGCTGCCGGCGACGGCCGCCTCGACCGACTCCACCCCGCCCGAATAGGAGACCATACCGTCGACGGAGATCGACCGGGGCAGCGAGCCGAGGAAGGCCCACAACCCGATCATGACCGTCGTGATCAGGACGGTGAACACGGCGACCCAGCCTTGCGGAGACGCGAGCAGCAGCGGTGAGTCGAGCTGGTCTGGATGTCGTTGCCGCTCAAGGGCTTTGAACCGGAACTTCATGGCCGGCCCCAGGGGTCCGCTTCGGTGCGGTCCGCCACCCCGAGCACCATCATGCCGACCGGTCCCTCATCCAGCGGGTGCTCACCGGTGACCTGGGCGAAGAGCGTCGACGACGTGCCGCCGATGCCGCATACGCCCAGGCCCGCCGCCTCACCGGCGAGATAGGTCGTCTGGTAGAGCACCCCGACATGCTTGGTCAGCAGGGCATACGGCATACCCTGGTATTTCCACATGAGTCGTCCGAAGCGGGCCGAGATGATCATGACGATCGGGGCCGGGACCTCGGCCCGCAACGGGATCTGGGCGTCGGCGCTCAGCCGCGTGCGCGCCAACGGGTCGGCGCTGATCAGGTCCAACTCGTGCCGCAGCGGGGCATACCGGTAGATGCCCGGGTCGAGTCCCGCGACGTCGTTGATGACGAGATAGGTGTCGAGTTCGTGGATCGAACCGCCGCTGGGGTAGGGGCGATCGACGACGTCGAGCCCGTGATCGTCGGGGAAGGTCTGGCGGGCGCGCACCGTGCGATAGAGCACCTGCGACAGCTGGGCAAGCGTGGTCTTGCCGGCCTGGAAGCTGCGGAAGCTGCGGCGCTTCTCGATGGCGTCGATGACCGGCGCACCCTTGGGCTCGCTCTCGTCGGGGACGGGCAGGGCGATGCTGGCCCCGGGGGCGGGCCGGTCGTATGGCAGTGGGTCGAACTCCGCCGCGAGGTGATAGGTCCCGCCGTAACCGTCGTTGCCCCGGGATTCGGAGACCCGCCGGTGGAACCACGCGTCGCTCGGATCCCATTGCCGCACACGACGATCGGCGGCCTCGTCAGGCGTGAGAAGGAGACCCGCGGAGAAGAGCAGATCGGCCACGGGGCCCGGCAGGCTTCCGTGTCCCTCCTCGACGAGGCGTCCGAAGAGCTCCGGAGTCAGCCCGACCTTCAGGTGCGTCGCGCCCGACTCCAGCTGGACGAAGCCGTCGGCGAGCGTGGCGATCAACAGCGGGCTGAGGGTGCGCACCTGCCCGTCGTCCGGCATACGGCTCACGGCGCAGGGCATCGCCCCGGCCGTGCGCAGCCACGCGCGGAGGTTTCCGTCGGCGACCACCCGATGCTCCAGGACGCCCAGGGACTGCAGCCGGGCCAGCACGACCTGGACGGTCATCGCGGCGCCGAAGGACCCGGAGGCGACGACGGCGTCGCGGGCGATCTCCTCCGCCGAACGGTCGGTCGTCAGTCCCGCCAGGCTTGCGCTCACCCCGGCCTCGGTGACGGGAAGGGTCTGGCTCCACCCGGGGGCGTCGATGACGAGCCCCTCCGGCTCGGCCCGCAGCGACACCCCGGGCCGCACGGCCAGCGTGAGCTTCTCGGTCATGGTCAGCATGGCAACTCCTCCTTCGGGTCGGATGCAGGTCAGAAGAAGACGCCGATGGGGTTGACCTCGGCCTCGGTCAGCGGAGTGTCCCGCCAGCCGAGAGTGACCGGGACGTCATAGATGCGTCCCGGGCCCGTGCGGCGCCAGAAGTGGCGCATGCCCGGCACGAGGACCTTCGCGACGGCGAGGTCGATGTCCGGCCGGGTCTGGTTGACCACGACGGTCTCCATGCCGGCGGCGGCGAGGTCGTCGACGCAGAAGCGCACGATGTCGCCCAGGGTAGTCGGGAGGTCCCGCTCGAGGGACTCGAGGGTCTTCAGGGGCACATTGGGGTCCGGGGCCACCCAGGGGTCGGACTCCACGGTACGGGTCTGGCACCACTCCAGGGTGGCCGCGTCGTCGACCGAGTAGATCGTGTTGCCGTCGGCGTCCCGTTGGCGGATGAACGGCAGGAACTGGTTGAGCTCGGTCAGGGCCCGGAAGAACGCGATGTGCGGGTCGGGGTGGGCGCCGAAGCCGACCATGAGGTCCTGCACCTCGTGGTGCCGCTTGGAGAAGGCGGCGAACGTCGGGACGCTGAGGTCGTTGGAGAGGTCGAGGACCCAGATGTCGCGGTCCATGGTCGCGTAGAAGTCCTGCATCTGCTTGACGTAGGGGTCCTGCACGCTCGCGAGGTCGATACCGGGACGGGCGATCCGGTTGAACCACCACAGCGCCACCGCGTCGCGCTCGTAGACTTCGCACAAGCCCTGCAGGACGGCCTCGTCGATGACATTGCCGGAGGCTCCGCCGTTGCTGTCGGTCATCGTGTAGAGGTGGTCGCGCTGGTCCAGGTCGGGGTGACCGAACCACACCATCGCCGAGGGGACGAGGACCTCCTCGCCGGTGGTCAGCGACCGGCCGGCGGTGAAGTGCACCGGGCGGTCCTCGTCGAAAATCATCGGGATCTTCTGCAACCGGTTGCGCGGGTCCCTGTTCCACTCGTCGCGGCTGTCGTATTGCGCGTCGGAGTAGTTCAGATACGCCCGGGGGTGGATTGCCCTGGTGCTCAACGAGTTCCACGTCGTCAGGGTCTCGGGGATGTCCGGGGTCCACACGCCGGAGTAGCGCTCGATGGCCTCGCAGATGCCCGACACCTTGGCCTGTGTCTCGGTGCGGCCCTTGCCCCCGGACTGGCCGCGCATATTGTTGCGCAGCAGGTCCATGTTGTCGCCCATCATCCCGAAGTTGTGACCGGCGGCGTAGGAGTGGGTGATCCCTTCCTCGTCGACGTTGAGGGTCACCAGGCGGGAGACGGCGCCGCACACGTGGCTGATGTGGTGCTCCAGACGCTCGAACGTCTCCTTCGGTGTGCAGACCCGGTAGCCGCCGTCCTCGAGGTGCAAGGCGGGATAGTTGCCGAGGATGACCTCGCTGGTGCGCCGCAGGCTCGCGGGGTCGTCGACGCTGAACTGCGGGTTCTTGACGACGGTGTGTTCGCGCATCTCGTAGGTCTTGACGTCGATCGATCGCATCGAGCCCGCGAGTTCGCCCGGCATCCCGGCGGCCACGGCGAAGATCTCGTTGGCCAGGATGCCGGTGGCCAGGGCGACGCCGCCGGGTGAGACACCGATGGGCTTGACGGCCGGATAGCTGCGCCCCACCTTGCCCGTGACATAACGCTCCACCTGCCGGTTGGCCTGGATGCGGTCGGCGAGCGACTCCCAGCAGGCGGTCTCGCCCGGGAGTATGCGCGGACCGGCGTAGACCTCCCGGCCCATCGGCTTGGTCAGGATCCAGTGCTGGCCGTCGAGAAACCGCTTGTTGATCTCCCGCAGGGCCGGGTCGAGGTAGTCACCGGCCACGACCACGACGAGATCCGCGTCGATATCGCCCGACAGGTCGACCGTCGACACAGCCAGCTGGGGGTATGCCGCGAGGGCCCCCGAAAGGCTCTCGCCCAGAGCACAATCGACAAGGTCGAGCACGCCGACGGTGAAGGTGCGCTGGTTGCCGGCGAAGTCGTCCGTCGCCTTGCCGAAGCTCTCGAGATAGGTCGTGGCCGGATCGTCCGCGCTGTCCCGGGAGATGACATGTCCGGCCCGCTGCAGCTTCGCGACCTCGAGGAAGACCTGCTCGGGGCTTAAGGTCCCGGCGAGTTCGTTCATCAGTTGCGGGATGGCGCGTTCGCCGTTGATCAGGGCGGCCACGGCGGCCGTGTTCGGGTTCTCGACGATCACGCTCGTCTCGTCGTTGAGCAGGAAGAGCTTCGTGCCATCGATGACGTCGACGGCAAGGCTGTCACGAAAACGCAAGGGATTCACGCCTGGTCCTTTCACGGCCACGGTGCTGGGAAGTGTTGTGCGGGAAGCGAAGCTGGTCCCACGCGCTGCGTGGGCGGACCCTGAGCGGGGCCTAGTAGCGGGGGCGGCGCATGAGGAGCCAGCCGGCGACGAAGCCGACCATGCCGACAGCGGCGAAGGCGATGGCCGAGGTGGTGCCGGCCGGTTCGGCCTGGAGGTTCACCGCGGCGAGAACGACGCCGACGATGCCCCAGATGAAGCAGAAGATGGCGAGGAAGACTTTCAGATTGCTGTTCACCGGAGGGTCCCTTTCTGCTGGCGCGGCACGTCAGACCGCGGCGTTGGGCTTGCGGGCGTGGACACTGTGGACATTGATGGAGATGAAGGCGTTGGGGTCGCGGCGTAGTCGTTCCCACGACCAGCCCACGACGGCGAGCTGTTCGACGGAGAGCACTCCGGCGGAGACGAGGGGGATATAGCGGTCCGGTCCCATGTGCACGCTGAACGCCGAGACGGGGTGGTCCTCCGTCGTCACCGTGGCCGCGACCGGGGTGACCTCCTCGAAGCCGGCGTTGTCGAGTTCGGCCGGGATCTTCTTGACGACCAGCCGGTCGCCGCCGTTCTCGCCCTGGATCCGTTGCAGTTCGCCGAAGATCTCGACGAGGCCGCGCGTGACCATGCCCGAGCTGCGACCGACGTCGCTGTCGTCGACGTCGATGACGTGGATCCGGCCGCCGGGACGCAGCACGCGCCACAGTTCGGCGAAGACGTCCATCCGCTGCCGCGGCGTGAGATGTTGCGCGACAAAGCGCATGAGCACGTCGTCGGCAGCGTTGTCCGGCAACGGGATCCGGCCGTCCTTCACGGCGAGCGTCGGCGGCGGCACGGTGGCCAGCAGGCTGAGGTCGTTGTCGGCGCCATAGACGACGGCATCCGGCAACTCGGCACGCAGGCGCTCGGTGACGGCGCCGTTGCCGCTGCCGAAGTCGACGACCACACCGTCGGTGGTGAGCCCGAACGCCCTGAGGCTCTGCAGTTCTCGAGGGAAGGTGAGCGCCGCCTGACGATCCAGTCGGTCGAACTCGATGTCCCGTGCGTATCCGGTACCGACGCTGTAGCTGGAAGTCATGGCCCTACCCAAATGGGCTCAGGCCTTGCGGCTCAACGCCTCCCGGGGCTAATACGTACTCCCCCGCGGGCGGGTCAGCATCGTCTCGGTATCAGCCCTTGAGCTTCGCGTCGTCGAAGGCGAGCAGGCTGCCGCCGTAGCAGGCGACCCAGACCGACTTGGTGGTCGGCTCGTAGGTGATACCGATCGGCGAGGCGTCGGTCTTGACGGTCTGCATCGCCGCCATCGTGGCGGTGGCGATCTTGGTCATCGAGCCCTCGCCGTAGTTCACGACATAGACGGCGAGACCGTCGCTGCTGATCGCCATGCTCCGCGGCTCGGAGCCGACCGTGGCGGTGGCGAGGGTCGCGCCGGTGGCGCGATCGAGCTTGACGACGGTGCCCGAGGAGTTGTTGGTCACATAGAGGAACTTGCCGTCGGGGCTGGCGACGATGTGCCGGGGCCCGTTGCCCGGTTTGGCGAAGTCGGCGACCGCCTTGCTCGCGAGGTCGACGGTGACGACCTTGTTGGACCCCATCAGCGCGACATACGCGGTCTTGTTGTCCGGTCCGGCGACGATCCCGCGGGGATATCTGCCGCCCAAGTCGATCCGTGCCGTCTCCTTGGCGGCGGCGGCGTCGATCACCGAGAGGTTCCAACTGCACCAGTTGGTCACCAGGACGTTCTTGCCGTCCGGGGTGATCGCGACATACTTCGGCACGGCCCCGACGGGGACGACCTTGTCGATGGTGAGCGAGGCGACGTCGACGCGATAGACGTATGAGGTGTCGGTGCCGTCGCCGGCTGTGCACGAGTCGAGCCCTTCGGGGCCAAAACCCTTGCCGTACATAGAATAATTGGACACCCAGGCGTACTTGCCGTCGGGCGTGAACGCGACCTCGACGGGGGCGCCCTGCGAGAGACCGGGGTGCCCGCTGATGCCGAACTTGGCCAGGTCCACCGCATCCGGGATGGACTTGATCATCGTGCCGTCGGACTTGAACACCGACACCGAGTGCTTGTACATCATGTTCTGCGCGAACAGCACGCCGCTCGGACTGGCGACGATCGACTTCGGCGCCATGGCTGACGAAGCCAGGTGGAACTTCTGCACCATGGTCGTCTTGTCGGCCGGACCGGCCGCCCCCATCGCCGGCGTCGTGGTCGGTGTCACCCGCACGACTTTGGGCAGAGCGTCGTCGGGTGCGACCGTCGGCGCGGCGGCCGGGGCTTTCGTGACCGGCGCCGAGACCGTGGCCGCCTTGTCGTCACCTCCGAACAGCCCGCCGATCAGGCCGACGGCCCCCTTGACGACGAACCACAGGAGGAGCACCGCGACCGTCAGGATCGCCAGCGCCATGGCCCGCCGCAGGGCAAAGTTTGGCTTCTTGCGCGGCGGCCCCGGCCGTGGTCCGCGAGGCCTTCCCGGCCCGCCCGGTCCCCCGGGCCCACCGCCCCGCCGGGGTTGCACGCGTGCCGGCATCGCCGCGGGCGCCTCGCGCGGGGGCAGGGTCGGCACGGTGAAGGTGGCGCGCTCGCCGCCATGGGCGTGAGGATCGTTGTGGGCGCTAGGTTCGTTGTGGGCGCTAGGTTCGTTGTGGGCGCGAGGTTCGTTGTGAGCGCGAGGCTCGTTGTGGGCGCGCGCCTGCGGGGCGTCCTCGGCCGCTGGGTACTCCTCCTCGCGGCGCGCCGTCGTCGTCACGGGCCCAGGCTAAGCGCCGAACCCCCGGCCGCCGTGGCGCCACACCGAGCACCGAAAATCGCTCGTGTCCCCAGCGGGGGGTCCGTAGCCTGGATCACCGTCATGAATGCGTCAGTTCTCCACCCACCGGCGCCGCCCACCTCCACACCGCGCGATTTCCTGCTATGGGGTGCGCGGCTGCAGTGGCGCACCCTCGCGGGCGGCTTGGTCTTCGGGGTGGCGTGGATGACCTCGTTGGCGCTGGTGCCGTGGGCGATCGGGCGCGGTCTCGACGCCGGCATCGTCGCCGACGACCGGCAGGCGCTGCTGCGGTGGGCCCTGATTCTCGTGGCGCTGAGCGCGGTCATCGGGATCACCGGCGCGATCCGGCACTGGTTCGCCGTGCAGAACTGGCTCGACGGCGCCTTCCGCACGATCGTCGTGACCGACGAGGCCGTCACGAGCCGCGGGCAGGAGATCGCGCGGCAGATCCCGGTCGGGGATGTCGTCAGCGTGTCGTCGACGGACATGGAGCGGATCGGCGGCGTCTATGACACCTTCGCCCGCTTCTGCGGCGCCATCGTGTCGTATGTCGTGGTCGCCGTCCTGCTGTTGCGCCAGTCGGTCACGACGGGACTCGTCGTCCTCATCGGCGCGCCGGTGCTGCTGGGGCTGCTGTCGTTGATCATCAAGCCGCTGCAGCGGCGCCAGGCCGAACAGCGTGAAGAGTCGGGCCGGCTGACGACCCTGGGCACCGACACCGTTGCGGGACTTCGCATTCTGCGCGGGATCGGCGGCGAGGCGGAGTTCGTCGGACGGTATGCCGCGCAATCCCAGCACGTGCGCGCGGCGGGCGTGCGCGTGGCCGGCTTCCAGGCCGCTCTCGATGCGAGCCAGACGCTGTTACCCGGGCTGTTCGTCGTCCTCGTCGTGTGGACCGGGGCCCGGTCGGTGCTCTCCGGGGAATTGAGCGTCGGCGAACTCGTCGCCTTCTACGGCTACGCGACATTCATGGTCTTCCCGCTGCGCACCGTCACAGAGATGGTCGAGAAGTCCATCCGATTCCGCGTCGCCGCGGGCAAGGTGATGTCGATCCTGCGCATTCAGAGCGACCATCCCGCGGGGAAGGCGGACCAGGTCGTGGATCCGTCCGCCGACCTGTCCGACCCGGCCAGTGGCGCCCGCATCCCCGGCGGACGGCTGACCGCGGTGGTCTCGGCACGGCCGGAGGACTCGGCCGAGCTGGCCGGTCGCCTCGGCCGGCTGGGCACCGAATCAACGGTCGCGCTCGGTGAGATTCCCTTGGCGGAGTTGCCGATCCGTCAGGTGCGCGACCTGGTGCTGGTCAACGATCCGGACAGCCGCCTTTTCAGCGGCACCCTGCGTGAGGAGTTGTCCACGGGCCAGGCCATCGACGACGACCGGCTGCTGAAGGCGCTCGACGACGCCTGGGCGCGTGACGTCCTGCTGGCCCTGCCCGACGGCTTGGACGGCCACGTGGACGAGAAGGGCAGGGGTTTCTCCGGCGGGCAGCGCCAACGCCTGGGCCTGGCCAGGGCGCTCGCGGCGGACCCGCGTGTGCTCGTGCTCATCGAACCGACGAGCGCTGTCGACGCTCACACCGAGGCCCGGATCGGCGCCTCCCTGGCGCAATCCCGGCGCGGCCGGACGACCGTCGTCGCCACCGTCAGCCCACTACTGCTGCAGCACACCGACCACGTCGTGCTGCTCGAGTCCGGGCGGGCGATCGCGTCCGGCCGGCACGCCCACCTGGTGCGCGACAACGCGGCATACCGGCACATCGTCCTGCGAGGAGGTGACAGCGAGTGACCACCACCGAAACCTGCACGCGGACCGGCACGCCCCCGGCTCCCCCGCGGCAACCCGCGCAGCAGAGTTGGCTGCGCCGCGCCGAACCCACTGCGGCGCAGATCGATCCTTTTCGTCGCTCGCTCCCGGTCGCCGAGCCGAGCCAGGTGTGGGCGCACACGAAGATGCTGCTGTCCCGTCACCGGGGCACCCTCGCGCTGGTGATCGGGCTGCACGCCCTGGCGGCGCTCGCGTCGTTGGCGCTGCCGCTGATCGTCGGGCGGCTCATCGACGACCTGCGCGCGGGCACGACGCGCGGCCAGGTGGACCAGTTCGCCCTGCTCCTGCTCGCCACGGTGATCGTCCAGACGGCCTTGATGTGGTTCGCTCGGCGGGCAGCCTTCGTCTTCGGCGAGGGGCTCTTCGCCGACCTCCGGGAGCGGTTCATCGACCGAGCCTCACGGCTCCCGCTGCCCGTGCTCGAGCGGGCCGGCACCGGCGACCTCGTGGCGCGGACGACAAATGATGTCGAATCCCTTTCGTGGGCAGCCCGATTCGCCCTTCCGTCCATATTCGTCGCGCTCGTGACGGTCGTCATCACGGTTGCCGCGACGGTTGTCGTCTCGCCGCTCGGCAGTCTCGCCGTGCTCGCCGTGCTGCCGCTCGCGCTGCCCGCCACGTGGTGGTACTTGCGCCGTGCCCGGACCGGCTACCTGTGGGAGCGAGCAGCGTGGGCGCAGCTCAACGGAGTAGCCGCCGAGTCGGCCGACTCCGCCCGCACCATCGACGCCCTCGACCTCGGCGACGTCCGGCACGGGCGGCTGCTCGAGTCGGTGCGCGGGGCCTATCGCGCGGAGTGCTACACGCGCTGGCTGCGCATGTGGTGGTTCTCCCCCACCGAGTTCTCGTATGTTGTGCCGGTTGCCGTCGCGCTCGTGTGGTGCGGCTGGCTCGTCGCGGACGGCGCGATGACCCTCGGTGTGGCGACGACGGTCATCCTCTATCTCCGCCAGCTCATCGACCCGCTCGACGAGCTGATCAGCTGGCTCGACGAGATCCAGGTCGCGGCTACCTCGCTGGCCCGGATCATCGGCATCGAGAATGTGCCCGACGATCGTCGGCCCTCCGGCGCGACGCCGGCGGACGATGCGATCTCGGCTCGCGACGTGCACTTCACCTATCGCGCGGACAACCCTGTCCTGCAGGGCGTTTCGCTTGATCTCATCCCGGGTGAGCGGCTCGCCATCGTCGGCCCGTCGGGTGCGGGCAAGTCGACCCTCGGCCGGCTCATCGCCGGCATCGACGCGCCGGGATCGGGCACGGTGACCGTCGGGGCGGTGCCGCTGATGGAGCTGTCGATAGACGACCTGCGGGGCGAGGTGGCCCTGGTGACGCAGGAGCATCACGTCTTCGTCGGCACCCTGCGCGACAACCTTCTGCTGGCGAAGCCGGGGGCGAGCGACGCCGACCTGCGCACCGCACTGGCCTCCGTCGACGCGCTGGAGTGGGCGACCGGCCTGCCCGAGGGCCTCGACACCGAGGTCGGCTCCGGCGGTCACGAGTTGACGCACCCGCAGAGCCAGCAACTCGCGCTGGCGCGGCTCGTCCTGGCCGATCCGCATACCCTTGTCCTGGACGAGGCGACCTCGCTGCTCGACCCCCGCGCCGCACGGCACCTGGAGCGTTCGCTCGCCAAGGTCGTCGACGGCCGGACGGTTGTCGCGATCGCCCACCGGCTGCATACGGCCCACGACGCCGACCGCGTCGCCGTGGTCGAGGACGGCCGGATCAGCGAACTCGGCTCCCACGACGAACTGCTCGCCGCCGACGGCCCCTACGCCGCCCTCTGGCGCTCCTGGCGCGCCGAGTAACCTCCTGCACTCTCGACCCGAGTTACGTGTTCACTCGACGGGGAGAGCCTTCGTCGAGTGAACACGTAACGCTCGTCGAGTGAACACGTAACGCTCGTCGAGAGGACAGTCCTAGGCGACGACGGCAGGGTGGGCGGCGGGGTCGCCGAGGGCCGGGGCGATGGGAGCCAAGCGGACGTAAGCGGACCCTTGCGGCGGGCGCTGATCGGCTTCTCCGGCCTTGGGCCACAACGACATTGCGCGTTCGGCCTGGGCGGTGATGGTCAGCGACGGGTTCACGCCGAGGTTGGCGGAGATGGCCGAGCCGTCGGTGATGTGGAGGGTCGGGTAGCCCCATACGCGGTGGTAGGCGTCGATCACGCCGTCCTGCGCCGTGGCGCCGATGACGGCACCGCCGAGGAAGTGCGCGGTCATCGGGAAGCCGAGCAGTTCCGCCCACGAGCCGCCGGGTATGGCGCGCACCCCCACCCGCTTGCCCAGCGCCTCGGCGAGGGCGCGGGTGCCGGCGTGGCCGGCGGGGATCCAGGACGGGTTCGCCTCGCCATGGCCCTGCCGGGAGGTCAGCGTGCGCCCCCCGAGCCGGCCGCGGCGTCCGGAGACGGTGACCGAGTTGTCGCGGGTCTGCATCACGAGGGCGATGACGGCGCGCTGGGACCACTTGTAGTTGTTGAGCGCCAGCAGCTGACCGGGGTCCTTGGCCATGACGCGGAACATCTCCAGCATCCGTGGCCGGCCCGTATCTCCCGGCACGAGAAGGCTTTTCAGCAAGCCCATGGAGTTGGACCCGGGGCCGTAGCGGACGTTCTCGATGTGCGTCTCGTGGTCGGGATGGAAGGAGGAGGTGATGGCGATGCCGTGGCTGAGGTCGGCGTCGGGCGTGTACTTCGCCAGCTGCGCGCCGAGCAGCGCCTCGGAGTTGGTGCGGGTCAGCTCGCCCAGGCGCGGCGAGAGCCGGGGCATGATGCCGCGGTCCTTCATCGCGTGGAGCAGGGTCTGGGTGCCCCAGGTGCCGGCGGCCAACACGACCTGGTCGGCGGTCCAGGTATGCCGGTCGGGCCGCTTGGCCCCGGAGCGCTGGGTCACAACGCGCCACCGGCCGCCCTCTCCCGCAGGCGGATTCAGCTCGGTCACTTGACGCATGGGCTCGATGACGACACCGAGCCGCTCGGCCAGCGCGAGGTAGTTCTTCATCAACGTGTTCTTGGCACCGACGCGGCAGCCGACCATGCAGTTGCCGCACTGCGTGCACCCGGTGCGGTCGGGGCCGGCCCCCCCGAAGTAGGGATCGGCGACCCGCTCCCCTGGCGTTCCGAAGTAGATCCCGACCGGGGTTTTGCGGAAGGTGTCGCCGACACCCATCGACTCAGCCGCGTCACGCATCGCCGCCTCGACCGGGCCCTCGCACGGATTGGTGACGACCGCGAGCATACGGGCGGCCGTCTCGTAATGTGGCGTCAGCTCGGCCTGCCAGTCGGTGATGCCCGCCCACTGCCGGTCCTGGAAGAAGGGCGACGGCGGCACATAGAGCGTGCACGCGTAGTTGAGCGACCCGCCGCCGACCCCCGCGCCGGCCAGGACCAGGACGTCGGGCAGCTTGTGGATGCGCTGGATCCCGAAGCACCCCAGCTGCGGCGCCCACAAGTAGTTGCGCAGATCCCAGTTCGTCTTGGCGAAGTCCTCGTCGGAGAACCGGCGTCCGGCCTCGAGCACGAGTACCCGATAGCCCTTCTCGGCCGCCCTCAGGGCGGCCACCGACCCGCCGAAGCCGGATCCGATGACGACGACGTCATAGTGATCGCCGCTCGTCGCCGGAGCCACGCCGCGACGAACTGCCTTGGCACGCAACATCGTCAGCTTGCTCATGCTCGGCGCGCCGCCTTCAGTGCCCGCAGCGCCGAGGTCAGCGTCTTGGCGAACTTCTCGTCGTCCATCCCGAAGACCGGCGCGATCGGCAGCAGTCGCTGAGCGGTGACATTCTGCGATTCGGTGAACCGCAGGATGCCCTCATCGCCGTGGCGGCGCCCGATCCCGCTCGCCTTCATCCCACCCATCGGGGCGGCCACACTGCCCCAGGCGGCGGCATACCCCTCGTTGATATTGACTGTGCCCGTGCGGATCCGGGCGGCCAGCGCCCTCCCTCGCCGCACGTCGCGGGTCCAGACCGAGGCGTTGAGACCGTATTCGGTGTCATTCGCCAGCGCGACCGCCTCGTCGTCGCTCGCCACGCGATAGACCGACACCACGGGGCCGAAGGTCTCCTCGTTGCGGCACGCCATCTCGGCCGTGACACCGGAGAGGACGGTCGCCTCATACGCAAATGGCCCGAGGTCGGGGCGAGGCCGCCCGCCGGAGAGCACCGTGGCGCCCTTGGCGACGGCGTCGTCGACGTGCCGGGTCACGGCCTCGAGTTGCTCGGCCGAGGCGAGGGAACCCAGGTCATAGCCGTATGTCAGCGCGGACCCCATCCGCAGCGCAGCGGCGGCCGCGGCGAAGCGGGGCACGAAGGCGTCGTACACCTTCTCGTGCACGATGACCCGCTCGGTGGAGATGCACAACTGTCCGGCCGAGGCGAAGCAGGCGCGCACGGCCCCGGGCACGGCCCGGTCGAGGTCGGCGTCCGCCGCGACATACAGAGAGTTCTTGCCGCCCAGCTCCATCGAGCAGCCGACGAGCCGCTCCCCCGCCGCCTGCGCGATGCGCCGGCCGGTGGCCGTGGACCCGGTGAAGCAGACGTAGTCGGCGTGCTCGAGGACCGCGTTGCCGACAGTCGAGCCGCGTCCGAGCACGACCTCGAGGGCGCCGTCGGGCAGGCCGGCCTCGTGAAGCAGGTGCACGACCGCGAGTGCGGTGAGCGAGCCCTGCATGTCGGGGCGCAGGACGACGGCATTGCCGGCCATCAGCGCCGGGATGGCGTCGGTGATCGCGAGGCTGAGCGGATAGTTCCAGGGCGAGACGATGCCGACGACGCCCTTGGGCAGATAGGACTCGATGCTCTGGGTGAGCACCGGATAGGCGCCGGCGCGGCGGCGCGGCCGCAGCGTCTTCTCGGCGGTGAGAGCGTAGTGGCGGGCGACGATGGCGGTGTCGGCGACCTCCTCGTGCGCCTGGCTGCGCGCCTTGCCCGACTCGAGCTGGACGAGGTCGAGCAGCTCGGACTGGCCGTCCAGGAGTAGGTCGTGGAAACGCAGCAGTATGTCGCGGCGTGCCTCGAAGGTCGTTGCCGCCCAGCGCTTCTGGGAGCTGCGGGCCGCGGTCACCGCACGCTCGGCGTCCTCCGGCGTCGACAGCGGCAAGGTGGCGATCACCTCGCCGGACATCGGGGTGCGCACCTCGAAGTGCTCCGGCTCCCGGCTGCATACGACCAATTCGGCCCAGGTCCGGACCCGCTCCGGATCGAGGGCGAAGCCGGGGGTCGCCTGAGCAGGGGTCATCGTCGCCGTCATACCTCGCAGGTTACTGCCAGCAGGTGGCCCCGCCGAGCGCCGAGTAGCCCCTGTCACACCCCGGGATGGCCGGGGCGGTGCGGCCGAGCGACCCGAGCCGCCCGAGAAGCGGGGCCTGGTTTCCGTACACGGGCCTGGTTATAGCCCGGCCCGCGAACGAGAACCCGGCCCCGCTTCATCCGAACCCGGCCCGGCGCGGTGATGACGCAGGTGGACCCGTCCGGGTGCGGCGCCAGGCTCAGCTGCGCACGTGCGGGGAGACGACGACGTCGATGCGCTGGAACTCCTTCAGCTCCAGATAGCCGGTCGTCGCCATCGCGCGGCGCAGAGCACCCATAAGGTTGGTCGTGCCGTCGGCCGAACGGCTCGGGCCGAAGAGGATCTCCTGCAGGCTCCCGGCCGTGCCCACCTCGACCCGCTCTCCGCGCGGCAAATCCCGGTGGTGCGCCTCCGGGCCCCAGTGGAAACCGCGGCCGGGCGCCTCGGTGGCACGAGCCAGGGCAGCGCCGAGCATGACAGCGTCGGCGCCGCAGGCCATCGCCTTGACGATATCGCCGCTGACGCCCATGCCCCCGTCGGCGATGACATGGACGTAGCGGCCGCCGGACTCGTCGAGGTAGTCGCGTCGGGCGCCGGCGACGTCGGCGACGGCCGACGCCATGGGCGCGTGGATGCCGAGGGCGGTGCGAGTCGTATGGGCAGCGCCGCCGCCGAAACCGACGAGCACGCCGGCCGCGCCGGTGCGCATCAGGTGGAGGGCGGCCGTGTAGCTCGCCACACCGCCGACGATGACGGGCACCTCGAGTTCGTAGATGAACCGTTTGAGATTCAGCGGTTCGGCGCGCGAGGAAACATGCTCCGCGGAGACGGTGGTGCCCCGGATGACGAAGATGTCGACGTGGCTCTCGACGACGGAGTTCCAGAACTGCTGGGTGCGCTGCGGCGACAAGGCCCCGGCGACAGTCACCCCCGCGTCGCGGATCTCCTTCAGCCGCGCGCCGATCAGGTCGGGCTTGATGTCCTCGGCGTAGATCTCCTGCATGCGCGCCGTGGCCAGCGCCGGCTCGAGCGTGGCGATCTCCGCGAGGAGGGGCTCGGGATCCTCATACCGGGTCCACAGTCCCTCGAGGTCGAGCACCGGCAGGCCGCCGGCCTGGCCGAAGGCGATGGCCGAGGCGGGCGACATGACCGAGTCCATCGGTGCGGCGAGCACCGGGATCTCGAACCGGTAGGCGTCGATCTGCCAGTCGGTGGAGACGTCCTCGGGGTCGCGGGTGCGCCGCGAGGGCACCACGGCGATCTCGTCGAAGGAGTATGCCCGCCGCCCGCGCTTGCCGCGCCCGATCTCGATCTCAGCCACCCGCCAAGGCTATCCGCCGCCGACACCGCAGACCGTCACCGTCCACTCCCCTGCCGTGACATCTCGACGGGGCCGAATCGACATCTCGACGGGGGGCGTCGAGATGTCGCCAGGTCAGCGGCCGCGGTAGTTGGGGGCCTCGGCGACCATCTGCACGTCGTGCGGGTGGGATTCCTTCAGGCCGGCGGCGGTGATGCGCACGAAACGGCCCCTGGCCTGCAGCTCCGGGACCGTGCGGGCGCCGACATAGAACATCGACTGGTGCAGCCCCCCGATGAGCTGGTGGGTGACCTGGGCGACCGGGCCGCGGTAGGCGACCTGGCCCTCGATGCCCTCGGGCACGATCTTGTCGTCGGATTCGACGTCGGCCTGGAAGTAGCGGTCCTTGGAGTAGGACTTCTTGCCGCGCGAGCTCATGGCGCCGATCGAGCCCATGCCGCGGTAGGCCTTGAACTGCTTGCCGTTGATATAGACGGTCTCGCCGGGGGTCTCCTCGCAGCCGGCGAACAGGCCGCCGATCATGACGGTGTCCGCGCCGGCGACCAGCGCCTTGGCGATATCGCCGGAGAACTGCAGGCCGCCGTCGCCGATGACCGGCACCCCGGCCGGCTTGCACGCCTGGGCGGCCTGATGGATAGCGGTGATCTGCGGCACCCCCACGCCGGCCACGACCCGGGTGGTGCAGATCGATCCCGGTCCCACACCGACCTTGACGGCATCCACGCCCGCGTCCACGAGCGCCTGGGCGCCCTCGCGGGTGGCGACATTGCCCCCGATGACCTGCACATGCCGCATACCCGGGTCGGACTTGATCCGCCGGACCATCTCCAGCAGCGCCCGGGCGTGGCCGTTGGCGGTGTCGGCGACCAGGACATCGACGCCGGCGTCGACGAGCGTCGTCGTGCGCTGCCAGGCGTCGCCGAAGAAGCCGACGGCCGCGGCGACGAGCAGCCGCCCGTCGGCGTCCTTGCTGGCGTTGGGGAACTGCTCGGACTTCACGAAGTCCTTGACCGTGATCAGCCCGGCCAGGCGACCCTCGTCGTCGACGATCGGCAGGCGCTCACGCTTGTTCTGCCGCAGCAACGCGATGGCGGCGTCGCGCTCGATGCCGACCGGGGCGGTGAACAGCGGCATCGGCGTCATCACGTCGGCGACCTTGGTGCTCGCCCACTCGGCGACCGGGGTGAAGCGCAGGTCGCGGTTGGTGATGATGCCGAGGAGCTGGTTGTCGACGCCGACGACGGGCAAACCCGAGACGCGGTACTGCCCGCACACGCTGTCGAGGTCCTCGAGAGTGGCGTCCGGGCCGATGGTGATCGGGTTGGAGATGATCCCGGTCTGGGTGCGCTTGACCAGGTCGACCTGGTAGGCCTGGTCCTCGATCGAGAGGTTGCGGTGCAGCACGCCGATGCCGCCCTGGCGGGCCATGGCGATGGCCATCCGCGCTTCGGTGACCGTGTCCATGGCGGCCGAGACCAGCGGGATCCGGAGCGAGAGCTCGCGGGTCAGCCGGCTGGTGGTGTCGACCTCGCTGGGGATGACGTCCGTCTCACCAGGCAGCAGCAGGACATCGTCATATGTGAGTCCGAGGAGCCCGAACGGCCCCCCGTGGTCGATCGCATCGATGGGAGCCTCGCTCGTCATTCCCCAATGGTACGGGGTGCTCTCGGCCCTGCACTGGCGGCGAAAGCTGCCACGGCGCCGGACATATAACCAATCCTTTGCCATTTTCTAACTTGCGGCTTGCACAACGGACTGGACATCCGTCATACGGTCCGGTTCCAGACGTTGCCGAGGCAGCAGTGGGACCCCGGCGACCCGAGCCGAAAGGGGTGTCCGCGCACATGCCCGACCTGATGACCGTCCCCTCGCCCCTTGCCACCGAATGGGATTGGCAACACCGCGGGTCCTGCCGGAGCCTGAGCCCGGAGATCTTCTTCCACCCCGAGGGTGAGCGCGGCTCGGCCCGCCGGGTCCGGGACCGGGCGGCCAAGGACGTGTGCGCCGAGTGCCCCGTGCTGGCTCGATGCCGCGAGCACGCCCTGCGGGCCCGCGAGCCGTATGGAGTGTGGGGCGGCATGAGCGAAGACGAGCGTCTCGCCTTCTACGAGGCCCACGGGCTTCCGGTCCGCCGGGCCAGCTGAGCACCGGAAAGCCTTACACCCGTGGGCGGTTCAGCCCGCGGGTGCGGGCGCGCCATTCGCGGCGCAGCGCCTCCCGCCACGGCGGGACCACCTGCCCCTGGGCCGCCAGGACCCGGCGGGCGCGGCCGCGGGTGAGGTACATGCCGACGATGCCCACGGCATACAGCGGAAGTTGCACGGCCATCGCGAGGCGGAACTGGCCGAGCGTGTAGTCCGGCCCGTCGCCGGCGGCGTCCAGGACCAGGCCGATCAGCTGCGTCGCGATGACGCACGCGGTGAACCCGCCGAGGTTGACCACCGCGTTGGCGGCGCCGAGGCGATGACCGGGGTTGAAGGTGCGGGCGAAGTCGAACCCGATCGCCGAACCCGGTCCCCCGACGGCAAGCCCGGCGCACAACGCGACGAGCAGCCACAGCGGGGCCGGGCCCGGCCAGAGCAGCACCAGCAGCCACGGCACCAGCCCGGCGGCCACCATCGCGAGCACGAGATTGCTGCGCCGCAGCGGATGGCGCTGCACCAGGACCCCCAGCATCGGGCCGACGATCGCACCCACGACGGCCAGGAGGCCGATGAGCAGGCTGGCGGTCGGTTTGGACACGCCTTCCCCTTGGGTCAGATAGGGGAAGCCCCACATCATGCCGAAGACCATGGGGGCGAAGCAGGTGGTCCAGTGTGTCCACATCCCCAGCAGAGTGCCCGGATGCCGCGCTGCCGCACGCAGATTCGCGCGCATGCCGACGGCAGGCCGGACGGGGGCGGGTATGCCGGGTGGCCGGTCGCGCAGGAAGGTCCAGGAGAGCGCCGCCGCGGCGAGCGCCGAGAGCGTGACGGCGAGGAAGGCGGTGCGCCAGCCGCGGGCGTCGAGCAGCCACGCGAACGGCAGGGCGCTGACGATCTGCCCGAGCTGCCCGGACAGCCCGACGAACTGGGTGACGATCGGCACCCGCCGCGGCGGGAACCAGGACGGCAGCAGCCGGATGACGGAGGAGAAGACGAAGGCGTCGCCGGCGCCGAGGATCATCCGGCCGGGGATGGCGATGGTCACCGAGTCGGCGAACGCCATGACGATCTGCCCGATGCCCATCGTGGCCAACCCGAGCGTGAGCATCCGGCGCGAGCCGTAGCGATCGAGCAGCACACCCGCCGGGATCTGCATCGCGGCATACACCAGCAACTGCAGCACGACGAAGGTGGCGATGATGCTCGCCCGGGCGTGGAAGTGCTCAACCGCCGACAGCCCGGCGACGCCGAGCGTCGTGCGGCCGAGTACCGCCGTGCCGTAGCCGACGACGCCAAGGCCGAAGGTGACCCACGCCCGCACGCCCCCAGGTGCGAAGGTCGGTCGGCGCGGGCGGTCACGAGGGATCAGTCTCCCCGATCGTGCGCGGCGGGCGGAAATCCAGCCGGGGACGCGGCGGCTGCGGCGGCGCGACGGCGAGATCTGATGTCGGAGTGCGAGTGCGGGTGGCGACGGCGGGTGATGTCGAGGCGATCGTGGAGATGAAGCGCCAGCTCATCGAATCCTTCGCGGCACCCGACGGAGTCGTATGCCGGCTGGCACGAGCGGGCGGCTCGCGCACTGCGTGAGGTGTTGGGGCGCGAGACGATCCGGTATGCCGTGGCGGAGGTCGACGGGGTTGTGTCATGAGCGAGCCTCCACTGTCGATCGGCCGGACGACCTCATCGTGCCCACCCCACGCCCGCCGCGGATCATCGTGGTCACCGGCGTGATCACGGCGGGCGTCGAGGACGGTCGGGTGCTCGAGACCGAACACGGTGTCGGTTATGCCTTGGTCGACCTTCCGCCGCAGGTGCCGACCGGCAGCCGGGTGCACGTGCGGGGGGTGGGTGGACCACGAGCGGCGTACGACGCTCAACCAGTGGCCGGTGCTCGTGGTCTGGCAACTCGAGGCCATGCCCGAGGACGTGTCCGCGGACATGACGGGGCCCCCACCTGAAGGTGGGGGCCCCGCCTAACCGATCGTGTCAGCCGATGGCGCCCGTCAGGGGTTGACGGCCACCACGGTGTCGGCTTCGATCGTGCCGCCGATGCGGTGGGTGACGCTGCCGAGGTATTCCACGCCGGCGGTCAGGCCACTCCAACCGACGACCACGTCGACCTTGTCGCCGACGGCCACGTTCTGGGGGCTGCCCGAGACCACCGAGAGGCTGCCACCGGTGGTGGCGGGGACCAGCCAGCTGCGCAGGTCGTAGGCGACCGGCGTGGCGCCGACGGCCCAGCCGTGGACGATCATCGTGTAGGTGCCATCGGCCGGACGGACCAGGTCGATCTGCTCATCCGTGCCGCCATTGGTCGACTGCGCCACGACCTTGCCGCTCGAGTCGAGCAGGTAGATGTCGAGGTCGACGTCGCCGCCGACGTCGAGCTTCCACCGGGCGTGGTCGACACCGTTCAGCGTGTAGGGGATCCGGTCGACTCCCGCGCCGTCGTCAGGGCTCGGGTAGGTCTGGTCCGGGTCCTGCGCCACGGTGTCGTTGTGGTGTTCTGCCGGCACCAGGCCGTGTGCGGTGGCGGTGTAGGTGCCCGCCACGCCGACGGTCGAGGTGATGGTCGCCTGACCGGAGGTGCCGGTGCCGGTGATCTCGGCCGGTGACGCGATGCGGGTGGCGTTCACCGCGATCGGGGATCGCACGGCATACCCGCTGCCCTGCCACGTCAGCGAGCCGAAACGCCACGCGCCGATCGGGGCACCGGTGTTGGTCACCGACACCTCGAAGGACTTGCTGGCACCCGGAGCGACGGTGATCGTGGCCGGGCTGATGGTGACGCGGTAGCCCTGCGGAGCCCGCACGGACGCGGTCGCGGTGATCGCCTGCGAGGAGACGTTCGTGACGGTCCGCTTGACGGTCATCGTGCCCGGGACCGCGGACATACCGATGGACGGGTAGTTGAGGTTCTCGGCCGTTGTCGCATACCCGGCGTTGGCCAGCCCGCCACACGTGGCGTCGGGGTCGGCGAAGGCTTCCCGGCCCTCGTCGCACAAGAAACCGAGGTAGTCGTAGAAGCCGGCGTCATAGACCAGTCCAGGCTGGAAGGAGGTGCTCTTCGCGCCCGGGGAACCCAGCTTCGCCATCCCGGAACCGGTGTCGAACGGGTCGGCCGGCGTGACGCGGTCGTTCTTGCGGACCGCGGCGTAGGACTGGGTCATCAGGGCGGACTTCGCCGCCGCGGCAGACCACTCGGGGTGGGCCTGCTTCAGCAGCGCGTAGGAGCCCGCGACGACCGGCGACGACATCGACGTGCCGGCGATGGCCTGCCACAGCTGCCCGGCAGGCTGGCTGCCGCCGCTCGGCATGGGGGTGTTGCCCGCCATGATCTGCGCACCGGGGGCCGAGATGTCGGGCTTGATGGTGTCGCTGTTGGGAACTGTCGGGCCGCGGCTGGAGAAGTAGGTCACGGTCGGGCTGTAGTGCCAGAGGGTGTCCATGCCCAGGTTCGTAATCCGCGCCGTGGCACCGGGGGTGTTGTTGGCGTACCGGCGGATCCGTGCGCCGTTGGTGTAGTCCATCATCACCGTCGGGACGAAGAAGTTGTCCGAGAACATCGTGTCGCCATCGGTGGAGTTGAACAGCACCATGCCGACGCCACCGGCCCGCTTGACCTCGGCGCTCTTGGCGACGCGACCGTTGACACCGCGCTCACACAGCACGATCTTGCCGCGCACCTTCGCCGCGGACAGGCTGCCCTCGACGCAGTAGCGCGAGTCCGTCCCGCCCGCGTGCGTGCCGTCGATGATCGGGCGGACGCCGGTGCCCTTGGTGACGGATGTGCCCTTGAAGACCCGGCCGTCGCCGAGCTTGACGCGGCCGGCGAAGTTGCGGGGGAAGGTGGTGGCGCCCACGCCGGTCACCCAGGGGACATTGGCGGGGCCGCCGACCGTCTCCGGGCCGGGGCCGTCGTTGCCGGCGGACACGGCGGCGAAGACGCCGGCGTCCGCGGCGAACAGGAAGGCGAGGGTGTCGGCGCTGACGACTTCGGCACCGCCGCCGATGGAGTAGTTGATGACATCCACGCCGTCGGCGACCGCTTGGTCGATGGCGGCTGTCAGGTCGGACCCGTAGCCACCGGCATCGCCGAGGGCCTTGTAGGCGATGATCTGGGCGCGCGGCGCGATGCCCGAGACGATGTCCTTGTTGACGCCGAAGATCCGGGACTGGACGTTGGCGTTGCCGGCCGCGGTCGTCGCGGTGTGGGTGCCGTGCCCCTCGTTGTCCCGGGCGGAGTCGAACTCATCGTGCTCGAGGCCGGTCTGGGACTTGTAGACGTCGAGGAATTCCCGGGCGCCGATGAGCTTGTTGTTGCAGGTGAACGGCTTGTCGTTGGGGTTCCAGGCCTGGTTGCCGAAGGCACACGCGGAGCGCTCGGACTCATCGAGCGTCGGTGCGGCGGGGAAGGTGCCGTTGTCCCTGAGCATGGGGTGCTCGGGCCAGATCCCGGTGTCGATCACACCGACGATCACGCCGTTGCCCTTGATCCCCTTGGCGTAGGCACCGGTGTCGAGCCCGAGGAACTTCTGCAGGTCGTTGACCCCGGACGGCGCGGCCTTGGCCTCGTTGACTGCCGCGGCGATCGCCGTGGGCTGGCGCATCTCGTCCTTGAGGACCGCAGCGACGCCCGGTTGCTTGGCGAGCGCGGCGGCACCCTTGGCGTCGGTCAGCACCGAGAAGCCGTTGAGGGCGTTGGTATAGGTGTTGACCTTCCGGGAGACCGCAATTCCTGCGCCCTTGAGGACCTTGTCATGGCTCGCCTTCAGCGCGGCCCGCTTGCTTTGGGCCCCGCTGGTGCGCAGGTCGCTCTGCTTGGTCGACCGCAGCAATGGGTCGGCCTTCATGACGACGATATAGCTGCCGCCGACACCCTTGCCGGACGGCGCGGTCGTGGCATTCGCCCCGCCTGCGCTCGCGCCGGCGAACGCGACGGCGGTGGCCGCGACTCCGGCGAACGCGATGATTCGCTTCACAGTGTGGATCTCCCTTCGGGAACAACGGCTTCGCCGGCCCGCGAGCGAAGCCCCCCGACCGCATCGACGCGACCGGACGAGCGAAGGCTAACGCCCGGTAGCGCACGTCGGCTAGGCCTTCCCCCGCGTGTCTCGCCGAACCCGGCGGAGCCCACGGCTGCACATAACCCGTCACGAGTCGGGGAATGTCTCCGGCCACATCCCCCAACTCGTGACAACACAGCAGATCAGCACGGCGGATCTGACGACCACGGCCCCCGGATGGACCGCGCGAGCGGGCCATCCGGGGGCCATGAGGAGTCAGATCGAGAAGACGACGAGCATCAGTGCCCGTGGCCGTGACCGGCCGCGGGAGCGGCGGGCTCCTCTTCCTTCTTCTCCACCACGAGGGTGTCGGTGGTCAGAACCATCGAGGCGATCGACGCGGCGTTGCGCAGCGCCGACCGGGTGACCTTGACCGGGTCGACGACACCGACGCCGGCGAGGTCGACATACTCGCCCGTGGCGGCGTTCAGGCCCTGGCCGATCGGGAGCTCGCCGACCTTGGAGACGGCGACATAGCCCTCCATGCCGGCGTTCTCGGCGATCCAGCGCAGCGGCTCTGCGGCGGCCTTGCGGACGATATTGGCGCCGGTGAGCTCGTCACCGGTCAGGCCCAGGTCGTCCAGGGCGGGCAGCGCGTGGACGAGGGCGGTGCCGCCACCGGCGACGATGCCTTCCTCGATCGCCGCGCGGGTGGCGGAGATCGCGTCCTCGATGCGGTGCTTCTTCTCCTTCAGCTCCACCTCGGTGTGCGCGCCGACCTTGATCACGCAGACGCCGCCGGCGAGCTTGGCGAGGCGCTCCTGGAGCTTCTCGCGGTCCCAGTCGGAGTCGGTCTTGTCGATCTCGGCCTTGAGGGTGTTGACGCGGCCGGCGACCTCGTCGGCGGACCCGGCACCGTCGACGATGGTCGTGGTGTCCTTGGTGACGACGACGCGGCGGGCCTGGCCGAGCAGCTGGAGGCCGGCCTGGTCGAGCTTGAGGCCGACTTCCTCGGAGATGACCTGGCCACCGGTGAGGATGGCCATGTCCTGCAGCATCGCCTTGCGGCGGTCACCGAAGCCGGGCGCCTTGACGGCGACGGCGTTGAAGGTGCCGCGCAGCTTGTTGACCACGAGCGTGGACAGCGCCTCGCCGTCGACGTCCTCGGCGATGATGGCCAGCGGCTTGCCGCTCTTCATGACCTTCTCGAGCACCGGCAGCAGGTCGGCGATCGTGGAGATCTTGCCCTGGTTGATCAGCAGGTAGCAGTCCTCGAGGACGGCCTCCATGCGCTCGGGGTCGGAGACCATGTAGGGGCTGATGTAGCCCTTGTCGAACTGCATACCCTCGGTGAACTCCAGCACCGTCTCGGCGGTGGAGGACTCCTCGACGGTGATCACGCCGTCCTTGCCGACCTTGTCGAAGGCGTCGGCGATGATCGAGCCGATGCCGTCGTCCTGCGCCGAAAGCGCTGCGACAGAAGCGATATCGTCCTTGCCGTCGACCTCGCGGGCGTTCTCGAGGAGGCGGGCGTTCAGTGCCTCGACGGCAGCGTCCATACCGCGCTTGAGGCTCGCGGGCGAGGCACCGGCCGCGACATTGCGCAGGCCCTCCCTGACCATCGCCTGGGCGAGGACGGTCGCCGTGGTGGTGCCGTCACCGGCGATGTCGTTGGTCTTGGTGGCGACCTCCTTGGCGAGCTGGGCGCCGAGGTTCTCGTAGGGGTCCTCGAGCTCCACCTCACGGGCGATGGTCACGCCGTCGTTGGTGATGGTCGGGGCGCCCCACTTCTTGTCGATGACGACATTGCGGCCCTTGGGGCCGAGCGTCACCTTGACCGCGTTGGCGAGGGCGTCGACGCCCCGCTCCAGCGACTTGCGGGCGGAGTCGTTGAACTCCAGTTCCTTGGCCATGAAAGTCCTTTGGTTTCAACTCGGTACTGCTGTGTCGGGGTCCCCGCGAAGTTCGAAGTCAGGAGCGAACGGGGCACTTCGTGGGGTGACATGTGCCGTGGGCTCACCACTGCGGGCGAGCCCACGGCATACGTGGTGGTGCGGTATGGGGTCGGCTCAGCCGACGATGGCGAGCACGTCGCGGGCGGAGAGGATGAGGTACTCCTCGCCGCCGTGCTTGATCTCGGTGCCGCCGTACTTGCTGTAGATCACGCGGTCGCCGACGGCCACGTCGAGCGGGATGCGCTCGTCGCCGTCCTCGTTCCAGCGGCCGGGGCCGACGGCGAGAACCTCGCCCTCCTGCGGCTTTTCCTTGGCCGTGTCCGGGATGACCAGGCCGGACGCCGTCGTCTGCTCAGCCTCGAGGGACTTGATGACGATGCGGTCTTCGAGCGGCTTGATGGAAACCGACACGATGACTCCTTCGATGTCTATTGCGGATGAATGGTGTGCAGTTCTGGTGTGCACTCCGGCCGCCGTCGCGGGGGTCGACCGTTGCGTCACATTGGGTGTCACATTGGCACTCGCCTACGGAGAGTGCCAGTCAGAATCTATGCCGCCGATTAGCACTCGGTCAACTCGAGTGCCAGTCCTCCTCAGGAGCCCGCGAGGCGGTTCAGTCGCTCGCTGAGGGAGCGGACCGGGACGCGAGGATCGAGCATCCGGTTGTCCATGACGACGTCCTCGGTGGGGATGACGTCCCATCCCGTCTCGAGGCGGTCGGCCAGCCGGGCCGCGATCTCGTTGAGGGACAAGGCATCGGGATTGCCCTCCACCTGGAACAGCCCGCCCTCTCCGCGGTCAAGCAGGTGCACCAGCGCGGCAGCGGTGTCGTCGAGGAAGCAGCTCGACGGGATCCACCGGGTGCTGGCCTCGACGCGGCCGGCACCGTCCGCGGCCGCGCGCGTCAGATAGTCGGTCATCGTGTTGGACCCCGGCGCGTCGCCGATCTGCCACCCGAGTCGCGCGATGATCGCCTCCGGATGGGCGGCAGCGACCTGCCGTTCGCACTCCTGCTTGTAACGCCCGTAGTCGTCGCTCGCCTCCGGCACGATCTCGACTCCCAGCGGCCCGCGCTGGGTCGCGGCGAAGACGGACACCGAACTGGTGAACAGATACGGCATACAGCGCTCGACGCACAGCCGCGCCATCGCCGCCGCCCATTCGGGCGCCCCCATCGCGAGATGACAGATCCCGCCCGCCCCGGATTCGTCCACGAAGGCTCGCATAGCCCCCTCGTCGCCGGGGGACACCCGCGAGCGGTCCCACGCGAGGACCTCCTCGCCCCGCGCGCGCAAGGCGGCCGCCAGGCGCGGGGCGACCGTGCCGTTCATTCCCGTCACGATCCACCGCATCCGGCAATCCTCTCAGCCCGGCAGGCCATGCAGGATCGCGGTGGCATGGCCGCGACCGCGCGACGTGGGTTCGGTCCACATCCCCCAGACGCACGTGACCCCGTCGGCATCCTCGAAGGTCCCCCCGCTGGCCACCGGATCGCCCTCCTCCTCGACGACCACCATCGGCCCGCGCATCCGCTGCCGCCAGTCCGCCTCGGTGAAGCCCCGCTCCCGCTCCAGGGTGGAGCCGAACGCCGAGGGGGTGTCGGCGAGCGCTCGCAGCCGGATCTCGCGGTAGAGCTCCTCCTCGCTCAGCGGGCGCGTCGTCATGGCCGGACGCTGCCAAGCGGTATGCCGCCGCCGCAACACGATTTCCGGCGCGCCGGTGTTGGATGGAGCCCGTGGACGTGGACCTGGTGCGCTGGCTCGGGTCGCCCGGCGGGCGCGACCTGCTGCGCAGCCTCGGGTCGTATGCCGAGGCGCGCGTTCCCGCTGAGTCCACCCGCCTGCGGGGGCTGGGCCTGAGTGCCGAGCAGGTTGCAGCGTTGTTGACGCAGCAGCGGTTGCGCACGCGGGCGCACGAGAAGTTCGGCGATCTCGCCGACGATCTGCTGTTCACCGCCGACGGCCTGGAGCAGGCCAGCCGGCCGGAGGTGGCCGCCGGCCACGCCGAGCGCTTCGCCGCGGCCGGGCTCGAGCGCGTGCACGACCTCGGGTGCGGGGTCGGCGCCGACGCCATCGCGCTCGCAATCGCCGGCGTGCGGGTCGAGGCGATCGATGCGGATCCGGTGACGGCCGCGATCGCCGGCGCGAACCTGCGCCCGTGGCCCGGCAGCACCGCCGAGGTCGGCCTGGCCGAGGACTTCCGTCCGCCCGCGGACCGGGATCGGATCGGCGCCTGGCTCGACCCCGCGCGGCGCACCACCGGTGCCTCGGACATCAGGGGCCGAACCCGGCGCGTGTTTCGCCTCGACGACATCTGCCCCTCGTGGGACGTGGTTCGCGGCATCGCTGCCGAGGTCCCGGCGACCGGCGTCAAACTGTCACCGTCGTTCCCGCACAACGAGATTCCGCCCGGAGCGGAGTCCCAGTGGGTGTCCCGGGCCGGCACGGTACTGGAGTGCGCGATCTGGTGGGGACCGCTCGTCCGCTCCCCCGGCCGTACCGCTCGCATCCTCCGTCCCGGCGGCCCGCCGGTGGACGTGACGGAGGAGGACGCGACCGATGACGCGTCGGCCCTCATCGGCGCCGGCGGCGTCGGTCCGTGGCTGTACGAGGTGGATCGCGCCCTCGTCCAGGCGGGCCTCATCAGCGCCGTGACCGCCGCCACGCACGGCCGTGAACTCGAGGCCGGCGTCGGTTACGTCACCGGCGACACGGCATACGACCTGCCCACCGCCCGCCGGTATGCCGTCCTGGACGCCCTCCCGTTCCACCCCAAGACACTCCGAACCCTCTTGCGGAAGAAGGGGATCGGCGGGCTGACGATCAAGCAGCGGGGCGTGCGGATCAACGAGGACACCTTGCGCAAGCAGCTCAAGATCGGCAGGAGCGGCGGCGACCAAGCGACCGTGCTCCTGACCCCGGTCGCCGGCCGCCCGACGGCGCTCCTCGTCGCCGCCGACCTATAGACCCGCTTTTGTCACCCCGTACTCAGCTTCTGATCGGGTGTATCCATCTCCCGCCTCAGACGTGAGCTGCTGGATGAGACCGGTTCGCGAGAACGGCATCATGTCAAGGTAGTTCTTCGCAGCCTTCGCCGCCTGTTCCTTCCAATTGACCTTGACGTGATCCGCTGCGAAGGTAGCGTCCTTGAGGGAGTATCCGTCGCCTGCATCGGACGACAACTGCTGGATGAGTCCCTTGCGTGAAAATGGCATGAAGGACAAGTAGTTCTCCGCAGCCCGCAAGGCGTTCGCCTGCCCAGAAGTCATCTCCTCCTCGGCGCTGTCCTCACTCGTTGAAGGGGTTGTCGACGAGGCTTTCGTGGAGGTCGACGACGAAGCTTTCGTGGAGGTCGACGAAGAAGCCTTCTTTGATGCCGCGGAACTCGACTCTGGGCTTGCCGAGGACGACTGCGAGGTAGACGAAGTCGTCGTGAGCCCGCTCGCTGCGGTCTTGCCGTCATCCCCACCGGATATGGCGTTCACAAGGCCGACGAGCAACAGTGCTGCGCCGCCGGCGAGCAACCACTTCTTCAACCCTCCGCCCTTCTTCGGAGGACGCGTCGCGTTCGGCCCGCGGCTGACTCCTTCCTGGAGCATGGGCTGCTGGGAAGCACCCGGGCGCACCTGGTCGGTCCATTGGGTCCCATCGAAGTACCGCTCCTGACCATCGGGCTGAAGGTACCAACCTGCGTTGTTGCTCATAATGCCTCTCTTCGCTGGACGCCATGTGGGTCTCAAGACGGCCGATATACTGCATATTGCAGGCAGTATATCGATAGGAAGAGTTGTGCATGAGCCAGTCTTGTAACGAATCGTGAACGGTTCAGCGAGGGGCAGGCTCAGCGGGCGTTGAGCGCGTCGCGCCAGGCGAGCCAGGGCTCGATGACCGAGACGTCGTAGGTCGGCCCGCCGATACCGACGGTGAAGAGCCGGGCACCCATGTCGTAGAGGGGCCGGCCCTCGACCTCGGGAGGGTCGGGCAGGCGCCCGAGGCGGCCGGGGCCACCGACACCGACCGAGACCTCGATGTCCGCGAACTCGCGGCCCTCCCGCCCACAATGACCGCGCAGGACCTCCATCTTGTGGGCGAGTTCCTCCCCCTGGGCGAAGGTGTGCCAGATGTCGGCATGCCGCGCGACAAGCCGGAGGGTCTTCTTCTCGCCGCCGCCGCCGATGAGGACAGGGATCTGGCGCGTCGGCGGTGGATTCAGTGCAGCCCAACGCTTTTCGATGCGCGGGAGCGCCGCTGCCAAATCGTCGAGCCGGCTACCGGCCGTGCCGAAATCGAAGCCGTATTCGGTGTAGTCCCGCTCGAACCAGCCGGAGCCGATGCCCAGGACGAGCCGGCCGGCGCTGATGTGATCGACGGTGCGGGCCATGTCGGCGAGCAGGTCGGGGTTGCGATAGCTGTTGCAGGTGACGAGCGCGCCGATCTGCACGCGCTGGGTCTGCTCCGCCCACGCGGCCAGCATCGTCCAGCACTCGAAATGCTTGCCGTCGGCGTCGCCATAGAGCGGGAAGAAGTGGTCCCAGTTGAACAGCACGTCGACGCCCAGTTCCTCGGCCGCCGCGACCGACTCACGGATGTGGGCGTAGTCGGCGCCTTGCGGATGCAGTTGCAGGCCAACGCGAACGGGGCGGTTCTTCACCCCTCGACCCTCTTGGCAGGGCAAGACTCAGATGTCGAGCCACTCGCGCCAGCCGCCGTTGAGGACGAGCCAGGCGATCAATCCGTAGCCGGCCTGGCCCGGGTGCCCCTCGACGGTCGCGAGCGCGAGGTCGGACTCCCACTGATCGTGACCGAGCAGCGGGCGGTAGGCGTCGACGAAGGGCACGCCCCGGCGGGAACAGACGTCGGCCTGCGCGTCCACGAAGACGTCGAGCAGGGCGTTCGACTGGGCGTCGGCGCGCGGCGACGGGCTGACGACGAAGGCCGCCACACCGCTGCTCGCCGCCTCGTCGAGAATCGTGGCGAGGTTGAGACGGTGACGGGCCACCGACATACCGGTGTAGATGTCGTGGGTGCCGGCCGAGATGACCAGGCGCCGCTCCCCGCGACCCTCGAACCGGGCCGGCACCTCGGTGCGATAGCGCTCGAGCACATCACTGCTCGTCGCCCCGCGCACGCCCAGGTTGTATGCGGTCAGATCCACATCGGGGGTCTGGCTGCGCGCGACCACCCGGGTCACCCAACCCTGGCCCTTGGGGTCGCCGACGCCGGTCACCAGCGAGTCGCCGAGGAAGACGAGTCCGAGATCGCGGCGGGCGGGGGTCGAGGGTTGGTCACTCACGGCGGCAACTCTAAACGTCGGGGGGAGGATCCGCCGAGTCGGCTCGGTCCGGCGGACCGTATGCCGCCCGCTCCGCCCCGCGCGCCGGCTCGGCGTCGCGGCCGGCGAGCACCAGTTCGCCGTCGCGTTGGGCGCCCCAGTGGGTGACCGCCTCAGCGCCGGCGATCTGGGCCTGCTGCAGGGCCTCCTCGCGGGAGGCCCCGTCCGCCAGTGCGGCGGCGAGGGCGCCGACGAAGGCGTCGCCGGCGCCGGTGGTGTCGACGATCAGGTCCGGGGCCACGGCCTCGGCGGGAGAGCCGACCCCGTCCCACACGGCGCCATTGGCCCCGAGGGTCATCAACAGCGACCCGACGCCGGCCCCGGAGTCGGCGAGCGCCATCGCCTCGTGCTCGTTGGCGACGATCGGATCGGCGAGGGCGAGCACATCGGGCGGCAACTCGGCATACGGCGCGATGTTCAACACCACGCGCGCCCCCGCCTCCCGGGCGAGTTCGGCCGCCTTCGCGACCGCGCCCAGCGGGATTTCTAGTTGCAGGACAACGACATCCGCCTCGGTCAGTTCGGGAAATGACCCGGGCCACCCGGCGCCCACGTCGGTGTTGGCGCCCGCGACGACGATCACGGTGTTCTCGCCCGCGTCGTCGACGGTGATGAACGCGGTGCCGGTCGGCTGACGGTGGCTCACCTCGATCTGGCCGACGTCGAGACCGAGACCGGCCAGCCGCGCGACATACGCCCGGCCCTGGTCGTCGGCGCCTACGCAGCCGACCATGACCACGTCGGCGCCCGCCTCGGCGGCCGCGACGGCCTGGTTGGCGCCCTTGCCGCCGGCGAAGAGCCCCGAGAACTCGCCGGTGATCGTCTCTCCCGGTTTGGGATGGTCGGCGACGCGCACCACCTGGTCGACATTGAGCGACCCGATGACGACTACCCGACCCCGTGACGACTCCACGGTGAGAGCGTAACCGCCGCGGCCCGGGTCAGACCTTCTCGCGCGCGCTCTCGCGCATCGTCTCCAGCCACAGCGTGCTCAAGCGGGCGTTGTCGACGGCGAGGGCGACGTCGACGATGACGTCGGACTGGCCGTGCGGGTCGTGGGTGAGGTCGCCGGACCAGTCCCGGTGGTCGACGATGGTGCGTCCGCGCGTGTAGCGGCCGGTGAGTTCGACCCGAGCCGGCAGTTTGGAGGTGGTCAGGGAGTCGGGGGCGATGACCGCGGCCACGGCGCCGGCGTCGCCGATGGTTGCACTCTCGCCGCCGAAGCGGTCGCACTGGAAGGTCACGAGCCGGCCGGCGAGACCCGCCGGGCCCTGTGGGTCGGCGGCGATCAGCTCGGCCGCCTGAGCCCGGGTGATGCGCGGCTCGTAGAAGACGTCCAGCCCGTACATCCCAAGCGTGATCCCGAGGTCGGCGCAGGAGTCGAAGACGATGGCCGCCGCCTCGGGGTCGTGGAAGATGTTGAACTCGGCCGAAGCGGTGGCATTGCCCACAGCAGCGGCACCACCCATGAAGAGGATGCGTTCGATCCCCTGTGCCACAGCGGGATACGTGCGCAGCAGCAGGGCGATATTGGTCAGGGGCGCCAGTGGTATGAGGGTGACCCGCTCCCCCGTCGCGGCGGCGGCGAGCAGGTGGTCACGCAGGAGTTCGACGGCGTGGCGATCGTCGGCCGCCCGGGCCGCTACCGGCCAGTCGAGGTCACCCATGCCGTCCTGGCCGTGCACGTGGCGGGCGTCGACGGGATCCTCGAGGAGCGGCCGGTCGGCTCCGGCGGCAACCGGGACGTTCTCGCGACCGGCCGTCGTCAGGACGGTGAGGGTGTTGCGGACGACGTCCGCGAGCGGCGCATTGCCCCCGACACAGGTGACGGCGCGCAGGTCGAGGTCAGGGTGCAGCGCGGCCAGGAGCAGGGCGCAGGCGTCGTCGACACCGGTGTCGACGTCGAGGATCACAGGAAGAGCAGGCACAACCGTCAATGGTAAGTCCGCGCAGGCGCGGCACCCGTCGGGTCCGAGACCGTTCGTCATGACTGGCTATGGTCGATGCATGCGTCAACGCCTGCTCGCCACCGGTGGCCTCATCGTCGCGACCCTCGCCGGAGGGGCCCAGCCCGGGGCCGGTGCCGCGACCTCCGAGCCGGGTCTGACGGCCCGGCAGGCGACGTGCGTCGGGCAGCTCAACAAGGACCTGTCCACCAAAGCCCGCGTGGGACAACTGATCTGGGTCGGCATGTACGCCAGCGACCCGCACGGCGCCGATCGGTATGTCGCGGACTACGACATCGGCGGCGTCGTCCTGCTGGGCGGCTTCCACTCCGGCGTCTCGGCCACCCGCGCCGCGACCGGGCATATCGCGAGCTTCGCCGACCCGCGGGTGAAACTGGTCGTCGCGGCCGATCAGGAGGGCGGCTATGTCCAGCAGCTGCAGGGCAGCGGCTTCTCGACGATCCCGACCGCCTACTACCAGGGACGCACCTGGACCCCGTCGACCATCCAGACCCGGACGGCCGCGTGGGCCGGTCAGCTCAAGGCGGCCGGCGTCAACGTCAACCTCGCCCCGGTCGCCGACACGGTGAACAAGGATTTCATGCCGTACAACCGGCCGATCGGCTACTACCAACGCAACTATGACTACGTCGCCGACCGCGTCGCGATCGACGTGCGCGCGGCGGTCGGCGGTATGCACGCGGCGGGAGTTGCCTCGACCGTCAAGCACTTCCCCGGCTTGGGCCGGATCACCAACAACACCGACACCTCCTCGACCGGTATCACCGATCCCTCCACCTGGCCCGGGTCGGCGTACCTGCGCCCGTTCGCGGCCGGCATCGACGCCGGCACCGAGTTCGTGATGGTGAGCAATGCCTACTACGCCAAGATCGACCCGGCACGCCAAGCGGTGTTCTCTCCCACCGTGATCGAGGGTCTGCTGCGTGGGCAACTCGGCTATCAGGGTGTCGTGATCACCGACGACGTCGGCGCCGCGGTGGCCGTGTCCTCGACACCCGTTGGGTCGCGCGCCACCAAGTTCATCAGCGCGGGGGGCGATATCGTCCTCACCGCGACGCCTTCGAGTGTGCCGACGATGCTCGAGGCCATCCGCGCGGCCCGGGCGACGAGCCCGACGTTCAAGGCCAAGCTCGACGCGGCCGTGCTGCGCATCCTGCGCACCAAGACGGCCATGGGATTGACCAGCTGTTCGTGACCCGGTTCAGGAGCAGTCGAGGAGTCCGCGGCGGGCCTTGAGCGTCAGGACGCGCTCGAGTGCGGCGCCGGCCTTCGCGGCGAATTCTTCGTCGGCCAGCTCGGCCTTGACGGCCCGCGCCATCACCGGGATGTCACTCGCCTTCGCGGTCAGGACGATATCTCCGCCGGCGGCGATGAACTTTGTCGCGCGCTCCCCGATGGGGGTGGCGGCAACCGCCGCGGCCGCGCCGACGTCGTCGGTGATGACCACGCCGTCATACCCAAGCCGGGTGCGCAACAGGTCGGTGACGATCTCGGGAGCGAAAAGTGCCTGCGCCGCAGCGATCTTCGGGTATGCCGCGGAGGAGACCATGACGAAGTCGGTGCCCGCGTCGATGCCCGCCCGGAAGGGTTCGAGGTAGGGATCGTCGAGCGTGGTCGTCGGATCGGTGATGCCGGTGGCGCTGCTGTCGGTGTTGCCCCGGATGCGGCCGATGCCGGGGAAGTGTTTGACAGCGGTCATCACCTCACCGTCGTGCATGCCCTCGAGGAAGGCGGTCATCGGGGGGATGACGGCAGCGGGCGTCGAGCCGTACTCGCGGTGGTAACGCCCGATCGGGCCGTTGGCGGTGCCGATGTCGGCGGGCACGGTGTCGGCGACGGGCGCCAGGTTGACGTTGATGCCGACGTCGACCAGTTCCTGCGCCCAGTCCGTTGCGGCTTCCCGTAGCGCCGCCGGACCGAGCGTGGCCTGTTGGGTCGCCGACGGGATGGTGCTGAAACCCGCCCCTTTCAGTTGCTGGACTTGGCCGCCCTCCTGGTCCGCGGCGAGGAAGAGCTTCGGACCCGTGGCGATCGAGTTCAGGTGCTCGGTCACGGCCGTCACCGTCGCCGCGCCGCTCCAGCCGCCGAGGAGGATGACGCCACCGACATGGTGCTCGGTGACCGCACTGTCGACGCCCCGGGCGCCGGCGCCGGCGTCGAGTCCGACCATGAGCAGCTGCCCGATCTGCTCTTCCTCGCTCAGGCCGGCAACGGCCGTGTCGACGCAGGCGCCGATCGGGTCGACGGACGTGCTGGCAGAGGAACTGCTGGACGAGTTCGATGTCGTCTCCCCCGCCGTGGCGGTCCCGGCTGTCGTGCTCGCTGACGTGGCGGGCGGCCGCGACGCAGAGGTGCTCGATGCGCCGGTCGACGGCGTGCCGCTGGGGGTGCACGCGCCGGCGCCGAGCGCGACGCTCGTGCCGGTTATCAGGCCGGCGAGCAGCGCACGCCGGTGCCGGCCGCTCGCTCCGCTCGAGGATGTCGTCATGGGTGCACCACCGTCACAGGCAGGGAGGAGTCGGCGGGTAGGTCGAGACCAGACGCGGGGCGGTCCTTGGCGACCAGCTGGGCGCCCAGGGCGGCGACCATGGCGCCATTGTCGGTGCACAGGGCCGGACGGGGCACCCGCAGCCGGATGCCGGCGGCGTCGGCTCGGGACTGCGCCATCGCCCGCAGGCGCGAGTTGGCCGCAACCCCACCGCCGATCTGCAAGTCGCCGACGCCGTGCTCCTGGCAGGCCAGAATCGCCTTGCGGGTCAACACATCCACGACGGCTTCCTGGAAAGACGCCGCGACATCGGCCACGGGGATCTCCACCCCGGCGGCGCGCTGGCTCTCCACCCACCGGGACACGGCGGTCTTCAAACCGGAGAAGGAGAAGTCGAAGCGATGACGCTCCATGTCGCGGCCGCTCGTCAGCCCACGCGGGAAGTCGATGACGATCTGGCCGTCCCGGGCGGCGCGGTCGATGTGCGGCCCGCCGGGGAAGGGCAGCCCGAGCACTCGGGCGACCTTGTCGAAGGCCTCGCCGGCGGCGTCGTCGATCGTCGCGCCGAGGGGCCGCACGTCGTCGGTGACATCGGGCACGAGCAGCAGCGAGGAGTGCCCGCCGGAGACGAGCATGGCCAGCACCGGTTCGGGCAAGGCGCCGTGCTCGACGATGTCGACGGCGACGTGCGCGGCAAGATGATTGACCCCGTACAGCGGCTTGCCGAGCGCCAAGGCGAGGGCTTTCGCGGCCGCGACCCCGACCATGAGCGTGCCGGCGAGCCCGGGGCCGCTCGTCACGGCGATCGCGTCCAGATCGCGCAGCGTCACACCCGATCGGGCACAGGCACGCTCGATGGTCGGCACCATCGCCTCGAGGTGGGCCCGGCTGGCCACCTCGGGCACGACCCCGCCGAAGCGGGCGTGCTCCTCGACGCTGCTGGCGATGGCATCGACCAGCAGCGTCTCGCCGCGCACGATCCCGATGCCGGTCTCGTCGCAGGAGGTCTCGATGCCGAGGACCAGGGGTTCATCAGGCATGGGCACGCTCCGTGTCGGGGCGAGGTTCGCTCGTCGTCAGGAACTTGCGCAGCACGAGCGCGTCGACGTCACCGGGTTGGTAATAACGGCGCCGGGTCTGGATCAGGTCGTAGCCGGCGCCGGTGTAGAGGCCGAGCGCCGCGGCGTTGTCGGCCCGCACGTCGAGCATCATGCCCGTCGCACCTCTGAGGATCGCCCGGTTTTCCAACTCCTGCAGCAAGATCCGGCCCAACCCGCGGCCGCGCGCGGCGGCCGACACCGCGATCGTCATCACGTCCGAGACCTCGCCGCCATGATCGGTGCCGGCGTAGCCGAGCACCCGCTCGGCGTCGCGGGCGACGATGTAGTCGCGCCGCGGCCGTGCCGCGAGTTCGTGCCACCAGGAGGCGCTGGCCCAGGCATCGTCGGGAAAGACCGCGCGCTCGATCGCCTCGATTTCGGGCAGATCGGGCCAGGTCAGGTCGCGCAGCCGTATGCCGTTCATGGCCGCCCACTCGTCGGCAGGGCGGGTTTGGGCGCGGCGGGTTCCTGGGCGTCCGGCCGCCGCAGGTACATCGGCACCGGCTCGGTGCGGACCCCTCGGTGAATCTCGCTGGCCGCGAGCGCGGCCAGCACGCCAGCCGAAACGTCTTGGGGTGCAACTGCGTTGACCAGGACGTCGGGGTAGAGCAGCGGGCCGCGGCCGGCGCACGGCAGGGTTCGCGCGTCCGGCGGGAGATCGGCCGGCTTGGTGACGGCGGGGTCGGTGACGCGCGTGGCGTGGCCCTCGGCCGCGGCATACCGTGCCCAGTAGACCTCCGTGCGCCGGGCGTCGGTGGCGACCAAAAGGTCGCCGTCGTGCCGCCCCGCGTGGGCCTCGGCGAGGGCGTCGAGGGAACACACGCCGTGCACCGGGATCTGCAGGGCGGAGCCGAGCACGAGCGCGGTGACGATGCCGACGCGCAATCCGGTGAAGGGGCCGGGGCCGATGCCGACGGCGATGTGCGTGACCTCGGCCATGCGGGTGCCGGACGCGGTCAGCACCCGCTCGATGACGGGCGCGAGTGCTTCGGTGTGCCGCCGGTTGTCGAGCACGGCCTCCTCGGCGCGGACCTGGTCGCCGTCGTGCACAGCAGCGGTGATGGCCGAGGTCGCGGTGTCGAAGGCAAGGATGCGCAGGGCGGGGCCACCGTGGGTCATGATGCGTCGTCCTCGGACGTCAAGGCCTGCAACGCTGACCGGGAACCCGTTGTCTGCCAACGATCTCCGACCGCGGTGATCACCACGCGGCGGGTTTCGGTCGCGGGATCGGCGGTCATCCGGATCGCGAGGTGGCTGTCGGTCAGGTCCTCGGCCAGGCCCTCGCCCCATTCGACGAGCGTCACCGAGTCGGCGATGTCGGCGTCGAGGTCCATATCGTCAAGTTCGGCGAACGACCCGAGGCGATAGGCGTCGACGTGCACCAGTGCGGGACCGGCGGCCAGCGTCGGGTGCACGCGAGCGATGACGAACGTGGGCGACGTGATCGGGCCACGGACGTGCAGGCCCGCGCCGATCCCCTGGGTAAGGGTGGTCTTCCCGGCACCCAGGTCTCCGGTGAGGATCACGAGATCACCGGCCCGCAGCAGCGTTGCCAGCGCCCGCCCGAACGCCTGGGTGTCCTCGGGTGTGGCGAGCGTGACCGCTCCCGTGCGAAAACGCGTCATACCGGATCCTTGGTCCGCGACTGTTTGCGCTCTCCGGTTCGCTTCTGTCCGGTTCCCTTCTTTCCGGTTCGCTTCTGCCGCAACGATTGCACGGCGTGGCGCCGGGCAATGTCGGTGATCTGGGTGCGACCACGCGCGGGGGTCGGCGCCTCCTCGACGTGGGCTCGATCGATGAGGGCCAGAAGTTGGGCGTCGACGAGCGCCGGATGCTCGAGCATCACCAGGTGGCCCGCGTCGGTGATGACGACGTGCTCGGCGTTGGGCAGGACATCGACGATCGCCTGGCTGTGATCCGGGGGCGTGAGCACGTCGCCCTCCCCGTTGAGGACGAGGGCATCGACCCGGCCGAACACGGGCAGCGCGTCGCGTTTGTCGTGATCCTCGAACGCCGGCAAGAAGTCGGCCACGACCTTCAGGTCGGTGCCCATCAGCATGTCCGCGGCAAAGCGCACCGTCTCGGCCGAGACCGGGGAGGCGAAGGAGAAGCGTTCGACGAGATAGGACTCGACGTCCCGGCCGACGGAGCGGGCCGCACTCCACTGCCGTTGCCGGGCAGCGAGATTGGCCAGGACGCCCGGGCCGAAACGCAACAGGGTCGCGCCGAGCATCCGGCCGAAGCCGAGTGAGATCATGCCGTCGCCACCCGCGCTCGTCGAGACGAAGCCCACGGCGTCGACGCGATCCCGGACCAGGGCGGGGTTGCGGTCGGCCAGCGCCATCACGGTCATCCCGCCCATGGAGTGGCCGACGAGGACGAGGGGGCCGTCGGGCGCCGCCGCCGCGATCACCCGTTCGAGATCGCTGCCCAGCTGGTCGATGGTCGAATGGCCCTCCGCCCCCGTGCCGGACCGGCCGTGGCCCCGCTGATCCCAAGCGACACAACGGAATCCGGCCTGCACGACGGCCCGTCGCTGATGGATCCACGAGCCGAGAGCCAGGCAATAGCCATGCGAGAACACGACGGTGGGACCGCCCTCGAAGCCCTGTGGTTCGTCGATCTCCACGTGCAACTGCGCTCCGTCGTCGGCCGTGACGACGAGTTCGCGATCGGCATACCACTCGAAGGGATTGCTCGCGCCGAGTTCGACGGCCTCGATGCCTTCTAGCCCGGCCCGACGCACCGTGGCCCGGCGCACCATCGCGCCCGCGGCGGTCACGGCACCCGCGGCCACGGCAGCACCGATCGTCGCGGCGGTCAGCCGGCGATCGGCCATCAGCCCTGACCTTCGACGTAGTAACGCGGCACCCGCGCCCCGACGCGCGTGATGATCTCGTAGCTGATGGTCCCGGTCGCCGCCGCCCAGTCCTCAGCCGTCGGCTCCCCGAGCGCCCCGGCCCCGAAGAGCACCACCTCGTCGCCGGGCTCGGCCGTGGCGTCGGGTCCGAGATCGAGGAGGAACTGATCCATGCAGACGCGACCGGCGATGGTCAGCCGCCGGCCGTCGAGCAGCGCCGGTCCGGCGTTCGAGGCATTGCGCGGGATGCCGTCGGAGTAGCCGAGCGGGACCAGCCCGAGCCGGGTGTCCCGGTCGGTGAGGTAGGAGTGGCCGTAGCTGACGCCCTGACCCTGCGGGATGTCCTTGACCAGGCTGAGCCGGGCAACCAGGCGCATCGCCTCGCGCAAGCCGTAGTCGGCGCTGCTGGCCAGGTCCGGCGTCGGCGAGAGCCCGTAGACCGCCAGGCCCGGCCTGACGAGGTCGTAGTGCGCCGATGGGTTCGTCAGTGTCGCAGCGGAATTCGCCAGATGGCGCAGCTGCGGGTGAACGCCCTCGCGCTCCAGTTCCGCGACCGCCTCGACGAAGCGTTCCTGCTGCTGGCGCACCGTCGGGTGGTCGGGCGCATCGGCATACGCGAAGTGCGACCAGACCCCCACGACCTCGATCGCCTGCTCGGCCGCCGCCGCGGCCGCGCCGCGCACGAGATCGCTCCACGCGGCGCCGAAGGCGCCGTTGCGGGCCAGCCCCGTGTCGACCTTGAGGTGGACGCGTGCGGGTGAGCCGATGCTGCGGGCCGCGTCGAGCACCTGCCGCAGCTGCCAGTCGGCGGAGATCGTCACGTCGATATCGGCTCGCAGTGCCGCCTCGACCTCCGCGCCCGGCACGTAGAGCCAGGTGAGCATCGGGGCCTCGACGCCCGCGCCGCGCAGGGTGAGGGCCTCGGCGAGTTGGGCGACTCCGAGCCAGGTGGCGCCCCCGGCGAGCGCGGCGCGCGCGGCCGGCAGGGCGCCGTGCCCGTAGCCGTCGGCCTTGACCACGGCCATGACCTCGGCGTCTCCCGCGCGACGGCGCAGTTCGCGCACATTGTCGGAGATGGCGCTCAGGTCGATCTCGACATAGCCCGAAACCCCCGCCGGCACCGTTGCGGTGGGTCGGTGGGCGGGCGGGGTGGTCGGCGCGGCTGTGGTGTCCATGTGGTCTCCGATTCTAGTTCGACGGGGCGTCGCCACCCCTCACGCGCGCCGTCGGCGGGCCTACGAGTGGATCGGGGGCATAGTGAGTCGTATGCCGCCGCTCGACCCCAGCACGCTGGTCGCCGAACTCCTCGGCCGCCCCCTGGTCGCGGCGACCCGTCTCGGCGGCGGCGATATCGCAGATGCGTGGCTGCTCACCCTCGAGGGTGGCGAGCGCGCCGTGCTGAAAACCATGAGCGGAGCGGATGCGGACTTCTTCGCCGCGGAGGCGCGGGGTCTGGAGTGGCTGCGTACGCCGCAGGGGCCGCCCGTCCCGCGAGTGCTGGCCGCCGGACCGGCGGGGATCGTCATGGAGTATGCCGCGCCCGGTGCCCCCACGCCCGATGCCGCGGCGGACTTCGGCCGGCGGCTCGCCCGGATGCATGCCGCCTCGCCCGGCGGTTTCGGTGCACCGTGGCCGGGGTTCATCGGCAGCATTCCGATGGACAACGCAAGCCCGGACGGTGAGTCCTGGGCGGACTTCTTCGCGCGGTGCCGGGTGGCGCCCTATGTGCGGGCCGCCCGGGACCGCGGGTCCTTGTCCGCCACCGATGCCCATGTCATCGAGTCGCTCCTGCCCCGGCTCGCGGACCTGGTGCCCGCCGAACCTCCGGCCCGCCTGCACGGGGACCTGTGGAGCGGAAATGTGCACTGGGGCAAGGGCTCTCGGGTGTGGCTCATCGACCCCGCCGCCCACGGCGGGCACCGCGAGAGCGACCTGGCGATGCTCGCCCTCTTCGGTGCGCCGCACCTCGACGCGATCGTCACGGCATACCAGGAGGAGGCGCCGCTGGCGACCGGCTGCCGGGACCGCATACCCATCCATCAGCTCTTCCCGCTGCTGGTGCACGCGGTGCTCTTCGGCGGCGGCTACGGCCCCCGGGCCGCGGCCGGCGTGGCACCCTTCGCCGCGCGCTGACCCGCGACCGGCACCCTCAGCTGCGAAGCAGGTCCGCGATCACGGCCGGGAGGGCGTCGGCGACGGCGCGGGCGCGCACCGGCCCGCCGGGGTTGGCGCGATCGGCGGCCAGGCCGTGCACCAGTGCCGCGAGGGCGCCCGCGTCGAGCGGGTCGAGCCCGGCGGCGAGGAGAGTGCCGAGCAGCCCTGCGAGGACGTCACCCGCGCCGGCGGTCGCGAGCCACGAGGGTGCGTCGTTCTGGCTGTATGCCGGTCCGTCGGCCCGGGTGACGATCGTCCAGGCGCCCTTGAGCAGGACCGTGGCGCCGGTGCGATCGGCGAGTTCGCGGGCAAACGGGAGCGGGTGGTGGGCGACGTCGGAGCGGGTGACCTGTGTGCCGCGCAGCCGGGAGAGCAGCCGGGCGCACTCCCCGGCATGCGGGGTGAGGAGCGTCGGTGCGGCGCGGGGGCCGGAGATGAGATCCAGGCCCCCGGCATCGACGACCACCGGGACGTCCCCGGCCAGGGCCTCGCGGGCGGCATCGAGTTGCGCCTTGGCTCCGGCGTGCCGGGCCTTGACATCGAGACCGGGCCCGACCACCCAGGCCTGCACCTGACCGACACCGTGGACGGCCTCGGGAACGGCCGCCCGCACGAGCGCGTCAGGGGTCGGGGTGCCGACATAGCGCACCATCCCCGCGCCGGCGTTGGCGGCCGCAGTGACGGCGAGAACCGCTGCGCCCGTGTATTTTTCGCCCCCAGCAATGACGCCCACGACGCCGCGAGAGTACTTGTCGTCGCGAGGGCCGGGGACCGGCCACAGGCGGGCGGCATCGGCGCGTTCGACGCGGCGGACGGCCGCCTGCTCCGGGCCGATGTCGGCGACGAGGTCCAACCCGATGTCGATGACGGTCAGCATCCCGCACGCGGGTTCCGTCGCCGGCGACAGGTGCACCGGCTTGGCCGCGGAGAAGGTCACCGTCTCGTCGGCCCAGACTCCGCAGGCGTCCGCTGCGTCTCCCATGGGGTCCTGGCCCGATGGCAGGTCCACGGCCAGCACGTAGGCATCGTCGGGAATGGCGGCGACCCAGGGCTGGGCGAACTCCGGCAGGCCGGGCCGGCCCCCGATGCCGACGATCCCGTCGATGACCAGGTCGGCCTCGTCGAGGCACCGATCGACGGCGTCGGCCGGACTGTCCGGGGTGACGGGTTTGAGGACGACCCCGGCGGCGATCGCCGAACTCACGGCTCCTTGGTGCACGCGGTCGGCGAGATAGATTGCGGCGGAGGCGAATCCGCGGCCGGCAAGGCGTGCCGCGGCATACATGGCATCGGCGCCGTTGTTGCCCGGACCGACGAGCGCGACGACCCGGGTGCCGCCTTCCTGCTCCAGCCGCACCCGCGCCACCTCGGCGAGTCCGGCCACGGCGCGGGCCATCAACTCACCCTCCGGCAAGGCGGCGAGCAGGACCTCCTCCGCGGCATACACATCCTTGACGGCGTAGGCATCGATCACGACGCGCCTCCCTCGCAGACGACCACGGCGGAGGCGACGCCCGCGTCGTGGGAGATGGACAGATGGATGGTGGCCACCCCGAGTTCGGCGAGGCGGGCGGCCACGGTGCCGCGTACCTCGAAGTGCGGCCGGCGGTCCTGGCCGCGATGAACCTCGGCGTCCTGCCAGTCGAGCCCGATGGGAGCGCCGAGCGCCTTCGCGAGAGCCTCCTTGGCCGCGAAGCGCGCGGCAAGGGAGTCGAGCGGCAGTTCCCGCTCAGCCGAAGTGAAGAGTCTCTCTTTCAAACGCGGTGTGCGCGTGAGGGTTTCGCCGAAGCGCGCGATATCGACGACATCGATTCCGACTCCGACGATCATGTGCCGATCATTCCACGCGACCCGCACCCGGCGGCACTACTCCACAGTGACGGACTTGGCGAGGTTGCGCGGCTGGTCGACGTCGAGGCCCTTGGCCGTCGACAGCTGCAATGCGAAGACCTGCAGCGGGACGATAGCCAGCAGCGGGGCCAGCATCGGCGGGCACGCCGGGATGCGGATGACTTCGCTGGCGAAGGGCTCGACGTCCTCGTCGCCGTCGTGGGCGATGACGAGGGTGCGGGCACCCCGGGCGCGGATCTCCTGGATATTGGAGACGACCTTCTTGTGCAGGTCGTGGGGGGTATCGGGGCTGGGCACGATGACGAACACCGGTTGACCGGCGTCGATGAGGGCGATCGGGCCGTGTTTCAGTTCGCCGGCGGCGAAGCCTTCGGCATGGATATAGGCAAGCTCCTTGAGTTTGAGCGCGCCCTCCATCGCCACGGGGTAGCCGACATTGCGGCCCAGGAAGAGCACCGAGCGGGTGTCGGCCATGAACTCCGCCATCTCCTTGACCCGGTCCATCCGCCCGAGCAGGTCCTGGATCTTCGCGGGCATGTCGGCGAGGTCGCGCATGACGGCCTGGGCGTCCTCGGCATACGACCCCCCGCGCAGCTGGGCCAGATAGAGCCCGAGGATATAGGCGGCGGTGATCTGGGCGAGGAAGGCCTTCGTCGACGCGACGGCGATCTCGGGCCCGGCGTGGGTATAGAGGACGGCGTCGGACTCGCGCGGGATCGTCGACCCGTGGGTGTTGCAGATCGAGACCGTCACCGCGCCGAGCTCACGGGCGTGCTTGACGGCCATGAGGGTGTCCATCGTCTCGCCGGACTGGCTGATCGAGACGACGAGAGTGCGCTCGTCGACGACCGGGTCGGCATACCGGAACTCATGCGCCAGAGCGACTTCCACGGGGATGCGCGCCCAGTGCTCGATGGCGTACTTGGCGACCATGCCGGCATACGCGGCGGTGCCGCAGGCGACGACGGTGATCTTGTCGACCGCCCGCAACTGCTCCTCGCTGATGCGCACCTCGTCGAGGACGAGGGCGCCGGACTCGTCCGTGCGGCCCAGGAGGGTGTCGGCGACGGCGTGCGGCTGGTCGTTGATCTCCTTCTCCATGAAGGTCGCATAGCCGCCCCTCTCGGCGGCCGCGGCATCCCAGGTGACCTCGTAGTGCGTGCCTTCAGCGGGCCGGCCGTCGAAGCCCATCACGCTGTAGCCGTCGGGGGTGATGGTGACGATCTGGTCCTGGCCGAGTTCGAGCGCCTGGCGGGTGTAGCCGATGAAGGCGGCGACATCGGAGCCGAGGAAGTTCTCGCCGTCGCCGAGACCGACGACCAGCGGGCTGTTGCGGCGGGCACCGACCACGACGCCGGGCTGGTCGGCGTGGATCGCCAGCAGGGTGAAGGCGCCCTCGAGCTGCTGGACGACGTTGAGCATGGCTGTCGTCAGGTCGCCGGTCTTGTCGAACTCGGCGCCGACGAGCTTGGCCGCCACCTCGGTGTCGGTCTCGCTCTGGAACTGGGCACCGGCGGCGAGCAGACCCTTCTTGAGGGAGTGGAAGTTCTCGATGATGCCGTTGTGGATCAGGGCGAGCTTGTCGTCCTGGCCGCCGCGGTGCGGGTGGGCGTTGCCGTCGGTCGGGCCACCGTGGGTGGCCCACCGGGTGTGACCGATGGCGGTGCGGGAACCGTCGAGGGGGTGGGCATCCAGGGCGCTGCGGAGGTTCTCGAGTTTGCCGGCCCGCTTCTCGGCCTCGATGCCGTCCTCGGTGACCAGCGCGACTCCCGCCGAGTCGTAGCCGCGGTACTCGAGCCGGGCCAGCCCTTCCATGACGACAGTGAGGGCCTTCTCGTCGACATTCGGACCGACGTACCCAACGATTCCACACATAGCTCGCAAGCCTACGGCCGCGTCCGGCCCACCCCCGGGAGCCACGCACCGGTCTTCGCACGCCCGGGCGGGGCCCGACGCCCCGCCCCCCGCGGCATACGCAACAATGTGCGCCGTGCCCCTGACCCGCTCCGACGCCGGCTTGCCGAGCCCCTACGCCGAGTTCGACCGGCAGGAGTGGGCGCGCCTGCGCGAGGAGCACCCGATGAGCCTGACGCAGGACGACCTGACGCGGCTGCGGGGCCTCGGGGATCCACTGGATCTGCAGGAGGTCGAGGAGGTCTACCTCCCGCTGTCCCGGCTGCTCCACTTCTATGTCGAGGCGACCTATGGACTGCGGCTCGCGACGTCGGAGTTCCTCGGCGAGCGGCCCTCGCGGGTGCCCTTCATCATCGGCGTCGCCGGGTCGGTCGCGGTCGGCAAGTCGACCACCGCCCGCATCCTCAAAGAGCTGATGTCGCGCTGGCCGCACACGCCGCGCGTCGAACTCGTCACGACCGACGGATTCCTGCTGCCCAACGCCGAGCTGGAGCGGCGAGGACTGATGCAGCGCAAGGGTTTTCCCGAATCCTACGACCGGCGCGCCCTGCTGCACTTCGTCGCCGACGTCAAGTCGGGTATGCCGCTGGTCGAGGCACCGACATACGACCACCTCACCTATGACGTGCTGCCCGACATGCACGCGATCCCGAAGCCGGACGTGTTGATCCTGGAGGGGATCAACGTGCTCCAGCCGGCACCGGATCGCACCGATGCCCTGGCCGTGAGCGACTTCTTCGACTTCTCCGTCTATGTCGACGCCGACCCGGCCGAGATCGAGCGCTGGTATGTCGAGCGCTTCCTGCGGTTGCGCCGCACCGCTTTTGCCGATCCCGACAGCTACTTCCGGCGGTATGCCGCGTTGTCCGACGACGAGGCGCGTGAGACCGCGCTGGGGATCTGGAAGAAGATCAACGAACCGAACCTCGTCGAGAACGTCCTGCCCACGCGCGGCCGCGCCACCCTGGTGCTGACCAAGGGGCGGCACCACAAAGTCGAGCGCATCCGCCTGCGCAAGGTATGACGCTGGGCGAGCGCGCGTTTGGCCGCCTCGCTCGCGTGGGGCACTATGGGTGCCCGAACGCCGGGAGCCGGCGAGAGGTTGGGGAGCGTATGAAGCGGTTCCGGGTGGAACGTTTGCGTACCTACTCTCGTGACCTGGAGGACATCCCTCCGGCGCCGCGGTCCGTCGGGCGCACGCTGGTTGCTGCGGACGCGGCCGCTGTGGAGGATTTTCACGCCCGGGAGCCGCGCACGTTCTCGTCCCGCAAGCGCGAGGTCCTGCTGGGACGGCTGGGTACCGCCGAACAGGTGTGGCTGATCAAGGACGGGGACGGGTCGTGGGTCGGGTGGGCGCACACGTGCCGCGGTTCTGGCCCTAACTCCCGGATCCATCACACGCTGCGGCTGGGCGCGGACGAGGTGTATTTCTTCGACGACGCGACGATTCCGGCCCGGCGGCACCAGGGGGTGCACGCCTTCGGCATCATCGCCCGGCTCGAAGCCGCCAAGGCCGCAGGGGCGCGGCGAGCGGTCACGACGATCACCGACAGCAACCAGGCCTCGATCGCGTCGTACACCAAGCTCGGGTTCGCCCCCCGCAGCATCCTGCTCCACTTCCCCGATCTCGGCCGGACCGTGGAACTGCGCGTTCCGCGACCACGACGCAGGGGCCGCTGAGTGGAGAGCGAGATCCTGCGCACGACAGCGCAGCTGGACGCGGTCCGCGAGGTGTGGCAGGAGCTGGACCGGCGGGATCCCGCGAGCGAGTTCTACACGACATGGGCGGCCAGCCGCGCCTGGTGGGAAGCGTTCGGTCGCGAAACCGGTGTCGAGTTGCGGGTGATCGTGGCCACGCACAATGGCGCCACGGTGGGCATCCTGCCCCTCGCCCTCGAGACCCGTGGCGGGAAGAATCCGCGCCGGGTCCTTCGCTTCGCCGGCCACGGAGACTGGATGGGGCCGGTGGCCGCCCCCAGCCTGCCGCCGGCCACCGTCTACCGGTCACTGATCACGGCCGCGCTCGACCTGCCCGGCTGGGACCTGCTGGATCTGGACAACATCCGCCGCGGGTCGCCCTTCGCCGCCCACTGCCTCGCCGACCCCGCCCTGAACCCCCACTTCGCGCACCGCGTCGAACACCCCGTCATCGGTCTGCGGGGGCTGACCACCCCGGCACAGGTGCCGAAGAAGGCCCGCAAATACCGCGCCCGGGCCGTACGCGAACTCGGCCTGCGGTTCACGAAACACCCCGGCGACACGGACGGCATCCTCGACCGGCTCGCTCGACTGCACCGGCTGGAGAAAGAGCATCTCGTCGCCGAGCACGGCCGCTCCGAACGTCACTCGTGGTCGGAATCCCCCGCGCGGCTCGGGCACTATCAGGCCTTGTTCGCCGCAACCGAGACCGGGGCGATGACCTACTGCTACGAGACCGGCGACGGCCGGCTGCTCGCCGCTCGCTCCACCTTCCGGCACCGGTACACCCTGCTGAGCTGGACCAGCGCCTACCACCCGGACGCCGCGGCATACCGGCTCGGCAAGGCCCTCCAACTGGACATCCTCGACGACCTCATCGCCACCGGCGAGGCGGACTTCTTCGACTTCGGCGCCGGACGCTACCCGTGGAAATTCGAATGGACCGACGCCTTCGACACCAGCTACCGGCGCCGAATCGAACGCCCGCACGGCGACCCGGCACCACCGTCCCCGGCCCCGGCCACCCCCATCCCACAACCTGAACCTCTCGCTGAGGATGCGGGCGGGCCGGCCACCGCGAACGCGCCCGCTCGCCTGCCCGGGTGGGCCCGCAGCCTCGGCGCCGGCCGGCTCTATTGGTCGACGCGACGCGCGCTCAAACGCGGTCTCCGCAAACGCCCGGCGAAGTAGTGCGGACCCGCCGGCGAGGCGCGCGGCGCGCGAACTCGTGAGATTGCCCGCCGCGCAGCGCCCTGCTGCTCAGCCGACGTGGCGGGAGTAGGACGACGAAGGCTCAGTACCAGTGGGGGTAGCGGGACTGCCAAGCGGACAGGGCGCCGCAGGGGGTGCCGTACGAGGCCTTGATGTAGCCGAGTCCCCAGCGGATCTGGGTCGCGGGATTGGTCTGCCAGTCGGCGCCGGCGGAGGCCATCTTGGAGCCGGGCAGGGACTGCGGTATGCCGTAGGCGCCCGAGGAGGGGTTGGCGGCCCGGTAGTTCCAGTCGCTCTCGCCGGTCCACAGCTGGACGAGGCAGCCGAACTGGTCCGCGCCGAAGCCGTACTCGCTCAGCAGGGAGCGGGCCACCGACTGCGGGTCCTTGCGGGCGGCCGCGAGCGCGGCAGCGGCCTTCTGCTGCGCGGCGGCCTTCTTGGCGGCGGCCCTCTTGGCGGCGGCCTTCTTCGCGGCAGCGGCCTTGGCCGCTTTGGCCGCCTTGGCCTGCTGCTTCTTGTGGACGTCGATGGCGTCGGCGCTCTGCGCCGCGGCCTGCGCTTGCCGCTGCAGACGGCTCTCGGTCACGGCCTGGACGGCGGCGCGCTGGTGTGACCGGGAGATGGCCTGCTCGGCGCGCTGCATCGTCAACTCGTTGACGGCCGAGGCGGGGTGGGAGACGGCGGCCAGCGTGGCGGTCGCGGGCAGGGCCGCACTGGCGCTGCTCGCGGCGGCGGTGATGGCGGCAACGCCGGACACGGTGAGGGCGGCGGCGGTCAGGGCGCCCGCGGTGCGGCGGGCAGGGGTGGGCAGCGCGAATTGGCGCATGGGACGGTGCTCCTGGGTGGGGGGAGGTTCGGATGGCCCACGGCAAGGCACCGCGAGAGCAGCGCGCCACGAGGGAAAAGGGCCGGGCCGCAGCATTGCGGCCGTCGACGTCGGCAGGTGTTCACGGCGTCGTTATCAAAAAGATACTTTACCCGGTGGCTAAGCGGTCACCAAATCCGATAGGGGACCGGGTGCTCCAGGTCTGCGGCACATGGCGGCCGGGGAGACACGACCCGAGTGCGGGCCATAGGAGTATGGCCCGCACTCGAGGTTTCGATATCGGGCGGGAAACCTGCAGGTCCCGCCCCGCTGGATCAGTGCTCGACGCCCTCCAGCAGGTCGGTGACGAGGGCGGCGATGGGGCTGCGCTCGGAGCGGGTCAAGGTCATGTGCGCGAAGAGCGGGTGGCCCTTGAGGGTCTCGATGACGGCGGCGACACCGTCGTGGCGGCCGACCCGCAGGTTGTCGCGCTGCGCGACGTCGTGGGTGAGCACGACCTTGGAGTTCTGCCCGATCCGCGAGAGCACCGTCAGCAGCACATTGCGCTCCAGCGACTGTGCCTCGTCGACGATGACGAAGGCGTCGTGCAGGGACCGGCCGCGGATGTGCGTCAGCGGCAGCACCTCGAGCATCCCGCGGTCGAGCACCTCCTCGACCACCTCGGTCGAGACCACCGCGGACAGGGTGTCGAAGACGGCCTGCGCCCAGGGGCCCATCTTCTCGTTCTCGCTGCCCGGGAGATAGCCGAGTTCCTGCCCGCCCACGGCATACAGCGGACGGAACACGACGACCTTGCGGTGCGCGCGTCGCTCCATCACCGCCTCCAGGCCCGCGCACAAGGCCAGCGCGGACTTGCCCGTCCCGGCGCGTCCGCCGAGCGAGACGATGCCCACGTCGGGGTCCAGCAGCAGGTCGACGGCGATGCGCTGCTCGGCGCTGCGGCCGTGCAGCCCGAAGGCGTCCCGGTCGCCGCGCACGAGCCGGATCTGCTTGTCCGGCCCAACGCGTCCGAGGCCGGAGCCGCGCGGCGAGAGCAGCTTGAGCCCGGTGTGGCACGGCATCTCAGCGGCCGAGGCGTGCTCCAGCCGCCCGTTGTCATACAGCTCGTCGAGTTCCTCGGCCGTGACCTCGAGCTCCGCGAAACCGGTCCACCCGGACTCGACCGCCATCTCCGCGCGGTACTCCTGCGCATCGAGCCCGACAGCGGAGGCCTTGACCCGCATCGGCAGGTCCTTGCTGACAACGGTGACGAGATAGCCCTCGCCGGCGAGATTCTTGGCCACCGACAGGATGCGGGTGTCGTTGTCGCCCAACCGGAATCCGTCGGGCAGGCTCGAGGAGTCGGTGTGGTTGAGTTCGACGCGCAGGCTGCCCCCTTCGTCGCCGACCGGCACCGGAGAGTCCAGGCGACCGTGCTCGATCCGCAGATCGTCGAGGGTCCGCAGCGCGGTGCGCGCGAAGTAGCCGAGCTCCGGGTGGTGCCGCTTGTCCTCGAGTTCGCTGACGACGACGACCGGCAGCACGACCTCGTGCTCCTTGAACCGCAGCATCGCCTTGGGGTCGGACAACAGGACCGAGGTGTCGACGACGTAGGTCCGGCGCGGTTCACCCGACGGGGTGACTCCGGCGGCTGGCGCGGTGGCCCCGGGTTCGGATGTAGACGGGCGCGTGGTGCGGGGGCGACGGGCGGGAGCGGGACCGGTGGTGACGGCCATACGGATCTCCTTGCGGCGCGACGCCCCACGTGCAGGGCACGGCGCCCTAGGTCGGGGTGTGGGACCGGAAGGCGCCGTGCGAAACGGGCCGGGTCCGGCCCTCCCCCCGAAACACGCTGTGCGACAACACCGTGTGCTCCGGCAAGATCCTGGCCTCCCGAAGGGGACCCGGGCGGGTCCGCCTGCGGCCAAACTAGAACCTGACGAGCGCGATGACGCGAACGCGAAAGGGTGTGTCGGGTTAATTCGGGTTAATTCCGGGTGACCGGCAGGGACACTTCAGCCGCCGAACCGGCGGTGGCGGTCCGCATACGCTCGCAGCGCCCGCAGGAAGTCCACCCGCCGGAAGTCGGGCCAGTAGGCCTCACAGAAATAGAACTCCGAATGGGCCGACTGCCACAACAAGAACCCGGAGAGCCGCTGTTCGCCGGAGGTGCGGATGACGAGGTCGGGGTCGGGCTGCCCGGCCGTATAGAGGTGTTCGGCGATCTGCTCGACCGTCACCTCCCTCGCCACCTCGGTGATGTCCTCACCCGCCGCCGCCCGCTCGGTCAGCAGCGCCCGGACGGCGTCGGCGATCTCCTGCCGGCCGCCGTACCCGACGGCGACATTGACGGTCATACCGCCGACGTGCTCGGTCGCTTCCTCCGCTGCTTCGAGGGCCTCGCGGGTGGGTGCGGGCAACAGGTGCAGGGCGCCGACCGCGTGGATGCGCCAGCGGCTGGTGGCGGCGAGATCGCCGACGGCCTTCTCGATGATCTCCAGCAGCGGGCTCAGCTCCCGCTCGGGGCGGGAGAGGTTGTCGGTCGAGAGCAGCCAGAGGGTGACCAGTTCGACGCCGATGTCCTCGCACCAGGTGAGGAAGTTGGCGATATTGTCCGCGCCGGCCTGGTGCCCGGTCTTGGTGTCGGCGCCGCGCTCGGCGGCCCAGCGGCGGTTGCCGTCGAGCATGACGCCGATGTGCCGGGGCAGCGCCCGGCGGTCCAGCCCGCGGGCCACCCGCCGCTCGTAGGCGGCATAGATCAGGTCTCCGACCGACATGCGTTGGGACTCAGTGGTTCTCGGGGTCGCCGGCGGCTGGGTCTCGCTCGTCCGCCAGCGGCTGACCGGCTCGCGGTCGGTCCGCTCCGGGCTGCCCCGGATCCGGCCGCTCCGAGACCGGCTGACCGGCGGCGGCCTGCTCGGCCGCGGCGGCCTCCTCCGCGTCGTGCGCCCGGTTCATCCGGCGCAGGCGGCCGGTCATATTGCGGAAGATCAGCCACACGGCCAGGCACATCAGGAAGAAGACGGCGAAACCCGCGAACCCGGACGAGGCCTCGGAGGCGTTGGGGTCGTTCGCCGCGGCCAGCGCGATGAGGATGTTCATGGCACCACCCTGGCAACCCGCCGGTCGAGGGCGAGCGGCGGGGGGTCGAGGGCGAGCGCGTCGGCCTCCGCGAGGGACCCGAGCCCGGCGAAGAGGTCGTCCTCGCCTTCGGCGACGGGGACGTACGAGGCCGCCGCCTCATACTCGTCGAACGGCCAGACGCGCTGCTGCATCTCGCGGGGCACCTTGAAGAACCAGCCGTCCGGATCGATCTGGGTCGCGTGGGCGATCAGGGCGGCGTCGCGGCGCTCGAACCAGTCGGCGCACCGCACCCGGGTGGTCACCGTCCGGCTGGGCCGGTCCCACTTGTCGAGCCAGTCGGCATACGGGCTCTCCAGGCCCTCGGCGACCAACGCCTCGTGGAAGGTCTGGATGCGCTCCTTGCTGAAGCCGCCGTTGTAGTAGAGCTTCAGCGGCTGCCAGGGCGCACCGGCGTGCGGGTATGCCGCCGCGTCGCCGGCGGCGTCGAAGGCCGGGATCGTCACCTCGTGGGTGCGGATGTGGTCGGGGTGCGGATAGCCGCCGTTCTCGTCATAGGTGGTGATCACGTGCGGGCGGAACCGGCGGATCTCGCGGACGAGGGCCTCGACGGGCGCCTCCAGCGGTTCGAGGGCGAAGCAGCCCGGCGGCAGCGGCGGCTGCGGATCGCCTTCGGGCAGACCGGAATCGACGAAGCCGAGCCAGTGGTGCTGAACCCCGAGGATGTCGCGGGCCGCCGCCATCTCGTCGCGCCGCACCTGGGCCAGGTCGCGCAGGATCCGCGGATCGTCCTTGAGGTTGGGGTTGAGGACGTCCCCGCGCTCGCCGCCGGTGCAGGAGACGACGAGGACTTCGGCGCCGGCGTCGACATACTTCGCCATGGTCGCCGCCCCCTTGCTCGACTCGTCGTCGGGGTGCGCGTGCACGCACATCAGGCGCAGGCCCGTCATGCTGGCCCTTTCGGTGGATGACATGATCGGGGGACATTCTTCCACCGCTGATCCCGCAACCCACGCAATCGACCCGAGGCCTGCCCATGACCGCCATCGATCCCGAGCAACTCGACGGGGACGACCTGGACATCCCGACGCGGAGCGCCGGCAGTCGCCGGTGGTGGGTGATCGGCAGCATCGGCGTGGCGGCGATGACGGCGGTGGTCGTGTGGTTCGCCTGGTCGGCGACGGCCGGGCGGGTCAGCTGGCAGACCCGGTCGTATGAGGTGGTGGACGCCTCGAACGTGACGGTGTCCTTCGATGTCCACCGGCCGGCAGGCATGGCGGTCACGTGTCGACTGAAGGCGCTCAACCAGCGGTTCGCGACGGTCGGCTCGGTCGATGTTCTCATCCCCGCGGGCGAGCAGCGCAGCCTGACCCAAGAAGGGAACATCCGCACGACGTCACTGGCGGTGACCGGGACGGTCGAGCGCTGCAAGCCGGCCTGACCGGACGCTTTGCTAAGATGGGTGGTTCACCTCGGGTCTGGAGCGCACGTCATCGTGCGATCCAGACCCTTTGACCATCACGTAATCGTCACCAGGAGTTCACCGTGAGCGAGCAGCCGACTGCCACCTACCTGACGCAGGAGGCCTTCGACCGTCTGACCGCTGAGCTCGCCGAGTTGCAGGGCCCGCGCCGTCAAGAGGTCATCGCCCGCATCGAGGCGGCCCGCGCCGAGGGGGATCTGAAGGAGAACGGCGGCTATCACGCCGCCCGCGAGGAGCAGGGCAAGCTCGAGTTGCGCATCCGCCAGCTCACCCAGCTGCTCGAAACCGCCGAGGTCGGCGCCACCCCGCCGCCGGACGACGGTGTCGTCGAGCCCGGCATGGTGGTGACCGTCGAACTCTTCGGCGACGAGGAGACCTTCCTGCTCGGGTCGCGCGAGATCGCCGACGGCTCGATGCAGGTCTTCTCCGAGGCCTCCCCCCTCGGGGCCGCCATCAACGGCCTCAAGGTCGGCGACACCACCTCTTATGAGGCGCCGAACGGCAAGCAGATCGAGGTCACGATCAAGCACGCCGTCCCCTACACCGGCTGACCCGCCCGGGTCGAGCAGCCCAGGAACCTCTGCTAGCAGAGGTTCCTAGGTTTGGCGGCCGAGCCGTCAGGTGAACTTGAGGCGGTAGCCCTTGCTGCGCAGGGCCGTCAGGACGTCCTGGCAGTGCTGGGGGCCCTTGGTCTCGAGCTGGACGAAGATGTCGACCTCGTCGATGAGCAGGTTGGCGTCGTGGCGGGTGTGCTCGACCTCGACGACATTGGCATCGGCGGCCGCGCAGTCGGCGATCAGCCGGGCCAGGGACCCCGGCCGGTCGGGCATGACTGCGCGGAACTGCAGGTAGCGGCCAGCGGCGACCATGCCGTGGCGGACGACGCGCAGCATGAGCAGCGGGTCGATATTGCCGCCGGAGAGGACGACGACGATCGGGCCGTTCCAGGACCGGTCTGCCGACTCGTTCAACAGCGCCACCCCCGCCGCGCCGGCCGGCTCGACGACGAGCTTGCTGTGCTCGAGCAGCATGAGCATCGCCCGGGACAGCGACGCCTCGGAGACGGAGTCGACGCGGTCGACGAGTCGGCGGACGATCTCGAAGGGGACATCGCCAGGGCGGCCGACGGCGATGCCGTCGGCCATCGTCGCCATCTTCTCGGCCGGGATCGGGCGGCCCGCGGCCAGCGACATCGGGTAGGCCGCGGCCTGCTCGGCCTGGACACCGATCACCATCACCTCGGGGCGCTGCGCCTTGACGGCGGTGGCGATGCCGGCGAGCAGTCCGCCGCCGCCGAGGGAGACGACGACGGTGCCGACATCCGGGCACTGCTCGAGGATCTCCAGGCCACACGTGCCTTGTCCCGCAACGATATCGGCGTGATCGAAAGGTGAGATGAAGACGGCGCCTGTCTGCTCGGCGTATGCCCGGGCCTCGACGATGGCTTCGTCCAGCGTGGCGCCGACCTGCTCGATCTCTGCGCCGTAGGCGCGGGTCGCGTTCAGCTTCGGCATGGCCGCCCCCACGGGCATATAGACCTTGGACTTGATGCCGAGAGTCGTCGCGGCGAGCGCGACGCCCTGGGCGTGGTTGCCGGCGCTGGCGGCGACGACGCCCCGCTCCTTCTCCTCTTCGCTCAGGCGCGCCAGGCGGGTGTAGGCGCCGCGGATCTTGAACGAGCCGGCCCGCTGCAGGTTCTCGCACTTGAGGTAGACATCGGTGCCCACCTTCTCGCTGACGGCGCGCGAGAACTCCAGTGGGGTCGGTCGGATCAGCTCCCCGATCGTCTCGCGCGCCGCGCGGATGTCGTCGAGGGTCACGGTGGGCACGCTCGCCATAGCGGGCAACACTAGTGCCCGCCCGCGGCCGGTCAGGCCTTCTCGGTGCGATTGCGGAAGGCCGGGATGGCCAGCGGTGCGACGACGAGCGAGATGCCGAGCGACCACACGATGCTGGCGATGACCGGATGCCGCAACGGCCAGGCGGCATCGGTGCCCAGCGGCGGCGCGTTGCCCCCACAACTCCCGCATGGCCTGCACGAGCGCCGAGATCGGGTTCCATTCGGCCGGGCTTTTCAGCGTCGCGGGCTTTTTGCGGACCGACTGACCCCTCAGCCGCCGATCACGCGCGCGAGGTGGGCGGCCGCCGCGGGGTGATCGCGGGAGAGCAGGCCCGCGGCGAAGAGCAGGTATGCGGTGTCCACGGCATACCGGGCAGCCACCGGGACCACCCACCCGCCGCCGTGGTCGGCGAGCACGGCAGCGAGCACCGCGTCACCGCGCCCGTCAGGGGCGTGGCGCAGCACTCCCCCGGACCCGATCAGCACTCCAGCCTCCTTCAGCGCCCGGGGCGCGTCGCCCGGGTGGCCGGGCCGGGCGTGGCGGCGCACGGCGAGCAGCGCTGCGGCAGTGGCGAGTTCGATCTCGCGGTCCCAGTCGGCGGGGCTGGCCGGGAGAAGTTCGATGTCCTCGTGCACCGACTGCGCATACTCCCCGACACCCGCGCTCAGCGGCAGGTGCTCGCGCGCGGCGCCTTCGACGATTCCGGGGGCGCTCCACCGCATACCCAGATCCGCCTCCACGGTGCGCAGCACGCGCGGCGCCGGCGAGATCTCCCGCCGCAGCCCGGCGTCCTCGCCTCGGGGGATCAGCGCCGAATAGACGTCCGTCGTCGCGCCGCCGATGTCGAGCGCCAGCACATCCTCTCCCCGGGCGCTGGCCAGCAGTTCCACGCCGAGCAGCACCGCGTCGGGGGTCGCCATCCGCACCAGCGAGGCGAACCGCGGCCCGCGGGAGAGCCCTTTGCCGCCGATCACATGCCGCAGGAAGACCTCCCGGATCGCCTCCCGGGCGCGTGCCGGTGCCAGCTCCCCGATCCGCGGCAGCACATTGTCGGCGACGATGACCGTGCGCCCCTTCCCTTTCAACACCGCGACGCACTCGGCCGCGGCATCCCGGTTGCCGGCGAGCACCACCGGCGCCGCCAAGCGGGCGTTCGCGAGGCGAGTCGCGTTGTGCACCAAGACATCCGAGTTCCCGCCGTCGGTCCCACCGACGAGCAGGAGCACGTCCGGCCGCGCCCGGCGCAGCGCCCCAACGGCCTCCCGGTCCAGCCGCCCGGCGGCCACGTGCACCACTCGCCCACCGGCCGACAGCGCGACCCGGTGACCGGCGAGGGCGGTGACCGCCTCCTCATACCCGATAACCGCGATCCGCAGCCCACCACCGGCGCTGGAGCACACCAGCACCTCATCCGCCGGTGACGCGCCGACCGCGGCGAGCACCGCGTCCAACCCCTCGAGGACATCGGTGCCGGACGTGGTCGGCGAGGCAGCGCGACCGCATACCCGCCCGTCGGCGAGATCCACGAGCAGCCCCTTGGTGAAGGTCGACCCCACGTCGACGCACGCCGCCCGGGTCACAGCTGACGCCAGCGTGCGACCATCGCGTCCACGTCGAGGATCGGCGCGACCAGCGGCGGGGTCTTGGGGTCGCGGGGCATCAGCCGGTCACGGCGGCAGCGGTCGTTGTCGTCCTCCAGCACCGTGCGCACCCCCGCCTCGGTGCGGATCTCGCGCAGCGACTCGGGGAAGCCGGCGGCCTCCTTGCGCAGCGACAGCACGGCGGGCACGGCGCCGGCGCCGTCCAGACCTTCCGCGCGCAGCTTGTTCTTGATCCACCAGTCGGGATCGTCAGGGCTGCCGAGGTCGAGCGGCTTGCCGGCGCCGCGCAGGTTGTCGAACTCGCCCCGCTCGGTCGCCTCCCGGATCAGGCGCTCGATATGCGACTCATATGGCTGCACACGGCGACTTTATGCGGAACTATTGCTGTTTGGTCACCGTTACCCCCGTGAACCTGGCGCCAGCATGCCGGACCGGGGGAGGATATTTCTCCCTTTGACGAGGACGACAGCCAAGCGCTCCCGGGGAAGGAGGTTCGCGCTATGGGACGAGCGCGACGCGCCCGCAAGATCGCGGCCACCGCGGCATACGGCGGCGGCGGCCTCGCGGCGACCGCCGGTGCCCTCGGCGCGCTCGGCTACGGCCTGATCAAGGTCGAGGCGAAGATCGCCCGCCGGATCGTCGGGCAGCCCTTCGAGGGGGCGCCGGAGGACGACGCGGTCTATGGGTATGGCGTGGGCGAGCGGACCGAGATCATCGTGCTCGGCGACTCCTCGGCCGCGGGGATGGGCGCCGAGACCGGAGCGCAGACCGTCGGGGGGATCATCGCCACCGGGCTGGCGGCGATGACCGGCCGGCCGGTGCGCCTGACCAACGAGGCCGTCATCGGCGCCGAGTCCAGTGACCTCGAACGGCAACTCGCCAACGCGCTCGACCGGGTCGAGCGCCCGCACGTCGCCGTGATCCTCATCGGCGCCAACGACGTCACCCACCGCATCGACCGCGCGACGGCGGTGCGTCACCTCGAGCTGGTCGTGCAGCGGCTGCGGGGCATGGGGGTCGAGGTGGTCGTCGGCACCTGCCCCGACCTGGGCACCGTCGAGCCGATCCCGATCCCGCTCAAGCACCTGTTGCGCCGATGGAGCCGCGACCTGGCCGCCGCCCAGACGGTCGCCGTCGTCGAGGCCGGCGGCCGCACGGTGTCGCTGGGTGACCTGCTGGGTCCGGAGTTTTCCGCCGCGCCGAAGGAACTCTTCAGCGAGGACCAGTTCCATCCCTCCCCCGCCGGGTATGCCCGCGTCGCCGCGGTGCTATTGCCGACCGTCTGTGCGGCGCTGGGCGTGGGAACCGCCGGCGACACTCAGGACCGGCGGCCCGAGCCCGACCGGGGCGAGACCGTGGAGCCCGTGGCCGTCGCGGCCGGACACGCCGTGCTCGATCCGGGCACCGAGGTCAGCGGCACCGATCTCGCCGGAGTCGATCGCGGCCCCCGCGGCCGCTGGGCCGTGCTGCTACGCCGCCGCACCAGCGAGGTGCCCCCGCCCGCGCCGGCTCCCGAGGCTGCCGAGAGCCGAGAGGCAGATGGCGAGGACGCCCCGAACCCCGTCGAGTGAGCGCGACACGCACAGCGTCCCGCGGGATGGTCGGCGTGTCGCGCTCACTCGACAGGGCTCACTCGACGGGCCGGGACCCGGCGTTTGGTCTCGCTGACAAGGTGCGGCGTAGGCCGACGAGGTCGGCGTGCGCGGCCGCGGGGGTCACATCCCCGGCGGCCAGCGCGTCATACAGCACCACCGTGAGTTGGTCCGGCAGGACGGCCGGCCCCAGATCGGGCAGGGGTATGCCGGGGTGGCGGGCGGCGGCATACTGCTGCGCGAGCGCGCGGACCGGCGCCGAGAACGACAACGCCTGGTCCAGCGGCAGCGCTTGCCACCGCCGGACCAGGCGTGTCAATTCGTCGGCGACCGCCTCGGGAAGCGGGGCCGGCATCGTCGCTTACTCGCTGCGCAGGCGGGCGAGCAGGCGCAGGAACTCGATGTAGAGCCAGACCAGGGTGACGATCAGGCCGTGCGCGAGCAGCCAGGAGTACTGCTGCGGGGCGCCGGTGCGGACCGCCTGGTCGATCGAGTCGAAGTCGAGTGCCAGCGACAGGGAGGCCAGGCCCACCGCGAACAGCGAGAGGGCGATGCCCAGCCCGCCGGTGCCGCCGAACCCGAAGGGGGTGTCGGAGACCATCGCGAAGATGAAGTTGACGACCGCGAAGATCGCGTAGCCGAAGATCATCAGCGTCACGATGCGGCGGAACTTGTTCGTGACCTTGATCAGGCCCGACTTGTAGGCCAGGAACATGCCGGCGAAGGTCGCCAGGGTCGCGACGACGGCGGTGGAGACCAGGCCCTCACCGTAGAAGTCGTTGAAGAAGTTGGACACGGCGCCGACGAAGAGGCCTTCGAGGGCGGCATACCCGATGATCAGCGGGACGCTGATGGTCTTCTTGAAGGCGATGACCAGGCCGAGGATCAGGGTGCCGATCATGCCGCCCATCCAGAACATCTGGCCCAGGGCCCGGTTCTGGTCGGAGACGATCCAGCCGAAGGCGCCCGTCGCGAGGACGATCCCGAAGAGAGTAAGCGTCTTCATGACGACGTCGTCCATCGTGACGCGGCCGGTCTGGTTCGGGCCGGCGGAAGGCCGGTTGTACATGTCCTGCAGCTGCCCGGGTGTCGGGTAGCTCTGCTGGCCATAGGGCTGGCCGTATGCCTGCGTGGTGGGCTGGTTGCCGAAGCCGGCGTAACCCTTCCGGCCCTCGCGCTCGATCCGGTCGAAAACCGGGTTGGTCGCCATAACTCGTGTCCTCCGGACAGCTCGGGCGCGGTCACCTTGCCGGCCGCGCTCATCTGAGTCAAGCGTGGCAGATGATTCTTTTGTTCCCACCCGTCGGGCGCCCGGTTCGCGATAACGATCGGGATGCGGAATCGGGAGAGCGCTGGGTGCACCTCGCTGGGTGGTTCTCAAACCCGCGCAAGCCCCTCATGACGCTGATTCGCCGGGTTCTGCGGGGATCGCGGCGTCCTGCGTCGCGTCTGGAGCGTCAGCCTATCGAGGATGTGCGCGGCCCGGTCGCGGAGAATTCGCCCCGTCCTCAAACCCGTTTGAGCGTCCCGAATCGGGTCGCGTTGGTCGAGGAGTACGCGAAGGGAGCGTCGGTCGATGAACTCGTGCGACGGTTCGGGATACATCGCACGACCGTTCACCGGCTCGCCTCTCAGGCAGGTGTCACGGTGCGTCGTCGTGGTCTGGATGAGCCCGGACGTCGAGAGGCCGCGCGGCTGTATGAGCAGGGCATGACGTTGGAAGAGGTTGCTGCCGAGTTGGGGGTCGGCGATGAGACGGTGCGCTCCGCGGTAGTCGCTTGCGGCGGAACGATCCGCTCGCGCGGTCGCCGCCCTGCCACGGTCTGAGGGGCTGCCCTGACGGGTGATACAGCCGTGGCAGCCATCTTGACGGGCGGACTGCGCGCCTGCGGCAAGTCCGAGGGCGTTGGAGCCCTCCGTTGGTAGAATCCTTGCAAGCTGCTGATGCTGAACGTCGCACCGGCGACGACGAGGCAGGAGCGTGGCGATGGCGGTCGGGAGCGTCGACAACGATCTGGTCGGCCAGTTGTGGTCTGACGAGCCTGCGACTGTGGACCTGCTGGCAGCGAAAGCCATTGCGGCGACAGTCGCGGATGCTGTTCTCGACGACGCCTTGGACCCTCTCTCGCTCGGGTTGTCAGGCACGTGGGGCAGTGGCAAGACCACCGTGCTGGAACTCGTCAGCGCGGAGCTAGAGCGTAGAAGCTCGAAGACGAGCAAGGTTCTGGTCGTCCGGACCGACCCTTGGCGCTACGACCCCGCAGTCGGCGCAAAAGAGAGCATCATCGCCGACGTGCTCGGTGCGCTCGAAGAGGAACTGACGAGCGTCTCGGGCAAGGTGAAGACCGAGGCCAAGTCGTTACTGAGAAGTCTCGCCAAGCGCGTGGATTGGTCCAAGGCCGTCCAGATGGCGGTCAAGACTGGCCTGGCGCTACAGCTGCCTCGTATTGAGGACCTCACCGAACTCATCAAAGAACCGACAAAGGATGACGACGAGCCGGGAGCGCCTCGTGGACTGGCCGGATTCCGTGAAGAGTTCAAGAGCCTAATGTCCTCGGACGAGTTCAAGCATGTGAGGCGAGTTGCCGTTCTTGTGGATGACCTCGACCGATGCCTGTCACGAACGGTGGTCGAGAGCCTTGAGGCGATTCGCCTGTTCTTGAGTGTGCCGAACATGGCCTTCGTTCTCGCGGCCGATGAAGAGCGAGTCGCAGACGCTATCAAGGCTGAGCTACCTGCCTGGGAGATGCCAGAGGAGCGTCCAGGCGGCATCGACGCTCTACCCCCTGAGCCGCCGTGGAAGCTGTATCTACACAAGATCGTGCAGACGACCGTGCCGCTCCCGGCCTTGGGCGCCTTCGATACCGAGGCCTACCTGCTCCTCCTTCATGTTCAGAACCGCACGGAGAACCAGTTCACAGCCGAAGAACTTGAGCAGCTCATCGCCGAGTGTGGGCGCCTGCGCGCGGTCGGCACGTTGGATGAGCTTAAGGCTCCAAACAACACGGACGGAGCAATGATCAGAACCTGTGGATGGTCCTCGGCGGGGCGTGCGTGATGGGCGCACCTTCCCGAGGAAGATCTGGATGAACAGTTCGCTCTGATCAGGACCGGCGTTGGCGCGCTGGTTCGGGAAGG